>Ga0210040_10001429_pt1 | contig 36070 bp, 37 predicted proteins | sample CryGeyCG12114_NA_FD_185462 | JGI IMG/M metagenome (GOLD analysis project Ga0210040, IMG submission 185462) | Groundwater microbial communities from aquifer - Crystal Geyser CG19_WC_8/21/14_NA (SPAdes) (version 2) | ecosystem: Environmental > Aquatic > Deep subsurface > Groundwater | place: USA...
CGGCTCGCGCTGGACGGGTGGCGAGTGGACCGGCAGCCGCTGGACCGGGCAGAGCTGGACCGGCTCGCGCTGGACGGACTCGGCCTGGTCCGGCTCCCGGTGGACCGGCTCGCGCTGGACCGGTTCCCGCTGGACGGGCTCGCGCTGGACCGGGTCCGACTGGACCTCCACGCTGCCCACGGGCGCTGCGAACACGGAGCGCAACGACTTCCTCACGGCGTTCTGGGGGCAGCGGCCGCCGGCAGGACGTATCGTCGCCGGCGAGACGAGCGACGTACAGTAGTTGCGTCGACACTCGACGTCACGGTGGAGGGAGCCAGGTGGCCATCGGCGCGAGCGGCAGCGACAGCGCTGCCGCGCGCGGGGTCGGGCTCGCGCCGTGGGTCCGGGGCCGGGCCCTGGTCTGCTACCTGACCCTGACCTACCTGGTCGGCGCACTCGTGGTGACCGTGGCCGCCGTGCAGAGCGTCGGCCTGGAGGTGCAGGTCTGGGCGCTGCTCGCGGTGGTGGGTCTGTCGATGTTCGCCGACCTGCCCCTGATCGACATCCGCATCGGGCACAACACGGAGTCGTTCACCTTCGGTGAGCTGTGCGTGCTCCTGGCGATCGCGCTCGTGCCGCTGCCGTACGCCGTCATCATCGGCACGGCGTGCGTGGTCGTCTTCGACCTCGCACGGCGCATCCAGCACCAGAAGGCCGCCTTCAACGCCGCGAACTTCGCCGTCGCCATCGGGCTGGCCGGCGCGGTCGCCCACGGCGTGGCACCGGCCGGGCTGTCGGAGGCGTCCGTGCGGAGCCTCACGGCCCTGGCGCTGGCCAGCGCCGTGTTCGTCCTCGTCAACAGCGGCGGCGTCGCCTGCGCCGTCGCCCTGTCGCAGGACGTGCCGCTGCGCAACGTCTACCGCCGCGGGCTGACCATGCGCCTCGCCCTCGCCGGCGTGAACACGCTCATCGCCCTGCTGGTCGTCGTGCTCGCCGACTGGAGCGTGCGGACGCTCATCATGCTGCCGCCGGCGCTGGCAGCGATGTACGCCTCCTACCGCGGCTACGTCCAGGCCGCGTCCGAGCGCGACGTCTGGCAGCAGCTCGAGGCGGCCACCCGCGAGCTCAACTCGCTCGACATGACGACGGTGGTCGGGGCCGCGCTGTCACGCAGCGCGCAGCTGTTCCGGGCGGACGTCGTCACCGTCGGGCTGGACGGGCCGTCGGGCCCGGTCGTCTACACCGGCGACGCCTCGGGGCTGGTCACGGACGAGCCGAGCCGGACGTCGCTGCTCAGCACGGACGTGGCTGACAGCGCGGACAGGTCCAGCTCCCTCACGGTGTACTCGGCGCCGCTCGAAGGGCCGCGCGGCCGGATCGGGATGCTGCAGCTGGGCTACCGCGGGCCGGTCGAGCTGCGGCGCCGCGAGCAGCAGGTGCTGCGCACCCTGGCGCACGCCGTCAGCAGCACCCTGCAGAACGCCCGGCTCTACGGCGAGATGCGCTCCCACGCCGAGGCCAAGGCGTACGAGGCCTCGCACGACGCGCTCACCGGGCTCGGCAACCGCAGCCTGCTGCAGGAGCAGGCCGGCCGCACGCTCGCCGCGGACGTCGAGCGGGGCACGCAGTGCGCGCTGCTCATCATCGACCTCGACCACTTCAAGGAGATCAACGACACCCTCGGCCACGCCGCCGGCGACCTGCTGCTCAGCCAGGTCGCGCAGCGCATCGCGGCGGCCGTGCCCCAGGCCGACGCCGTCTGCCGCCTCGGCGGCGACGAGTTCGCGGTCCTGCTCAGCGGCGTCGCGCAGGCCGAGGACGCCGACGCGCTCGCGGCCGACCTGCTCCGCGTGCTGGCCGAGCCGGCGGTCTTCGACGGGCTGCGGCTGTCGGTGGAGGGCAGCGTCGGCATCGCCTGCGCGCCGCAGGACGCCACCACCTTCGACGAGCTGCTCAAGCGCGCCGACGTCGCGCTGTACCAGGCCAAGGACACCCGTGGGGCCTTCGCCCACTACAGCGCCGACCGCGACGAGTCGAGCCTGGACCGGCTGGCGCTGGCCGCCGAGCTGCGGGCGGCGCTGAGCGAGGACCAGCTCGTCGTCCACTTCCAGCCGCAGTACGAGCTGCGCACCCGGGCGCTGATCGGCGCCGAGGCGCTCGTGCGATGGCAGCACCCCCAGCGGGGTCTGCTCCCGCCGTCGGAGTTCATCTCCGCCGTCGAGCACTCCGGCCTGATCCGCAGCTTCACCCTCGCCGTCCTCGAGAAGGCGATCACCGAGGCAGCCGCGTGGTCCGGCACCGGGCGGTCGATGAGCGTGGCGGTCAACCTGTCGGCCCGCAACCTGCTCGACCGCGAGCTGCCGGCCGACGTCGCCCGGGTCCTGCAGCGCCACGGTCTCGCCCCGGAGCGGCTCGTCCTCGAGATCACCGAGACCACGATGATGAGCGAGCTCGACGTCGTGGAGGAGGTGCTCGCGCAGCTGCGGCGCCTCGGCGTCGAGCTGTCGGTCGACGACTTCGGCACCGGCTACTCCTCGCTGGCGTTCCTGCAGCGGGTGCAGGTCAACGAGGTGAAGGTCGACCGCAGCTTCGTGGCCGGCCTCGCCGACTCCGACAACGCCCGGGCCCTCGTGCGGGCCACCGTGCAGCTCGCGCACAGCCTCGGTGCCCGCGCCGTCGGCGAGGGGGTCGAGGACGAGGAGCTCGCCGGCGTCCTGCGCGAGCTCGGGTGCGACTACGGCCAGGGCTACCACCTCGGCCGGCCGATGCCCGCCGACGGCCTGCGGACCCTGCTCGGCCTGCCTCCCGGTGGCGGGCCGGTGCGGCGCGAGACCGAGCCGCGCCACCTGCGCTCGGTCGTCGTCCTGCCCGGGTGAGCCGGGCGCCTCCCATCCCCGCGCTTGCACCCGGGGCTAGGCTGGCAGGACAGCAACCACCACGGGGGTGACAGGTCTCGACTCCGGATGTCGGGACAGGAGAAGCGGGCCGAGGAAGGCGACGATGATCTCGTTAACCAACAACGTCGCACACCACACAAGCGCCGACACCAGTCCGCGCGCGTACGCCCTCGCTGCCTAGCAGCTAGAGCGTCGCTGTCAGCCTGAGAGCGCCTCCGGCTCAGGACCTGGCATCGCTAGGAGGACCACCACCCGCCACGGCCACGGGGGCGGGTGGTGAACGCACGTGGCTGAGCCCGTTCCCGGCTTGCTGGCGTGACCGGGAGGGCCGAGAAACGCACAGCCGGCTGCGCCCGGAGAAGCCCTGTTCAGGTACCGGAGGACGCGGGTTCGATTCCCGCCACCTCCACCGCACGGATCGCGCTCCCCCGCTCCAGCGGGGGAGCGCGCTGCGTTCGTGGCCCGGTTCAGCCGGTCCGGTCCGGGCCGTCGGCGAGCAGCAGGTAGACCGCGCGGCGGGCGTCCGCGAGCACGGCCGCGGCTGCGGTGCGCTGGGCGTCGGTGCCCGTACGCCCGACCTCGCGCACGGCACCGTGCAGCTGCTCCAGCAGGCCCCGCAGGTCGGCGCCCGGAGCGTCGGCGTCGTGGCCGGCGAAGGGGTCGGGGGCATCCTCGCCGTGGGTCGCGAGGTGCTCGCGGCCAGCGTCGCTGAGCGCCACGAGCTTGCGGCCGGCCTGCGCCGTGACGGTGACCAGCCCCTCGTCCTCGAGCTGGGCGAGGGTCGGGTAGACGGCGCCCGGGCTGGGCGTCCAGCGGCCGCCGGTGCGTTCGGAGATCGTCCGCATCAGCTGGTAGCCGTGCATCGGCTCCTCGGCGAGCAGCCGGAGCAGGGCGGCGCGGACGTCGCCGCGGGGCGCGCGGCCGCCGCGGCCACCGCGGCCGAGCCCGCCGCGACGGCCGAGGTGACGCTCGGGGCCGGGGCCCGCGGGGTGGTGGTGGGGGTGTCGTGAAGGCTGCATGGCTGTGCTCCTTGGGTCGTATCGGATGCGGTAACGATACATCGCTACCGCATCGCGCACAAGTCTGACGTCGCACCGCCCGGGACGGGTAGGGCGGTGACCATGACCGACGACGTGGACCAGCACCTGGCAGCCAGCGGCGAGGGGGAGGTCGTCCACTCGTTCGCCGTGCGGGCGAGGTTCCGGCGGGCGGGTCTGAGCGGCGAGCAGGCCGACGCGGACGTGCGCCGCGAGCTCGAGCCGGTCCGCGGGCTGTACGACGACGCGGTCGTGGAGCCGCAGGAGCCGGACGGGCGCTGGGCCGTCGACGTCCGCTTCGTCGTCGCGTCCCTCGACGGCGAGCTGGCCGTGGAGGGCGTGCACGCCTCGCTGCGGGCGCACGGCCTGGTGCCCGACGAGGTGTGGGTGGCCGAGCGGCTGCCGTGACAGCGCGCGTGACACCGCAGCGCCGGTGCTCCTCACGTGCCGCCCACCCGACCGCCGCCCCGGAGTGCGGCTCCCCGAGGGTCAGGTGGGCACGTACGGGCAGTGCCGGCAGCCCAGCCCGCAGCAGGTCCCGCGGTCCGCGAGCGTGCGGGCCGTCAGCACCCGGTTGCCGGTGACCGGGTCGCGGTAGGTCTGCTCGCCGGCGTCGAGCGCCGCGGCGTGGGCCGCCAGCGCCGCCGCGGCACCCGGCAGGCCCCGGTCCAGGCGGTCGGCCCGCGGCTCGGTCAACGGCCGGTCGTCGAGCGGGAGCCGGCACACGTCCCCATCGTGCCCGACCCGACCTCCTTCCCGCCCTGCCGCCACTCACCCTGCGCGGCGGTTCCGCCTCGCCGCCGAGGGGGCAGGGGCGGGGGCATGACGGTGATCGGCGTCCACGCGTCCCACGAGCAGGTCCACCCCTCGGAGCTGGTCGAGGCGGTGCAGCTCGCCGAGCAGGTCGGCTTCACGGCCGCCATGTGCTCGGACCACATCTCGCCGTGGAGCGAGCGGCAGGGCCAGTCTGCGTTCGCCTGGTCCTGGCTCGGCGCGGCGCTGCAGGCGACGAGCCTGCCGTTCGGCGTGGTGAACGCGCCCGGCCAGCGCTACCACCCGGCGATCATCGCGCAGGCGATGGCCACGCTGACCGCGATGTACCCGGGCCGCTTCTGGGCAGCGCTCGGCACCGGCGAGGCGTCCAACGAGCACATCACCGGCGCGGCGTGGCCGCGCAAGGACGTCCGCAACGCGCGCCTGGGGGAGTGCGTCGACGTCATCCGCCGCCTGCTGGCCGGCGAGGAGGTCAGCCACGACGGGCTCGTCACCGTCGACCGCGCACGGGTCTGGACGCTCCCCGAGGTGCCACCGCCGCTCGTCGCCGCCGCGGTCAGCCCGGCGACCGCCGCCTGGGCCGCCTCGTGGGCCGACGGCCTCGCGACCGTGCTGCAGCCGCACGACGCCCTCGAGCAGACGACCGACGCCTACCGCAGTGCCGGTGGTCGCGGGCCCCTCGTGCTGCAGGTGCACCTGTCCTGGGCCGAGGACGACGAGACCGCCCTGGACATCGCGCACGACCAGTGGCGCAGCAACGTCTTCGCGCCGGACGTCAACTGGAACCTCGACCACGTCTCGCTGTTCGACGAGGCGTCCAAGCACGTGCCCCGAGAGGCGATGCACGGGCCGGTGCTCGTCTCGTCCGACCCCGGCCGGCACGTCGCGTGGCTGCAGGACCTCATCGCGCTCGGCTTCGACGAGATCTACCTGCACCACGTCGGGCAGGAGCAGCGCCGCTGGCTCGAGGTCTTCGGCGAGAAGGTGCTGCCGCAGCTCGACGTCACGCCGAAGGTCGCGGCGGCGTGAGGATCACCGACACCGCCGACCTGTGGTGGAAGACGGCGGTCGTCTACTGCCTCGACGTCGAGACCTACCTCGACGCCGACGGCGACGGCACCGGCGACCTGCAGGGCCTCGCGCAGCGGCTGGACCACCTCGCCTCGCTCGGCGTCACCTGCCTGTGGCTCATGCCCGTCTACCCGACCCCCGACCGCGACGACGGCTACGACATCGTCGACTTCTACGGCGTCGACCGGCGCCTCGGCAGCCTCGGCGACTTCGTCGAGGTGGTCCGCACCGCCAAGGACCGCGGGATGCGGGTCATCGCCGACCTGGTCGTCAACCACACCAGCGACCAGCACCCGTGGTTCCAGAGCGCCCGGACGAGCCGCGACTCGCCGTTCCGCGACTTCTACGTCTGGCGCGACGAGCCGCCGGCCGAGCAGCAGGAGGTCGTCTTCCCCGACCAGGAGGACAGCGTCTGGGAGCTCGACGAGCAGAGCGGCCAGTACTACCTGCACCAGTTCTACAAGCACCAGCCCGACCTCAACGTCACCAACCCGAAGGTCCGCGACGAGATCGCGAAGATCATCGGGTTCTGGCTCGAGCTGGGGCTCTCGGGGTTCCGCGTCGACGCCGTGCCGTTCTTCCTCGCGACCAACGGCGTCGACGACGCCGAGGAGGTCTTCGCCGACCCGCACTCCTACCTGCGCGACCTGCGGTCCTTCCTCGGCCGGCGCAGCGGCGACGGCATCCTGCTCGGCGAGGTCAACCTGCCCCACGAGCAGCAGCTCACCTTCTTCGGCGGCACCGACGGCGACGAGCTCACGATGCAGTTCGACTTCATCGCGATGCAGAAGCTGTACCTCTCGCTCGCCCGGGAGGACGCCGCTCCGGTCGCCGAGGCGCTGTCGTCCCGGCCGGCGATCTCGCCGGACAGCCAGTGGGCGACGTTCGTGCGCAACCACGACGAGCTCACCCTCGACAAGCTCACCGACGACGAGCGGCAGGAGGTGTTCGCCGCCTTCGGCCCGGACGAGGACATGCAGGTCTTCGGACGCGGCCTGCGCCGCCGCCTGCCGCCGATGCTCGGCGGCGACCCGCGGCGCGTGCGCATGGTCTACAGCCTGCTGTTCTGCCTGCCGGGCACGCCGGTGCTGTTCTACGGCGAGGAGATCGGCATGGGGGAGAACCTCGACGTGCCAGGCCGGCTCGCCGTCCGCACGCCGATGCAGTGGACCGCCGGCGAGTCCGGTGGCTTCTCGACCGCACCCCCCGACCGGCTGCCCGCACCGGTGGTCGAGGGTGGCTACGGGCCGCAGTTCGTCAACGTCGAGGCGCAGCGCCGCGACCCCGACTCGCTGCTGTCGTTCATCACGCTGCTCGCGCGGCGCTACCGCGAGTGCCCGGAGCTCGGCTGGGGGGCGTTCGCCGTCGTCGAGCAGCCGCACGCCCAGGTCCTGGCCCACTCGGTGACCTGGGACGACGCCTGCCTCGTCGCGCTGCACAACCTGGCCGACACGGCCGTCACGGTGCCGTTGGCCCTGCCCGACCTGCCGGCCGGCACCCGGCTGGCCGACCTGCTGGTCGACGGCGGCCACGACGTGGGGGAGGACGGGTCGGTCGAGGTGCCGCTGGAGGCGTACGGCTACCGCTGGCTGCGGGTCGTGCGCCCGGGCGACCGCCGGCTGGTCTGACCGCTCGCCTAGGGTCGTCGCCATGCAGACGCGCACGCTCGGCAGGACCGGCCGCCCGGTGTCGGTCGTCGGCCTGGGCTGCTGGCAGCTCGGCGGCGACTGGGGCTCGGTGAGCGAGGACGACGCCATGGCCGTGCTGCACGCCGCGGTCGACGCCGGCGTGACGGTGCTCGACACGGCCGACGTCTACGGCGACGGGCGCAGCGAGCGCCTCGTCGGCCGGCTGCTGCGCGAGCGCGCTGGAACGGGGGAGGACGCCGGCCTGACGGTCATGACCAAGTGCGGCCGCCGGGCAGATCCCCACGTGCCGGAGGCGTTCACGCCGCAGGCGCTGCGCGCCTGGACCGACCGCAGCCGCGACAACCTCGGCGTCGACACGCTCGACCTGGTGCAGCTGCACTGCCCGCCGACGCCGGTGTACGACGACGACCGGGTGTTCGACGCGCTCGACGGGCTCGTCGAGCAGGGCCACCTCGCGGCGTACGGCGTCTCGGTCGAGACCGTCGACGAGGCGCTGCGCGCGATCGCCCGCCCCCACGTCGCGAGCGTGCAGATCGTCCTCAACGTCTTCCGCCGCAAGCCGCTGGAGCAGGTGCTCCCGGCCGCCGTCGAGGCCGGCGTCGGGATCGTCGCCCGGGTGCCGCTCGCGAGCGGGCTGCTGTCCGGCACGTACGACGAGAGCACCACCTTCGGCGAGGACGACCACCGCACCTACAACCGCTCCGGCGACGCCTTCGACGTCGGCGAGACCTTCAGCGGCGTGCCGTACGACGTCGGCGTGCGGGCCGCGCGCGAGGTCGCCGCGCTCACGCCCGAGGGGACGACCACCGCCCAGCTGGCGCTGCGCTGGCTGGTCGACCAGCCGGGCGTCACCACCGTCATCCCGGGCGCGCGCAACGCCGAGCAGGCCCGCGGCAACGCCGCCGCCGCCGACCTGCCGCCGCTGACGGACGAGCAGCAGGACGCGCTGCGCGACGTCTACGACCGCAGCGTCCGCGAGCACGTGCACGACCGCTGGTAGGTCGCGCCCGGTCGGAACAGGAGGTCTGCACGGTGCTCGACCTGGCCGGAGTCCGCGTGCTCGCCCGCGCGGGGCTGCTCGCGCCGGTGCGGCCGGACAAGCTGCTCACGATGGGCCTGGCGCTCGCCCGCTACGGCATCTCGCCGGCGACCGGCTACGCCGCCGGGGCAGCTCGTCACCCCCGCCGACCGGCGGTCGTCGACGACGAGGGTGTCCTGACCTGGCGCGAGGTCGACCTGCGCACCGACCGGCTCGCGAGCGAGCTGCGCGCCCGTGGGCTGCGCGAGGGTGACGCGGCCGGGCTGCTGGCCCGCAACGGCCGCGGGCTGGTCGAGGGCGCGGTGGCGCTGTCCAAGGTCGGGGCGGACGTCCTCCACCTGGGCACCGGGACCGCCGCCGGTCCTCTGGCGCAGGTGCTCGACCGCGAGCGCGCCCGGGCGGTGCTCTGCGACGCGGAGTTCGCCGACGTCGTGGCCGGCGCCGCTGCGGGGCGGCTCGTGCTGACGACCGAGGAGCTCGACGCGCTCGCCGCGACCTCGACCGTCGGCCCGCCGCCCGTGCCGCGCCGCACATCACGCCAGGTCATCCTCACCAGCGGCACCACCGGGCCGCCGCGCGGCGCGGCCCGCAGCGGCGCCACCGTCGAGGACGCCGTCGCTGCGCTGTCGGGCATCCCGATGTGCACCGGCGAGACCACCGTGATCGCCGCGCCGGCCTTCCACGCGTGGGGGCTGGGGCACGTCTCGATCGCGATGCTGCTCGGCTCGACCGTCGTGCTGTCGCGCCGCTTCGACCCCGAGCGGGTGCTCGCCGCGGTCGAGCGGCACCGTGCGACGGCCCTCGTGGTCGTGCCCGTGATGCTCGAGGGCCTGCTCGCGGCGACGGGGTCGTACGACACCTCGTCGCTGCGGGTCATCGCGAGCAGCGGCAGCGCGCTGCCCGGCGACCTGGTGCAGCGGGTGCAGGCCCGCTTCGGACCGGTGCTGCACAACCTCTACGGCTCGACCGAGGTGGCGTACGCCGCGGTCGCCACCCCCGCCGACCTGGCCGCGGACCCGCGCACCGCCGGACGGCCGCCGCTCGGCGTGACGCTGCGCGTGGTCGACGAGCAGGGGCGCGACGTGCCGGCGGGCGCGCCGGGGCGGGTCTTCGTCGGCAGCGGGCTGACGTTCTCGGGCTACACCGACGGCACCGACAAGGACCGGCTCGGCGGGCTCGTCGCGACCGGCGACCTCGGGGTGCTCGACGCCGCCGGCCGGCTCACCGTGCTCGGCCGCGAGGACGACATGGTCGTGGTCGGTGGGGAGAACGTCTACCCCGGCCAGGTCGAGGACGTGCTCGCCGCCGACCCGTCCGTGGCCGAGGTGGCGGTCGTCGCGGACGACGGTGCGGCGTACGGCGCCCGGCTCGTCGCCCACGTCGTCCCCGCCGCCGGCGCGAAGGTCGACGCCACGCACCTGCAGGCGCTGGTGCGCGCCTCGCTGGCCCGGCACGCGGTGCCGCGCGAGGTGCGGGTCGTCGACGCGCTGCCGCGGGGGGCGACGGGGAAGGTGCTGCACCGGGAGCTGCGAGGAGGGACGCCGTGACCGCACCGGCCCAGCTCGACCGGCCCGAGGTCGAGGACGTCACCACACCCGACCGGCCCTGGGTCGCGATCGTGTGGAACGACCCGGTCAACCTGATGAGCTACGTCACGCACGTGCTCATGGAGCTGTTCGGCTACCCGCGCGAGAAGGCCGAGGCGATGATGCTCGACGTGCACACCAAGGGCCGGGCGGCCGTGAGCAGCGGCACCCGCGAGTCGGTGGAGCACGACGTCGCGCGGCTGCACGCCAAGGGCCTGTGGGCCACGCTGCAGCAGGACTGATGCGCTTCGAGCGCCGTCGGACAGCCGTCACGGCCGACCTCGACCCGGGTGAGGCGGGGCTGCTCGCCGCGCTCGCCGAGGACCTCCTGTCGCTGCTCGGCGAGGGGGCGGACGAGCAGGCCGCCGCCGGCGACGACCCGCTCTCGGCGCTGGTCGGGCTGTCGAGCGGACCGGTGGCCCCTCCCGAGGACCCGGCGCTGGCCCGGCTGCTGCCCGACGCCTACGCCGACGACGACGGTGCAGCGGCGGAGTTCCGCCGCTTCACCGAGCAGGACCTGCGCGCCGGCAAGCGCGCGAGCGCCGGCACGGTGCAGGAGAGCCTCGTGCCGCTGCTCGGGAGCGGCGGCCGCCTCTCGCTCGACCGCGACCAGGTCGACGCCTGGCTCGGCACGCTCAACGACCTGCGGCTGGTCCTCGGCACCCGTCTCGAGGTCACCGAGCAGACCGTGCTCGACGTGCCCGGGGACGACCCGCAGGCCCAGGCGCTGCTGGTGTACGGCTGGCTCGGCTGGCTGCAGGAGTCGCTGCTGCACTGCATCGAGCCCCGAGGCGGCGCTCGGTAGCCTCGGCCGCGTGCTCGAGCTGCCCCAGGCGATGGTCGACCAGGTCCTCGCCCATGCCCGCCGCGACCACCCCGACGAGTGCTGCGGCGTCATCGCGGGCACGGGCGGCGTCGCCACCCGCCTGTTCGAGATGGCCAACGCCGAGCGGTCGCCGACCGGCTTCGCGTTCGACAGCGCGCAGTGGCTGCGGGTCTTCCGCGAGATCGACGACGCCGACGAGGACCTGCTCGTCGTCTACCACTCGCACACGATGACCGAGGCGTACCCCTCGCGCACCGACGTGCGCTGGTCGGTCAACACGCCGGGCACCTCGTGGCTGCTCGTGTCGACGCGGTCCGAGCAGGACGAGGTGCGGTCGTACCGCATCGAGGACGGGGTGGTCACGGAGGAGGAGCTGCGCACCACCTGAGCGAGCACCACCTGAGGAACAACGGGCGGCGCCCCGCCTGTTGAGGCAGCTGACGCCCCCGACCGACCGAGGAGAACCGCCCGCATGGCCATCGAGGTCCGCATCCCGACCATCCTGCGCACGTACACCGGTGGCGAGAAGGCCGTCCAGGGCAACGGCAGCACGCTGACGGCGCTGCTCGACGACCTCGACAGCCGGCACAGCGGCCTGCGCGGGCGCCTGGTCACCGAGCAGGGCTCGCTGCACCGGTTCGTCAACGTCTACGTCAACGACGAGGACGTGCGCTTCATCGGCGGGCTCGACACCGAGCTCAGCGACGGCGACAGCGTGACGGTGCTGCCCGCGGTCGCCGGCGGCTGACCTTGCGCTTCGACTCGCTGCTCGAGTCCGTCGGGCGCACGCCGCTCGTCGGGCTCCCGCGGCTGTCCCCGTCCTCCGACGTGCGCCTGTGGGCCAAGATGGAGACGGACAACCCCACCGGCTCGGTCAAGGACCGGGCCGCGCTCTCCATGGTCGCGCAGGCCGAGAAGGAGGGGCTGCTGCGCCCCGGCGTCACGGTCCTCGAGCCGACGTCCGGCAACACCGGCATCTCGCTGGCGATGGTCTGCCGGATGCGCGGCTACCGGCTGATCTGCGTGATGCCGGAGAACACCTCGATCGAACGCCGCCAGCTGCTGACGATGTACGGCGCCGAGATCGTCACCTCGCCGGCCGCAGGCGGCTCGAACCAGGCGGTGGCCGTCGCCAAGCAGCTGTCGGCGGAGAACCCCGACTGGGTGATGCTGTACCAGTACGGCAACCCCGCCAACGCCCTCGCCCACTACGAGACGACCGGTCCCGAGCTGCTCGAGGACCTGCCGTCGATCACCCACTTCGTCGCCGGCCTCGGCACCACCGGCACGCTCATGGGCACCGGTCGCTACCTGCGCGAGCACCGGCCGGGCGTCCGGATCGTCGCCGCCGAGCCGCGCTACGGCGAGCTCGTCTACGGCCTGCGCAACATCGACGAGGGCTTCGTGCCCGAGCTCTACGACGGGTCGGTCCTGTCGTCGCGCTTCTCCGTCGGCCCGCGCGAGGCGCTGCGCCGCACCCGCCAGCTGGTCGAGGAGGAGGGCATCTTCGCCGGCATCTCGACCGGCGCGATCCTGCACGCCGCGATCGGCGAGGCGATGAAGGCCGTCAAGGCCGGGGAGTCCGCCGACATCGCGTTCGTGGTCTGCGACGGTGGGTGGAAGTACCTGTCCACCGGCGCCTACGCCGGCACCCTCGAGGAGGCCGAGTCGGCCCTCGAGGGCCAGCTCTGGGCCTGACGGGTCCGTCCGGCCGCGACCTGGTGCGCCGCTCGGCTCAGCCGCCGTCGACCGGGAAGGGCACCCCGGCGCGGGCGCACACCCCCCGCAGCTGCTCGTGCACCGCCGCCGTCAGGGGCACGCCGTCCCGGACCCGGGCGGTCCGGCAGGCCGTCTCGGGGTCCCCTGCCACGAGCACCGGCAGCGCCGGGTCGAGCGGTGGGGTCGCCCGCAGCGCGTCCAGGGCGTCGTCGACGTCGGCCTCGAACGCCCCGGACGCGCGGAACACCCCCGGATCGAGGGCGAGGAAGAAGTGCCCGATCTCGACACGGCCGTCGCGGCCGCCGACAGGATCGGCCCCGGACAGCGTCGCGGACAGGATCTGGACCATCAGCGCCAGCCCGTAGCCCTTGTGGCTGGACAGCTCCGCAGTCCCCCCGAGCGGCGTGAGACCTCCGGGGCCGGGGTCGCGGATGGTGCGCATCGCCTCGTGCGGATCGGTCACCGGGGAGCCCGACCGGTCGAGGACCCAGCCCTCGGGAAGGGGGCGGTCGGAGAAGCCGTGCACCTTCACCTTGTTGATGGCGGTGGTGCTCGTCGACATGTCGAGCACGAACGGCGGGGACCGTCGCGCCGGCGCGGCGAACGCCAGGGGGTTCGTCGGGAGCGCGGGGACCGCCCCGCGGGTCGGCACGACGGACACCGTCCTGGCGGAGGTCGTGACCAGGGCGAGCAGCCCTCGGTCAGCGGCCAGGCGCGCGTAGTAGCCGGCGGCTCCGAAGTGCGAGGAGCCCCGGACGGCGACGACGCCGACGCCGTGGTCGCGTGCCTTGTCGCCCGCCAGGGTCACCGCCCGGACCGCCGCCGGGTGCCCCAGACCGCCGCGGGCGTCCAGGAGCGCGGTCACCGCGGTCTCGCGGAGCACCTCGACGGTCGCCGCCGGTACGAGCTCGCCGCTGTCGCGCAGCCGTTCGTAGGTCGGCAGCATGCAGACCCCGTGGGAGTCGATGCCGGCCAGGTCGGCGTCGGTGATGGCGGTCGCCGCGGCGTGTGCGTCGTCGGGGGACAGCTGCCAGGCCGTCAGCACGGACGCCACCAGCGGCTGCAGGACCTCCGCCCGTACGGTCACGGTCACGACCGGCACCCGGCGGCGGACGACGGGCAGCGAGAAGCCATCTGCATAGTGTATAGAATCCGTGCACCTGTTCCGCTCGGCGTCGGAGGTCCACTGTGCTCGATCGTTCGACCGAGGTGGTCCCGGCGGACCTCGTCCCCAGACTGCTGGAGGACGCCGGGATCCCGGTCGCAGCGAGCGCGCTGGCGCACGAGGCCGAGCAGGTCGACGCCGCCTTCGCCGCGCTCGGGGCGACGCCCGTCGTGCTCAAGGCCGCCGGCCTGCTGCACAAGAGCGACGCCGGAGGGGTGGTGCTGGGCCTGCGCAGCGCGCAGGACGTCAGGCAGGCGGCTCGTGCGATGGTCGATGCCGTGGGGCCCGAGGCCTTCCCCCTGGTGCTGCAGCAGCAGGTGTCCGGCCTCGAGATCCTCGTGGGGGCGCGGCGTGACCCGCAGCTGGGCGCGGCAGTCGTGGTGGGCATGGGCGGCACCGCCACCGAGCTGCACCAGGACGTCGTCACGGTGATGGCGCCGGTGACGCCGGAGCAGGCGCTGCGCGCGCTGCGGGGACTGCGGGCCTGGCCCCTGCTCGAGGGCTTCCGGGGTGGTCCGGGTCGCGACGTCCCGGCGCTCGTCGACGTCGTCGTCGCAGTGTCCAGACTGGTCGACGGCGATCCAGGCATCGCCGAGCTGGACCTCAACCCGGTGATGGTCGGACCCCTCGGGGCGGGCGCGGTCGCCGTCGACGCCCGGGTCATCCGCACGCTCGAGCCGCCGCCTGCGCCCCGGACCCGCCACGACCTCGACCGCATGCTGCGCCCGGCGCACATCGCCGTCGTCGGTGTGTCGGACGACCCGCACAAGGTGGGTGCCCGCCTGTTCCGCTACCTGACGTCGCACGGCTACCCCGGTCAGCTGGACGCGGTGCACCCGTCGGGCGGGCAGGTGGGTGGACACCGGCGCTACGCGTCCCTGGCGGAGGTCCCCGGCTCCCCGGACCTCGTCTGCGTCACGGTGCCGAGCCGCTTCGTCCTCCCGGTGGCGCACGAGGCCGTCGAGAAGAAGGTCGGCGCACTGCTGGTGCACAGCTCCGACTTCGCAGAGGTGGGCGACGCCGGCCGCGCCCTGCAGGACGAGCTGGCCGCGGTGCTCGCCGACGGGGGCGTCCCGCTCGCGGGGCCCAACGACATGGGGGTCGTCGCGCCGCAGCGACGGCTCACGGCGTCGATCTCGGGAGGTCTGGAGCAGGAGCTGCTCCCGGGCGGCGTCGCGCTGCTCACCAGCTCGGGAGCGCTCGGGAGCTGCTTGGCGACACGGCTCATGGGGTCCGGTGTCGGCCTGTCGTACTGGGTCCACTCCGGCAACGAGGCCGACGTCCTCATCGCCGACTACCTGGACTGGCTGGCCGACGACGACTCGACGCGGTCCGTGGCGCTGCTGCTCGAGGACGTCAAGGACGGCCCGCGCCTGATCGAGGCCGGCCGGCGCGCGGCCCGCGCCGGCAAGCCGATGTTCGCCTACAACATGGTCCGGTCGGACCGCGGACGCGAGGCGGCACTGAGCCACACCGGGGCCATGGTCGGCTCGTTCGCCGTCCGGGAGGCCGTGCTCCGGGCCGCCGGGATGGTCAGCGTGCCGTCGCTGCGCCTGCTCGAGGATGCGGTCGCGCTCTCCTCGCAGGGGAGGCTGCCCGCGGGGGACCGGCTCGCAGCGGTCACCTTCTCCGGGGGAGCCTGCTCGATCATCGCCGACGAGGCCGAGGTCGCCGGCGTCGCGCTGCCGGAGCTGTCCCAGGCGACCCGCGACGCGGTCCGGCCGCACGTCCCGTCGTACGCCGCGGTGCGCAACCCGCTCGACTGCAGCTACCAGATGCTCACCCGCCCCGACGCGTTCGAGCGGGTCGTCGAGGCGCTGGCCGAGCGCGGTGAGTTCGACGCGGTGCTGCTGCAGTTCACGACCAACGCCGACCCCTACGCCGCCGCCATCGCGGAGAAGGTCGTCGCGGTCCGCGAGCGGCTGCCGGTGCCCCTGTACGTCTCCCGGTACGGCGGGGAGCACCTGGCGCCCAGAGCGCTCGCGGTCTACCGGGAGGCGGGGGTGCACGTCCTGGACGCCCCCGACCGGGCCACCCTCGCCATCGCGGCGGTCATGGCCGGGCAGCGAGCGGTGCGCGAGCACGCCGACACCGCGACGGGGTCCCTGTGACGACGGACGGGCGCCGCGCCCTGACCGCGGAGGTCGTCGACTGGGCGGTGTCGGTCGGGCAGGACGAGCTGCCCGACGAGGTGGCGCACCAGGCCAAGCGGGTCATCCTCGACTACGCGGCGGCGACCCTCGTCGGCTCGACCTCCGATCCGGCCCGGATCGTGCAGCGCTTCGTGTCCGAGACCGAGGGAGCGGGGCCGTGCGCGGTCCTCGGGACGCCCCTGCGCGTGTCGCCCGCCAGCGCGGCGCTGGCCAACGGCACGGCGACGCACGGCATGGAGGTCGACGACGGGTACACGCCGGGGGCGACCCACCCCGGAGGTCCGACGGTCGCCGCGGTGCTGGCCATGGCGGAGGCGCGCGGGTCCCGCGCCGCGGACGTGCTGCGGGCGACCGCGGTCGGCGTCGAGCTGTCGTGCCGCCTGGCCGGCGCCGGGCACCCGGCGACGTGGCGGCGCGGCTTCCACAACACCTCGCTGACCGGCGTCTTCGGCGCGGCGGCCGCCGTGGTGTCCCTGCTCGGCGGCGACCGGGACGCGATGAGCAACGCGCTCGGCGTGGCCGGTTCCCACGCCGGCGGGCTGTTCGAGTTCCTGGGCGGAGGAGGCGAGGTCAAGCGCCTGCACATGGGCAAGGCGGCGCGGGAGGGGCTCGTCAGCGCCGAGCTGGCACTGCGCGGCATGACCGGGCCGTCCACGGTCCTCGAAGGGCCGCAGGGGTACTTCCACGCCTTCGCCGACGACGACTACGACGCGGAGCACCTGGTCGGAGCGCTCGGTCGCGAGTGGCGCATGCTGTCCATGTACGTCAAGCCCTATCCCTGCTGCCGGCACCTGCACGGCCCCATCGACGCGGTGCTCGAGATGCAGCGCCAGCGACCCGTCGACGTCGACGCCGTGGAGTCGGTGCGGGTCGAGACGTTCACCGGTGCCGCCCGGCACGGCAGCCGGTCGATCGACGGCTTCCTGGAGGCGCAGATGAGCATCCCGTTCGCCGTGGCGGTCACGCTCCTGCACGGCCTGCCGGACCTCGGGCACTTCGACGAGGACGTCCGCCGCGACGCCCGTGTGCGTCGCCTGGTCGACCTGGTGGAGGTCGAGGAGGCGGCGGACTGCGTGCGCGACTTCCCGGCCATGCGGCCGGCCCGCGTGACGATCCGGACGGCTGACGACGAGCGGGTCCTGCGGATCGACCAGCCCTACGGCGAGCCGGCCAACCCCGTCTCGGACGACGACCTCGAGGCCAAGCTGCACCGGCTCGCCGGACCGGTCGTGGGCGAGGCCGCCTGTCGGCGCATCGTGTCGGAGGTCTGGTCCTTCGACGACCCGGCGGCGCTGCTCGCGGCGCTGTCGGGGCGGGCCTGACGGTGGGGCCGGCGCCGGTGGCTGCGCAGCGGCGACCCCTGGCCGACGGGCGGGACGCTCCGCACGTGCTGTTCTTCAGCGTCGACGGCGCTGTGCCCGACGCCTACCGACGCCACCTGCCGCCAGGCTGGACCTTCACCACGCTGCGCAGCCGCACCGACGAGCAGGACGTGCTGCGGCAGCTCGCCGACGTCGACGTGCTCGTGCACGCCGACGTCCCCATCACGCGCAGCCACCTGGCAGCCGCCGGCCGGCTGGGTCTGGTGCAGCGGCAGGGGGTGGGCGTGGACGCGGTGGACCGGGCGGCGCTGCGCGAGCACGGGGTCGCCCTCGCCGTCTGCCCGCACGGCTCCGCCGAGGCGGTCGCCGAGCACGCCCTGCTCCTGACGCTCGCCGCCGGGCGCCACCTCGTGCAGCTGCACGAGGACGTCGTGCGCCTGGGGACGTGGCCGAAGTGGGAGTACCGGCAGCGCTCGCTGGGCCTGCACGGCGCGGTCTTCGGCGTCGTGGGCTTCGGCCGGATCGGTCAGGCGACGGCGCGGCTCGCGCTGGCCTTCGGCAGCTCGGTGCTCGTGCACCGACGGCGGCCGGGCGCCCTCGGTGAGCCGTGGGCACACCAGCCGGTCGAGCTGGCGGACGACCTGGACGACCTGTTCTCCCGTGCCGACGTGGTGTCGCTGCACTGCCCGCTGCTCGAGGCCAACCGGGGCATGGTCGACGCGCGCCGGCTCGCGCTGATGCGCCCCGGATCGGTGCTCGTCAACACCGCGCGCGGCGCCCTGGTCGTGGAGGACGACCTCGTCGACGCCCTCCGGGCCGGCCGGCCGGCTGCAGCCGGCCTCGACGTGCTCGTCGACGAGCCGCCGTCACCGGACAACCCGCTGCTGTCGTTGCCGAACGTCGTCCTCACCCCGCACTGCGCAGCCGGCAACCGGGACACCGTCGTGCGCAAGGTCGAGGCCGTGATCGCCAACATCGACCGGTGGTGGACCGGCCAGCCGCTCGAGGACCAGGTCCTGTGACGGTCACGCGGAACCGGACCTGGCCCGCCGGCATCGTCGACACGCACGTGCACACGGCGCCCGACGTCCTCCCGCGGCTGCTGACCGACTCCGAGCTGGCCCGTGCCGTCGACGAGGCGGAGTACCGGGCGGTCGTCCTGAAGAGCCACCACACCGTCACCGCCGCTCGCGCCACCATGGCGCAGGAGCACGCGGTCACGGCTCAGGTCCTCGGCGGGGTGGTCCTCAACCTGCACGCCACCGGCGGCATCAACCCGCTGGCGGTGTCGACGGCCCTGGCGCTCGGCGCGCGGGTCGTGTGGATGCCCACCTTCACCTCCGCCTCCCAGCTCCGGTACGCCCGGGAGGTCGGCGTCCGGAGCGGGAACCTGCAACGGCTCGGGACGGTCGAGGGTCCCGGCGTGGAGGTCCTCGACGTCGAGGGGGAGCCCACCGGCGACGTCCTCGCCGTCCTCGACCTGGTCGCCGCGGCCGGCGCGACGCTGGCGACCGGTCATCTGGGTCCCACGGAGATCATGAGACTGGTGCCGGAGGCGCGGCGCCGCGGCGTCCAGCAGGTGCTGATCACCCACCCCGAGCTGCACTGCGTCGGCCTCGGCCTGACCGACCAGCTCGCGCTGGCCGAGCTCGGCGGGGTGTGGTTCGAGCGGGTGTTCGCGGTGACCCTCCCGACCAGCGACGAGGTCCCCCTCGACACCATCGCCGAGGCGGTGCGCACCGTCGGCGTCGACACGACGGTGCTGGCCACCGACCTCGGACAGGCCCACAACGTCTCGCCCGTCGTCGGGCTGCTGCAGTACGTCGACGCCCTGCGCGACCGCGGCTTCTCGCAGGACGACATCGAGACCATGACGGTCCGCAACCCCAGTGCCGCACTGGCCCTGGGCTGACGTCGGGAGCGGGGATGGGCGACGGGCTGCGGGTGGAGGTGCGCGACCGGGTGGCGTACGTCGTCCTCGACCGGCCGGAGCGGCACAACGCGCTCGACGACGCGCTGGTGCGCGACCTGGTCGGAGCCTTCTGCCGGTTCGACGCCGACGACGACGTCTGGGCCGTGCTCATCACCGGGGCGGGCGACCAGGCGTTCAGCGCCGGGCGCGACTTGCACGAGGTGGCGGAGCGCGACGCGGGCGGCCTGCCGCCACCTGCGCCGATGCGGCAGCCCCTGCGCAACCCGTTCGAGGTGGTCCACGAGTGCCGCAAGCCCGTCGTCGCGGCGCTCAACGGGTGGACGCTGGGCGGCGGCCTGGAGCTGGCGATGGCGTGCGACGTGCGGATCGCCGCCGAGCACGCGCGGCTGGCGCTGCCCGAGGCCCTGCGCGGGATGGGAGCGACCTTCGGGGCGGTGGTGCTGCCCCGCCTGGTCCCGATGGCGGTGGCCTACGACCTGCTGTACACCGGGCGGACCGTGACGGCGCAGGAGGCAGCCGCCTGGGGCCTGGTCAACGCCGTCGTCCCGTCGGCCGAGCTGGCGTCGGCGGCAGAGGCGTACGTCCGCCGCGTCCTGGAGAGCGCTCCGCTGACCGTCCGCCGCTACAAGGCGCTGGTGCAGGCAGGGAGCGCGCTCCCGGTGTCGGCGGCGCTGCGGCTGGACGTGCGCCCCGACCCGTACTCCAGCGAGGACCGGGTCGAGGGCGTCCGGGCGTTCCGGGAGTCGCGCCCGCCCCGGTGGCGGGCGCGATGACGGGTCCCGAGCCTCGGGACCGCGGGCTGCGGTCGGCCCTGCTGGGTGCCAACCCCTTCGCCGTGGCGGTGGGGCAGATCGTGCTCATGCTGGCCAGCGGCGTGCTGCTCACGCAGGGCCAACCGGCGCTCGGTGTGCTGCTCCTGCTCGCGGTCACCGTGTCGAACGCCTGGCTCGCCCGCACCCGCGGCTCGGGTCGGCAGGGCCGGCGCCCGTAGGCGTCCGTCCGGCAGGCCTCAGCCGGCGTGCTGCACGGACACGGACGCGACGTCGGCGCCGCGGCGCTGCAGCGCGTCCGCGGCGATCGCCGCGAGCGTCTCGTCCGGCACCAGGCACTCGGCGCAGGCGGCCTCGTCGACCTGGAGCCGCAGCGTGTAGGCGCCGTCGGCGCCGTCGTCGAGCCGGACGGTCACGCCCTCGTCGAGCATGGCACTGAGCTCGGCCTCGGCTTCGGAGACGACTCCGGAGGCGGCGGACTGGGACATGGGCGGCTCCTGGTGGCAGGACGTGGGGACGAGGCGGTCGGCCAGGGCCGACCCGGTCAGAGGTGCTCGCGCAGACGGGCGGCGTTCATGATGTGCTCGCGCGCGCGCTCCTTGGCAAGACCCGCGTCCCGCTGGCGCAGGGCGTCGAGGATGCCCTCGTGGTCGGCGGCGAGCACCCGGGCCGCCTGCGCGTCGCGCCAGATGGTGACGCGCGGCGGGAACAGGGTCCACAGGCTCGAGGCGTGCGAGGCGATCAGCTCGGACCCCGCGTGGTAGATCGTGAAGTGCAGCCGCCGGTTCAGCACGGCGAGGTCCTGGCCGCCGCTCGCCGCGCTCTCCTGCAGCTCCCGGTGCACCTCCTCCACCGCGGCGAGGTCCTCGTCGGTCATCCGCTCGACCGCGACCGCCGTGGCGAGCCCCTCGATCTCGGCTCGGAGCAGGTAGACGTCGTGCACGCGCTCGGGCGACAGCTCCCGGACGGTGGCTCCCCGGTGCGGGGCGTACGTGATGGTCCCGCCTGCCTCCAGCAGACGCAGCGCCTCGCGCACGGGGGTCGCGCTGACGCCGTAGCGGGCCGCGATCTCGCTCTGGCGCAGCGACGTGCCAGGGACCACCAGACCGCTCGCGATGTCCTCGCGCAACCGCTGGAGGACGTACTCCGTCTTGCTCAGCGGGGGGAGGGTGCGGTCCGCGACAGGTGCGACGGCCGGTGCCGTCATGTCCGTCATGCGAGCCACCTCTCCGGTCGTGCGCCGTCCATGCGCGCCGTCCGCGCCCGGCGCACCGGTCCGCCGACGCGGATGCTATATCCTGTCACATCCGACCGGGAGGACCAGCGTGCGCATCATCGACCCCACGGGCAGCGAGCCGCCGACAGCCAGGCTGGTGCCCGCACCACGCGCCGGCCTTCGCGGCGCCCGCATCGGCGTGCTCGACAACGGCAAGCCCAACGCCGCGCACGTCGTGTCGACGGTGGCGCGCCACCTCGTGGAGCGCTTCGGAGCCCTGCCGCCGGTCGCCTCCGGCAAGCCCAACTCCTCGCAGCCGGCCGAACCGGTGCTGCTGGACCGGTTCCGCGACTTCGACGCCGCCATCGTCGGTGTGGGTGATTGAGGCTCCTGCACGTCGTGGAGTGTCCACGACTCCGTCGAGCTCGAGCGCCGCGGCGTGCCCACCGTCCTGGTCTGCACCGACGTCTTCCTGCCGCTGGCCCGCGCGATCAGCGCCCAACGGGGCCTGCGGTCGCTGGCGGTCGTCACGGTGCCCCACCCGACCGGTGGGGTGCCGCCCGAGGCGCTCGACGAGGTGCTGGCCGCCGCGGTCGACGACGTCGCCGCAGGGCTGACTGCGGCGAGCCCCGTGCCGCCGGAGGTGCTCGCGGTCTCGGTCCAGGACGCACCCGAGGACGTGCTGGACTTCCTCGAGCTCGCGGAGCGGCGCGGCTGGAGCGACGGGCTCCCGCTCGTGCCCCCGTCGCAGGAGCGCGTCGCTGTGGGGGTGGCCGCCAGCGGCCGGCCGGCCGGCGAGCTGGTCGGGCTGGTGCCGCCCGCGCACCGCGGAGCGACGGTGGCGTCGGTCGCCGCGAACGCGGTGATGGCGGGCTGCCGTCCGGAGGTCGTGCCGGTCGTCCTCGCGGCGGTCGAAGCGGTGCTGCGGCCCGAGTTCAACCTGCAGGCGCTCACGACCACGACCCACCCGGTGACCCCGCTCGTGGTCGTGCACGGTCCTGTCGTGGAGCGGCTCGGCTTCAACAGCGGCCCCAACGTGTTCGGTCAGGGCAACCGTGCGAACGCCGCCGTCGGCCGGGCGCTGCGCCTGGTCCTGCAGAACGTCGGGCAGGCGCTGCCCGGCGTGACCGACCGCGCCACCCACGGCACGCCCGGCAAGTACTCCTCCTGCATCGCGGTGGCGTCCGACCCGCCGCTGACGTCCTTCCACGCCGTGCGCGGCGGTGACGAGCACGGCGCGGTGACCGTCGTGGGCGGCGAAGGGCCGCACAACGTCAACGACCACGGGAGCACCGACGCGGCCGGCCTGCTCACGACCCTGGCCGGGGCGCTCGCCAACCTCGGGAGCAACAACGTCTACCTGCGGGGGCAGGTGCTGCTCGTCCTGGGACCCGAGCACGCGGAGCTGCTCGAGCGCGACGGGTACGACCTCGAGCGGCTGCAGGCGGCCGTGCACGAGCACCCCCGGGCACGGGTCTCGACGGCCGGCGTCTCGGCGGGCAACCTCAGCCGCTACCGGCTCACCGCGCCGCACGTCTTCGAGGCGGTGGCCGCCGACGCGACGGTGCCCATGCTCGACGCCCCCGACCGGCTCCTGGTCCTGGTCGCCGGCGGACCCGGGAAGCACTCGATGATCGTGCCGACGTTCGGGACGACGACCGCGGTCACGGTGCCGGTCAGGAGCGCACCGGCCTGACCGTCCTATACGATATGCGATCCTGGCGACCGATCCGCCGTCCTCGAGAGGGAGCACCCGTGCAGTTCCACCACGACGAAGACCGGGCGGCGTTCGCCAAGGCGGTCCGCGAGTTCGCCCGCGCCAAGCTGCTCCCCACCGCGGTGCCGCTCGCGCACGAGGCCGGCTACCCGTGGGAGCTCGCGAGGCAGCTCGCCGACCAGTCGCTGCTCGGGATCACGCTGCCGGTCGAGGACGGCGGGCAGGGCGGGTCGCTCATGGACGCGGTCATCGCCATCCAGGAGGTGGCGCTCGCCTCGCCGCGGGCGGCCGACGTGGTGCAGGCCGGCAGCTTCGGTGCCATCCGCACGGTCAGCGCGTACGCGACGCCGGAGCAGAAGGCGCGCTGGCTGCCCGGGCTGCTGGAGGGCCGGCAGCTGCTGGCGCTGGCCATGTCGGAGTCCGAGGCGGGCTCGGCCGTGACGGACCTCGCGACCAGCGCCCGGCAGGAGGGCGAGGAGTACGTCCTGAACGGCACCAAGCTGTTCTCCACGCACAGCGCCGACGCGACCCACTACCTGGTCTACGTGCGCTACGGCCCGGGTGTCGGCGGCATCGGCTCGGTGGTCGTCGAGCGCGGGACACCAGGTCTGACGGTCGGGACGCCGCACGCCTACATGAGCGGCGAGGAGTGGTCCGAGCTCCACTTCGACGAGTGCCGCATCCCCGCGCAGGACGTGCTCCTCGGGCCGGGCGGCTTCAAGAAGCAGATCGCCGGCTTCAACGTCGAGCGCATCGGCAACGCCGCCCGGGCCCTCGCCCTCGGGCGCTACGCCTACGAGGCGGCCCGGCAGCACGCGCTCACCCGCGAGCAGTTCGGCAAGCCGCTGTGCGAGTTCCAGGGGCTGCAGTGGAAGTTCGCCGACATGGCGGTGAAGCTCGACGCCGCGCAGCTGCTGCTCTACCGGGCGGCCAGCGACGCCGACGAGGGACTGCCCTCGGCGTACGACACGTCCGTGGCCAAGCTCGCCTGCAACCTCGCCGGCTTCGAGGTCGCCAGCGAGGCGCTGCAGGTCATGGGCGCCGTCGGCTACAGCACCGACTCCCTCGTCGAGTACTGCCTGCGCCGCACCCGCGGCTGGATGATCGCGGGCGGCTCGGTGGAGATCCTCAAGAACCGCATCGCCGAGTCGGTGTTCGAGCGCCGGTTCGACCAGCGCGCCTGACCCCGGCAGGCCCGACACCGGCCTGCCCGACACCGAGAGGCACCCTGTGACTGATCCCGTCGCACGTGACCTGGCCGCCTTCGCGCTCGGGCGCGAGGCTGCCGGCGCCGACGCGCTGCACGAGGCCGCCCGCCGGCTGCTGGACGTCGTGTGCCTGGCCGCGGCGTCCGGCCAGGACCGACCGGTGCGCATCGCCAAGTCGCTCGCCGAGCCGCGCGCCGACGGCCGTGGCGGTGGCGGTGGGGGTGGCGTCACCGTCTGGGGCGAGCCGGGGCGCTGGGACCTCGCCGGTGCCGTGCTGGCCAACTGCGTCGCTGCCCGCTACCGCGACATGAACGACTCGTACTTCTCGCGCGAGTCGCTGCACCCCAGCGACATGGTGCCGGCCCTGTGCGGCGTCGCGGAGCAGACCGGCGCGACCGTGCGCCAGCTGCTCGACGCGGTGTGCGTCGCCTACGACGTCGCGGTCGACATGGCCGACACGTGGCGCACGTCCGCCCGGGGCGCGGACCACGTCAACCTCATCCGCTTCGGGACCGTCGCCGGCGCCGGGCGCCTGCTCGGGCTCGACGAGCAGGCGCTGACGCAGGCCTTCGCCATCGCCGCCACGACGCAGATCGCCACCCGGCAGACCCGGCGCGGCAACCTGACGATGTGGAAGGGCTACGCCGCCGGCGACCACGCCGTGGGCGGGCTGCGCGCCGTCCGGATGGCGGCCGCCGGCGTGGAGGGTCCCACGCTGTCCTTCGTCGGCGACATGGGCTTCCAGGCCGTCGCCGTCGACCCGGCCACCCACGTCGAGCGCTGGCCGGCCCGTGACGGGCGGCGGCGCGTCCTCGACACGCACCTCAAGGTCTACCCGGTCGGCTACCTCTCCCAGGCGCCCGCCGAGGTCGCCGTCGAGCTGCACGGCAGGCTCGCCGGTGCCACGCCGGTCAGCGCCCGGGTGAGCACGTACCGCCGGGCTCAGGAGATCATGGCCGACCCGGAGAAGTGGCACCCGAGCTCGCAGGAGACGGCCGACCACTCGCTGCCCTACATCGTCGCGGTGTGCCTGCTGGACGGTCGTGTCGGCACCGACTCCATGCACGAGGCGCGCTGGTCGGCGCCCGACGTCGCCGAGCTGCTGCCCCGGGTCGAGGTGGTGGTCGACGAGCCGATGACCGCGGCCTACCCGCAGGAGATGGCGGTGCGCATCGAGGTGCTCACCTCCTCCGGCGAGCGGCTCGAGGCCGCGGTGCCCTGGCCGCGAGGCCACGCCCGCCGACCGCTGACGGACGACCAGCTCACGAGCCGGTCGCTCGAGCTGCTCGCCTCGGCGCCCGGCGCCGCGCGCGTCGTCGACGTCGAACGGCTGCTGCACCCGGACCTGGACCGTCCGGCCGCCCACCTCTGGAACTAGGACAGGAGCCCCCGTGGCCAGCACGTCACCCGTCTCGCCCGTCATGCAGGGCGTCGCCGGCTACCTCGCCCGCGCGACGCAGGTCCCGCTGCCGGACGCGGTGGTCGAGAAGACCAAGCACCACGTCCTGGACACGCTGGCCGCGATGGTCTCCGGCGGCCCGCTGCTGCCGGGGCAGCAGGCGGTGAGCTACGCGCGGACGCAGGGCGGCACGCCGGAGGCGACCGTGGTCGGCACGGACATCGTCACCAACGCGACGACCGCTGCGCTGGCCAACGGCATGCTGGCGCACGCCGACGAGACCGACGACTCGCACGCGCCCTCGCTCACCCACCCCGGCTGCGGCATCGTGCCCGCGGCGCTCGCGATGGCCGAGCGCGAGCGCAGCAGCGGCACCGAGTTCCTGCGCGCCGTGGCCCTCGGCTACGACATCGGCTGCCGGATGACCATGGCGCTGCACGCGTACGACTTCCGTCGCGTGGGCCACTCGACGCACAGCTTCGGGCCGATGTTCGGGGCGGCCGCGGCGGCCGGCGCCCTCGCGGGGGTCACCGAGACCGGGGCCCGCCACGTGCTGTCCTACACCGCCCAGCAGACCTCCGGCATCGCCTGCTGGATGCGCGACGCCGACCACGTCGAGAAGGCGTTCGACTTCGGCGGGATGCCCGCGCGCAACGGGGTCGCTGCCGCCACGATGGTCGCGCACGGCTTCACCGGGGTCGAGGACGTCTTCTCCGGCGAGCGGAGCTTCTTCGACGCCTACGACGAGTCGGCGCGCATCGGGCGTGCACCCGAGCCCGAGCGGCTGCTGCAGGACCTCGGCACGGTCTTCGAGGTGATGAACACCAACATCAAGCGCTGGTCCGTCGGCTCGCCGATCCAGGCGCCGCTCGACGGGCTGCTGGAGCTGGTCCGGCTGCACGGCATCGGCCCGGACGACGTCGACGAGCTGGTCGTCCGGGTCTCGCACCAGGGCGCCAACACGGTCGACGACCGGGACATGCCGGACATCTGCCTGCAGCACCTGTGCGCGGTCATGCTCATCGACGGCATCGTCACGTTCGAGTCGGCCCACGACCACGCCCGCATGAGCGACCCGCAGGTCCTCGCGCTGCGAGCGCGCACCTCGCTGTACGGCGACGACGAGATGAGCCGCGTCATGCCGTCCCGGCAGGGGATCCTCGAGCTGAGGCTGACCGACGGACGGGAGCTGCGCCACCACGTCGCGGCGGTGCTGGGCACGGCGGACAACCCGATGACCCGTGCGCAGGTCGACGAGAAGTGCTTCCACCTGCTCGCTCCCGTCCTCGGAGCAGAGCGGGGACGGGCGCTGTGCGACGCCGTGTGGGCGCTCGAGGACGTGTCGCGCATGGACGACCTGCGCCCGCTGCTCCTGGGCGCAGATCCCGCGCGGTGACGTGACCGGCTGCGGTGCGGCGCATCACAGCGCGGCACCGGAATCGCGACCGCGGGCTGCTCGCTGTCACAGGTGACGGGATCCTCCGTCGCCCGACCAGCTCGCAAGGAGCCGCACGCCGTGTCCGCCCAGACGCTCGACCGCCCGACCCGCCCGACCTCCACCCGCACGATCCCCGCCCGCCGTCCACTCCTGCGCGACCTGCTGGTCGGGGCGGTGCAGGCGGTGGGCGCCGCGCGCGTCCTGCACAGCACGACCGGCGAGCAGGCTCGCCGCGACGTCGTGCAGCGGTTCGCCCGCGACCTGCCGCGCTAGCCGCACCACCTCCCGCCGGCCCGAGGACCGGGCCGGCCGCTCAGCCCTGCGGGACCGTCGCCGCCACGAGCTCGGCCACCGACGGGGCGGTGTCGACCGCCCACACCAGCCCCGCGAGGCGCTCGGCCTGCTCGGCGCCGAGGACGTCGTCGACCAGGTCGTGGAACTTGGCCAGCAGCTCCTCGTCGCTGATGCGGTTGCCCGGTGTACCGGTGGCGTCGTCGACCCGCACGGTGAGCTCGCGACCGTCGCGCAGCCGCGCGGACATCACGCAGGCCTCGTGCGGCACGTCGGGGGAGGGCTGCACCGAGATCCGCGCCATGAGCGCACGCACGTCGGGCCGGTGCACGTTCTCGTCGGTGAACTGGCGCTGGCGGGCGTGCCCCTCGAGCAGGGCCACGGCGCAGGTGAAGATGACGCTGAACTTGGCCTCGAGCTCGGTGCGCGGGTCCTGCTTGTTGGTGAGCTCGGCGACGAGCGGGTGCACCGACAGCGTGATGCTCTCGACGTCGTCGGCGCTCACGCCGTGCTCGCGCGCCAGGATGCGGACCGTGTCGATCGGCGGGTGGGTGACCACGCCGCAGGCGTAGGGCTTGATGCCGTTGCGGAAGATCTCCCACCGCTGGCCGAGGCCCTCGACGAGGTCCTGCGGGGTCGAGCGGGTGGACATCACGCTGAACATGCCCCTCCTGCCCTGCAGGGAGTCGGGGGCGGCGACGTACCCGCCCTCGGCCAGCAGGGCGGAGAGCAGTCCGGACGTCGCGGCGTGGCCGGCGTGGTAGGACTTGGTCATCGCGCCGAACTGCTCGCGGTGGCCCGCGGCCTGCGTCGCGGCGAGGCCGACGGCGTGCGCGAGGACGGCCGGGCGCAGGCCGAGCAGCCGTCCGCTCGCGCCGACCGCGGCCAGGGTCCCGGTGGTGCCGGTCATGTGCCAGCCGACGTCGTAGTGCTCGGGGTAGAGGGCGACGCTGGCACGCGCACCGAGCTCGTACCCGAGGGCGTGCGAGGCGAGCAGCTCTGCGCCCGACATCCCGCGCCACTCGGCGAGCGCCAGTCCCGCGGCGTACAGGGGCGTCGTCGGGTGCAGGATCGTCGGGATGTGCGTGTCGTCGAAGTCGAAGACGTGCGCGGAGACGCCGTTGACGAGGGCGGCGTCGGTGGCCCGCAGGCGCGTCGTCGCCCCGTAGACCGTCACCTGCGGCTCGCCGCCGAGCAGGCCGAGCTGGCGCGCGACGATGCTGGGCGCCGGCTCCTGCGCCGCGCCGATCGCGACGCCGAGGAAGTCGAGCAGGCAGCGCTTGCTCTCGTGCAGCACCTCCTGCGGGATCTGCTCGGTCGGCTGGTCGCACAGGAAGCGCAGCAGCTCTGCGGTCTCGGGCGAGACGCGCTCGTCGATGGGCTGGTCGCTGGTCATGACGGCTCCTGCCGGGTGGTCGTGCGGACGGGGTCGGGGGACGGCGTGGTGGTCGGGACGTGGCCCAGGCGCGCGGACAGCACCGCCGCGGCATCGAGCGCGGTGGGGCGCAGGGCCAGCAGCTGCTCGCGGCCGGCGCGGACCGCCGGGATGCTGATGCTCAGCGCGCAGGTGACCGTGCCGGTGTGGTCGCGCACGGGCACGGCCAGCGCGACCACGCCGGGCACCCGCTCCTCGAGGGACAGGGCGAGGCCGTCGGCGCGGATCTGCTCCAGCTCGGCCCGCAGCGTCGGTGCGTCGAGCCCGGTCCCGTCGGCGGCCTCGAGCGGACCGGCCAGCGCAGCCTCCTGCACGGCTGGACGGGCGTGGGCCAGCAGGACCTTGCCGGGTGCGCCCTGGTGCGCGGGCCGGGCGGAGCCCAGGTCGGTGTAGGTGCGGCGCAGCGCCTGGGTGCTCTCCACCTGGGCCAGGGTGCGGCGTGCGGGGCCGTCCTCGTCGAGGACGTGGAGCCCGACGGTCTCCCCGGAGGCGTCCCGCAGCCACGTCATCACCGGCGAGGCCTGGGTCAGCGGCGTGACGTGGGGCCGGGCCGTGTCGGCGAGGTCGAGCAGGCGCGGACCCAGGCTGTAGGCGGTGCTGTCCTGCGCCTGCTGCACGAGGCCGTGGGCGCTGAGGGCTGCCAGGAGCCGGTGCGCGGTGCTCCGGCTGAGCCCGGTCGTCCGGGCCACCTCGACCAGCGGCAGGTGCGGCCGGGCCGGCGAAAAGCACGCCAGCACCGCGACGGCCCGGTCGATCGACTGCACCCCGCCGCGCGCCGTCTCCGCTTCCCGCACGGAGCCGGTGCCCCGTGTCGACCCCGTGTCCCGCATCGTGGAACGCCCTCCCGCATGTCGGACCGGACGCTAGCATGCCGGACGTGGCGGAGACCGGGGGCGGCGCGAGGTCGGGCACGGCTCGCACGCTCGCGGTCGGTGCAGCGGGCGGGCTGGCCGGCGAGCTGCTGCGGGTGCCCGCGGGCGCGCTGATCGGGTCCCTGGCCGCCGTGGCCGTGCTCAACGTGCTGACCGACGGCCGGGCCGCCGTGCCCCGGTGGTCCCGCCAGCCCAGCCGGGTGCTGGTCGGAGCGGCCGTCGGGTCGCTGGCCACCCCCGTGCTGCTGCCCACGCTCGGCGCGAGCGCCGGCTGGGCGCTGCTGCTCGCCGTGCTGGTCGTGGGGGGAGGGCTGCTGCTGGGACTCCTGCTGTCGGCGACGACGGCGATCGACCGGCGCACCGCGCTGCTGGCCATGTGCCCCGGCGGCATCTCGGAGATGGTCGCCCTGGCGGACGAGTCCGGGGCCGACGTCGAGGTGGTGCTCGGCATCCAGCTGGTGCGCAAGCTGGTGGTGATCCTCGGCGTCTGCGCAGTCGTCGCGCTGCTGTGACGTCGTCGGTCCTCGCCTCCGTCGTCCTGACGATCGGCGTGAGCGCGCTCGGCGGCCTGGCCGCGTCGCGGTGGCGACTGCCGGGCGGCGTGATCGTCTGGGCCATCGCGGCCGCCGCGGCGCTGCACCTGTCCGTGGCCGGGCTGTCCCCGTTGCCCGGCGCGCTGCGCACCGCGGCGCAGATCCTGATCGGCACGACGATCGGGGTCGGCGTGAAGCGCGGGCCGCTGTCGGCGCTGCGCGCGGTCCGGTGGCAGGTGGTCACGACCATGGGACTGCTGCTCGCAGCGTGCCTGGGCGCCGGCGCGGTGCTCGCTCGCCAGACCCGGCTCGACGCGGCCACGGCCCTGCTGGCCACCGGCCCGGGTGGCGCCAGCGACATGGCGGTGGCAGCGGTCCACTTCGACGTCGACCCCGCACTCGTGGCCGGGCTCCAGGTCGTGCGTCAGCTGCTCGTCTTCGTCCTCGTCCCCCTCGTCTTCAAGCTCGTCCTGCCGCCTCCTCCCGCACCACCGCCGGAGGCCTGATCGCGTCCTGGACGCTCTGGTGGACGCTCGGGCCTGCGTTGCATACAATCGGCATGCATCCGACGCCGCCACGCAGTGAGGACACCCGTGACCACGACGCAGACGACGAGCCCTGAGAGCGAGACCACCGACGTCGTGGTCGTCGGAGGCGGCAACGCTGCCTTCTGCGCGGCGCACGCGGCGGCGGCTCGCGGTCGGCGCGTCGTGCTGCTCGAGAAGGCGCTCGCGGACGAGGCGGGGGGCAACAGCTACTACACCGCCGGTGCCTTCCGGATCGCGCACGCCGGCCAGCCGGAGATCGAGGACCTGCTCGACCGCGACGAGCGGGATGCGACCTCGGTGCTCCCGCCGTACCCGCCGGAGTCCTTCTCGGCCGACATGGCCAAGGTGACGGACGACCGCAACGACAAGGGCCTCACGGCGACGATGGTGGCCGACAGCCAGGACACCCTGCGCTGGCTGCACGGGCTGGGCCTGCGCTTCCGCCTGATGTACGAGCGGCAGGCGTACGTGGACGATGCCGGTCGGCACGTCTTCTGGGGTGGTCTGGCCGTGGGCAGCGTCGGTGGGGGCGTCGGCCTGATCGAGCAGCACACGGCGGCCGCGCGCGAGCACGGCGTCGACGTGCGCTACGGCGTGCGCGGGGACGAGCTGGTCCTCGAGAACGGTGCGGTGCGCGGCGTCACCTGGCGCTCCGCCGACGGACGGACCGGCACCCTGATGGCCGAGTCGGTGGTGCTCGCCGCGGGCGGCTTCGAGGCCGACGCCGACATGCGCCGTGAGCACCTCGGACCCGGGTGGGAGCTCGCGAAGGTGCGTGGCACCCCGCTCAACACCGGTGACATGATCCGCGCTGCGCTCGCGGTGGGCGCGGCCCGCCACGGTGACTGGAGCACGTGCCACAGCGTCGCCTGGGACGCCATGGCCGAGGACAACGAGAGCAACCGCGAGCTCACGAACCGGCTGACGCGCGGCGGCTACCCGCTCGGCTACGTGGTCAACACGCAGGGCCGGCGCTTCCTCGACGAGGGAGCGGACTTCCGCAACCTCACCTACGCCAAGTACGGCGCCGAGATCCTCAAGCAGCCGGGCGGCACCGCCTTCCAGGTCTTCGACGCGACGACGCGGCCGATGCTGCGGTCCGAGGAGTACGACATGCCCGGCGCCGGCGTGCTCGTCGCCGACACGGTCGAGGAGCTCGCCGGGAAGATGGGCGTCGAGCCCGCTGCACTGCGCGACACCGTCGACGCGGTCAACGCGAGCATCGACCGGTCGATCCCCTTCGACCCGGCGGTGAAGGACGGCCGGGCCGCGCAGGTGGACCCGCCCAAGAGCAACTGGGCGATGCCGCTCGAGACCGCACCCTTCTACGCCTTCCCGGTGACCTGCGGCGTGACGTTCACCTTCGGCGGTGTGCACGCCGACGAGCACGGCCGGGTGCTGACGCCGTCCGGTGCTCCGCTGCCCGGGCTGTTCGTGTGCGGCGAGATGCTGGGCGGTCTGTTCAGCGGCAACTACCCCGGCGGCAGCGGGCTCACGGCCGGCGCCGTGTTCGGCCGGCGGGCCGGTTCGATCGCCTAGCGCTGCGCCTGCTCCGGCGCGCGGCAGGCACGGACGATCTCGCCGAAGTCGGCGGCGCTCTCGGCGCGCCAGCAGGTCTGCAGCAGGCGCGCCGACGCCTCGGCCCCGAGCACGGGCGAGGCGAGGTCGAGGAACTTCTCGCCGAGCTCGTCGTCGGTCAGCGGGTTGCCGGGCGTGCCCTTGTTGTGCTCCACGGCGTGCACCAGCGTGCGACCGTCCGTGAGCGTGATCTCCACCCGGGCGGCGTCCTTCGCCATCGTCGGGTCGCTCACGATGGTGACGCGGTCGCGCACCGCCGCGACCTCCGCCGCCGCCACCCGCGCGTCGGTGAACTGCTGGAGGCCCGCCCGGCCGTCCACGAGCGCGACGGCAGCGCCGTGGAAGATGCTGAACTTGCCGTCGAGGCCGGAGGCCAGCTCGCGCTTGGCGGTCACCCAGGAGACGTAGTCGTGCACGCGCGCCTGGATGCCGACCACGTCGTCGGGTGACAGTCCGTGTGCGGCGCGCAGGGCCAGCACGCACTCGATGGTGGGGTGGATGAGCGAGCCGCAGGCGTAGAACTTGAAGCCGTCGTCCAGCAGGGTCCAGCGGCTGCCGAGCTCCTCGGTGACCTCCTCGACGCGGGGGTCGTCGGACAGCACGCTCAGGAACCCCCGCTTGCCCTCGACGATGGTCGACGTCGAGGTGAAGCCGCGGCGGGCCAGCAGGGCCGACAGCAGGCCGTCGGTCGCCGCCTTGCCGGGGTGCAGGGCCTTGCCCATCGACCCGTAGACCTCCTTGAGCCCTGCGGCCTGGGTGCCGGCGGTGCCCATCGCGGCCGTCGTGGCGGCCGGGGACAGCCCGAGCAGGCGCGCCGCCGCCGCGGCCGCGCCGACGTGCCCGACGGTGCCGGTGACGTGCCAGCCCCGGTCGTAGTGGCTGGGTCCGGCAGCGCGCGCCAGGCGGACCTGCACCTCGAAGCCGACCACGAACGCCGCCAGCGCGTCGGCGCCGCTCGTCTGCTCGAGCTCGCTGAGCGCGGCCACCACGGGCCAGACGGAGGCGCTGCCGTGGACGGTGGTCTCGCCCGGGTTGTAGGTGTCGTCGTAGTCCTCGACGTGCGCCGCGTACCCGTTCACCATGGCGGCCTGCAGCGGGCTGATCGTCGAGCGGCGTCCCAGGACGGTCGCGTCGCCCGTCCCTCCCGCCTCGGCCGCGACGTCCAGCATCATCGCGACCCCCGGGTCGGCGGAGCCGTTCAGCGTGACGCCGAGCCAGTCCACCAGGCAGCGCCGGGCCTGGGCGACGACCGGGGCCGGGACGTCAGTCAGGCGGAGTCCGCTGGCGAAGGCGGCGAGGGCGGCGGTGGCTCCGGGAGTCGTGGTCATGTGTCCCCTTCGGGGTGAGGTAGCGGGTGAAGGCCGCGACGAGCAGGACGAAGACGCCGACCTGTCGGACGACGTGGATGGCGGCGATGGCTCCGACGTCGGCGTCGAGCTGCAGGGCCGCGGCGGCCATGTCGCTGGCGCCGCCCGGCGCCAGCGCGAACAGTGCCGTGACGAGCGGGAGGTCGGTGAGCTCCGCCATGGCGAAGGCCGACCCGATCGAGGTCGCGAGCAGCACGGCGATGACCAGGAGGGCGGGCAGCAGCACCGTGCGGACGGCCCTGAGCGGCGAGCGGGTCAGGGTCACACCGATGGAGCAGCCGATGGCGATCTGGGCGGCGGTGCGGAACGCCGGTCCGAGGGGCTCGAGCCCCGGCATGCTGACGTGCAGCACGGCGACGGCCACGATCGCTCCGATGATCGTGCCGCCGGGGAGCTTGCACCGGTGCGCCACCGTGCCGCCCAGCAGCCCGACGGCCAGGGTGACCGTGATGTCGACGAGGGGCACGTCAGCCGACCACGACGACGACGAGCGAGATGACCGCCAGGGCGACGACCTTGCGCAGGACGTGCAGGCCGACGATGACGTCCACCTCGGCGCCGAGGTCCTGCGCGAGCGCCGTCATCTCGGGGAGCCCGCCGGGCGCGCAGGCCAGCAGGGCCGTCGCCGTGTCGAGCCTCGTGAGCCGGGTCAGCAGCCAGGCGCACGCCAGACCCGCCAGGACGACGAGCAGCGTGGCGGCGGCGACGAACGGCAGGTAGCCGCCGAGCGAGGTGACGAGGCCGGCCGTGACCAGTGAGCCGATGGTGGTCCCCGTCAGCACGCGGCTGCCGTGCCGCACGGGCTGGGGGAGCCGGGCACCGCCGTCGGTGGCCACGTTCAGCACTGCCACGGCGGTCATGGCGCCGAGCAGCGTGCCCGCCGGGAGCCGCGTGAGGTGCCCGAGCAGCCCACCGACCACCGCGGTGGCGATCGTGACGACCACTCGAGCGGCGTACGGGACCTCCGCCGCTCGAGCGGTCCGCCAGCGGCGGGGCGCTCGCACTCAGATCATCAGCTCCCCGCCGTTGGCCCCGATGGTCTGACCCGTCACGTAGCCGCCCGCGTCGGAGGCCAGGAAGCCCACGACGGCTGCGACGTCCTGGGGCTCACCGAAGCGCCCGAGCACGCCGATGCCAGCGCGCTGCTGCTGCCGCGCGGGATCGGCCTGGTCCCGATCGGTCAGCACGGTCCCGGGGCACACGGCGTTGACGGTGATCCCGTCGCGGCCGAACTCGTGGGCCAGGGACCGGGTGAAGCCGATGAGGGCGTGCTTGGCCGAGGACGAGGTGGCCCGCTCGGCCGCGCCCATCTGCGCCCGCACGCCGGTCATGCTGACGATGCGTCCCCAGCCACGCGAGCGCATCCCGGGGACGAAGGCACGGGACAGCAGGTAGGGCGCCTCCACGGTGATCGCGAAGACCGAGCGCCACTCCTCGAGGTCGACGTCGAGGAAGGGCCGGTGCGGCCGGCTCGCAGCGTTGTTGACCAGGACGTCGACCCGGCCGACCTCCTCGGCCAGACGCACGACGGCGTCCGCGTCGGTGAGGTCGCCGAGCGCGACCCGGGCCTGGACGCCGGAGCGGGCAGCGGCCGTCGCGACGGCCTGCGCCGCCTGCTCGTCCGCGCGCGTGTGGACGACGACGTCGAAGCCCAGACGCGCGAGCTCCAGCACCGTGGCGGCGCCGATGTTGCGGGCCGAGCCGGTGACGAGGGCGACCCGTCGGTCGGAGGAGCCGCTCATTCGTTCACGAGCTGACCGGTCTCCCGGAACAGCTCGATGTGCTCCTGCTCCTGCTGCTCGAGGTGCGCCCTGTACTCGTCCCCGACGAGGTAGTGCTCCACCGCCGCGGCGCGCTCGATGAAGTCCTGGTAGGCCTCGGTCTCGGTGAGCTGCTCGAACAGGCCGGCGTAGTACTCGACGGCCTCGTCGCTCATGCCGGGAGGGCCCACCACGCCACGCGTCTGCGCCGGCGGGACGTCCTCGTAGCCGAGCTCGACCGTGCTCGGGGTGTCGGGGAACATGTCCACGCGGTCCTCGCCGATGATGGCCACGGGGACCATCTCTCCGGCCTCGACGTTCTCCTGCATGTCGCTCGGCTCGGTCATGTAGAGGCCGGCGTCGCCGCGCAGCAGCGCCGTCTTGCGCTCACCGCCGCCCGGGAAGGACAGGAACTGCCACTCGGCGCCGGACTCGCGCTGCAGGAACTCGCCGGACAGCGCATCGGTCGCGGTGTTCGAGCCGCCGGCCTGCACCAGCTTGCCGGGCTCCTCCTTGGCCGCGTCGATGAAGTCCTCGAGCGACGTGTAGGGCCCGTCCGCGGCCACGGCGACGGCCATGGTGTCGTCGTACAGCGAGACCACGGGGGTGAAGGTCTCGAGGCCCACCTCGACGCCCTCGGTGACGAGGCGGTTCACGATGTAGACGTTGCTGGAGAAGGCGAGCAGGTCGTCCCGGCCCTCCTGCTCCTGCAGGTAGGACAGGGCGACGGCGCTGCCTCCACCGTCCCGGTTGTCGACCGTCCACGCGCCCGGATCGATGATCTC
>Ga0210040_10001430_pt1 | contig 36068 bp, 15 predicted proteins | sample CryGeyCG12114_NA_FD_185462 | JGI IMG/M metagenome (GOLD analysis project Ga0210040, IMG submission 185462) | Groundwater microbial communities from aquifer - Crystal Geyser CG19_WC_8/21/14_NA (SPAdes) (version 2) | ecosystem: Environmental > Aquatic > Deep subsurface > Groundwater | place: USA...
AACTGCGCACACAACTTTTACCCCGTTCCAAACAGAGTTTACTAACACAAATTTCATCTTGCGTTTTCAGGTGATTTTAGCTTTAACATGTGCAGCATAGGGCGCTCCCGTTGGTAATTACCTGACTCAGCCTTCGGCTTCGTAATAAATTAGGTTTTCAATGCTTACTATAATTCTAAAAAATAATGATTATGAATAAGATGATAAAGAGTTCTTTAGCAATCAGCACGTTTGAATTTACTATTAGAAACTTACCTCAGGAATCACGGCAATTCAGCATACAGCTTTTATGTCCCGATTGCTTACTTACTTACTTAGTTAGTTAGAATGGAAAGGAAATTCGTAATTTATTTCTCGTTTGTGAGTTGAATTTACCTACGGAATGAGGCAATAGACTCATTTTACGAGCTAAATTAAGTGCGTATTCAGTGTTGATAATGATTTTCTAGAAAATTTTATTCTATAATGTGGGTTTCTTGCCAATTTCAACTTGTGGCGAGAAATCAATAAGGTCTCTATATAGTTTGCCCCTTTTTGCAAGCTATTTAGTGTCAAAGCCAGGACAGAACTAATGAGATTGAAATTACAATTGCATGGTGGAATGCATACCTTTGAATGGGAACATAACTGAAACCCTTCATTTTTTATTTTCAGTGCATCAACTTTACTCTCAAGTGAAATACCTCGAGTTGAAATTTTTCCCTTTTGATCTTAACCAAGAAAATGAGTCACAAAAGCTTTTTCATGCATGTTAATTTTTTCATTCTCTGTGTTCCTGGTATTCACAGTGCTCATTAGTGAGCTGTGTACAATATTGACAGTATTTTAATCATATTTTCGTCTAAATTTGCTTATGCTTGTTGCGTGGGATTTTTATAACGATGATTAATATTATACGTGACAGGTTTCCAATCTGCGGAGAAAGTTGGCTGACTTCAATTATAATAGGATCTTTACCTAGTCATGGAAAAAATGAGTGTTGACAAAAAATAATGCACTTTGGTGCTTTCCTTTTGATTGAATGGGAAAGTTGTATGAATGAGTACACTAGTTTGGCTTGCTTTTCAAAAAATTTCAAAAGAAAGTTCAACAAGTTTTTTTTTTCAATTTAACAGCTCACAAATGGAGAATTAATTTATGCGAGACGACAAAAAAATCCCATTTCATGGTTTCGTGCTTACATCAAGCGTGTGCAGCCTGTGGTTTCTGCCTGTTATTATTTTTTGCAATTTCTCTCCCAAGTGTGGTTTATTCACTATACTGGAAAAGTCTGTCATCTTTTTCATTCAAAACCGAGGTGAAGTTGGGACAAAGTTGTCTACTCATGAGGAAAATTTCGCAGATTAGTGTTGTGCGTAATATTGAATTTTTGGGAAACCAAAGCAAGCCAAAACTTACAAAAATCAGGTCAGGTGACATTACAAATCTCCAAGATACTGGCTGAAAAATATTGTTAACTGCACTTAACTCCCTGAATGATTGATTAAATTGTAAAACACTCTAATGTGCTAATGAGCTCTTTCAATTCCAAGAATGACACTACGATAAGTTTCCGCGAAAGCAATTTGAGTGCATCTGATTTTTAAGGAACCCTAATTTAAATCGTCAAAGATTCTTCTATTTGCTTTGAAAATATCAAACAAATGGAAAAACCAGCTCTCATCAGCGCATTTCACCAGTAAAATCTGCTTCATATCATTTGATGCTAAAATATTAGCTTAATATTCCCTCCAGACCACATGAAATGGAAATAGTCTACTGTTTGTAAGAACATCAACTGGATATCACACGAAATGAAAATGTGAGTGAATTTACGGTTTTCAATATCCACCGAAAATGCGGCAAGAGGCTGGAACCCGGTGACTGATGACTGTGCGAAGACATTTTCTGTTTGATACGGTTTGTGTGAAGAAAAGTTGCCTCACATTACTTTCTTCTCACAGGTTACTTATTATTACTGCTACATGGTACATACGTCGGTGCGGAGAAGATGTAAAATCCAAACTACCCTCATATCTTGAGGGGAGCAGCATACGTTTTGAATACATTAACACAATCTGTCTTGCTCTGCGGGAGTTTCTTTTCAAACTTGTGGCATTTATGAATGAACCAAAAACTTGGCATTTTCGGCTCCAAATTTCAATGATAACATCTACTAACTGATTGACTGAATTATCGTCCATGGATTTATATTCGTTTGCCTACTAACTAACTAACTAACTAACTAAACTAACGTATCTACTAATCAACTATTCTATCTGTTTTGAAGTATACAGAAAACTGTTGGTATTTGGTGAAAATTTCATTTTTAGTTACAATAATTGGCAGATAAATTTACACTTCTTAACCTATCTAACTAATTGGTGGGAATGAGCGCGGTCAAAGCAAAATTTGGAGCTCGTAACGTCTCATTCTCCATATCATGCTAACTCACACATATTATGGTGTTGCTAAAATCTATTGGTGACAACCTATTTTCTCTCTCATAGCAATAATAGCCGTAGTAAATTGCATTCACAGCCTTCGTGAGTGAAAGTATGAAGCCAACTTGCACTAAGGATAATTTTGTGACTGTGCAGCTCTGACATGTTACATTCTGATTAGTTGTATCCCTTGTGTTGGGATCACAGGCAGTTGTGTGTGGTAACAAACAACCAAAAGTTACTTTGTATCCACAGTATGCACTATAACGTGTGTTTATAGTGTAAAGGCTGTGATCCCAAAAAGGAATGAATGCAAATGACTATTCACAGAATGGTGGCTACAAACCGCAATTCTTTTGCATAACAACTGCACATAATTGTAAAATGTAATTTCAAAACTAACTAATATTCACATGCTCTACTTATAGAATGGCAAATAGTTAGTTAGTTAGTTATCGTTGGCTGCCACAAGGATTCAATAAAATTCATGATGTATAGCTGTAATAACAACACGAGCAAAAAAAGAGGGAAAGTATGCATTAAATCAGATTTCCCATCAACACGTTCATAAGTTGAGAAGAAGAAGAATTTGCGGCAATAAAATTCCCAGACTTTGTAGTTGAGGATGAATGGACATTATAGACTACTGCATGACTTTTTGTCAAGGTAGGCATTTTTCCCTAGCCCTTTGATTTTACATGGCAAAAACATGAATGTCTGAGTGAGGGAGTTGGTGCAGAGAATTGTACATTCCTGGTGTACGTACGTTCTACTTGTGCAGTGACTGAGTGGGATCCAGTGAGTGAAAAAAAAACAGAGGCTGCACTACTGTCTTTGTAAAATTGGGCATGCAAATTCAATGCAAATGAAAAGGCATGTGCTGCCAGGCCAGAATTCCAAATAGAGAAATTTCATTCCTCTAATCTCATTTAATGCTCACAACATTGCATAGGAAGTCAGCCCGCTTGGCATATGAATGTTTTCCCCAAGAATGTTTTAAACTAAAGGGGCTTTCATGTGTGTACAAGGGAGCATCGGCGGATCAATTCAATAAAAATATAAAGTACGCAATAAACAAGACATGGCAAAGACATAAAAAGAGATTTGCGTTCTTTATTCCATTACGAGGATTTATTCACAACTAGTTTTTTTCAGCCCATTTTTTGGCAAATGAAATGGTGGCTGCCTAAAACTTTAGCACTAATTACATCCTGCGTGCAGAGAATTTGATTTCTTTCATTTGAAATTAGCGCGCTTCCTGTTCCGTCATTTATGTAATACTACATATATGTGAGGACCTTAACCATAAATTTTATTCTTCATAATTTTTTATTGCAATGAAATAGCTACTACACTCAAATTGGTCATTCAGGCTGTAGTAAAACATGTCTTTAAAATCCAAGCAAGTTTCATGCAAGAACATTTCATAGATGAAAATTCTCTCTGAATACTGTTATTCACTCATTACTTCACTCTGGAACTTGAAACTTAACTCAGGATTACAAGTGATCCCCTTCAGAAATTTATGGAACAACGGGAAAGCTATACAAACACATTTGTTTATCAAGACATGACACAGTAGCCAATTTATTTGTGTCTGTATTAACAAAGATGGTGGAGAGGAGAAAAGAGCTTTTTATCATCTTCCCAGCCAGATAGCTAGCTTGAGTGAGTTGAGTCAGTAATTGAGATTTGAAAGCCTCTCACTTTCTCTCCTCGTCCATCCCTTGTATGAATGAAGAGGACTTTTTGAATAACATTTCATCCTTCATCGTCTCTCACTCTATGGAACTTTGAGTGAGTAAGTAGCTTTGTATTACTTAAGGAAAGGGAAACTCGATCTATCCATACTTAAGTCTATCTGACTGGAGTTGTATATTCAAGCTAGCAGTTCTAGCAGGGATAGTAAGTGAAACCAATGTTTAGATAGACACAATAGATGTTGGTGCAATGTATACATACAAAATACACAAGAAAAATAGAGTGATCTTGCACTAGAGACCTAATATGAATTTTACAGCATTAGATTCAATCTTTTCATTGCCAGTCAGATTTAAATTGCTGAGAATCTTTACCAGTACCTGGTCTATACTAACTATCTTGCTTTTTGGCTGAACACTTACAAGAAGGAAACTGGAATCTGTATTATCCGTTTTAAGATCTAATAAAGAAGTACAAGACCTACTTTGACATCACAAGTTTACTTGTGACGGAGTAGACTTCCTTTTAAGGATTTTAAGCTTTTCACAGTCACGCACACGGAGCTACGTATAGTAGCTGTTAGTTAAGTAACTTCAAGTCCATTGCTATATATGTATAGTAAAAAGGTAGCCCTTGTATATTATCATAGTGGATTTGAAAAAGGAAACTGCTGTGCATTCTCTTCCTAAAAGGATAATGAAAAGCGGCACGCTACATCAGATTTTCAAGGAGTGAGTGAGTCTACAACAAAAACTGGGTGAACAAGAAAAAGCTAGAACGGGATTGTTTTTTTGTGTACACTTCATACTACAACTACAACTACATCATAAGATGATAATGATGATGTTTCAGTCACTTCCACTAAAGTTTGTTCAAGTTTACCAATGCTATGACTTACCAGAGCATAACTAACAATAAGATATCTTAATAATGCTCCGGGAATTCATATCATTGGTAAACTAGAATAAACTTTAGTGGAAGCAAACTAATCTAATATTAGTACGAGATATCTTGTACTAATATTAGATTAGTTTGCTTCCAATCAAAAATAGGGGTGGAAAATTGGTGTGTAGTCAGTCATGTTTAACCTCAACTGTATCAATATTCGATTTTCCATTATAATGGAAAAAGTAGATACTTTGAAGCCCATAATAGCCCATTAAAAAATCTGACCGACTTCAACAAAATTAGTCCACTGCTAGAAAGAAAAAATCTAGAGCCTGTCTGTGTTATGATAGGATAGGAAAGAAGTAAATGCGAGAGTACTTAAGCGTCTACGTAGTTCAACATGGAAAAAAGTCCTACTAGAAATTGGATGGGAACCTAGTTTAGTGGTTTAGAGTGTCTTTATGCATGTCTAGGGACGGTGGTTCAAGTCCGCCTGGTTCTAACCTTTTCTATCCTTACTACCCAAAAACGTAAGCTTAACATCTGTACACAGACTATATTTTTCGCACAAATTATGTTGACACGATATTTCTGGTAGTAACTTCGTGCAGTGGGAATAAGGAATGCAATACACCGATTATCCTCATCAATGAATTTGATAGAGTTTTCTTCCCCGAAATAATTCAATTTTAGACGATTTTTACGTATATTTGTATCTGTTCCTACATGAAATGTGATAAAGAGCTAAAAAATTCTATTGAAACGAGCATCTTGAACTCATTTTATTTAGCTTCACTGATCCATGTGGTTTTAAACTTTTGTACAGCTGGGATATTTGATGTATAGGAAATGAAAAATTTTGTTTTATCATGATTTTGTTTCATATTTTACTGAACAGGAAAGCATGCTAGCAAGTTCTAGCAAGTATGAATGAAAGCGGTATTTTTTGCGATTTTTGCGAGCATTTGACATTTTCGGCCATGTGTCTCTTTGGCTATCCACTCTCCAAAACGACCTACTGTTAATGCGCTGAAAAGTCTAAACTTTAGTAGCCCTCAGTAGTGCAGTGTATTTAGCATTCTATGATTGCTTTCATTGGTCATGCATTCACATGCCAATCACGTATCTGCTCTTAATTTTAGATTGAAAGTAAAAATTCCTTTGAGAGTGTTTTTTGCTGAAAAAAGCAAGAAAAACCATTGGTACATTGTTAAGAAGTTTTTCCTGAAGCTAGTGTGTGTGGCACTTTAAAGAAGATGGCTAATGAATAGCACGAACATTTCGTTTTCCAAAGCACTAGCACACTATTAATAGTGGTTCAAAAAATGAACCTATGAAGAACGAGGTCCAGTTTCTAATTCTACGAGCAAAGGAGCAAAACAACAACATTCAAAAAGCCTAAAATACTATAGCTGGACTCATGAGATGGATTGAAACTACTAAGTAGCTTAATAAGCAATTATTAAGCTACTTTATTTGCAACAAAATACAAAGAAATAATAAAGAAAGGTAGGTAAACCTAGCTAGGAAAAGGAAAGGGGAAAACCTTTCTCAGAGACTCGGAAGGAAAACCCTAACCAATTGGGAATGCAACCCCAGCGCGCATTCGCGCTATTTGAAACTACTAAAGAAAATCTCGTCGAGTCCACGAGATTTAGGATGGGTGGCCAAAATGCTAGCAGAATTCCCTCTCTGGATTGCGATGCTTATGCGTTGAAGCAAGAAAGAGGAGGATCTAGGTTCTCCAGTAGCAGCAATAAGTTTCTTGCCCAAGGCTTTTAAAAATTTAGAATCTTGCTTCCCTAATACGCCCGAAGTTTCCACTCCGACTGCAACAAAATTATAGTCATTAGATAGAGATCTGTATTTATTTTGCTTTTTTACCTCGGCTTCAGAAGCCGCTGCGCCAGCTGTGACAGAAGAAAGATTTAGATGCGAAGTAGCATAGGTGTCCACACAGGTAGCGTCCCAAAGCAAGGCTTTACCCTTAGACCACGGGATCATAGTCATCCCATCGGGTCTTTTACCATCTTCCAGACAAGAACCGATAGGCTCTAGTACAGAAGGGAAACCTGCTGAAACAAGTGAACGTTTTATCAAATCGTTAATAGCATAATGTCTTGACCTTCTGCCAGCACTTTTCAAGCAACTAAGGCCGTGAAGGCCATTTTCTTCCACTTGAGCGCCACAGATACAGATATGGCGTTCGCAAATTTTAGAACCGAGTCTAAGCGAAGTTGCAATCCGAAGTGTGAGATTATTAACCGAACAAGCTACTTAAACAAATTTTATCTTAATGTTGTGCAGCCATCAAACCGACCTAACCAGATGAATAAATGATTGCGTATTCTATAACTCATTTTTACAAACTATGCTTGTGCATTGCTTATCATAGTCATCTCTCCCCAAGTCCATTATAATAACCAAGCTTTATCATCTATCGGGACCAAAATAATTGGTAAGTCAGATAATCAGATATCACCGACAAAACTAATGGACCTACACTATGATATTTCGTGTATGAAGGAGCATGAAATTCAACGTAATACGAGATCGTGTTCAATAATATCCAAGACTGACCTGTATTTAGTACAGTTGAACATAAAATGCAGAATAATTAATATGCACAGCCAAATATTTACAAACAACGCATATTTATTTCACAGCTTTTAAATAGATATTTTTTTTTTGACCGTCTATTTTATAAATATCATGCAGGACTAATTTTGAACACAAATCAATGCATATAAAAGTCTGTAAACCACTATTTATATGACTTGACAGGTCCTAGCAAAAATAGTTCCCTTTATAATAACAAGAACGGATCAAAACTAGGAGAGAACATATAGTGTGCATATCTTTGTGCTTCGTCGTACACTGTGGACCAAGTCAAAGATGAACACTCTCTCAGTTGGTATAGTGAAAGTGACGTGGAGCCAGGCGGCATGCTTACTTAACACTTTCACTTTATCACCCTATTCTGTGGAAAAAAGTCTTATCTACACTGAAAGCCCTCCAGTTAAGTAGGTTACCGACTGATGCTGGCAGAATGAAACAAATTCAAGGGAGTGCTAGAACATAAAAGTTAGTTAACACTAATCATTTGTGAAGTCAAAACATCGTGAATATCAAAAGTATGATGCAATATCTTTGCGAGTAGCGAAATGAGTACCAGGTTATAGTAGTCCGTTTGTAAAATTAATGACCAAAATCATTTGACCAAATGATTTATATATTGATTACTTACACACGAAAATACAAAATTAATGACTTTTAGTTTTCCGTTGTAATGTGGATTTCTCAGGTCATAGATTATATCTTTTGGCTGAGGCATTTACTATACTCCAATGTAAACTTGAGTGAACTTTTTTTGAGTTAAAAAATTAATACGTTTTTCTCTTATCTTCTTTTTTGATCTCCATCACAAGCCTAGCGAAATCTACTGCGACTCAATATTGTGTATAATAAATAAAAAGCGTACATTAGATTGTATAAACAGATTCATTTGTTGAGCTAACAATCAAAGTGTAAATTATGTCCTTATGTGGTAACTAAATATGCACTAACGAAGCCTCATACTGACATTGAAAGTCAATGGAGACTGTAGTGTTTCTTATTTGTTACTTGTTACATCCAACTCCAATGACCTTGTGTTGATACGCTCATTCAAAATCCTCCGAGTTGTCCTGAGAAGGAAAAAGGGTGATAATGACATGATCATCTCTTCTCTGAAACAGCATCTCTCCTTCAAACTGCAACAGTCCATGCTTACGGGCGCGAAGGAGGAGGCCCACAACTTTATTAGAGATGACTGTGTACAGTTGAAAAAGTTCTCCAAATGTAACAATGTAAGACCCATCCTCTTGAGCTATACCGAATTCTTTAATGATGCTGCAAAGCTCGTGGACTTCTTTGCTGATATGAGTAGCAGCTTTCTTGCCTCGAAATTCAGTCTTACTCCCCTCAGGGGGTCGTCCATATCTTTAAATAAGCACAAAAAACCCATACATTCATTAGTTAGTTAGTTTCCTTATAGTGGATGGAAAAAAAACTCCAGATCAGAAAATCAATGTTCTCAAAATCCACTGTTGCGTAAATCTTGCCTCACTAACTAACTAACACACTTACTTCAATACACAAACTAACTACGTTTGAGTTAACTTTTACAAACCAAATCCGGGTTCCTGTAGAAATAATTTAGCAAACTTATCAGATAAAAGGTACGTGCTACCCGGATTCATTTTTAGGGTAAACATTTTCTGAAATACTGATCAACTCAATTTTATTTGGTTTTGTTTTGTAATTTAACTCGAGGCTTACAAAAGTAGTGGTTCAAGTTTGTATCTATATTTATCTTACGTAGTACGAAGGATTAGGATTAGTAGCGATTTGGAAAAATGCAGAGAAACTTAGTTAGTTAGTATACAGTAAAGCTAATGGGATACGGTTTGGTGTATTATATGCAATCTAACTAACTTCGTGACAGTAATAATACTAATTTATGATTGTTACTTGCTCTGAGGGTTCTGTTCAGTTTGTACTCTGAATGCAAACACTAATCAAAAAAGATAGTTGGTTAGAGTTAGTAAGTATAAGTAAGTAAGTGAGCAATACTTCAGCATCATCTTAATAAGGTGAGACAGTTATGAATGGTTCGTTAGTTAGTAAGGTTGGGGAACAAGATGGAATGTAAATAGTAACACAAGGATGCGTAAGCTACCCAATTGAATTAAAAATTATGGTCTGTTGTAGCATTGTTGAAGTTATAGACTCTAGAGAATTCCGAAAAACTTTTGGTCCCTCAAGAATAACAATGATATTAAATTTGTTTATACAAATGATTATTGTGAGTCACCTTGGGTCATCTTTGCTCAATCCACTGGAATTCTGACAGCTATTTCCAGTTTCGTCAACTTTTCGCAGCCCTACGGGTTTAAATTGGTCAGAAAAAGGATTGGATTTCTGCTTCTCTGCAAATTTATCTGCTTGTTGTTTGAATAAGTTGACACGGTCCGATAACTTATCATTTCCGTATATTTTTATTTGCTCTTTTCCAGCCATACTTTTAAAATGAGAACTGAATTTTTTAAACTATTAATGTCCAGGCCATTCGTTTAACTGTAATCAACTAAGATTCGAGCCAGGTATATAGAATTTGAATAGTATTGTGTTACAAACCAAACAAATGAGCACGTCCCCACTTTTTTCTTCAAAATTTTAAGATACCGGTGGTCATGGCAAGCAACATTTCTTTAGCAATGTTGGTCTCAAAATTTTAGACAGACTGACTCAAAACAAGTTGAAATGAATCCATAAAGTGGGATGATAACTGCCGATATTTGACAGTGTTTTCAACTAACTCAAGTCAGACAGTCAATTTTGGAGTCCGTGTAGCTAAGCACGCAATTGCTATTCGGTCACTAGACATAGATAACTGCTGAATCCAACACGCTTATGTTTACAGTGTGTTTCCATAATACAATTCACTACTAATAACCTTGAATTCACTCACAATGTGCCACGATTTGCTTCTGCTAACTCAACTGTCCCAATTAGCAAATGAATACAACAGGCCAGACTGCTTTATAAGAGCAGCAATAATATGACAATGTGACCAAAAGGTAATAAGGCTTCTAATTCAGTCACAATGATACGCCAACAGTCTTTTCAGGTTGTCTTCTGAACCGTGCATTGGAACTCTGTTAGGTGTATTTTTTATTCCATTCCCTACTTGTGCAGTATGTTTTGGTATGCTTGTGAGCCAAAAGTTTAAAATCCTTTGTATAACCTTACCATAGGATTTTACACACACAGTATGTTTTTGGAATATTTCCAAAAGGATTCATTCGAGTGAAAAACCTATCTTTACAATCCTTCCTGCTGTATGGTTGGTTAGTTTGTAGTAGTATGGTATAAAGGCTGTTTGAATTCAATGAGCCAAATGCCTGCTTTTAACGGTCCTATTTTCCCTGCAAGCTTTGTGGGATGAATTAAGAAATGGGAATGCTTTTTTGCAAAAAAGTGAATGTAGTCAGTCAGTATCTAAGTAATACTCTTATCAATTCTAAAAGCTAGCCTTCAACGCCATCTTTGAATACTCAAAAATACTGTTCCGAAATTGAGTCCAGGTTAGTGATTTCTTATATTGTACGATGGAGGGAATATAGATAATGTTGTGCAGGATAGCATTTCTTTGTTACTAGCTACAGACTCATAGTTGTTTTCCGTAAGAGTTTACAGTTGGTTTTGCTTTGACATTGGTTTGTGATTGACGGTGACGATTAGAAACATTAATAAACCTCAGCAAGAGGGTATTACGACGAAGCCGGGTTATAAGGAATTATTAACTTTGCTTTAGTAAAGTTATTGAGAACAGCTACAAAAGAGAAAGTGAGAGAGAGAGAGAAAGAAGCGCAGAGTGGGAAGGTACATTGAAATACATTGCAGCTTGGCTTTCACCCAAAAGCTTCTACAAAATCTTTGTGACATTAACATAGTTACGCTTCAGGCGACCACGAAACCGAACGAATTGTCGCCAAATTTTGCATAGTGATTGTAATTACGATCTAGTTACGTTGACTAGTTTTAATCGTAAATCTGTTGGTTAATTGCTGAATAATTAACGTTTAAGTGTAAATCAAGTTGCGGCATGTATAGGAGAATTTTGCGTACTCATTGCAAGTGCACTAGCTTGGACTAGTTGTTAGTGTTGCAGCAGTGGAGATGGGTAGTCCTGAGTTCGATACCTACGGTCGGGATTATTTTTGTCATGTTTTTTTGGCTCGCCTATGTTTTAAATACCAATTTTCCATGTTAAAACTTTAAATCACTTAATATACGGCCGTTTTTGCACTACATTTGACGATTCTGGATGTGTGATTATGAATATTTTTTTCATACCAAAAACCAATGTTTTACGATACATATTGTACATAGTCATAATTCAACGCCGTTCAGTAATTGTGTAGAGTATTGTGTGTAGTGTCACAAAAGATTTTATTGATTTCAGAATGTATTAAAAACTGCAGTCTATGCTCCATTTCTAGTAATACCCAAAATAAGCAAAGTTATCCATGGTCTTACAGAGACTTTATTTATATTAATATTACGAAAAACCAGTAATAATAATTAGGGGTTTTTATCGTTTTTCGGTAGTCTCATCAGCTGGTCTTTCTCTGTTCACCAACTTGCAATCGCAAATTGAATCATCAATCAACATCATTTTGATTTTCGCGCCAACAATAATACTACTACAAGTTATTCCAGTAAACTGATCAGATGACCAAAAAATTACCCTAACATTTCAAATTGAAACATTTAATTATAAAATTAAACCATTTTGGTCACGGTTGGGGTTATTCTAAAACCTGTCTGAAAACTGCGCACACAACTTTTACCCCGTTCTAAACAGAGTGTGTTAACACAAATTCCAACTTGCGTTTTCAGGTGATTTTCCATTTAACATGTAGAGCATAGGGCTCTCCCGTTTCTACAATTATAATACTCGCCTTCGCAGGCTTCGTAATAACTAATAGTTAGGGGAAGTGGAAAATGAAATTAGAGTAATTGAACTTCAGATATATCTCTAAGCAATCCTGTTAAAAATGTGATTTTAGTCAGTGAATTGTTGGGCAGGAGGGCATTTAAGTGTTTAAGTTAGCCGTTGAATTTTAATACCCAGCGAATTATATTATACAGATTTTTACATCAACGTTATTGACTCGCTAATTTTGTAAACTCGTTAAGTACTGTGATAATACTAAAGTGGATTAACAGAGTGAATTTTAAACTGAAAGGGAAATGGAAACTATTACATTTGCTGTATCTGATCGGTACACATTTGGTAGAGATGCAGTGGAGACCTCGTTTGCAAGTTAGATGCCGCTCTTTTAAAGGGTTGCAGTATCCATGGAGTCCAACTTTGCATTTTTCATCTTCAGGTACGAAAATGTACTGTGGTGGAAGGTTTAGACAAACGCATTTCTTTGTTTTTGCATTACATTTCATTGGATTCTTTCCTATGCACAGATCGTGGGAGAGTTTGTTTAAATCTTTTTGCTCGATTTTTTGTTCCATTAACCTTTTTTGGATTCTTTCAGCTAACTTGTATGAACTGCCGATGACTAAATCGCCTTCTGTGTTTGCTTTTCTGTAAATCGTGAGCATTTGGTTCCTCCACAATCTGGGCTGGCATATGGAACCCAATTTAGCATGGCCGGGTAGGTTGTCTCGAATAATCAAAAGTGTTCTTCTGTATCGACGTAATGCTGTTCCGGATCTAACGGCAGTCCCTTCAATGGATATCAGCCCCGAAGCTAAAAGAATTAGGATTGAAAAACGCAGAGTACTTGATGAGTGTCGATTGCCAACTTTTCGTAGACTTTGCCACCTAAATATTGAATAGTAGACCATTTTTCTATGGATGGGCGAGCGTAGAAGTATCTCACCTCTCCAAATTATGATGTCTGGAAGAATTCATTATCCATAAATAATTCAGGTTCGAAAAATTATGTATTTATCTAACTGTAATGACAGCAATAATTTACCAAGCTTTTTCTGTCCAATGTTGCAAAAATTTGTTGTTATTAAGGTATTTGCATTGAGGTGCTCATGCTGTTCATTTGTTTACTGAAATTGGAGGTTTTAACAGCTAAGGTAACTATAAATGTTTAAATTAGTTAGTAAAAGCTATAGAGAAGAAGAGTAGATAATTTTGAATTTTAATCGTCGAACGCCATCTTGAACTGCACTATCACAACTGCATATGTGACAGAAAGTTGAATAATCTGCAGTCAATAAGTAAGAATAATTTCAACCTATTTGTCTTGCAATGTAGTCTCAGGTTAGTTATTAAAGCTAGTTTACGTTTTTTACGAGTGAATAATCGATTTTCAACCAGCCATTAGCGGAAAGTGTCAACTCATTTGAATCGATTAAGTTCAATATCATGACGACATCCTTGGAATCCATTTTTTCATAGCAGCCGCGGGAGAAAAACCTCGTTTTCAGGCGGCAAACCTATCAAATCGATTAACATAAGATTAAATGAGCTCAACTTTTAGTCAGCTAAATAGAGTATCACTGACCTTTTGAGATGCAAAGGCCGACATTAAAAGTAAAACGAGAATAACAGAGAAATGTAAAACATATTGCACTTTTTCAACAACGGTAATATTTGTAAGTACTCTTGCAGTCAAAATTGCCACAAACGGAATAAAGGACGCGGTCAAATTCATAATCGGCCAGGTCATTGATTCGTTGATAGTTTGAATAATTTCCTCCATTTCTTTAAATGCTTGAATAATCTATAATACCATCATGAATCAATTGTTCAATTTTTGTACTATGCATCAACAACAAACCAATTGCAAATATTGCCAAATTTTAAAATTTACCACTGAATGCGAAAGCAGCCGCTGACTCATTAATTTGCTAAAGTTTTTCATCATATTACAAAATAAAAAAATGGTACTGGAAGCAATTATTGTGAATGAATGGACGAAATAGTGCACATAAAGTATTAGGATTGGTCCCAAATAAGCTACAATAGATTGGATAATGTCTGGTATATATGGACGAGTGAAGCTGAACAGTATCAGTGCTTTGTAACTTTCTAGTACTGAAGATATTTCAAGAGAAAAGACAGCAATAAAGTTTGGTATAATTGATGTCAGTGGCAGCCAATTGATCAAGAATGAGAGAAGGAGTAGTTTCTAAAAAAAACAATATTGTATAGTATTGTAATCAATGCTTGAAAAAATATGCAGTGTAGACAAAGTAGAATTTATCTTGGTGGAACAGCAACTAACCTTCGTAGAATAACTGGCACAAAATGAATTTTTCAGGCATTTTTGCAATGTAACTCTAATCGCCTCACTGCTACCCCAATAACATCGCATCATCGTCGCTGACACAAATATCATGTAAGAACTGTAATATACCATTGCCAAGGACAATGTACAGTTTTTGAAATTTATGCATTCTTTATTCCAAGAACTTGCAGCCATGAGTAATGTTTGCTGAAGGAGCATTTCTAATGCAAGGAGATGCATAAAGGCGCAGAGAACCTTCAATATTTCCTATATTTAGTATTTAGCAAATGTAAAATACGTAACATTATGCATGCCTAAAAACTTGATCCAACTAACCTTCTGGATTTTGTTTTGCTTAATAATGACGACGTGTTGACGGTAGTCGACATCAAAATAGAACGGGATGATTAAAATCCAGTATAAACCTTTAAACGGAATTGTCATATACTCAATGCCATGTCGGGTTGAATATTTTTTCATTTTACTTTCACTCGCTGTTGGGAAAACTTTTTTGAACATTTTTACGGATGTGAAGTTACAGCCTTCGGAGAGTCTATTCATGTAAGTTGCATTTGAAGCAATGATAAACCCACACTCTACCCTGACTAATCAATCCTCACGAGTGTATTTTCTAATAAGACGAAGAAAATTAATGTCAGCTTGTAAATCGTTTAGCAATAAAAATTGCATACACTTATTTAGTTTATTCCGCAACTGAATCATTTGTTTAGGAAAGGCTTTATAGCTGATTAAATTATGTTTCGTTTGTAGACGCCCATAAAGGGCATTTCAATCATCAATACAAATATTTTCTTTGACTTCCTTATTAATAATATTTTCTTTGCCCTTATCGTCATTATTCGTTGCTGTTTCAACACCATAATAAATTGTGATTGTGCTCATACATTAGATTTGTAGTTTTCCCTACATAACTAGATGCAAAAAAATTTCAAAAACAGTTGACAGATGGCAGGCATATCTTCAACGCCGCTTTAGACTTTTGCAAGTGAAAAATCAGACTATCAGACTCTTGATGTGATTTGGTTATCATAAAATATATTTTAATTGGTGGTAGAGAATTTCTCAATTTGATTGTACAACTTGTACAATGAATTATCGGGCTATAAATAATAAATTGAGCTAACAAAAATCTGTGAAACTTGCACTCATACGTTTGAATATAACCTATTCTCCTTAAGCACAATTTAGTTTAGTGGGTATTTTTTTGAATCCACACTGGAATAGATGTTTTGGGCCGGAGGAAGGCGAAAAACTAATTATTTTACATTTAATGGGATATTCTGTTTATGAGAAATATTTACGTACGTAAGAAAAAAGATTTTCTTGTTCAGCAAGCTGTATGCATCCCCGATATGATTCAACATGGGGCTGCGCTCCTTCGGAAGCGACGACTAGGAATTCTCACTCCCAATGGACTCATCTTCCATCACTCTCGGAAACTGCTATCTTCATTTTAATCCTCAAACGGAGTCTCATCATACAATGTATTTTGTACGACCCACGCCGGCTAAATTCATGGACTTGGAACGACATTGTAGATGGCAATGCGTAGATCTGGAATGAGAAACTATGCAACTGCCACTATTAATAATAATTACTCAACGTTTCCCTACATTATCTTTGTATCTCAGGCTGATTGCCCCCAATAAATTGCAAAGAAGAGTAATAAATTAAACAATGCAGAAACTTCAATGAAAAATTTCGCTGTATTTTCGTTATATATTTATTCGTAATTTTTTTAAATGTTGAAAAAACAGATTAAACACAGCGTAGTAGGAAATAAACCTCAGTAAGCACATATAGTGAGAGAAATTAGAATGTAGAGAATGTAGAAACTTGTACGCCGTGGAACAGACATAAACACACAGAAGAGATTTACTTGAAAAAATCCGGTTTATAAATTCAAAGAATCTGAAAGGCGGCAAAAACTTGTAGCGTTACAAAAACCGCATCCGAATTCTCAGAGTACCCGGCATTGTGAACTTCATGCAGGAGTGGATGGAAACAAGAGAAAGTAAAGGAGAGAGAATGAGTGAGTGAGTGCAAGAAAATGAAAGTCATTAATTTCTAGTCCCCTCCAGGGTTTGCTAATTTCTTTATGTCATGACATACCATATGAGACTGTATTATATGAACAATACTATATGAGGATTTTAAAACGAAGCGTGCATTTAAGCAGTTATGCTTAGGGGAAAGTCATCTGTTTTGCTAACGCAATAATGATCATGTATTATTTATACTGTGCGTAGTAGGTTGGAGGTGCAGGAAACTTGTGTGCATAAAATAATGCATAATTGTTATCGCTATTATCGTGGCACACATATTTGTTACATTTTATTTGCATTCTGAGGCACTATGCATTCCCCGTTATGCTGGAAATACTTGCTACATTCATTATAGATACCAATTCAAATATTTGGGTAGCAAATATGTTTAAAACGTTTGAAACTAATGGAAACATTAACTTAGCCATAAATGAAAAAATTACGGTCATTTCTTTAGAAACTGTTCTTTTCACTGTAGGCTTGTTTTTCATCTAAATTACGAGTCTACTTAAAGCGCTTTTATCTGAAATCTTTGAGAGTGAAAATAAATTATTGGTCTACTAGTAATAGTTAGTATAGTAGCTAGTTTAACGTACAATGTATTGTGCTCACAGCACAACTATACTGAATCAGGATATGCCTTGCCATTTGAGCCAGCCCATTTCAATATTTTCCTCATAAAAGAAGCAAAACGACTTTAAACACAATGACTGTAATATCACGCATGGAGTGCTAGTTAGTCAGTCACTCCTGTACCATGGTTTCGCAAAGAAATGTGCGCTTTACATTTTTTTGTTCACCTAGGGTTTTATGCTTTCCCTTTGTGGGCTGGTGACTGCAGTACACCACTTCTTGTACACTCTTTCCATGCGGAATGTGGCTTCAAAAATAACTTGAAATTCTTTCATTGGTTAAAGGAGTGCATGCTGAAATATCTGGACTAATAAGCAGTAGAACTTGATGATGGTTTAAAAAAAGTTTATACGACTTGCATAGTGAGTACTGCTGTAGCAAAGGTTCAAAAACTGGCGAGACAAGTTAGATCGTCATTCCTAGTCTCCAATTTTTAGAATGAATGAAGTTGCTATATTTTAGTTTTATAGGTTAAAAGTCTTTGATAGTTGAAAAGAATTGGACTCGAGTTTCGAGTATATAAAATGTTGTGTGTATATTCTTTTTTATATATGATGAATGATGAAAGAATAAAAGGTTCCGCTATTATGCAGGAAATATTTCATTTGCTCACATAAAAGGAGCCACGCAAGTGGCACATAAAAGGGCCTAATAAAACAAAAAGAGTATTAGTCTTTATGCACAAGGTGAGGTACTGTTTTAAGTCTTATGTTTTGTTTGAAAATTCAATAAGCTTTATATTTGGTCACATTCCTCACATATCAAAGCATCGGATTCCACTGTTAGTTGAAACTGGAATCCAATTATAAATTTTGCTATTACAACACCCAACACATATTATTTATTAATGTGGTAGCTTTTGATGAACCAAAACTCTATCTAAATGATCTAACACAAGAATAAAAAAATATGCTTGTAAAGCTGCGGGAAAACTGAGTGTTTCATAATACAATACTTCTAAGGTAACAATCTCTATTTGCGCTTGCAAATGAAAATGAAGCCGCTGCCTTCATTTGCCTAATTTTCAAATCAACTGGAGTCTTGCAAAACGTTCGATTAAATCTAACATTTGCGGCACTTAAGTACAGTGGAAGTTTCATTTTCTTGCCCCAATTTAATAGGCTTACCCTCAGTAATGAGCGGAAACGTAGGTACAAGTCATCAGGTAGTATTTAAGAAACATATTATGCAGAGCTTTCCTAAATTGTACAAGCTGCAGTGTAAGAATAAACGTGGCGCTCTAATTGATATTCGTAATCTCTAGCTGAATGGTGGTGATTAGTTCACTTGGTGCAAATGGCCTGTTGTTCTCTTTGCACGGGCTATTAGTGTTAATAGCACACTTTTCTGTACACTCCCATGCGTTTCTACCTGGGAGCTCAGAACATGGACTGAAATATGTACTAACTTACTATGAAACTCTAATTTATTATTTGCCTTCTTCAGTTTCCCTGCCTCAAAGGTTAAAATAGGCGAGTATGACGACCCATAAAATAAATCCCACGTCAATAATATATTAAGGATCTCCGAGAATCCTGCAAATCTATATGATGTAGCAATTTTTATTCATACGTTAAACAAAACTCTATTTCAATCTGTAATACAGTTTACTACTTGCTCGTGTCGAAAAAAATCTCTCGTTCGGCTGAAAGTAACGAGATAGCAAGTTGAGACAGATGAAAAATAAGATACCTTTCCTATTTTAGTTAAAATATAGGTCGTGAAAAACCACCATTACCATTTATCTTGCTTATTTTTGCATCGCACAATACAGAAAGGGTGTCAGTCAGGGTATGACTAAAGGCACGTACAATATTAGCAAGATGGGTAGGAAGCAGGAACAAAGAAAGCCCGAGGAAATATGCAAATCTCTCATTCACAAATAAAGTACTCTGCGCTTTCCATAAAATGCTATCCTTTAGTTAGTATGAGTTTAGCATACTTGTATATATACACCGTGAAAAAAGATTTTAAATGTAGTTGCCAACATTACAGTTCATTACAAGCAATTACTCTTGTTGAAAGGAAAATTTAGAATGCACGTTGGTCAACTCTTAAAAAATTAAACTAAATAGTCTAAAACGTAATACTAGCGTAACAGCGTAACAATGCCTGCTGAATTAACCCATACCAAAAGACAAAGTTCTCGTTTCGTCTAAAAACTCTTTTATTGTATTTCTGTAGCCCCTTTGCATAACAATTCCGAGTTGATTTGTACAAGAGGTAAGAGGGAACTTAATTTGCTCCTCTTTCTCGGCTTGTTCAAATAAGGAAAAAGTGAGGCTAACAGTTGCCCCTGTATGTTTTCATTTTCTTTCCTCAGCTTAATCAAAGTTTGCGTGCACGTAAGCTCACGGGGGTTGTCGTCATGTTACAATGTAGCTCAAGAAATACGAGAATTGGAAACATAAACAGTAAGTCGAAAAGACAAGCAAAGTTGTGTCAAAATGGAAAGCCACCGGAAAATCATGTAATGCCTTTCTCCCAACAGCTTTCCTTTCTTATCTCTTCAGCCTGTACATATTAAGTCACTAATTTGCCCTTGCTCGTGTATAATTTTAAACAACCTAATCGTCTTAGAGCAACTCCCTAATTCAATTTCATGTCTCTTTGAATGTCCCAGAGCAGTTTGTTATGAAACAACCAGGCGTATCTGAACAAACTAACGCCAATTGACCCCTTTGGTTGAGCCATTTAAGGTAGTTTCCATTCGTACGTGTGTGCTACACACTTTGTGATAAGCTTTCCACACCGATCCTATCTGTGCACTAAAATTGTGGAAAAGGCAGTATCTGAGGAACACAACTAACTGTAGAATAAAATCAACTTAAAAGTATATACTTTAGTAGTCAAGTTACTTTCTCTGGGTGATAAAAAGGAGAAGACCACTTGTTTCCTAATACTTTGTGTGTGTGTGTGCGCTACATAAGATTTTGTGTTCTCATCCTTTTTTCTTCTTTTGTCGTAAATCTTACGATGCCTTCTGGTCCAAAGATTATTTCCGTCGAGGAAAGTAACTGCATTCAAACCAATTCCTTATAGCATTTACTTGGTTTTCTCTTATGTAGTCATGGAGAAAGTTCTTTTCCGCAATGGGTAGCCTTGACTACGGAACCAGGTAGACTGGGTACCTCCTCAGGAAAGGATACGTGCAAGTAAGGCCAATAAATTGAATAGAATTGAAAGGAGTGGAGTAAAATTGGATTACTGATGCTACAAGATAGGGATGGTAGTTAGGGATACAAGTAAGTAGTAGTGTAATTGAATGGCAAGTTTGATCGAGGATGGCCGCTGTGGAATGCTAACTAATGTACATAGATGCAAGGTACATTGTAAGTAAGTCATTGTTGCCACAATATGAAAATTTACCGAATGAGATGTACACACTAATTATATGAAATGGAAAGCATGTTAGTGAAGTTGAAGACTGTCGTTTATTCCTTTAAATCAGGCATTCTTTGTACCGAAAGCTAGTGAAAAGCTATTCTCGATTAAAGTTATTTTGGAAATTGCGTGAGTCTAGATTTCGGATAGCTATTGATCACATTTTGTTTACAAAGCTGCTCAACAAATGAAGCAATATATTTGCCCCAACTTTTTGATAGCATAATGGTAGCGGAGAAAATTTTTAGCACAAAGATTCTTGGAAAACTTTTTTTTACTACATTGGAGTGGAATAGTATACATTGATTAAGCACGTACAAGTTCTGAAGCCAATTACTAAACCTTGGAGCTAGCCATATGCGGGCAAGCCGCTATCCTACTTTTCCTTTTGTAATTACCCAATCAAGTTTAAATCTTGTTATTTATTCTGAATAACTTGTTTTTATAGATATTCTTTATCAAAAAAAAAGTTTTTCTTGCTCACACCAAAAGTAGTTAGTTAGTTACTACAAGTATGTTATATTTGTACCCAGTTATGTATTATTTACGACTTGACTGCTTTGCCCATCTATTACACAGCTAGACAACTACAAACATGGAATCTGATACCATTGTATCAGATTCCATGTTGGTAGTTACAAAGTTAGCAGCTATAGTTCCAACATGTGGCTTTGGTGAATTTGAAAAAAGTGGTGCATTCGCACAAAACAAAAGGCAGTTAGTCTGATACAATGGTATCAGATTCCATGTTTGTAGTTACAAAGTTAGCAGCTATAGTTCCAACATGTGGTTGGTGAATTTGAAAAAAGTGGTGCATTCGCACAAAACTTACTGCGATGCTTTTAGTTAGAATTTGTAAGAAAAAGTGTCTTTTGTTGTATTTGTGTGCCTTTCCCAAACTACTTTCTCACACAAAAGGAAACCAAAGGGATGAATGAGCCTATAACTATTGTTTATGCTCTCTCCATCATAAGATCTATTGAAAATAGAGAGCTTGTAAAGTACACTTGATCCAAAACCATGGGCATAGTTAAGCTCTGTATTACATGGATTGTATGATGCTCGCCCTGTTTGTTACCTCAATGCTGTATTAACCGATACACTCTCCCGTGTATGCATTTATTCCCATCTGAGGTTCATTAGTTAGTAGTTAGTTAGTATGAAAGGTAGTCCCAGTTTGCTGCCATATGTGAATGAGTAATGAGCACAAGCTGCGGGCTCCAAGCTCTTTGTTTTTCACGCATCTCTGAACTATAATCATGTCCACAGCATTTTAGCTTGTTTAAACAGTGCAAAGTGATTGGATAGTCTGTTTTTAAGCACACGAGATTCATATGGGTAGATTACAGATTTTTGTAGCCAAACTATAGTGGATATGGGTACACACGGTTTTAACGAGGCAATTCTCTGGATGTGATCGGATTTAATAGATTTCAGCTGTGCTATAACACTGATAGATTTAACGTAACCATTTCAAGTAGTTTGAAAAGAATTTCGAACAATAGGTGACGATTAAATGGAATAGTTTATTGAGTGTCGTTTCCAAAATTATGTTTTTCGTTTCAGCCTTTTTATCGGAAAAGTTGGAGTCTCCAAACATATGGGTCACATTCACCCGCTTTCATATAATTCTTTCACACTGCATTACGCTTCTTTTCGAGTTTAAAGTAATCGCCTTTGGTTAGCCGGTGTGACAAGGCAATACCACATTCTATCTCTGTTGGAGATTTAAGGGTCTTCTTTTCACAGCAAAAACACAGAGGATGGGAATTCTGTACAGGGCGAGAAACAAGATAAATAACTCCATTTCAATCTCATGCTGATGTTGAATGCAAAGAGTTGTATGGTTTTTAGTCCACCGTAAATAAAGGCGGAGAATGATAGAAACACATATTTTCGAACCAACGTAAGCAGCCAATATTGTCATGCAAATTGGTTTCCTCTGCTTTAGATGATGGACTGCAGATTTGTCAGCAAAAAAATGTATAAGTTATAGCTTTATGTACAGCGCACAGTCCAACTGTGGTTAAAAATTGCTCATAGGGTTTAAATTCAAATCTTTATAGCTAATGTCGTAATGGTTTCTACAAGACTGTCCTATTCCGGATTATCTTGCAGATCACATCCATTTCAGAAATTGTTTTGCTCCGTTTACGTGCATGAATCAACTTGAGAGGCAAAATATAGAGTGCATAGAGCTCTCTTTCATCCTGCTGTCTCATCATCATAATCTCCCAATATGCTGTCCATTTGTAACGAGCAATATATACTACGTAGTATGCAGTCAATTGTTTGAGTAGCGGTTTGTTAAATGACCAGTCTCTCTCTCTCTCGGAACTAGAGATGATAACCCCGGGGAATCCCGTCCCCGGGATCCCGGGGAACAGGACATTTTAGGGCCGGGATTTTCCCCGGGATTCATTGACGGGATCCCGGGATTGCGGGAATAAATTTCAATCATAATTAAGAAAAAATTAACCGTACAAATGCATTTAAGTGCAAAATATCTTGACAAGAAACGGAAAGGAAGGTCCAAAATAGACGAAAGAAATTCTTTTGTATGCAATACATTTCATTTTCACAGCAGAAAGTATTTGTTTCCAACTAACGAAGCCATTTAGCTTGACCATTTGTCTACTCCGGCGGTTTGAATTGTCTTTTTATATTTTTTATAACAGCTGAACTGACTGAACAAGTATTTTTTGCAACTAAAGAATTAATTGGCTTACTTTTGGTTGCTAATATTATTACAATTTGAAATAACTAATTCATTTAAAGCGTGGGAGTATTTTGGAAAAGATAAAAGTAGTTAGGCTAAACGCAAAGTTTGTGAAAAAATTAAAATGTGGTGGAATGTCAACCTAGGGGCTGTACCACATATTCAGTTCAGGATGCAAAGAAACTTTTTGGGGTTAACGACTGTAAAATCTACTTTATAATGATATAAAATCATGCTGTTTCATGCAATTTTAAATCTTCAATAAATTTGTTATTGAAGATTATAAGGACATAATTACGCCTCAAAGTCCCTTTCATTTGTGATTTTTTTCCAAAACTTGGAAATTAGAATGAAATCATGCCAAACTTTTGTGTGGTTGCTTTTGAAACGCGGAATGAAAACAGTCCTAACAGCTCTCAGTTAGTTTATGTGGTGTTGTAAGAAAGTCAAACTGCAGCGCGTTATGCTGTCCAATTTTTTTTGTTCATTTCTGTTTGTTGATGAGATATTTTTGCAATCCTAAACTGTCTTTCGTTGTCTTTATCCATCAAGGTAAAAAAAAGTGCCACTGTACATTGTTTAAGGTATAATAATGTCTTTTGAAATCCTCAGGTTGCTACCTAAAGCATTAAGCAACCAAAAATTGTATTGTATTATCCAAAAAAAACGATTACTCTTTTCTTATTTTATAAATTTAAAATACTTTGTACTTAGTTTTTCAGGATTTATATACCAAAACAGTAGTAATAAAATTTCCCCGGGATCCCCCGGTATTCCCCGGAATTGAATATTTCCAATCCCGAACCCCGGGATTGTAAAATGGCCCCGGGATTATCATCTCTACTCGGAACACGAAAAAACTATTATATTTTCTATGTTATCTTGGAAAATTCAAAAAAATAAACCAAGGAGGGTCAGCAGAATATTATAAAGTGATAGATGCTATAGTAGAGCCAGAGCCAAAAGAAATACTTTGGGATTTTCTATCGAGTAAGTAATTTGCATATTGATCGAAAGCCTTAGATTTTGCCTATCGATCTGACTATCAGAATTTACTGCAGTCAACACTAATAACTGTTTTCCTTCCGTGCGTCAGCTAAAGTATGATGACCTTTTCCGCCACTGTCAGATAGAAGAGGTCACAAGTGGAAAACTTGCTGTCAATTTTCAATTTCTTATGCCATCATATATCTCCTGTTTCCTATTCTCATCGCAATCATTTTTGCACCCAAATCTGTGAACCCGCCAAACTACTTGAGCATTTTTCTAGTCCCCATTCCGTCAATCATCGTTAGATCCTTCAAACCTTAACTATGTATGTAAGTTCACTCTGTCTCTATTCCAAAAAATAGATTTATTTTATCATGGGTGACTATGGTATGTACTATAAATTAGGAAATTCAGACAAACAAGTCTAATGACTAAAAATCTGTAATAATATAATTGTAAAGCGGACGATTACGATTAGCTAAGCGAGTTGGACTGTCTATGTAAAACGTGGAAACATTGCTCAGGCTAAAAGCATCACCAACAACTGGATTTGTAATTGGCTGGGTGATTCATTCACTCGTCCGGTGCCTAGCAAATCCAAGGCTCGGTGCTTTGAGAGCCTTTAAGGCTTTCAGAGCTATCTTTTTTTTGAGAAGGGCTAATTGTGGTATATGCCTACTACGGGTGAGTCGTCAAAAGGCAGTTAGTCACCTCAGTGGTTGAGTTGTTCCTACACCTCACTATAAATAAATAATTAAAACAGACGGTTGGGGATTTTACATTTACTAACTATTCATGATTTCACAATGCTCTAGTAGCCAAAGGCAAAACCATAGTATAAGAAATCCTACTATTGTGTTGTTAACGCTGACAAAGTCTATTATTATGATCCTGGAACTACTTACTTGTATTCCATCCAACTGGAAAATAAATCCAGCTCTCACAAAATTTGTTAGGCTGGTATGTACCATTACTAGTGTACTGTAGGTTCTATTATCCTTCTGTCTATCAATGTACAAGATGATAACTATCAGTCACGCCATGGTATAATTCCATCCTTCATTCTGCTTTGTCTGGACACTACAATGAGGAGCCAAACCTGTGAGTTTTCATGTTATTTTTTTCTTTTCACAATCAGTAGGATTAAAAAGAAATTCTAGTGAGTTTTTACCAACTTTTTTGGCTAGAATATATTTTTAAGTACATTTGTGAGAGCATACATGGTGAAATCAACACTAGCAGCTGTGCTAAAAATTACTCTACATACATTCAGTCAGACTGCTAGTGTTTGAAATTAACTGGATTTGCTCTCCACTTGTCATATATCCTAGACAGTCCGTTACTCATTCTCAAATCATCATTCTTTACTTAAGTTATATCTGCAGAGTGGTAAAAGACCGGCTGCACAGAAATCAGTCCCTAGTTACATACAAAATTTGTGAGAAAGCTGTTTCCATATCACAGTCGTTGTCGTCATTATGCACTTGTCTTACTTAGTTAGTTACAATGTAAAATTCACACATGTGGGTTTAAAATGCAATCCGCATGTGATCAAAGTTGGTAAAATACGTTTTTGTGGGTCCCGATTTGAGGAAATATGACATTTACAATTGCTTAGCTTTGTGAATTGCTAAATTTCCTCAAATTTATACCTGGATATGGATGGCAGGAAGTGGCTATAAAGGTATCCGCATTTAAGCCTTTGTTAGAAAATGGAGACGCATCCAAACTGTAAAACTACCGAGTTTAACGAGTACCATGCAAACTCACCTTAAATTAGTTAATTCGAGCGATTTTTTTCAGTTTGTCCACAGTTTATACATAAAATGTACTTGTTCCTCTCACAACAACTAAAATTCCGAAAACGCTAATAATAAACAAGGTAAACATTACTTAATCACCGTGAAGACTTGAGGAGCCTTAATCACAGCTATCATACTTGCAAATGCATTTTTCCTTTGCCACGGGAGTCGTCAGCATATGGAAATGGATGTGAAATGGAAGGAAGGAAATGGGCGCTATGGGAAAGAAATAAATTTTCCATCATAGTATAGCCACTCTTTTTGCATTGCGACCATATTATGACTAAAGGAGCAAGCAACCTAGTAAGCGAGAGAGTGAAAGTGCTTCACTTTTTCATTCCAACAAATGGCATGTTCTCCATACACACACTGACTGAGCATCAAATGCTGCTGCTGCTGCTGCTGCTATCACTGAACTCTGCACGTACTGTTAGCAGTAGTAGCTTTGATACTACAAGGATGTGTCCTAAACCTCAGCAGAACTCAGTTGCGTCCCAGACAGAAAAGAGAAAGGTGTGTTTTCACTACTGAAGCATAAAAAACGTTAACTTTTTAAGCCACGATCCATTGACTTATTACATACATGCATACTCTACTTGGTTAAATCAGGTATACAAAAGTGAAAAAGCATTTCCTTCCTACAATATAATTTTCCCAAGTCGACATTCATTTTTTCTCCTCCGTGCTGGCAGTCAGAAACAAGTGTTAAAAAATCTGTGACAACCTACCACTCAACTAACTAACTAAATTAGATTATACCGCAAACCAACCTGTCACAAGATTTATTTTGTCCTCAAATAATTAATTCGTACTTGCACTATCGATCAGTGTATGCCGGCAAAGTGTAAAGTGTCAATCAAGTGAAAAGCAAACTTCATTATGTTTTTGAAAGACGTTCTCCAGAGACTTTGTGAATAATAAGGAGATGGCAAGAAAGAATTTCTTCTACCTCGTCTTGCATACTCTCAGTCAGTAGTCCTGTGTGGACAGAATCGAAAAGTTGAGAGCATTTTCTCCAGAAGTGGATGATGTGTCTTCAACCCCCAGGAGCACGCTCCTAAACATACAAAGAAGATTGTGTATGGTGGAGGGAAAAAACCATTGTGACTATAAATTGATTTTGTTGGCACCGCTTCCTGATAGATTGTGGAATATTCATTAGACTAGTGAGAGACTCAGATTTTCTCACCCAACATCATGTGTCCAATTTAATGAAGCGCGTTAGACTTATCACTTATACTCTCTTGTCATGTATGCAAGTGCGTGCGTGTAATATACTAGTGGTTCAAGGCAGTGGGTTGAGAACTAACTAAAAGTTGTTCCCATCAATCAATTTGACAAATTTGAGGATTTTATGTACACTTCTCACAAGTTACTTATTACATATGACTTGGAATCGCAGTGAGTAAATTCATTACATGCAGTTCTTTAACATACTAAAAAATATCTGTTTGAACATCTTTGCACTTGCGAACAATGCTTAGTCATTGAAATATTCGTGATTGGTATGATTATTGCAGCCCAGCAATAGCTTGAATTATTGTCAATTCAGTGTGATTTGAGTTGACGAAAAAGTTGTTAGCTCGTGAATCACAATGATATAAATTGTGAACCCCTTTAGTTAGTTGTGAGTGTACTCTTGTCATCAATAACATAGGAAAAGAATGAAATTATGCTAGGAGAATTAAAAAGTGTGGAGATTTTCCCTCGAGTCATCATTAATTCTAACGACCTGTGAAAAGTGCTGGAAAATCATCTCTCATTTATATTGGAGGATCATTATTCTTTGTTGAAATTTTTATCTCCTATACGCTTTTGTAAGCTCAGGACTCATCTGTAAACTTAGTCACTCACTTGCGAACCAATGCTACACAACTATTCAATGAATCCATTTGCCTCTGAAATGACTTTTTCGAGCTATCAATGAATTCACCTTTGCAAACAATGGAATAGTTTGCGTACCCGTGTTTAATGACAAATTTGATCATCCTTGTGATCACGAATTTCTAGTGTCTTCATAAGTTACATTTGTGACAACATTTTTCTTCGTATGGTTGTGCGAAATCAACTTTTGGGATGATTTTAACCACTATAAGGTACTTATAAAACCCGCATTCACATTGACTACTTAATGTGTATGTATTATTGATTCACATTCAGCCAGTGGGGAGATTACATCACCTACCTAAAGTAACCGAGTGCTGATGCTAATTCCTACATTAGGTTTTCGTGGTCTCTGAATTCACACAGTAGTTACAAGATAGGAGGAAAACTGGGGAAAGCAATGGCTCTAGTTAGTTAGCAAATTGTGTATATTGGTGTTTCTTTTGTGTATTACCCCATTACTTCACTTCGCATCAGGACATGCACACATAGTCTACTTGAGCAAACAGTGAAGTGGATTGTGGGCAAATTGAGCTCTCTTTGTGTGCATGTGAGGGAAGCGGAGTGTATGAGTGACGAAATATCAAATAAACGATTCATCTTTCTTCATTCAGAGTGGCATACTTGTCCCAGCAGTTTATTGATAGAACGTAAGTAAGTCAGTAAGTGCGTAAATTTATTTTGTCCTGTGGTTGAAATTCAATGAGTGTGTTTGAGATTTGCATCAACCCACCAACTAACCTACCTACTTGCGTAATATATTTAGATTTTTTAAGTTTGTTATTGTGATTTTGTGCATCAGAACATTTTGGATTATTTGAACTGTTGGGAATCTGTGCTCCTATTTGAGTGAGCACTATTGGTTTTTTGCATTTCCTTTTCACTCACTCAGGCGTATGTACAGCATATATTAAGCTGAGGATGACAAGTTTTAAAACAAATGGTAGGCCCAAAATGTCAACATTGGATTCGGGATGAAAAACTATATGTGTGCATGTGAGAGAGTACCAAATTGTTCTCTCAATTAATCCTTTGTGCTAAAAAGTGTCATTGTGAGCATTCCGTCCATTAATTATTTCCATCAGGGTCGTATATTGAGCATAGTCGGGGGAGTAAAATGGTTTAGTGAAAGGATTGAACAACAGATTTAGCTTTGCACTATGGTCTGGATTGTATCTGACGTATTTTTGAACTCTATATATTGGTACTAATGTATGCATTTGGAAAAGGGGGAAAACTTGCCAACAAACCGCTCGGTATTTTGTAATGTGGGAAGCAATTTTGTGAATTGTTTATCTAAAATTCTTGCAAACTTGTCATAATGTTTGTGACAGCCAGGTTTTTCAAGTTATTAGTACATGTCACATTTGTTACTAGGATTGCTGTAGGAAATCTTTTCTTGGCACTTTTTAATGAAAAGGGAAATAAAGCTGGAAATGGATCCAAGGAAAGAGGAGAGTTTTGTTAAATCTTGACTCATTTTGTGAACGATGATGTGAGTAGAAAAGTTCATCACGAGCTCATTCCAGGCAGCTAACTATTCACTTTGATGAGAAAAGAGTTTTGGTCCAAGTACCGAGTAGAAGGTGCCGAGTGTTTTACGATTTTCTACAGCTATATTACGCACGTTTTTCAACTTGTGACGAATGTGAATAGTCGGTAAAAGTGTCAACTTTCCTGAAACTTGTGCTGAACAAGTGAGACTCTTAAAAAGAGTTTTGACATTTCAAATATGGCATGAAGTCAGTTAGGTAGGGAAAGGCAATTTTATCAAGAGCAATTAATTGGCGTCTGAGAGAAAATCTTGTTAGATTTCGATTACCTTTTAGGAAAATACAAGTGTGAAAGTTTATACTACATTTTTGCGCCTTCAATATTTTAAGTTTTTTTTATAGATTTTTCTCTGAAAAATTGGAAAAATTAGCGAAATTAGTTTATGTACTGAATCTTTATTCAGGATTCAACTCAACTGACCGAAATTTAATTTTTCAGGAAATTTTTTACCTTTGAAACGATTCTACTACTTTCAAAGGATGAAACAGAAGTCTATAGCTGCACACTTTACTGGTGACGATGGGCATGATTAAAGATAATGTAAAGCGAGAATTAATGACTTTACTGTAAAACTTAATCAAATACGGTGGTAGGAAGTAGTAAATTTTACCACTCCTACATTTTGAGTGGTTTTTGATGCATTGTAAGAACCAGAGAACTTGAAATAGGCAATATTATCTTCGCTAAATCTTTAGCTGGCAAAAAAAAAAAAAAAAATTGTTTTTCTCGTTTTTAAGGGGTAGCAAACTTGAAAAATGTATCCCATATCCTTTTGTATTTCTTACGTATAATTTGAAAATCAGCATTGTAAAACTGTAATTAGCTTTAAGGCGTTAATACAGCAATGAATTTAAGAGCTTATTACAAGCCGAAAATTCTCTTCTTAGTTTTTTATGAAACATATATTCAATGAAAGCAGTCCGTTATTGGTGCAAGTTTGTCGCATCTATACTTTAATGAAAGTGAAAGAAACTCTTGTTTTCTATACTTTCATATTAGGATCATATATTTGACGCAAAATTTTAGAATATTTATGTGCGACATAAAAAAGATGCATTCGTAGATTCGGAATTTGTGACACTATCATCTAAGCAAACGACATTCATTCAGTTGATGACACATGTTTTCAGGTCGTAAACTAAGAAATTCTTGTCAACATTAGTCTTACTCACTCCTTTCTTAGATTCAGCAAAAGGATCTCAGAAGTTGTAAAATGTCAACTTAACAAAATACGCACTTCCAAGTACCAAAGTTGGTGATAAGTCAACTACTCGTAAACTTGCAGTATAGTCAGAGCAAACGGAAAATGAAACATTTTAGAATTTTTATATTTTTGTTGTCTAACTAACAATCAGTGTGAGAATATTTCAAGCAAGCAATTTAAATATCTAAGTTTAGCTAGAAATCAAATGCAACGCATTTAACAAAGAAAGTTAGAAGTTAGATATAGAAACACACATGGGATTTTTTGGTAAAAACTTGTTTTTATGGTGTCACTGTTTTTGACATCGTTAATGGATGAGAACGAAAAATGTGGCATGACGCAGAAATAAATGTCAGTAAAGCATTAAACAAGTGACGGTGGGAATTACTTTATATGCTCCCTTTTTAGTAGGTGATCAGTATTAACTTGTAAATTGAGATTTCGACCGTATTTTGTACAATAGAGTGGTTAAACCAAGGGTAAAGATACATATTCTGGTTGCCCAAATATTCATAAAGGAATTTTATGGCAAATTGTTACCGAACTGGATTTCTTTTGTTAGCATACTGACATTAGTCAAGTAAATTAATCTCAGTCAAAAATTCTATAGCTCATTTTTGTATTTTATTTGAAGGGTATAAATTACTATACGGGAATTGGACAAGTGGGATTATTTATTAATTTTTTCCACGCTCACATGTCATCCAGAGACTTGAACTTTCCCCAAAGATTTGATCGTGTATAGTTTGTTATTGTGAAATGTTTGAGTTTCTCCATCAAATGCTCACACATAGTTTTTTTCACCGTATAACAGGATATGGCTATAATAAGGAAGAGAAAAAAAGTTTTGTTCGCATACAAATTGGGAACAAGAGTTGCCTGTAAATTGGCAAACGAAGTACAACATACTCTCGCACATTTTCAATCAAAATGTTCCGTGCTTCTGAGACCGTGAAATGTGCTGAGCTGAATGCATAAATTTGTTCTACAGTTCCAAACACTATTATTACCCATTCAAGATGTGAAAACATGCATCGGTTTTTTTGGTGTTAAAAACCGTTAACTAAAAATTCTGTCGCTTTTTTTCGTTCTCCAGTGTAGGTTCATATTAGTCAGCCTTAGTTAGTTTAACGAACTTTTGTACAATCAATAATACGAAATAAGATTATGTGATTGACAGCGATATTTCAGACAAATCGTGTCTCACAAGTTTACAAAGGTCAGATGACAAAATGGAAATCCCCCACAAAAGAAATATAGAATGTATCCATGTCTTGTGTTTTTTTTCTCCTCTCTAGAGAAATAAATTTACCCTTTTATATCTCCCACCCAAATGGAATGTGGAATTGGCATTTTAATACAAAATTATATTAGGCTGTATGAAAACCCGTCACGGTTTTGATTCAAGTTGCTTTAACGCTGTTCAAAACCTTAAAACTTGCAATTACTACCTATTGTCATGCCATGATAAATGAAAAGGCTGTTTCAAGTTGCATTACTATTGAACAACTCCATGCTACCTGCACAAGCTAATATTCTATAAATATGTGCAAGATGACTCGCAGTGTGAAATAAATATATTCCCATATGACTTTCACTCATTTTAAGAACTCAACTGTAGAAACAATGTGTCCCTCAAACGTATAATATACCGGAACATTAATTTTAAAATGCCTGGTGGGGTCATATGGGCCAACTTACGGCTTATGCCTGTAGATACATGCATGGAAACTGGAAATAACAAAGACAAAGTTCATCCGCATTGACTTGAGCTCATGAACCATGCTCTAAAAAGAGAAGGATGTTCATGTCACTCTTTATCTGCCTTGAGAGCATATCTTGAAAAGTTTTAAGCCCTTGTGAGAGCTAGCTTGTACTTGGAGTCTGTGGTGTGAGTTGTAGCAGAAGTATTATGAATGGCAGGGAAAGCGCAAGGACTTTGGATGAATAAGGCTGAGAGAGAGAGAGAGAGAGAAAAGCTAAACAGTGAGTGAGTTAGTTGTATAGACCTACATTAAAAGGTTAGAAGGATAGCTCAGACGATTTTATTATGACAGCAAGTTAGCCTAAATTATTTATTTCTCTTTCAAAGTTGCCACTATTATTGAAGAGGTTTTAAATTTTCATATAGTATACTATAGTACACTTACACTATATTTATAAATAGGAAACGCAATGTAAAAATTTTTAATGAGACCATGTTTCATGTGTATATAGTCAATTTAAATGATATTTTATTTAAACTTGTGTACAATGATGTATTATATTCAACTTTTTTGCTACTCTATTCATTATATGTATGACTGGCTGGAGAAGTTTAAAAAAGGCTGGGAGCTAAAAACAGTCGCTAAGTTTTGTTTGTAAATATAAGCAGCATTTGATGTTTGAAGTAGTGAAGCAGGTAGCAGTATGAGATTTAGTTAGTTAGATGAGGTATTTTTCTAGTATTGTATGGGATTTCAGAATTTAAAACTCAACTTTTCACTACTAGAAAGTTATAGACCGGGAGTGAAACTTTTCTCTACTGATTGTTTCATCTGTTTGCTGAGGGAAAATGAAATTTATTTTCAGTTCTGTGGCATGATTCAATAACACTGACCTCATCTTTGCCTACTTTTGGATGATTCCAACTTTCACAAAGTAAACTATTATTGAACGTGCTCGTCTTATTGAATAGATATAAGAGTTGAACAGGATATGTATTTGTACTACTTTCACTTACTGTGCGAACGAAAATGCATAAAGACGTGAGGATGCGAATGTTTTGTTGAAAGTGTTTGTTAGCTGACTGAGAAGATGCAAAAAATGTTGTCTCACTGAACAAGAAATAGATGCAAATTTTTTCCCCACCACTTGTGGAGAGTGACACACTCAAGTTCTTTACATGACTTGAAGGGACAGGAAATTTAATAGCATTTTACATTGGAATTTCAAGTTCTTTTTCAGGAAATATCCTTCTGTCAATATTTTCATTTCTATTTGCTTGTAACTTTGTTTGAAGTCTGTCCTTGCTACAAATATTTTTAAAGAGATTGTCCAATGTGGCTGTATAATCGAAGCAGCATGGAATATTGTTCATAACTTTCAAGCAACTTCCAAGGTTTTTTATTTTTCCCTCAGATTTAATATGATTGTCTTGTCGAACAATTTTCGGTTTTCAGCAATAAATAGAAAAAATACAAAAGTTTGTTTCATAAGCAGTTTGGAAACTATAAAAGTCAACCCAGTGTGTTTCTTATTGTGTGAGCGAAATCACCAAGTCTTTGTTCCTTCTGTACGTACTAGCCAGGGCAATAAAACAAATCGATTGCTGCAGTATGTGTAAACTATTTTATGTCTACATTGTAATTCCAGACCGAGCATTAACGCATGGAACGCATTCGACACTCTAATTAATTATTGCGGCATACCACTCATTTGTTTGTTTTCCTAGTAATTACGAAAATGGCCCACCTAGTTTAAGTTAGTTATGCATTTGAAACTTATGCTCTACAATCGGTACTTATAGTAGTCAAAGTTTGCTGTGATAACATGTACCACTTGTGTGGTATATCTACTCTTATAATCGTGTTTTCAAAAAACCATATTTATATGAATTCGGGCCAAAACTACTAAACCGATATGCCTCGAAATAGCCTTAATGTGATCGTCAAGTGGGTGCGGAGTGCCCTCGCCCCGGGAGTCTAAGCCGTAAAACCCTTAGTTAACGAGATAATTGACAATTAAGTTGGTCATTTTGGCATTTAAGGTTTCCATGCAAACGTAAACAACCGAGCATCACACATCACACCACGATAAGAAAATATGACAGGGTCCCCTTAATTTCGACATTTTCCCCATGTTAATTCCCATAAGAAAATTTCAAAATTGATTCTTAATTCTAAACTTTTTATACCGATTTATTGTATTGCATTATCCATAATGCTTATTACTCTCATTTAAGATTAGTCCATCTTCATTACGTCTGTCGCACCCTCATTTAACATTAGCCAACCCTCATTTAGTGTGTTGCGCTGTGATTTAACATTAGCCAACCCTCATTTAGTGTGTTGCGCTGTGATTTAACATTAGCCAACCCTCATTTAGTGTGTTGCACTGTGATTTTAACATTAACCAACTCTCATTTAGTGTGTTGCACTGTGATTTAACATTAACAAACCCTCATTTAGTGTGTTGCACTTTGATTTAACATTTACCAACCCTCATTTAATGTGTTGCACTGTGATTTTAACATAAACCAACCCTCATTTAGTGTGTCGTACTGTGATTTAGCATTAACCAACCCTCATTTAGTGTGTTGCACTTTGATTTAACATCATATAACCCCTTTTAAACATTGTCAGTCTAATTTATTGATTTCAATCTCAATTATTTTTGTCCCACTGTCATTTACTATTGTCGCATCGTCATACAATATTGTCGCACCGTAATTCAACATTGTTGCAACGTCAATAAACATTGTGGAACCGTCACTAAACATTGTCGCACCCTCATTTAACATTGTCGCACCCGCATTTAACATTGTGGAACCGTCATTTAACATTGTCGCACCCGCATTTAACATTGTGGAACCGTCATTTAACATTGTCTTACCAAAATTTAACATTAGAGAACCCTTATTAAACACTGTCAGCCGTATCAATTGATTTCAGTCTCAATTATTTTTGTCGCAATGTCATTTAACATTCCTGCACTCTCATTTAACATTGTGAAACCGTCATTTTACATTGTCGCACCCTCATTTAACATTGTCACACCTGAATTTTACATTGTGGAATCGTCATTAAACATTGTCGCACCAACATTTAACATTAGTGAACCCTTTGTACCAACATTTAGCATTATCGTATCCTTATTTAACATTGGCGCACCGTCATTTACCATTGTCGCACCGACAATTAGCATTGTCGCACCGACAATTAGCATTGTCGCACCGACTTTTAACATTGTTGAATTTGCATTAGCATCAGTCTTATTTATCAATTTCAGTTTCCATTTCATCATTTCC
>Ga0210040_10001431_pt1 | contig 36045 bp, 35 predicted proteins | sample CryGeyCG12114_NA_FD_185462 | JGI IMG/M metagenome (GOLD analysis project Ga0210040, IMG submission 185462) | Groundwater microbial communities from aquifer - Crystal Geyser CG19_WC_8/21/14_NA (SPAdes) (version 2) | ecosystem: Environmental > Aquatic > Deep subsurface > Groundwater | place: USA...
GCCGCCAGGGAGGCCGCCGCCACCCGATCGGGCTTGCCGACCCCGCGCAGGGGCAGCGCGGGCACCACCAGCAGCTCCCGCGGGGCGGCCGCCGGCCCCAGCCGCTCGGCCACCGCGGCCCGCGCGCCCTCCAGCGCGGGCGGCCCGGGCGCGGCCGCGACCACGAGCGCGACCACCCGCTGCCCCCGCTGCGGGTCCGGGACGCCGACCACGAGCACCTCCGCGACGCCCGGCAGCGCGCCCAGCACCGCCTCCACCGCGGCTGGCGCGACCTTGCGGCCCCCGGTGACCAGGACGTCGTCCAGGCGCCCGAGCACCGACAGGACGCCGTCCGCGCCCACCACGCCGGCGTCGGAGGTGGCGAACCACCGCTGCCCGTCGCGCTCGACGAACGCGGTCGCGGTGAGGTCGGGGCGCCCGCGGTAGCCGCGGGCCAGCACCGGCCCGCCCAGGAGCACCCGCCCGTCGGCGTCCAGGGCCACGCGGACGCCCTCCAGCGGGCGACCGTCGTAGACGCACCCGCCGCTGGTCTCCGTGCCGCCGTAGGTGCGCACGACCGGCACGCCCGCGCCCGCGGCGCGCTCCAGCAGCGCCGGCGCTGCTGCCGCGCCGCCCAGCAGGACGGCGTCCAGCCCGCTCAGGGCGTCCGCGGCGCCGGGGTCGTCGAGCAGGCGCACGAGCTGGGTGGGCACGAGCGAGGCGTACCGGCGGGGGGCGACCGGGTCGTGCACGGCGAGGAGCCGGTGCAGGGCGGTGGTGGTGTCCGCGGTGGCGGGCGTGGCGGCCACGACGGGCTCGGTGCCGGCCACGGCGCTGCGCACCAGCACCTGCCAGCCCGCGACGTGCTCCAGCGGAAGCGCGAGCAGCCAGCGGCCGTGCCCGCCCAGGCGCTCGGCCGTGGCTCGCGCGGAGGCCACCAGCGCCGGTGCGCCGAGCTCGACGACCTTCGGCTCCCCGGTGGAGCCGGAGGTGCCCACGAGCAGCGCCACGTCGTCCTCGACCGGCTCGTCGGGGCGGGCGGCCTCGGCCAGCGCCGCGCCGGGCGCTCCCGCGGGCACCGGGGCCAGGGCGGGGCCGCGGCCCTCCAGCGCGGCCCGCAGGGCCTCCAGCAGTGCGGGGGCGTCCGCCAGCGCCGGTGCGGTCAGGACTCGTGCGCTCGCCACGCCCTGACGGTAGGCCCGGGCGCGGGTGGCCGCCGTGTGCAGGGGTAGGGGGAGGGGATGGCGGACCCGCAGTCCCGAGCCCAGCACGGCCGACCCGACCACCACGACCCGACGGCCCGCTTCCTCGGCGCCACGCCCGCCCACAGCGCGCTCACGCTGCGCCTGGTGCTGGCTTCGGTCGGCCTGCTGCTGTGGGCGGTGATCGGCGTCCTGGCCCTGGCCCTGGGCGGCGACACCTGGGTCGTGGTGCTGGCGGCCGTGCTCGTCGTCGTCTCGGTCGTCGACCTCGTCGTGGTGGCCCGGCGCAAGCGGCGCGGCGAGCCGGGCTGAGCCGCCGCCCCGGACCGTCGTGTTCAGGCCATCCGGTCGAGGACGACGGCCAGCAGCACCGCGGCGCTGGCCATGAGCGCCAGCGAGCCCCACAGGACGAGGTTGACGACCGCGGTGTCGCGCCGGCCGCGCGCCGCGGCGTCACCGGGCTCCTCCAGCGGGTCGACCACCGGGTCGGCGGCGATCGGGTGGAGCAGCCCGCCGGCGAGGACGAGCCCGAGGCCCAGGACCAGGGGCAGCGCCGCAGGCACCCCCACCGCCAGCCACTCCCCGGTGAGGGCGACCGCGACGCCCACGGCGGTGGCGGCGAGGAGCGGCTTGCCGACGTCCACGGCGAGGGCGAGCCCGTGCGCCGGGGAGGCGATCCGCTCCAGCAGCCACGGCACTCCCATGGCCGCGACCGCAGCCGCCGCGACCGGCACCGGTCCCAGCTGCGCGTCGGCACCGGTGGCCAGGGAGGTGGCGCCCTCCAGGGCCCACCAGAGCCCGAGGAAGATCGCGGCCGTGCGCAGGGCGTCGGCCACCCGGGAGCGCAGCGGCTCGGACGGGCCGTCCGGCGCAAGAGCGGCCGCGTAGTCCTCGACGGTCCCGAAGGCCTCCTCGGGAGCCTCGCCGGACTCGGCGAGGTGGGCTCGCACCTCGGTGAGCACCTCCCCGATGCGCCTGCCCGGCACGTCGCGCATCCGCAGGGCCAGCAGGAGGTCGTCGCAGTAGCGGCGGACCTCGGGGCGCTCGGTGACGGTCATGAGGGGCCTCCGGTCGACAGGGCGTCAGGGACGGGCGAGGGCAGCAGGTCGGTGGTCATCGCGGTGAAGTCGTGCCAGCGGGCGGCGCGTGCGCGCAGCCGGGCGCGGCCGGCCGGCGTGGTCGCGTACCACTTGCGGCCGGGCCCGGAGTCGCCCTCGCGCCAGGTGGCCGCCACCGCGCCGTCCTCCTCCAGGCGCCCCAGCAGGGGGTAGAGGGTGCCTCCCTTGACGGCGCCGAAGCCGGCCGCCTCGAGGTCGGCGGCGATCCGGTAGCCGTAGGTCTCCCCGCGGTCGACCACGGCCAGGACGGCGAGCTCGAGCACCCCGCGCAGCCACTGCGCGGGCCAGGTGCCCTCGGCGTCGTTCGTCCCCACGGGGTAGATGGTGCCACTACCTAGGTAGTGGCGCTACCCCCTGGGCGGCGTGTCGCCCCGACGGGCCAGCGCGCTCAGATGGTGCCGACCGAGCCGGCGTCCACCCGGTAGTTGCTGCCGTTGACGAAGCTGGCGCGCTCGGAGACGACGAAGGCGATGACCGAGGCGACCTCCTCGACCGTGCCGCGGCGGTGCAGCGCGATGCCGGGGCGGTCCTCGCGCAGGAAGCGCTCGATGGCGTCCTCGCGCGTCCCGCCGTGCGCGGCGGCCCGCTCGTCCATCATCGCGTCGGTCATCGGCGTCTCGATGAACGCGGGGGCGACCGCGTTGACCAGGACGCCGTGCCGGCCGTACGTCTTCGACAGCCCCTTGGTCAGGCTGAGCAGCGCGGCCTTGGCGGCCACGTAGGGCAGGTCGTCGGGGTAGGCGTTGAGCGCGTCCTCCGACGCGATGAGCACGACCCGGCCCCAGCCGCGGCCCTTCATGTCCTCGATGAACGCGCGCACGACGCGGACGGCGGCGAGGAGGTCGACGTCCAGGGTCGAGCGCCAGCCCTCGTCGTCGATCGTGGCGAAGTCGCCGGTCGAGCCCGTGCTGCCGGCGGCGTGGACCAGCACGTCGACGCGCCCCAGGCCCTCCAGCACCTGCGCGCGCAGCCGCTCGACGTCGTCCGCCCGCGTGAGGTCCGCGGCGACGAGGAGCACCTCGCCCGGCAGGGTCGCGGCCGCTGCTCGCAGGGCGCCCTCGTCGAGGTCGGTGAGCGCCACCCGCACGCCCTCCTCCAGCAGCAGGCGGGCGGTGGCCAGCCCGATGCCGGAGTCGCCCCCGGTGACCAGTGCGGTGCGTCCGGCGATGCCCAGGTCCACGGTGTGCCTCCAGCGCGAGGGGACGGCGCCCTCGCGGCGCCGTGGCGCTCCTACCCGGCCGTCGCGACGGCAACCGGTCCGGCGCGCGGGGCGCGGGCGCGCGGGTCAGGATCGGCTCGCACGAGCACCGGACCCCCGAGCAGAGGACGCGCCATGAGCGAGCAGCCGGACCACCAGGTCGAGGACGTCGAGCTGGACCAGACCGTCGCCCCCCGCCCCGAGGAGGAGGTCGCCGACGCCGCCCGCGCCGACACCGGGACCCTGTGACGCGCCCGCGCGGTCTCGACGGCCGGTGAACTTAGGCTAGCCTCACCTCGCACCCGGGGTCCGGGTGGGACGTCGACGTGGGGGGCCGTGGTGGGAGTGTCCGCGCCGCTGCCCGCAGCGCCCGTGCCGTCCCCCGCCGCGGCCCCCGCCGGGAGCGGGAGCGGCGCCGAGCGCGGGGTCGGCCGCGGGGCCGGCGGCGCGGGCCGGCGCGCCGCCCTGGTCGCCGGCGCCCTGGTCCTGCTGCTGGCCCTGGCGGTCACCAGCCTCTTCGTCGGCTCCGGCTCGATCCCCGCCCGGACGGTCGTCGACGCGCTGACCGGCACCGGCACCGGCACCGCCGAGCTGCTCGTGCGCGACTACCGCCTCCCGCGGACCCTCCTCGCGCTGCTGGTCGGGCTCGCCCTCGGGCTGGCCGGGGTCGTCATGCAGGCCCTCACCCGCAACCCGCTGGCCGACCCGGGCCTGCTCGGGGTGAACGCCGGCGCCTACGCCGCCGTCGTCGCGGGCACCGCCTTCTTCGGGGCCAGCGCCACCACCGGCCAGCTGGGCTGGGGCATCGCCGGGGCGGCGGTGGCCGCGTGCGTCGTCTACGTCGTGGGCACCACGGGCGCGGGGGCCCGCACCCCGGCCAAGCTGGTGCTCGGCGGCGTCGCCATCGGCGCGGTGCTCAGCAGCGCGGGCCGCGCGGTCACCCTGCAGCAGCCGGAGGTCTTCGACCGGCTCCGCTTCTGGGACGCCGGCTCCCTGCAGGGCCGCACCGCCTCCTCGGTCACCGCGGTGGTCGCGCCCGTGCTGGTGGCCGCGGCCGTCGTGGCGCTGCTGGCCCGCTCGCTCAACGCCCTGAGCATGGGCGACGACGTGGCCCGCGCCCTCGGCGCGCGGGTCGCCCTGGTGCGCCTGGTGGGCTTCGTCGCCGTCACGGTGCTGTGCGGGGCCGCCACCGCCGTCGCGGGCCCGATCTCCTTCGTGGGCCTGGTCGTGCCGTTCGTGGCGCGGTTCGTCGTGGGCGTCGACCACCGCTGGATCGTCGCCTTCACCGCCGTCGCCGGCCCCGCGCTGGTCGTCGCCGCCGACCTCCTCGGCCGCGTGCTGGTGCCGAGCGAGCTGCCCGTCGGCGTGGTCACCGCCTTCGTCGGCGCGCCGGTGCTCGTGGTCCTGGTCCGGCGCACCCGGCTGAGGTCGCTGTGAGCGACCTGCCCCTGTGGACCTCCCGGGTCCGCGTCATCGCGCTCCCCGGGTCCGCCACCGTCCGCCTGGACCGCCGCGCCGCACTCGTCTGCGCCGTCCTGGCCGCGCTGCTGCTGGGCCTGGGCGCCCTCGCCCTGACCCTGGGGGAGACGGCCATCACCGTCGGGCAGGTGGTGTCGGCCCTGGCCGGCGGCGGGGACGACGGCGTGCGCCGGATCGTCGTCCAGTGGCGGCTGCCGCGCGTGGTGATGGCCGTGCTCGGCGGTGCCGCCCTGGGCGTCAGCGGCGCCGTCTTCCAGTCGATGACCCGCAACCCCCTGGGCAGCCCCGACATCATCGGGTTCAGCACGGGCGCCTACACCGGGGCCCTGGTCGCCTCCCTGGTGCTGGGCCGCAGCGCGCTGGGCACCACGCTCGGCGCCCTCGTCGGCGGGCTCGGCGCGGCCGTGCTGGTCTACCTGCTCGCCTTCCGCGGGGGCCTGCAGGGCTTCCGGCTGGTCGTGGTCGGCATCGCGGTCAGCGCCGTGCTGAGCGCCGTCAACAGCTACCTGCTCGTGCGCGCCCGGCTCGAGGAGGCGGTGACCGCCGCCACCTGGGGCGCAGGGTCGCTCAACGGCGTCCGGTGGCCCGACGTCGCGCCCGTCGCCCTCTCCCTGCTCGTGCTGGCCCCCGCGTGCGCCGTGCTGGTGCGCCGCCTGACCGTCCTGGAGCTCGGCGACGACCACGCCCGGCTCCTCGGCCTGGGCGTCGAGCGCTCGCGGGCGGGCCTGCTGGTCGTCGGCGTGGGCCTGATCGCGGTGGTCACGGCGGTCCTCGGGCCGATCGCCTTCGTCGCCCTCGCGGCGCCGCAGGTGGCCCGCCGCCTCGTCGCCGGCACCGGGCCCGGCCTCGCGCCGGCGGCCGTCGTCGGCGCGCTGCTGCTGCTCGTCAGCGACGTGCTGGCCCAGCGCGTCGTGGCGCCCGGGCAGCTGCCCGTCGGCGTCGTCACCGGCTGCCTCGGCGGCGCGTACCTCGTGTGGCTGCTCGGCCGCGCGCGCAGGAGGAGCTGACGTGGTGCCCGAGAAGACCGCTGCGGCTTCCGCGGATCCCGCGGCCCCCCCGGCCGCCTCATGGCCCCCGATGGTCCTGGCCGCGCGCGACCTCGCCGTCGGCTACGGGGACCGCCCGGTGCTGCACGGCCTCGACGTGACGATCACCCCCGGGTCCTTCACGGTGATCATCGGTCCCAACGCCTGCGGGAAGTCCACGCTGCTGCGCTCGCTGGCCCGGCTCCTGCCGGTGGAGCGGGGCGCGGTCGTGCTCGACGGGAAGGACATCCGCTCGTCCTCCTCCAAGGAGGTCGCCCGCAGGATCGGGCTGCTGCCCCAGACGTCCGTGGCCCCGGAGGGGATCACCGTGGCCGACCTGGTCAGCCGCGGCCGCTACCCCCACCAGCGCCTGCTGCAGCAGTGGTCGGCGCAGGACGAGCGGGCCGTGCGCTCGGCGCTGCGCGCGACCTCCACCGAGCAGTTCGCCACCCGCGCGGTCGACGAGCTGTCCGGCGGCCAGCGCCAGCGCGTGTGGGTCGCCATGGTGCTGGCCCAGGAGACGCCCGTCGTCCTGCTCGACGAGCCCACCACGTACCTGGACATCGCCCACCAGATCGAGCTGCTCGACCTGTGCACGCGCCTGCACTCGCAGGGCCGCACCCTCGTGGCGGTCCTGCACGACATCAACCAGGCCGCGCGGTACGCGACCCACCTCATCGCCATGCGCGACGGGCGGGTGGTCGCCCAGGGCGCCCCCGCCGAGGTCGTGACCGCCGAGCGCGTGGAGGAGGTCTTCGGGGTCCGCTGCCGCGTGTTCGCCTCGCCCGAGACCGGCACGCCGATGATCGTCCCGCTCGCCTCCGGCGCCGTGGTGGCCGAGCCCTGATGTCCCACCCCAGACGGCCGTGCACCGGCCACCGACCCGGAGGAACCCCATGAGGGCTCGCACCACCACGACCACCACCGCAGCGCTCGCCGCGCTCTCCCTCGCCCTGCTGACCGGCTGCGGCAGCGGGTCCGACGGCGGCGGGTCCGGTGACGGCGCGGACGGCGCCGCGGCGCCGTCCGCCGACGAGCAGGTCGGCAGCGTCGAGACGATGTTCGGCACCGTCGACGTCCCCGCGCCCGAGGACGGCGAGCTGGACGTCGTCGCCCTGGGCTGGTCCGACGCCGAGATGGCCCTCTCCCTCGGGGTGGTGCCGGTCGGCGTCTTCGACTGGATGGAGTTCGGTGAGCAGAGCAAGGGCGTCGGCCCCTGGGCCGTGGACCTGTTCGGCGACGTCGAGCCGACCGTGATCGAGCGCGGCCAGGAGACGCTCAACTACGAGCAGATCCAGGGCCTGGACCCCGACGTCATCCTCAACGTGCGCAGCAGCAACGACGAGGCCGAGCACGACCGGCTCTCCGAGATCGCGCCCACCGTGTACGCCCCCGAGGGCACCGGGGCCTTCGCCACCGAGTGGCGCGTGCAGCTGCGCTCGATCGGCGCGGCGCTGGGCCGCAGCGAGCAGGCCGAGGAGGTCATCGCCGACGTCGACGGGCAGATCGCCGAGGCCGCGCAGGCCCACCCGGAGTTCGACGGCACGACCGTCGCCTCGGTCTCGAAGTTCGGCGAGGCCTACGGCGCCTACCTCCCCGGTGACGGGCGCTTCGACCTGCTCGGCGACCTCGGCTTCGTCAACAACCCGCCGATCGAGGCCCTGGAGCCGTCGGGCTTCTTCGCCGCCGTGTCCGTGGAGGACGTCCCCGTCTTCGACGCCGAGACGGCCGTCGTCCTGCCCATCGGCTACACCCTCGCCGAGACGCAGGCCGACCCCCTGCTGCAGTCGCTGCCCGTCGTCCAGCAGGGCCGAGCGGTCTTCCTCGACCCCGAGACCGAGCTCGGCAGCGCGTGGAGCACCGCGAGCTCGCTGAGCATCCCCGTGGTGCTCGACCAGGTGGTGCCGCAGCTGGCGGAGGCCGCGGCGAAGGTCGGCTGAGGCCGGACGGCCCGCGCGCACCGCCCGCGGGGGGGTGTGCGCGGGCCGTCAGCTGGGGGCGCTGGCGCGGGAGGCGTCGGCGCCGTGGTCGCTGCGGCGCTCGTCGCCGTGGTCGCCGTGCCAGTCCAGCACCAGCAGCGTCGCGTCGTCGGTCAGGGCTGGGCCGCTGACGGCGAGCACCCGGTCCGACAGCGCCCGGGTCGCCTCGCGCGGGTGCAGGCCGCGGGTCTCGGTGATGGCGGCCGCCAGGTCGAGGTCGGCGGCGTTGCGCTCGAGCATGCCGTCGGTGACGACCACCAGCCGGTCGCCCGGCTGCAGCGCCACGTCGATGGCCTCGAGGCCGGCGTCCGGGAACAGGCCCAGCGGCAGGCCGGCCGGCAGGTCGAGGAGGGTCACCGCCCCGTCGCGGGCGAGGTAGGGCAGCACGTGCCCGGCGTTGACCAGGGCCAGGACGCCGCGGCGGAGGTCCAGGCGACCCAGCAGGCCGGTGGCGAAGCCCTCGTCGGAGGCGCTGGTCTGGTGCTCGACGAGGGCCTCGTTGGCGGCCACGGCCTGCTCCAGCAGCGACCCGCCCCGGCGGCGGGTGCCGCGCAGGGCGCCCATGCACAGCGTCGCCGTCAGGGCGCTCGCCACGCCGTGGCCCATCGCGTCGGTGACCGACAGGTGCAGGGAGTCGCGGTCCAGCACGTAGTCGAAGGTGTCGCCGCCGACGCTGGCCGCCGGCTCCAGCCACGCCGAGAGGGTGAAGGAGCTCGCCTCGCAGGTGAAGGCCGAGGGCAGCAGCCGGCGCTGGATCTCCGCCGACAGCGTGAACGGCGTGCTGCGCTGGCCCCACTCGAACAGGTCGGTGTGGCGGCGGCTGGCGATGACCACGTACGCCAGCACCAGCGCGGTGCGCGCGACCTCCTCGGCCGCCGCGCGGTCCGGCTCGACGGGCAGGGACAGCTCGAGCAGTCCGATCGCCTCGCCGCGCTCGGTGACCGGCGCCAGCACCGTCCACAGGCCCGCCGGGTGCCCGGCGGCACCGGGCGCCAGGACCTGCAGGCGCTGGGTGCGCAGCGCCTCCGCGGCCGGCCCGCCGTCCAGCGGCACCAGCGTCGCGACCTCCTCCTCGCTGCGGCGGTCGGCGCCGGCGTCCTCGTCCTCACCCAGCGGGAGGTGGGTCAGGCGCACGAGCGCGCGGCCGGAGAGGTCGGCGACGAGGAAGGACACGCGGGTGGCGCCCAGGCGCAGGCCCAGGCCGCGCGTCACGGCCTCCACGGCGTCGACCGGGGAGGCGTCCTCGGCGGCGGAGAGCAGCCCGTGCAGCGACCGGTCGGCGTCCGGAGGGGTGATCACGGCCCGAGCATAGGGACCGGAGGCCGGCCCGGGCGCCGCGCCCTTACAGCGTCAGCCGTCCGCCGGCTGGCGCACCAGCACCGGGACGGCGCGCACGCCGACCGCGACCGCCGCGCCGGGGGCCAGGCCGGCGGCGTCCGCGGTGGGCAGCTGCACCACCAGGGAGGCGCCGTCGGCCAGCGCGACGGTGACCCGGCTGGTGGGTCCGAGGAAGGAGGAGCTGGCGACCACGGCCGGGACGCCGGCCGCACCACCGGCCCCCGGCGCGGACAGCAGCACGTCCTCCGGGCGCAGGAGCGCGGTGCCCGGCCCGTCGGCGGCCTCGCCCAGCACCGGCTGGCGCGCGCCCAGCAGGTGCGCGGCGCCCCCCGCGACCATGCACGGCACCCGGTTCACCTGGCCGACGAACTCGGCCACGAACGCCGTGGTGGGCCGCCGGTAGACCGCCTCGGGCGCGTCCAGCTGCTCGATCCGGCCCGCTCGCATGACGCCGACCCGGTCGGCCACCGCCAGCGCCTCCTCCTGGTCGTGGGTGACCAGGAGGGTGGTGGTGCCGACCTCGGTCTGGATCCGGCGGATCTCCTCGCGCAGCTGGGCGCGCACCTTCGCGTCCAGGGCCGACAGCGGCTCGTCGAGCAGCAGCACCTGCGGCTCGATCGCCAGCGCCCGGGCCAGCGCCACCCGCTGCTGCTGGCCGCCGGAGAGCTGGGACGCGTAGCGGTCCGCCTGCGCGGCCAGGCCCACGAGGTCCAGCGCCTCCATCGCGCGGCGGCGGCGCTCGCCGGCCGCGACCCCGCGCAGGCGCAGCCCGAACGCCACGTTGTCGAGGGCGTCCAGGTGGGGGAGCAGGCTGTAGGCCTGGAAGACCATCCCCATGTCGCGGCGGTGGGCCGGCACCCGGGCGAGGTCGCGCCCTCCCACGACGACGCGGCCGGCGTCCAGGCGCTCCAGTCCCGCGAGCGCGCGCAGCGCCGTGGTCTTGCCGCAGCCCGAGGGCCCGAGCAGGGCCACGAGCTCGCCGGGGCGCAGGGCCAGGTCGAGGTCGTCCAGGGCCAGGACGTCGCCGAAGCGGCGGACCAGCCCCTCCAGGCGCACCTCGACGCCGGCGGCGGTGGCGGCGGTGGCCGGCTCGGGCGGGGCAGGGCGGGTCGCGGTCATCGCGGGCTCCGGAAGGTCGGGCTCGGGCGCAGGCGGCCGCGCCGGCGGGCGCGCTCCCCGGGTCCGGGCAGCAGGGACAGGGCCAGCAGCAGCACGAACGCGACGAGCAGCGAGGCCAGGGACGCGGCCACCGAGACCCCGGCGTCGCGCTTGCCGACGGCGTTGATCGCCACCGGCAGCGTGTCGTAGCTGAGCAGCGAGGCGAAGGTGAACTCCCCGAGCACGAGGGCGACGGTGAGGAAGGCCGCCGACAGCACCGCGCCGCGCAGGTTGGGCAGCAGCACCCGCAGCAGCACGGTGGGCCAGCGCGCCCCGAGGCTGCGCGCGGCCTCCACGAGGGTGAGGACGTCGATGCTGCGCAGGCCGGCGTCCAGCGCCCGGTGGGCGAAGGGCAGCGCCAGGACGACGTAGGCGAAGACCAGGGTGAGCGAGGAGCCGCCGAGCAGGTAGGTGACCCACGCGTAGACCGGCGCGATGCCGACCACCACGACGATCGCCGGCACCGCGAGCGGCAGCAGGCACAGCAGCTCCACCGTCCGCCGGGCCCACGGCAGGCGCAGGGTGACCAGGAGCATCGTCGGCAGCAGCAGCGCGATCACGGCGACCGCGGTCAGCGCCGCGAGCTGCACCGAGGCGAGGATGGCGCGCACCAGGGGAGGGGAGTCCAGCAGCGCGGCCCAGTCCTCCCCGCTGCGCCCGCCGGTCGGCGTCCGGGTGCTGAAGTCGAGCATCGCCAGCAGCGGCACGAGGAAGAACGCGGCGGCCAGGGCGAGGACCACCCAGCGGAGCACCTGCAGGCGCGAGCGCCCGCTCACCGCGCCGACCCCGCGACCCAGCGGGAGGTCCGGCGCTGCAGCAGCGCCTGCGCCACCATCACCGCCACGACGACCACGACCATGCCCAGGGCGAGCGTCTGGCCCAGGTCGGCGCGCCCGAGGAGCACCTCGCTGGTCAGCGCCGCACGGATCTGCAGCGGCACGATCGGGGCCCCCTGGCTGACCAGGGCCGCGGCGGTGGCGTAGGCCGACATCGCGTTGGCGAACAGCAGCAGGGCGCTGCCGCCGAAGGCGGGGGCCAGCAGCGGGCCGCCGACGTGGCGCCAGTACTGCCAGGTGGAGCCGCCCAGGGTCACGGTCGCCTCCCGCCACTGCGGCCGGACGCCGTCCAGGGCCGGCAGGAAGACGATCACCATGAGCGGCACCTGGAAGAAGGTGTAGACGAGCACCAGGCCCGGCATGTCGAACAGCCAGACCCCGTTCGCGAAGACGTCGACGCCCAGGGCGTCGCGCAGCCACAGCGTCACGACGCCGGAGACGCCGAGGGTGGCGATGAAGGCGAACGCGAGGGTCACCCCGCCGAACTGGGCCAGCACGCCGCAGGCGCTGGTCACCACGCGGCGCAGGACGCCGTCCGGGGCGCCGGTGGCCACCGCGTAGGCCACCAGCGCCCCCACCACGGCGCCGATCGCGGCGGTCGAGGCCGACAGCCAGGTGCTGCGGGCGAACGCCCGCAGCACCGTCGGGTCGCCGAAGGCGGTCAGGCCGGACAGCGAGGGCCGGCCGTCGTCCGAGAGCGCCCCGACCACCACGACCACCGTGGGGATGAGGAGGAAGAGCACCACCACGGCCGCGAAGGGCAGCAGCCCCGCTGCGGCGAGCAGGCCGGCGCGCCCGGCGCCGGCCCGCCTCACGAGACCGCCTGGGCCCAGGTGGAGGCCAGCTGCTGCGCCCCGGCGTCGCTCTGCTCCGGGGTCAGCAGCACCGGCTCGCCCTCGACGGCGGGCAGCGCCGACCACGCCTCCTCGTCGATGGTGCCGGCCTCGACCATGGCCTCGGCGCGCACCGGACGGGCGCCGCCGGCCAGCCACAGGTTCTGGCCCTCGTCGGAGAACAGGAACTCCTGCCACAGCCGCGCCGCGGCCGGGTGGGGGGCGTCGGCGTTGATCGCCTGGTGGTAGTACGACGCGGTCACGGCGCCGGCCGGGACGACGACCTCCCAGGTGGGCAGCTGCGCGGTCTGCGCGGCGTTGAGGTAGTCCCAGTCGATGACGACGGGGGTCTGGCCCGAGGCGATGGTCGCCGGGGTGGGGTCGACGGGCAGGAAGTTGCCGGCCGCCTTGAGCTGGCGGAACAGCTCGACGCCGGGCGCCAGGTCGTCGGCCGAGCCGCCGCTGCCCAGGGAGGCCATCACCACGCCGGCGAAGGCCGCGCCAGCCTGCGTCGGGTCGCCGTTGAGCGCCACGGCGCCGCGGTACTCCGGCTCCAGCAGGTCCGCCACCGCGGTCGGCGCCGGCACCTTGGCCGAGTCGTAGCCGATCGACATGTTGCCCCCGTAGTCGTTCACCCACAGGCCCGTGGGCTCCTTGAAGGCGTCGGGGATGGTGTCCCAGGTCGCCACCTGGTACGGCGCGAACATGTCGGTGTTGGCCAGCGCCACGGCCTGGCCGAGGTCGAAGACGTCGGGGGCGCGGTCGCCGCCGGCGAGCCGCTTGGCGGTGTCGATCTCGTCCTGGCTGGCGGCGTCGGGCTGGTCGGAGTTGACCGTGATGTCGTACTCGGCCTCGAACGCCTCGATGATCGCGCCGTAGTTCGCCCAGTCCGGCGGGAGCGCGATGACGTTGAGCTCGCCCTCGGCCTCCGCGGCCTCCACGAGCGCGTCCATGCCACCGAGGTCCTCGGCGCTGGTGGCGGCCGCGGCGTCGCTGGAGGCGGCGTCCTGCTCGCGCTCCGGCGGGGCGCAGGCGGCGGTGGCGAGCAGGACGGCGCCGGCGCCCAGGGCGGCGGCGGCGCGGAGGGTGGAGCGGCGCATCAGTGCCTCTTCCGGTCCAGGTGCGAGATCATGACGGGGCGCGACCCTTCCCCTGTCAGGCGACGGGACGGCGTCCACCCGGTGACGGGTCGGCATCGGGCCGGTGGCGACATGATGCCGCAGCCGCGTGCCAGGCCGCCTGCACCGAGCCCTCCTGGGCGCGGCTCGCGGCGGCGACCCGCGCGCTGGCGCCGGCGTCCTCGGCCCCCAGGGAGGCGTGCAGGCGCTGCGTCCAGGCGTCCAGGCCCTCGGACCCGCCCTCGGGGGCCAGGACGGCGAACTCCTCGGCGCCGGTGCGGGCGACCCGGTCCGAGCGCCGGCCCGCGGCCACCAGCAGGGCGGCGACGGCGGCGGCGCGGCCCTCGCCGCCCACCGGCAGGCGCACCGCCGCCACGGCGCTGTCGCGGCCGGTGCGCGCGCACCGCGCCTCCTCGGCGTCCAGGGCGGCCTCCCAGCCGCGCCGGTTGAGCAGCCCGGTCGTGGGGTCGCGCTCGACCAGGGCGTAGGCGGCCGCCGCGGACGCCGACCGGTCGGCCGCGAGGCGCTCCTTGGCCAGCAGCGTGCTCAGCTGGCGGGCCAGGACCTCCACCAGGGACAGCTCGTCGGCCAGGCGCGCCGGCTGCTCCTGCGCCGACATCGCGCACAGGGTGCCGAACAGCTCGCCGTCCTCGTCGACGAGCGGGACGCCGACGTACGCGCCGATCCGGTACCGCTCGCCGAACGCGGCGCTGGCGTACGCCGGGACGGCCCGCACCCGCGGGGCGATGCGCGGGGCGCCGGCGACCATGCGGGAGCAGAAGGACTCCGCCCACGGCAGCACCGCGCCCGCCGGCACCGGGAAGCCGGCCGAGCGCGCGACCAGCACCTCCTGGTGCTCGCCGCGCACCTGCGTGACCGCCCACAGGTCCATCCCCAGGCGGTCCTGCAGCAGCGCCAGGACGGCGTCCGCGGCCTCGGCGAAGCCGCCCCAGGGCGCTGCGGCGCGCAGGGCGGCGGCCGCGCCGGGCTCGACGTCGAGGTGGGCGTCGGGCATCGCGTCGGGCATCGCGTCGGGCGGCGGGGAGGAGACCGTCATCGCTCACGTCCTCGGGGTCAGGTCCGCTCCGACTGTACGTCGGCGGCGCTCCCGCGTCAGCACCCGCGAGCGGGCCGTCCGGCGCGCGCCAGGCCCCCGCACCGCCGGTGCGGCGGTGCGGGGGCCTGGTCGAGCGGTGGGGCGCTCGGCCTCAGGCGCGGGGGCCCGGGCCGGCCGGGGAGGCGCCCGCGGGGACCGCCTCGGTGGCGGTCTCGGTGGCGGCGGCGGGGACGCCGTCCGCCCCGACCTGCGGCGCGCCGGTGGGACGCTCGCCGCCGGCCGCTGCCGCGGGGGTGATGTCGATCGTCGTGCGCAGCGGGACCTCGCGGATCAGGAGCACGGCGACCAGGGTGACGACCGCGATCACCGCGGCGATGAGGAAGATCCGCCCGGTGGCGTCGCCGTAGGCGGCGCGGACGACCTCCTGCACGGGGGCCGGCAGGGCCGCGATGTCGAGGCTGCCGCCGCCGGAGCCGGAGGCGACCCCGAGGTCGGCCAGCCCGCCGGTGGACAGGGTCGCCACGCGGCTGGCGAGCACCGAGCCGAGCACCGACACGCCGATCGCGCCGCCGAAGGTGCGGAAGAACGCGATGGAGCTGCTGGCCGCCCCGATGTCCTGCACGCGGACGGTGTTCTGCACGGCCAGGACCAGGTTCTGCATGAGCATGCCGGTGCCGAGGCCGATGAAGGAGATCTCGACGCACACCAGCCACAGCGGGGTGAGGTGGTCGACGCCGGCGAGCAGGCCCAGGCCGAGGATCATCAGCACCGACCCGGCGACGAGGAACCGCTTCCAGCGGCCGTACTTGGTGATGAGGAAGCCGGAGACCATGGTGCCGACCAGGGAGCCGAAGACCTGGGGCAGCGAGAGCAGCCCGGCCTCGGTGGGGGTGTGGCCGCGGGCGGTCTGGAAGTACTGGCCGAGGAAGGTGCTGGAGCCGAAGAGGGCGACGCCCACCGCGATCGAGCCGATGATCGCCAGAGCCGTCGTGCGCTCGGTGATGATCTTCAGCGGGATGACCGGCTCGGCCACGCGGCTCTCGACCACGACGGTGAGCACCAGGGCCAGGACGCCGCCGCCGACCAGGGCGGCGGTCTGCCAGGAGGCCCAGGCGAAGTAGGCGTCCTTGCCGGCGAAGGAGACCCAGACCAGCAGCAGGCTGACGCCGAGGGTGATGAGCAGCGCGCCCAGCCAGTCGATGGAGACGCCGGTGCGGCGCACCGAGGCGACGTGCAGCTTGGCCTGGAGGATGACCAGGGAGGCCAGGGCCAGGGGCACGCAGACGTAGAACGTCCAGCGCCAGCCGAGCCAGGACGTGTCGACGATGACGCCGCCGATGAGCGGGCCGCCGGACATCGCCACGGCCATGGTCGCGCCCATGTAGCCGGAGTACCGGCCGCGCTCGCGCGGCGGGATGATCGAGCCGATGATCGCGACCACGAGGGCGGTCAGGCCGCCCATGCCGATCCCCTGGATCACGCGCGCGCCGATGAGGAACGGCACGTCCGGCGACAGGCCGGCGGCGGCGGAGCCGATCACGAACGTGATGATCGAGAGCTGGACCAGCACCTTCTTGTCGTAGAGGTCGGCCAGCTTCCCCCAGATCGGGGTGGAGGCGGCGTTGGCCAGCAGCGCCGCGGTGATGACCCAGGCGTACTGGGTCTGGGTGCCGCCGAGGTCGCCGATGATCTGCGGCAGGGCGTTGGCGACGATCGTCGTGCTCAGCAGCGCGGTGAACAGCGCGGCGAGCAGGCCGGTGAGCGCCTCCATGATCTGGCGGTGGGTCATCGCCGCGCCGGGGGGCGCAGCGGCGGTGCGTGGTGCCGTGGCGGGTGCGGTGCTCACTGGGGGACGACCTCGCGGGAGTGGTGGACGGTGGTGGTGAAGGTGGCGACCAGGTGCTCGATGCTGGCGAGGGCGGCCTGCGCCTCGTCCTCGTCCCAGCCCTCGAGCAGGCCGGCCAGCAGGCCCGACCGGCGGTCGGAGGCCTCCTGGAGCGTGGCGGCGCCGGCGTCGGAGACGGAGATGAGGGCGGCGCGGCCGTCCTCGGGGTCCGGGCGGCGGGCCACCAGGCCCGAGCTGACGAGCTCGGTGATCTGGCGGCTGAGCGCGGACGGCCCGACGCCGAGCGCCTGGGTGAGCTCGTGCTGGCGGCACTCGCCGCGCTGGGCGAGCAGGTGGAGCACGCCCTGCTGGGCGGGGGAGAGGGCGGAGGGCGCGTGGGCGGTGGTCGCCTTGACCAGCCGCCCCAGCGTCGCGATCTCCTCGACCAGGGCGCGTGCGGTGTCGCGGTGGACCGCCATCCGGGCCTCCTCGGTCAGGACTAGTTGGTGTGCTTGAGCAACTGTAAGCGTATTCGTTGCCTCACGCAACTGTCAGGGCCGTCCGGGTGGTGGCGAGGACGCGCTCGGGCCGCTACCGGGACCGCAGGGGCGGCAGCACGCTCTCCTCGTGGTCCAGCTCGCGCTCCAGCACCCGCAGGTCGGCGTCGGGCAGGCGGCCGGCATCGCGCCAGGACAGCAGCTCCTCGCGCTCGGCGCTGATCATCTCCCGCCGCACCCGCACCGCCGCGAGGTAGGTGCCGTCCACGGGCAGGCTCGCGGGGTCCTCGGCGGTGGCCAGCAGCTCGACCCGGGCCGCGTAGCGGCGCTGGCGCGCCTGGGCGGCGCGGCGCAGCGGGGCGATCACCGGCTCGAGGTCCGGCTCCGCGTCGTGCAGGGCCGCGAGGCGCTGCAGCGAGGCCTCCACGGCCGCGGCGCGGGCCTCGTTGCGCACGAGGGCCTTGCCGACGCCGGTGCCGCCCAGGCGCAGCCGGCGCAGGAGCGGGCCGAACGTCAGGCCCTGCCCGACCAGGGTGACCAGCACCACGAGGTAGGCGCAGAAGAGCAGCAGGTCGCGCGCCGGCAGGTCGCGCGGCAGCGAGAACGCCGCCGCCAGGGTGATGACGCCGCGGGTGCCGGCCCAGCTGAGCGCGGTGATCTCCCGGCCGGTCAGCGGCGCGTAGCCCTCCTCCGGGTCGCCGCCCAGCCGCGCGTGCAGCGAGGAGGGCAGCCGGGAGGAGGCCAGCAGCCACAGCGGCCGCACGAGCAGCACGCCGCCGAGCGTCGCACCGGCGGCCGCGGCGACGGTGGTGGCCTCGTACTCGCCCAGGGCGCGCACCACCGCCGGCAGCTGCTGGCCGATGAGCAGGAAGACGTACCCCTCGAGCAGGAACTCCACCAGGTGCCAGACGGCGCGGGTCTGCAGCCGCGCGTGGCTGGACTGCAGCGCCGGGCCCCGGTGCGCGAACCACAGCCCGGCGACCACGACGGCCAGCACGCCGGAGACGTGCACCTCCTCGGCGATGAGGTAGGCGGCGAACGGGGTGCCCAGCGAGAGGCCGTTGTCGATGAGGGCGTCGTCCACCGAGGCCCGCAGCCGCCCGATCGCCCAGGCCACCACGAGGCCCACCGCGAGCCCGCCCGCCGCCATCAGCAGGAACTGCCCGACCGCCGAGCCGAGGGAGAAGGAGCCGCTGAGCGCGGCGGCCACCGCGACGTTGAGGATCGTCAGGGCGGTGGCGTCGTTGAGCAGCCCCTCGCCCTCGACCAGGGTGGTCAGCCGCGGCGGCAGGCCGGCGCGGCGTCCGATGGACAGCGCGGCCACCGGGTCGGGGGGCGAGACCGCCGCGCCGATCGCGATGCCGACCGCCAGCGGCACCGCGGCGACGGCCGCGCTCAGCCCGATCCCGACCGCCAGGGCGGTCGCCAGCACCAGCCCCACCGACAGCCCCAGCACCGCGCGGGAGCTGCGGCGCAGGGCCACCACGCTCGACTCCAGCGCGGCGGCGTACAGCAGGGGCGGGATGACGACGTCGAGGACGACCGCGGGGTCCAGCTCCAGGTTCGGGCCGGGCGCGAAGCCGTAGGCGATGCCGGCGACGACGAGCAGCACGGAGGCGGGCAGCCCGGTGCGGCGCGCGGCGGTCCGCACGGCCAGCACCACGACGAGGCCGAGCAGGGCGAGGCCGATGACGTGGATCACGGCCGCCCCCCGCGGTCGACGTCGTGGGCGCCGCCCACCACCGGGGTGCCGCCCACCTCGTGGGGAACCCGCACCGACCACTGCTCGTGCGACACGTCCAGCTCCTCCCCGACCCGCCCGCGGGCCGAGGTCCAGCGGTGCCCGTGGCGCGGGGCAGGCCCCGCGCCACGGGTGAGTATCGCGGTGACCGGCGCACGCCGCGGCCGGCTTGCCGGAGCCCGGGCAACCTGCGACCGTCGGGGTGCGCGACCCCGGACCCGGTCGTCATCGTGCTCCCGACGCCCAACGAGGGGTCCCCGTGCGCCTGCTCCCGACCGACCGCCGCCCGCTGAGGGCGGGCCCGCCGTGACCCCGGCCGCCCGCAGCGGCCCCCTGGTCCCGCTGCGCGTGCAGCACCGCGCCGGCGCCCTGGCGGGGGCGGCGCTCACCGTCTCGCTCGCCAGCGGGCTCGACGCTCCGCGCCAGGCGAGGGCGCTGGTGGCCTCCGCCTGCGCGCAGGCCCGGCTCCGGGCCGGACTCGCCGACCTCGCCGTCCTGCTGACCAGCGAGGCGGTCACGAACGCCGTGGTGCACGCCGGCGGGTGGGCCCGCACGACCGTCCTGACCAGCGCCGACGGGGTCGCCGTGGAGGTCGAGGACGCGAGCGCCGCCCGGCCGGTGACCCACCCCGACCGCCCGGCCCACCTGCCCGGAGGCCGCGGCGTCGCGCTGATCGACGCCTGCTCCAGCGCGTGGGGGTTCGAGGACCTCCCCGACCGGCCGGGCAAGGTGGTCTGGTTCGAGCTGCGCTCAGAGGCCGGGCAGGGCGAGGACCACGGCCGCCACGTCGCCCAGGCCCATCCCGGCCCGCTGCGCGGCTGACCGCAGCTCGGTCCGGGCGTGCTCGGGGCTCCAGCTGTTGCGGCCCATGAGCACGCCCACCGCGCGGTCGACGACGGACTTCTCCTCCAGCCGCTCGGGCAGCTGCCGGGCCAGGTCCCGCGTCATGAACGAGAGGTCGGCGTTGCTGGCGAGCTGCTCCACGGGCACCTGGAAGGCGCGCGCGAGCCGCTCCTCCTGCCCCGCGAACGCCTGCGGCTTCGAGGCGTACAGGTTCACGGCGCCCGGGGGCGTCCCGCCGGACCCGCCCAGGGGCACGGACATCGACGAGCGGATCCCCCGTGCGGCGGCCGTCTGCGCGTACAGGTGCCACCGCCCCTCGTCCAGCACGTCGTCGACGACCACCCCCGTCAGCGACGCCGTGGCGTCCAGGCAGGGCCCTCCCTCGAGGTACTGGGCGGCGTCCAGCACGGCCAGCTCCGCGGAGGTGGCCGTGACGGTGAACGGCTCGCCGTCGACCACGAGGGTGAGGCTGACCGCGACGCACGAGGGGACGAGGGACTGGGCCACGTGGGACAGGGCGTTCAGGCCGTCCAGCACGGAGGTGTCGCCGGTGAGGGCGGACAGCCGGTCGACGGCGGCGACGACCTCGGGGAGCGGTTCCACGGGCTCCTGACTACCCCGCCCGGTGCTGCGGCGCCACAGGGGGGCTCAGCCGCGCGCGCGAGCCGGCGCGGGCGGTGACGTCGTGCGCGGCCTCTACCAGCGAGCGCCCTCCGCGTGCTGCGAGGGCCACCAGGTGGGCGCGCGCCTCCTCGGGCGTGCACCGGAGGTCCGCGACGAGCAGCCCCTCCGCCCGGTCCACCAGGGCCGCGGAGCGCACAGCGGCGGTCAGGTCCTCCGCGAGCCCCGCCAGCGCGGGGGCGCCGTCCAGCTCCGCGATCAGCCCGAGCAGGTACCGGACCGGCGGGCTCGGGTCGTGCAGCGCGGGGGCGCGGCCGGCGGGAGCCAGGGACGACACGGCGTTCCAGCCGGCGGCGTCCAGGAAGGTGACCCCGGACGCGTCCACGACCACCTCGAGACCGGAGGCGTCCAGCCAGGCGCGCACGGAGGCCAGCTCGGGCTCCACCGCGATGTCGATCTCGCCGGTCAGGACGGTCACCGCCACGCCATCGCCGGTCAGGGGCAGCACGCGCACGGCTGGTCGCCCCGAAGGGGCGTCAGCGCCGTCGGGGGAGGTCGGCTCCCAGGGGAGCGGGTCGCCTCGGTTCACGGGAGCTCCACTCGGTGCGCTCGCGGGAGGCCACCTGCTCGACCGGTGGCAACTGTACGCCTGCTCGTGGCAGCGGTCACAGCCATGGCGCCGCGACGACACGCGCCTCAGTAGTACCAGGGGAAGGGCGACCAGTCCGGCTCCCGCTTCTGCAGGAAGGAGTCGCGCCCCTCCACGGCCTCGTCGGTCATGTACGCCAGGCGCGTCGCCTCCCCGGCGAAGACCTGCTGGCCCATCAGGCCGTCGTCGACGAGGTTGAACGCGAACTTCAGCATCCGCTGGGCGGTCGGGCTCTTGCCGTTGACCTCCGCCGCCACCTCCAGGGCGACCCGCTCCAGGTCGGCGTGGTCGGCCACGAGGTTCACCGCGCCCATGTCGGCCATCTCCTGCGCGGAGTACGCCCGGCCGAGGAAGAAGATCTCCCGCGCGCGCTTCTGCCCGACCATCCGGGCCAGGTACGCCGAGCCGTACCCGGCGTCGAAGCTGCCGACGTCGGCGTCGGTCTGCTTGAACCGGGCGTGCTCGCGGCTGGCGATCGTCAGGTCGCACACCACGTGCAGGCTGTGCCCGCCGCCGGCGGCCCAGCCGGGCACGACCGCGACGACGACCTTGGGCATCGTGCGGATCAGGCGCTGCACCTCCAGCACGTGCAGGCGCCCGCCCTCGGCCGCGGCGCGCCGGGCGTCGACGGTGTCGGCGGTCTCGCCCTCGGCGTACTGGTAGCCCGAGCGCCCGCGGATCCGCTGGTCGCCGCCGGAGCAGAACGCCCAGCCGCCGTCCTTCGCGCTCGGCCCGTTGCCAGTGAGCAGCACGCAGCCGACGTCGGGCGTGCGGCGGGCGTGGTCGAGCGCGCGGTGCAGCTCGTCGACGGTGTGCGGGCGGAAGGCGTTGCGCACCTGCGGCCGGTCGAAGGCGATCCGCACCGTGCCGCCGGCCGGGCCGGGGGCCGTGCTGCGGTGGTAGGTCAGGTCGGTCAGGCCCTCGAAGCCGGGGACGACGGCCCAGGCGGCGGGGTCGAAGAGCTCGGAGACGTCGTCGCGGGCGGCCACGCCCGCCACCCTAGGCCGGGCGCCAGCGGCTGAGCGCGACCGCCAGCACCGGCGCGAGCAGCAGCATCACGAGCAGCCGCAGCACCTGCACCGCGAGCACCAGCGTGGTGTCGGCGCCGGTGTCGACGGCGGTGGCGAGCACGGCGTACAGCCCGCCCGGGGTGGTGGCCAGGTAGGCGTCCAGCACCGAGGCGCCGGCCAGCCCGAGCAGCGGGACGCCGACCGCTGCGGTCACCACGATGAGCGCGACGGTCAGGGCGAGGGCCGTGGGCAGCACCGAGCGCACCGCGCGCAGGCTCTCGCGGGTGAAGGAGAGCCCCACCTGCAGGCCGATCACCGCGTACGCGACCTGCATCACGGCGTCCGGCACGCCGGCCCCGCCCGACCACCCGGCGCCCGACAGCGCCGCGGTGAGCAGCATCGGCCCGAGCAGCGAGCCGGCCGGCAGGCGCACCAGGCGGGCCAGGGCGAGGCCGGCGGCCGCGGCGCCGGCCGTGAGCGCCAGGTCGGCCCACAGGGGGGCGCCCGCCGCGGCCGCGGGCCCGAGGGCCGACCCGCGGGGCAGCGCCGTGGCCACGACCGGCATGGTCAGCACGACCACGAGCACCCGCAGGTACTGCACCACCGCGACGACCCGCTGGTCGGCGCCCAGCTCGGCGCTGATCGCCGTGATCCCCGAGGCGCCGCCGGCGACCAGGGCGAAGGAGCCGGTGACCGGCCCGACGTCGCGCCGGCGGCCCAGCGCCAGCCCGGCCAGCACGCTGATCACCAGGGTGGCCAGCACGGCGCCGCCCACCGGGAGCCAGTCGCGCCCCAGCGCCCGCAGCGTCTCCGGCTGCACCAGGGCCCCGGTGAGCACCCCCAGGCACGCCTGCGCCGCGCGGTCGGTCCAGCGGGGGAGCACGAGCGCCGACCCCCGCCTCGGCAGGCCCGACACGGCCGCGACGAGCCCCACCGCCAGGGCCGCGAAGAGCGCGGGTGCGGGCAGCCCGACCGCCCCCAGGAGGAGGGAGGCCGCCAGCACGGCGGCGGCGGTCAGGACCCACGGCACCGGGCGAGGGTAGGCGCGCCCGCAGGCGGTCCGGGCCGGGCCGCCCGATGCTGGAGGCCCGTCCCGCCCTCCGAGGAGCTCCTCCGTGCCCGACCGCGCCCCCCACGACGCCAGCGCCCCCTCCGGCGCCCTGCCCCACCTCGCCGGCCGCACGGTCGTCGTCACCGGTGCCAGCTCCGGCATCGGCGCGGCCGCCGTGCGCCGCTTCGCCGCGGCCGGTGCCACCGTCGTGCCGGTCGGCCGCTCGCCCGAGCGCACCACCGCGATCGCCCGCGAGATCGGCGTCGAGCCGCTCGTCGCCGACTTCACGCGCCTGGACGACGTCCGCCGCCTGGGCGAGGAGCTGCTGGCGCGCTGCGAGCGCATCGACGTCCTGGCCCACAACGCCGGGGGCACCTTCCCGCGGCGCGTGGTCACCGAGGACGGCCACGAGAAGACCATCCAGGTCAACCACCTGGCGCCGTTCCTGCTCACCTCGGTCCTGCGCGAGCGGGTGGAGGCCACGCCGGGCGCGCGGGTGATCACCACGTCCAGCGTCGGGCACACCATCGGCCGGGTCGACCTCACCGACCTGGAGGGCGAGCACCGCCCCTACCGCGCGTTCCGGGTCTACGGCACGACCAAGCTGCTCAACATCCTCTTCACCCGCGAGCTGTCCCGGCGCCTGGTCGGCACGGCGACGGCGTCCTGCTTCCACCCCGGCGCCGTGGCCAGCGACTTCGGCCGCGACTCGCGCGCCGCGGGCCTGGTCTACCGGACGCCGCTGCGCCGGGTGCTCCTGGTCTCCGCCGAGGAGGGCGCCGCGCCGCTGCTCGCCCTGGCCACCCGCGAGGACCCCGAGACCGTCGACGGCGCCTACCTCGACCGGTTCCGGATCGGCCGCACCGCCCGCCAGGCGGACGACGTGGAGCTGGCCCGCGGGGTCTGGGAGGCCTCGGCGGCCATGGTGGGCGTGCCAGTGGCCTGAGCGGGCCGCTGGGCCTCCCGGACCTGCTGGTCCTGGGGCTCAGCCCAGGCCGGGGTGGTGCAGGTCCGCGTCGGCGGGGCCGGAGCGCCAGCCGGTGAACCGGACGGTCAGCCCGGGGCTGTCGGGGGCGGCGCAGTACGGGCCGGCCGCCACCTCGGCGGCGGGGTCCAGCGGCGCGACCCGCACGAGCCGCCACGGGCCGCCGTCGCTGCGGGCCCGCAGGGTCACGGCGTCGCCGGAGCGGCTGGCGCGCAGCGTCACCACCGTCCCCGACCACTCGGGCACGGGAGCCACGGACCAGTCCGAGACGCCGCGGGTGACCACGGCGCCGAGCTGCGGGGCGCCGTCGCTGGTCTCGACGCCGGCCTTGGTCCAGGTCGTCTCGTCCACGCGCAGCAGCAGCCCCGCCTGGTCGTAGAGGCCGGGCAGGTCCATGACGGCGTCCACCTCCACGGCGCGGCCCTCGGGCAGCGGCGCCAGCAGGGCCGGGGCGCTGTCGCGCACGAAGCCGTAGGACGTCGTCCGCCACAGGTCGCTGCCGTGCGCGGCCGTGACGAGCAGGTCGGCGCCGTCGTCGCGCACCTGCTCCGGCCGGTGCAGCCAGGTGCCGGCCGACCAGGGCACGGGGCGCAGGGCGTCGTCGCTCATGCGGGCCACCCTGGCACAGGGGCCGCGGCGCTCAGGAGTCGAGGAAGATGCCCACGAACAGCGCGCCGACGACCTCGCCGGCGTCGTCGAACAGCGGCGCGTACGCGGTGGCGCACGGCCGGCCGATGACGCTGGCCCGGCCGTAGTAGGTCTGCCCGGACAGCACCGTGGCGACCACGGGGCTCGGGGCGCCGTCGGCGCCGGTGCGGGGCAGGTACGTGCCGACGGCGCGGCGCCCGTCGGCCGCGGGGACCGTGGTGGCCACGCGGAGCAGGTCGCCGTCGGGGCCCGTGCGCTGGAAGACCGTGCACAGGCCGCCGACCTCGCGGACGACGTCGTCGACCAGGGGAGCCGGTGCGGCGGCGTCGGTGACGCGGCCGAGCCAGGTGCCGCCCACGAGCAGCTGGGGCAGCGAGACCTCGCGCACGGCGCCGGTGACCTGGTCGGTGGCGCGCCAGAGGACTCCCTCGGCGCCCAGGGCGGCGCCGCCGGCGTCCTCCACGCGGGCCTGCGCCGCGGCGAGCGCGGCGGTGACGAAGGCGCGGCGCGAGACGTCGGCCAGGCGGCCGACGGAGGCGGAGATGGCCGCGGAGCCCTCCGACGCCTCCGTGCAGCTCGCGACGATGGACGCCGCCTGCTCGCCCTGCTGGGCGACGGCGGCGGCCATCTCGACCTGGATGCCGTGGACCTCGGCGGTGCTGCGGCGCACCTCCTCCAGCGCGGCCGCGGCGTGGGACGTCTCCGCCTGCACCGCGGCGATCCGCAGCTCGATGCGCTTCGCGGCCTCGGCGGTCTGCTCGGCGAGCTTCTTGACCTCGTCGGCGACCACGGCGAAGCCGCGGCCTGCCTCGCCGGCGCGGGCCGCCTCGATGGTGGCGTTGAGGGCCAGGGTGCGGCTCTGGGCGGTGATCGAGGCGATCAGCCGGACCATCTCGCCGATCTGGTCGCCCGCCTCGCGCAGCGCGCTGACCCGGTTCCCGGCGGTCTCGGCGTGCTGGGCCGCCGTCGCGGCGACGCCAGCGGCGCTGGAGGTGCCGCGCGCGAGCTCGTCGATCGAGCCGCGCACCTCCTCCACCGAGGCGACGACGGCCGCGAAGCTGGCCGAGACGACGTCGGAGGCCGCTGCGAGCGCGACCGTCTCGGTGACGGCCTGCTCCCCGGAGCGGTCCACGGAGCGGGCGGGACGGCGTCGGCGGGCCGGGCCGGACAGCGCCGCGGCGACGCGCGCGCCGACGGCCGCGGGGGCCTCGGCGGAGCCGGTGAGCTCCAGGCGGCGGCGCACGAGCGCGGCGATCTCCGCGTCCACGTCCTCGAGCTGCTCCGGCGCCGCGGCGCGGGGGCGCGCCCGGGTCAGCACGGTCCTGGCCCGGGGCGCACGGCAGTCATGGCACGGGGATCGGCAGCGCCGTCCCCGGACTTGACCGGACGTCCCGGACCGGATGACCGACACCGTCCGCACCGCCGTCGGGGAGGATGCCGGGGTGGACGAGCCCGTGCTGCTGCCCCCGCTGGCCGACGTCCTGGCCGGCGCGGTCGTCGTCGCGCTGCCGCTGCGGGTCCGCTTCCGGGGCATCGACGTGCGCGAGGCGCTGCTGCTGCGCGGCCCGGTGGGCTGGGGGGAGTTCGCGCCCTTCCCCGAGTACGACGACGCCGAGTCCGCGCCGTGGCTGGCCGCGGGCCTGGAGGCGGCCTGGACCGGGTGGCCCGCGCTGCTGCGCGAGCGGGTGCTCGTCAACGCCACGGTGCCCGCGGTGCCGCCGGAGCAGGTGGCCGGCGTCCTCGCGGCCTTCCCCGGCTGCACGACCGCCAAGGTCAAGGTCGCCCAGCGCGGCCAGCACCTGGACGACGACCTGGCGCGCGTCGACCGCGTGCGCGAGCTGCTCGGGCCCGGCGGCGCGGTGCGGGTGGACGCCAACGGCGGCTGGGACCTCGACGCCGCCGAGCGGGCCCTCACCGCGCTGGCCGCCCGCGGACCGCTGGCCTACGCCGAGCAGCCGTGCGCGAGCGTGCCCGAGCTGGCCGCGCTGCGCGCCCGGCTGGCCGCCGCGGGCGTGGCCGTGCCGGTGGCGGCCGACGAGAGCATCCGCCGGGCCGCGGACCCGCTGCGCGTGGCCGAGGCCGGCGCCGCCGACGTCGCCGTGCTCAAGGTGGCGCCCCTGGGCGGCGTCCGGGCCGTGCTGGCCCTGGCGCAGGTGCTGCGCGAGCGCCACGGCCTGCCGGTCGTGATCTCCAGCGCGCTGGACACCGCCGTGGGCATCGCGGCCGGGCTCGCCGCGGCCGCGGCGCTGCCGCAGGAGCCGCCGGCGTGCGGCCTGGGCACCGGAGGGCTGCTGGCCGCGGACGTCGCCGCGCCCCTGCCGCTGGTGGGCGGCGCCCTGGCGCCGGGCGCCGTCGAGCCGGACGCCGACCGGCTGGCGCGGGCCGCGGCCGCCGTCCCGGACGAGCGGCGGCGGTGGTGGCTGGACCGCCTCACCCGCTGCCACGCCCTGCTCGCCGCCTGACGCCGCGGGGGAGGATGGGCCGGTGGTGAACCCCTCGACCCTGCTGGCCCGCGCCGTGGTCGACGAGCTCGTGGCGCGCGGCGTCCGCGAGGTCGTGCTGTGCCCGGGGTCGCGCTCGGCGCCGCTGGCCTACGCCCTGCACGCCGCGGACGCCGCCGGGAGCCTGCGCCTGCACGTGCGCCACGACGAGCGCGCGGCGGCGTTCACCGCCCTGGGCGCGGGGCGGGCGGGCTCGCTCGCGGCGGTGGTCACGACGTCCGGCACCGCGGTCGCCAACCTGCACCCGGCGGTGCTGGAGGCCGCCGAGGCCGGCGTCGGGCTGCTCGTGCTGACCGCCGACCGCCCGCACGTCCTGCGCGGCAGCTGGGCGAACCAGACCACCGCGCTCCAGGCCGGGATCTTCGGTGCCGCCGTGCGCTGCGCGCTGGACCTGGCGGTGCCCGGCCCGGCCGAGCTCCTGCAGCGGGCCGTCACCACCTGGCGGGCCGGCGTCGCGGACGCCGTGCGCGCGGCGTGCGGCGACGAGCGGTCGCGGCCCGGCCCGGTGCACCTCGACCTCGCCTTCGACGACCCGCTGGTGCCCGACGACGCTCCCGCTGCTGCCGCCGCGCCCTCGTCGCCCGCGCTCGGTGAGCGTCAGGACGACGACGTGCCCGGCGGCGTCGAGGTGCTGACAGGTCTCGTGGGCTCCGGGCCCGAGGAGACGGTCGTGGTCGCCGGGGACGGCGCCGGGCCGGGCGCGCGGGCGCTCGCGCAGGCGCACGGGTGGCCGCTGCTGGCCGAGCCCAGCTCCGGCGCCCGCAGCGGGCCGAACGCCGTCGGCGCCTACCGGCTGCTGCTGGCCGATCCCTCGCTGGGCGGTGCCGTGCGCCGCGCGGTGGTGCTCGGGCGCCCGACGCTGTCGCGCCCGGTGGCCCGGCTCCTCGCCCGCGCCGACGTCGACGTCGTGCAGGTCGTGCGCCACCGCGACGACCCCGCGCCGCCCTTCCCGGTGCGCCGGGTGGTGAGCACCGCCGGGGTGACGGGATCCCGTGATCACGGGGGTGGAGGGCCGTGGCTGGCCGCGTGGCGGCGCGCGGGGGAGGCCGCCGCGAGCGCCGTCGACGCCGTGCTGGACGCCGAGGCCGCCGCGGGCCGGATGAGCGGCCCGCTGGTGGCCCGGGAGGTCGCCGCGGCGCTCGGCGAGGGCTCGCACCTGGTGGCCGCGGCGTCCAACCCCGTGCGCGACCTCGACCTGGCCGCGCGCCCGTGGGCGGGCGCCGGCCCGGTCGTGCTGGCCAACCGGGGGCTCGCGGGCATCGACGGCACGCTGTCGACGGCGTCCGGGGCGGCCCTCGGGGCCCGGGGCCCGGTGCGGGTGCTGGTCGGCGATCTCGCGCTGCTGCACGACGCCAACGGGCTGCTGCTGCCGCCGGGGGAGGTCGAGCCGGACGTCGGCGTGGTCGTCGTCAACGACGACGGCGGCGGCATCTTCACCGGCCTGGAGCACGGCGAGCCCGAGCGAGCTGCGACCTTCGAGCGCCTCTTCGGCACCCCGCACGGCGCCGACCTCGCGGCGCTGGCCGCCGCGCTCGGCGTCCCGCACCGCCGCGCCGACGACCTGGCGTCGCTGCGGGCGGCGCTCGCGGAGCCGGTGCGGGGCCGCTCGGTGCTCGAGGTGCGCACCGACCGCGAGGGCCTGCGCGCCCTGCACGCCCGGATCGCCGCGGAGGTCGCGAGCGCCGTGCAGGCCGCGAGCGCCTGAGCGCGGCTCAGGCTCAGGAGGTCGTCGGTGCTCCCGCCGGCTCGGGGTCGGTGGCGGTGCGCCGCGACCACACCGAGGCCAGCGCCGATCCGCTGAGGTTGTGCCAGACGGAGAACAGCGCCGCGGGCAGCGCGCTGACCGGGGTGAAGTGCACCGTGGCCAGCGACGCGGCCAGGCCGGAGTTCTGCATCCCCACCTCGATGCTCACCGCCCGCCGGGCCGACTCGTCCAGGCCCGTGAACCGCCCGATGGCGTGGCCCAGGGCCAGGCCGAGCCCGTTGTGCAGCACGACGGCCAGCAGCACGAGCAGGCCGGTGCTGCGCACCGCGTCGGCGTTGGCCCCCACCACGGCCGCCACCACGACGACGATGCCGAGAACCGAGACCAGGGGCAGCAGCGGCAGCACCGCGCGCACCGGCCCGGGCAGCAGCGCCCGCACCAGCGCTCCGCCCACCACCGGCAGCAGCACCACCTGCACGATCGAGGTGAACAGCGCGCCCGGGTCCACCGGCAGCAGCGACCCGGCCAGCCACAGGATCAGCAGCGGCGTGAGCAGGGGTGCGAGCAGCGTGGAGATGGTCGTCATCGCGACCGACAGCGCCACGTTGCCCCGGGCCAGGTACACGATGACGTTGGACGCCGTCCCGCCCGGCGACGCGCCGACCAGGACCATCCCCAGGACGAGCTCGGGCGACAGCCCCAGCGCGTGGCCCACGCCCCAGCCCAGCAGCGGCATCACCGCGTACTGGGCGGCGACGCCGGTCAGGACGGCGGCCGGGCGGCGCAGCACGACGGCGAAGTCCTGGGCGCTGAGCGTCAGGCCCATCCCGAACATGATCACGCCGAGCAGGAGCGGCACGCGCGGTGCGGCGCTGGCGGTCGTGTCCGGCGCTGCGAGCCCCACCACCAGGCCCAGGACCACGAACAGCGCGAACCACCGGCCCACCAGGTCGGCCACCCTCGTCAGCGCGCGCACACCACTCCTCGGGGCAGGTCCTGCAGCGGGCGGCCGGCTCCGGCCGAGGCCACCGCAGCGGTGCGCCCGGGGGAGGAGGCTAGCCCTGGGGGTCAGTCGCCCGCGAGGGCGTCGCGCACCGGCACCAGCTTGGCGTCGGACTCGGCCAGCTCCGCCAGCGGCACCGAGCCCGCCACGACGCCGCAGCCGGCGAACAGCCGCACCCGCCGCGGGTCGGCGGCGTCCACCCGCGCGCAGCGCAGCGCCAGGCCGATCTCGCCGTCACCGGTCGCGTCGACCCAGCCGACGGGTCCGGCGTAGCGGTCGCGGTCCATGCCCTCCAGCTCGGCGATGAGCGCGGACGCCGCGGGCGTGGGCGTCCCGCAGACCGCGGCGGTCGGGTGCAGCGCCTCGGCGAGGGCGACGACCGACGGGGCCCCGGCGTCGGCGCGCGCCAGCACCCCGGTGATGTCGCTGGCCAGGTGCATGACGTTGGGCAGGTGGAGCACGAACGGGGCGTCCGGCGCGGTGGTGGTGGCGCAGTGCGCGGCCAGGGCGGAGACCACGGAGGCGACCGCGTAGGAGTGCTCCTCCAGGTCCTTGCCGGAGCGGGAGAGCCTGCCGGCCAGCGCGGCGTCGCGGTCGTCGTCGCCGGTGCGGCGGATCGTGCCGGCCAGGACCCGCGAGTGCACGAGCCCGCGCTCGCGGCGCACCAGCAGCTCGGGGGTGGCGCCGACCAGGCCGTCCACGGCGAACGACCAGCAGGAGGGGTAGGCGTCGGCGAGCCGCCTGAGCAGCCAGCGCACGTCGACCGGCCGCTCGGCCCGGGCCTCCAGGTCGCGGGCGAGGACGACCTTGTCGAGCTCACCGGCCTGGATCCGCCGGACGGCCGCAGCCACGGCACCGGCCCACCGCGGGCCGCTGAGCGCCCCGTCGGCGTAGGTGATCTCCCCGGGGCAGGCCGGGGCCTCGGCCGGTGCGGGCGCCTCGGTGCTCGTCCCGGCGCTCGTCTCGCCGGGCCCCAGCGTCGAGGTGGTCAGCCACCAGGTGCCGCCCCGGTGGCCCAGGACGACGGCCGGCACCAGCAGCACCCCGCCGGCCGCGGAGTCGTCGGCGAAGCTCAGCGAGGTGAAGGCCACCGGGCCGGTGCCGGGCAGCCGGACGGCGTCCTGCACCACCGAGCCGGTGACGAGGTCGCGCCAGGCGGCGTCGGCGCGCGCGAAGCGGTCGGGCCCGGAGACCTCCACGCGCGCGGCCTCGCCCCAGCCGACCAGGCCCTCGCCGCGGCGCACCCAGGCCATCGGCGCGCCCGGGCTCGCGGCGTCGCCCGGCAGCAGGGCCAGCAGCGGGCCGGGGTCGGCCACCGCGACGGTGGTGCTGTGCAGGACGGCGTCCAGCGGGCGGCGGGGCTGGGGCCCGGCCAGGGCGGTGCTCATCACCGACCAGGGTAGGTCGGTGCCGGCGTCACCTCTGCAGGGCGGTGGCCACCGCTGCGCCGTTCGGGGGGAGCACGACGAACTGGCGCAGCGCGAGGTCGTGGAAGGTCACCGGGCCGCGGGGCCCGGGCACCTGGTCGACGCTGATGCCGGTCTCGGGCACGCCCAGCAGGCGGTAGCCGTCCAGCAGGCGGGTCGTGGTGTTCCAGAACCCGCCGGTGCCGCCCCAGGCGCCGAGGAACTCCACCGCGGCGCCCTCGTCGGCGGCGCAGACGGTCGCGGCGATCCCGCTGGTCTCCGCGGCGGCCAGCGCGGCCGCCTGGGCCGGGCCCTCGACGGGCGCCACGGTCACCGTGGCCTCGCTGCCGGAGTCCAGCGCCCACTCGTGGCCCAGGCGCGTCGCGTGCGGGGGCAGCGCCGTGCGCACGCCCAGCTCGGCGAGCTCGGCGGTGGCCAGGGCGCTCAGCTCCTCCCACCGGCTGGCGTGCACGAGCAGCAGGTTGAGCCGGTTGCACACCCCGAGGCGGTCGACGCCGGCGCGCAGCAGGGAGCGCAGCACCTCCACGTCGGCCGAGGCGTCGGCGTACAGGACGCCGCCCCCGTCGGCGTGGGCCAGCACCCGGACGCCGGCCGTGGCGCCGAGCCGGGCGAGGTGGCGGGTGGTGTCGCCGCTGCCGCGCACGATCACCAGCGGCAGGAGGTCGGGCTGGCTCACGAGGGCCTCGGCGGAGGCGTGGCCGGGCTCGCGGACCAGGCCGACGGCGCCGGTGGGCAGGCCCACCTCCTCCAGCGCCGGTGCCAGCACCTCGTCGACGAGCACCGCGGAGGTCCGCAGGGCGGCGGAGCCGGTGCGCAGGACGGCGGCGCTGCGCGCGCGCAGCACCTGGCCGGCGACGTCCAGGGTGACCGCGGGCCGCGCCTCGTAGGTGGCGCCGATGACGCCGACCGGCACGCGGCGCTCGAAGACGCGCGACCCGTCGGGGAGGGTGCGCACCGGGCGCAGGCGCGGCGGGGTGGGCGTGACGGCGAGCTCGGTCAGCTGCTGGGCGGCGCCGTGCACCCGCTCCGGGGTCAGGCGCAGGCGGTCGAGCAGGCCCGCGGACATGCCGGCCGCCTCCGCGGCGGCGACGTCCTCGGCGTTGGCCGCCAGCACGGCGTCCGCGCCGGCGATCACCCGGGAGGCCGCGGACGCCAGGGCGGAGGAGACCTGCTCGTCCGGCGCGGTGCGCAGGGCGGCGGTGGCGGCCGCGGCCGCGGCGGCGACCTCGCGGACGGCGTCGACGGCGCTGGAGGCGCTGGTGGCGGGGGCGTCGGTGCTCACGGGGTGGAGGGTACGGCGATCACGCCCGGCCGTGCTGCCGCGCGGCGCCCTGCGGATGCCGCCGCCTCGGGGCAGGCTTGACCAGGTGCGCGTCCTCCTGACCGTCATGCCCTTCACCGGCCACGTCGGCCCGGTGCGCGCCGTGGCCGCCGAGCTGGTCGCCCGCGGGCACCAGGTGCGCGTCCACACGGGCAGCCGCTGCGCGGCGCCGTTCACCGCGCTCGGCGCGCGGGTGCTCCCGTGGACGGCGGCCCCGGACTTCGACGAGGACGACCTGACCGCCACCTTCCCGGCGCTCGCGGGGCTGCGCGGCCCGCGCCAGCTGCTGGGCAACCTCGAGCACGTCTTCCTGCGCACCGGGGCGGGGCAGCTGGAGGACCTGCGCGCGGCCTGGGAGCAGGAGCCCTGGGACGTCGTGCTGGGGGAGAGCACGAGCACCGGGGCGCCGCTGGCCGCCGAGGCGACGGGCACCCCGTGGGCGAGCCTCAGCCTCGTGCCGCTGTCCCTGCCCAGCCGCGACCTGCCGCCGCCCGGACTGGGCCTGCGGCCGTGGCCCGGACCGGTCGGCCGCGCGCGCGACGCGGCCCTGGGCGCCGTCACGGGCCTGGCCTCGCGGGGGCTGCAGCGCGCCTGGCAGGAGACCCGCGTCGCCGCCGGCCTGCCCGGGCCGGCCGGGCCGGTGATGCAGCTGTGGCTGTCGCCGCACCTGGTGATGGCCACGGGCGTGCCGTCCGTGGAGCACCGTCGCAGCGACCTGCCGCCGCAGGTGCACTTCGTCGGGCGGGTCCAGGCACCGCCCCCGGCGGCAGCCGGCCCCCTGGGGCTGCCCCCGTGGTGGCCGGACGTCGAGGGGGCCGACGTGCCCGTCGTCCACGTCACGCAGGGCACCTACAACACCGACCCCGACGACCTGCTGCGCCCGGCGCTGGAGGCGCTCGCCGGGGAGGACGTGCTCGTCGTGGCCGCGACGGGCAGCGCCGCCCGCTCGGAGCTGCCGTTCCCGGTGCCGGCGAACGCGCGCGTCACGGGCCTCCTGCCCTACGACGAGCTGCTGCCCCGCACCGCCGCGGTGGTGACGAACGGCGGGTGGGGCGGGGTGCTCGCGACCCTGGCCGCCGGCGTCCCGCTGGTCGTGGCGGGTGGCGACCTCGACAAGCCCGAGGCGGCCCGGCGCGTGGCGGCCTCCGGCGCCGGGGTCGACCTGCGCACGGGCAGCCCGCGCCCGGCCGCGGTCGGCAGGGCGGTCCGCGAGGTGCTGCACGAGCCCCGGTACCGCGAGGCGGCCGCGCGGGTCGCCGCCCAGCTGGCGGACCGCGGCGGGCAGCGCGAGGTGGTCGACCTGCTCGAGCGGCTCGTCGCCACCGGGCGGCCGGTGCTGCGGGCGGCGCCCGACCCCTGGGCCTGAGCGGCGCCGGTGGGCGGATGCGCCGGTGGGAGGATGGTCCGGTGACCCGCGCCGACCTCGCCAAGCAGCCCTCCCAGGTCGCGGCCATGTTCGACGGCGTGGCCCGCAACTACGACCGCACCAACACCGTGCTGTCGCTGCGCCAGGACCGCGCCTGGCGCCGGGCCGTCGTCCGCGCGCTCGACCTGCGCCCCGGTGAGCGCGTGCTCGACCTCGCCGCCGGCACCGGCACCTCCACCGAGCCGTTCGCCGACCTCGGCGCGAACGCGGTGGCCTGCGACTTCTCCCGCGGGATGCTCGCGGTCGGTGCGGCCCGCCGTCCCGACCTGCCGTTCATCGCCGGGGACGCCGTCTCGCTGCCCTTCGCGGACGCCTCCTTCGACGCCGTGACGATCTCCTTCGGGCTGCGCAACGTCGTCGAGCCCCAGCGGGCGCTCGCGGAGCTGCTGCGCGTCACCCGCCCCGGCGGGCGCCTCGTGGTCTGCGAGTTCTCCCGGCCCGTGGTGCCGGTCTTCCGCACCGTCTACACCGAGTACCTGATGCGGGCCCTCCCGGTGATCGCCCGCCGCGTCGCCACCAACCCGGAGGCCTACGTCTACCTCGCCGAGTCGATCCGCGCCTGGCCCGACCAGGCCGGGCTGGCGGCGTGGCTGGGCGGGGCGGGCTGGGGCGACGTCGCCTGGAAGGACCTCACCGGCGGGATCGTGGCGCTGCACCGCGGCGTGCGCCCCCGGTGAGCGTGCCCGAGCCGCTGCCCGAGCGCGCCGACGTCGTCGTCGTCGGCGCCGGACCGGCGGGCTCCACAGCCGCCGCGTACCTGGCCGGCGCGGGGCTGGACGTGCTGCTGGTGGAGAAGAGCTCCTTCCCCCGCGACAAGGTGTGCGGCGACGGGCTCACCCCGCGGGCGGTGCGCGAGCTGGAGCACCTGGGGCTGCCCACCGGCACCGACGACGGCTGGGCCCGCACCCGCGGCCTGCGGCTCGTCGGCGGCGGGCGCGCCTACGAGATCCCGTGGCCGGAGCTGTCCGGCTTCCCCGGCCACGGTCTGGTGCGCACGCGCGCGGACTTCGACGAGGTGCTGGCCCGCCACGCCCAGGCCCGCGGCGCGGTGCTCGCCGAGAGGACCGCCGCGGTCGGGCCGGTGCTCGACGAGGGGAGCGGGCGCGTCGTCGGCGTCACGGTGCGGGCGGTGGACGAGCGCGGACGCCGGGCGGGCGAGGACGCCGTCGTCCGGTCCCCGCTCGTGCTCGCCGCCGACGGGGTCTCGGCGCGGATGGCGCTGGCCCTGGGCATCGAGCGCCGCACCGACCGCCCGCTGGGGGTGGCGGCGCGCGCCTACTTCTCCACCCCGCGCTCGGCCGACCCGTGGATGGAGAGCTGGCTGGAGCTGTGGAGCGGGGAGCCCCGCCGCTCGCCGCTGCTGCCGGGCTACGGCTGGATCTTCGGCCTCGGCGACGGGACCGCGAACGTGGGCCTCGGCGTCATCGACGCGCCCGAGAAGGTGGACCTCAAGGCCCTGCTGCGCGCCTGGCTGGCCACCGTGCCGCCGGAGTGGCACCTGGACGAGGAGCACCAGGTGGGGCCGGTGCGCAGCGCCGCGCTGCCCATGGGCTTCAACCGCACGCCGCACGCCAGCCGCGGGATGCTCCTGCTCGGGGACGCCGGCGGCATGGTCAACCCGTTCAACGGCGAGGGCATCGAGTACGCGATGCACTCCGGTCGCCTCGCCGCCGAGGTCGGCGCCCGGGCGCTGCGGACCCCCGACGGCGCCGCCCGCGAGGAGGCGCTGCAGGCCTACCCCGCCGCGCTGCGCGCGGAGCTGGGCGGCTACTTCACGCTCGGGCGCACCTTCGCCCGGCTGATCAGCCACCCGCCGGTGATGGCCGCGGCCGTCCGGTTCGGCCTGCCCAACCGGCTGGTCATGCACCTCGTGGTCAAGATGCTCGCCAACCTCGCCGAGCCGCACGGCGGCGACGTGGCCGACCGGATCGTCTCCACGCTCAGCCGGCTCGCCCCCGCGCGCTGAGCCCGCGCTCACGCCGTCTGCGGTGGTGAGGTGCCCGGCGGTGGCACGTCGTCGAGGGTGAGCTGCTCTCCGCGCAGGAGGCGCTGGGTGGCGTGGCGGGTGCGGGTGATGGCGGTGTGCAGGGTGTTCTGCACGGGTCGCTGGTGGGGGTCGATCCAGGGTGGTGGGGTGAACCAGGGTGGTGGGGTGAACCAGGGGACCGCGTCGCGCATGGACACCGCCCAGTGCTGGTGGGTCCGCCGCGCGACCACCAGGTGATGTGGTGGGCCTCGCACCAGGTGGCGGGGCGGAGCAGGCGGGCCAGGTGCAGCCGTGGTCGCGGGCGGCCAGGGCCCGTCGCTGGGCGCGGGTCGCGAGGCGTCCGGTGGTCTCCATGCTGACTAGGGCGCCGTGGCGGTCGAGGGTGACGCGGTCGATGAGCGCGTCGCAGGCGTGGCGGTGCAGGGTGGCCGCGCTGATCGGTCCGGTCTGCTCGCAGGTCGCTGCCCCGGGGTGAGCGCACGTGT
>Ga0210040_10001432_pt1 | contig 36040 bp, 29 predicted proteins | sample CryGeyCG12114_NA_FD_185462 | JGI IMG/M metagenome (GOLD analysis project Ga0210040, IMG submission 185462) | Groundwater microbial communities from aquifer - Crystal Geyser CG19_WC_8/21/14_NA (SPAdes) (version 2) | ecosystem: Environmental > Aquatic > Deep subsurface > Groundwater | place: USA...
GAAAGGGCAATTCCGTCGGCGTGCATGGCTGGCTTTTCTCCTTCTTTCAACCATCTTTGTCCCTCAACGGTTAGCCAGATATCTTCGGACTTGGTAGAAGCATGATTATCGAGTAAGCGCCGGGGAACGCCGGTCTTTAAATCTAAAACCACAATGGCCCCTACTCCTGATTCCGTAATATATATTTTACCGGCTTCGTGATCTATGCGCAAATCGTTCAGGTAAGATTTTTCCGGGGCAATGCTTTTATCAAAGCTCCATTTATTCCGTAAAGTGTCCGTTGTTAAATCAAATTCATACAGCGTAGCCTCTCCTACTACTTTCTTCATCATGGGGCTCGCCGGATCGAGGACAAACAAAGAATTTTCGTGCGCTACCACCGATTGCACGCACGTAAATGTATTCTCCTGGGGGTGCCCGTGCCAGGTATTCCACGATTCATCCGGATATTGTTTATACTCGCCGTTGGGCATTACTTCCACTACCGAAAAAGGCAAATCTTCGTGCCAACGCGGAAAATTAGCAAACAAACGGCCGCTGGAACTAATGGTAACTCCGGTTACCTGTATTCCTTTAAAAGAAGCAACTTTGGATATTTTGGTAGTGAACATGGTGCAAAGGTTAGTTTGCTTTTTTTACTCCGAAGAAATAAATTTTGTTTAATAATTTAATTACGCTGGCTTTAAGAAAGTATTTAAACACGGAAGTTGTTTAGGATTTTGCGAAAGGATACCTAAACTATCCCCTTGAGGGGATTATAGGGGTGTAAATCCGTTGAAATGAAAAATATCATCTTTCTTTTAACATCCCCCTACTTCCTTCAAAGGGGGAATTATCTAGGTATTTAAAATCCTAAACTGGTTCCTAATCTAAAAAATCAATGATTATGAGTCTACGTATAAATTTGTTGGACTACGTATAAACATTTCCACCTAAAGTTTTTTATACTTACAAAAGTAAATGGGATATTGATAAAACTTACTCGTTTATAATCAATTGCTCATTTTTGATAAAACGTTTACCAAAAGCCCAGAGATGATGACCGAAGAAAATCAAAACGAGGAATTAACCGAAGACGAAAAGATGCTGTTTGCCGAAATTTTGTCCGAAGACTCCCAAGAGCTTTCCGATTTGGGGGAAGCCCGTCGTCATTTTATAAAACAACTAACCCTGGCCGGTGGAGGCTTATTGGCGTTTCAATTGTTGGGCGGTCAGGAATTATTTGCTAGTCCGGGTAACGAAGCCTTAACTGCTGCCAACCTGGAAAATGCCGTTAACCTTAGTTTTAAAGTAAATGGGGTTAAAAAAACCCTGGCGGTAGATTCCCGCATGACTTTACTCGATACGTTACGGGAACGATTAGAATTAACCGGTTCTAAAAAGGATGCGACCACGGGCAATGCGGTGCCTGTACGGTACTGGTAGATGGCAAACGGGTATTATCGTGCCTTACTTTAGCGGCTACCTGCACCGATAAATCCGTTACCACGATTGAGGGCTTGGCCCAAGCCGGCACGCTCCATCCAATGCAAACGGCTTTTCTGAAACACGACGGTTTTCAGTGTGGCTATTGTACGCCGGGGCAAATCTGCTCGGCGGTTGCCTTGCTGGACGAAGCGAAAAACGGAGAAATTAGTTATGTTACTTCTGATATAAAAACCTCTAAAGGCCCCGTTCAACTATCAGAGGAAGAAATCCGGGAAAGAATGTCCGGAAACATTTGCCGGTGCGGCGCTTATCCCAACATTGTAGATGCCATTCGGGAAGTACATACGGGTAAAGAAGTAGCCCAAACTGGCAGTTTGTAGAAGATAAACAAGCCAGCAGCCAAAACGAAATTCTTAAATCAAGCCGCAAATGAGACCTTTTAAATATACGCCCACCAGCACGGTAAGTGCGGCTACCCAAAAAATATTTGCTAATCCGGGGGCAAAATACCTGGCCGGCGGCACCAACCTCCTCGATTTAATGAAGGAAGATGTGGAGCAACCTAATGAGCTGATAGATATAAGCCGTTTGAAATTGACCGGCGTAAAAACGATTGTAGATGGCACGAACCAAGGTGGCGTGCTGCTCGGCGCGCTGGACAAAAACACGGATACAGCTAACCATCCTTTAATCCGGCAAAACTTCCCGCTTCTTTCGCAAGCTATTCTGGCCGGCGCATCGGCCCAGATCCGGAACATGGCTTCCAACGGGGGTAATATTAATCAACGGACCCGCTGCCCTTATTTTTACGAGGTTTCAATGCCCTGCAACAAGCGAGAACCCGGTACCGGCTGCGGCGCCATTAAAGGTATTAACCGCATGCACGCTATTTTGGGCTGGTCGGAACAATGCGTGGCGGTGCACCCCTCGGATATGTGCATTGCCTTGGCGGCACTCGATGCGGTAGTAAAAGTACAGGGTCCGGATGGCAAAGCCCGTACCATTCCCTTCCTGGATTATCACCGTTTGCCGGCAGATACTCCCCAAAAAGATAATACTCTGAATCCCGGCGAATTAATTACCGCCATTGAAATACCAAAGAACAATTTTGCTAACACTTCTTATTACTTAAAAGTACGGGATCGGGCCAGTTATGCCTTTGCCCTGGTGTCGGTGGCGGCAGCTTTAGAACTAGACGGTAATCAAATAAAACAAGTCCGGGTAGCGCTCGGCGGTATGGCCCACAAACCCTGGCGTGCCACGGCAGCAGAGAAATTTCTGGTTGGAAAAGAAGCCACAGAAGCAAATTTTAAAGCCGCCGCGGCCTTGGAAATGAAACAAGCCAAACCGTTAGAGCATAACGAATTTAAAGTGGAACTTGGTCAACGGGCAATTGCCAGGGCCTTGATGCAGGCCAAGACCGGCGGGAAAGCCTAATAATTATCAATTGCGCGTTACAAACGTTGCTGATTCGGATCTATCAATTCAAATCAGCAACGTTGTTATTAATTATTTCTGAGAGTGTAAATCGGGTTAAAATCAAATGATAAGATTCGACCCGAATTATTTAAACGTAAACAGATGGGTGAAGTAAAAAATATTGGGCAGGGAATTACCCGCATCGACGGATTATTAAAAGTAACCGGAACGGCTACTTATGCCACGGATTATGTCCTGAAAAATACCGCCCATGCTGTTATTTTTAAAAGCACCATTGCGGCCGGTAAAATTACCGCCATCGACACCGCCGCCGCCGAAAAAGCAACGGGTGTTTTAGCTGTTATTACTCACAAAAATGTTCCTAAATTAAATGTAAGTGGCGGCATTCGGGGCGGGGCTTTGCTGCAAAGCCGGGAAATTGAATTTCATGGACAGCATATTGGCTTGGTAGTAGCCGAAACGTTTGAACAAGCTCGTTATGCCGCTAATCTAGTTCAGGTAAGTTACGAAAAAGTTGAACCAAAAGTAGATTTTACGAAGCACGCCTCCGAAGCCGTTCTACCAAAAGACAAAGATAAAGCTGATGCCGTTCGGGGCGATGTAGCCAATGCTTTGCGGCAGGCCGAATATAAATTGGAAGTTGTTTACGAAACCCCAATTGAACATCATCAACCCATGGAGCCCCACGCTACCATTGCTTTTTGGGAAGGCGATAAAGTAACCTTGTACAATGGTTCGCAGATTATTAACGGCGCACAAGGAGCGGCTGCGGCTACGCTGAATCTGAAGCCGGAGCAGGTCCGAATTGTTTCCCCGCATATTGGCGGTGGTTTTGGTTCGAAGGGTGGACAATGGGCAAACCTGGTATTAACAGCCGTAGCGGCCAAAGAGGTTAATCGGCCGGTAAAGCTGGCCCTTACCCGGCAGCAAATGTTTAATTCCGTGGGTCTGCGGCAACGCAATCACCAGAAAATAAGCTTAGCCGCTACCAAAGATGGTAAACTGACGGCCCTGGCCCACGAAACAACCACGCATTGTGCCATTAACAGTGAATTTGTGGAGCCGTGCGGCGATTGTTCGAAAGTATTGTACGAAGTGCCTAATTCCCTGATCTCGTACCGGGTAGTGCCCATGAATATTATTTTGCCTACCTACACCCGCGGGCCGGGTAAATCTACGGGGAGTTATGCCTTAGAATCAGCTATCGACGAATTAGCTTATAAATTAAAAATGGATCCGATCGCCTTCCGGCTAAAAAACGAACCGGCCAAAGATCCATCTAACGGTAAACCTTGGTCGTCGCGCACCACGGTGCAGTGTTTGCAGGAAGGGGCCAAAGCTTTTGGCTGGGATAAACGCAAAATAGAGCCCCGGCAAAACGAACAAGGCGAATATTTAATTGGCTATGGCGTGGCTTGCGGCTCGTATCCGGCTCGGCAACGGGATAGTTCGGCCCAAATAAAACTAACCCGGAAAGGCAGCGAAGTAAAAGCGTTAGTGGAACTAGCCGCTTCGGATCTGGGCACCGGCACCCATACCATTATTGCCCAAACGGCCAGCGATGCCCTGGAAATACCCATAAAAAATATCACCGTAAAAATTGGCGATTCCGCTTTACCGCCTGCTGCCGGATCGGTGGGTTCGGTGGGAGCCGCTAGTTTCGCCAATGCGGTGCATGATGCCTGCGTTAAAATAACCGACGAGTTAATTTTAAAATCCGGTAAACAATTTAAAAACCGACCGACGGCCGCTCAAATAATGGTTTCGGAAAATATCCTGGACTTCCAAACCCGGGGTGATGCTAAGGCGCCAGCCGATGCTGATAACTATTCCATCCACAGCTTTAATGCTAATTTTGCCGAAGTGTGGGTGAATAAATATACCGGCATGGTAAAGGTGCCCCGTTTTCTGGCCGTAACCGGGGCAGGGAAAATATTAAACCCCAAAACGGCCCGCTCCCAAATACTTGGCGGCTGCATCTGGGGCATTGGAATGGCGCTCACCGAAGAGTCCGTTCTGGATCCACGCTGGGGAAACTTCGTAACCCGCTCCCTGGCCGATTATCACGTTCCTTCCAACCTGGATATTGGTAAAATTGAAACCATCTTTATTGATGAAAAAGACACCAAGCCTAATACTTTGGGTGTAAAAGGAATTGGCGAAGTAGGTATTGTAGGCGTAGCCGGGGCGGTGGCCGGGGCGGTGGCCAATGCCATTTTTAATGCCACCGGAAAACGCGTGCGGGATTTGCCCATTACCCCGTATAAGTTGTTGTAAGAACCCAATAGCTAGCTGGAGCTAGTGGGTCGTTTGTTCGATCTTATGCCTGTTTTTAGCTGTATAATGTAATACCAGTCTTTAAGAAAGATTGAGGTTAGCATTAAAACCATTCATGCTTCCTGAAAAAGAAATAATCCGATTTAGCAAATTCTTGAGTTTGGTGCTCCGGCATCAACCGGAAAAGATTGGGATTATTTTGGATGATAACGGCTGGACCAGGGTGGCATTGCTAATCTCCCAAAGCAATAATAATGGCGTTAACCTATCTAAAGCCATTTTGGAACAAGTGGTTCAAACCAATAACAAAAAACGTTTTTCTTTTAACGAAGACAAAAGTAAAATCAGAGCCAATCAAGGGCATTCAGTAAAAGTAGAATTAGGTTATTTGCCGCAAGTGCCACCGACCATTTTATACCACGGCACCGCCGAAATTTTCTTAGGTTCTATTCTAAAAACAGGTTTAGATAAGCGGAAACGGCATCATGTTCATCTTTCTGTTGATGTAGAAACAGCCAGACAAGTAGGTAAACGGCACGGGAAGCCAGTGGTATTTACCGTAGATGCGGCTGCTATGTACCAGGATGGCTTTGCGTTTTATTTAACGGAGAATAATGTTTGGTTAACGGAACAGGTGCCACCTAAATATTTGAAACTATTAATCTAAAATACCTGGAAGATCTTTTAAATTAAGATAAAATTTGTAATCTTCTTAACAAACCTTAACCTAGGTGTTGGTTTTACGGGGAACGTTAAACAGATTGGAGGTAATAATAGGTACAATAAATATAAGCACAGTAATCACAGAAGTGGCCCAATCTGCGCTGTGGCTACCGATAAAAGCGCTGAAGGCGTCATTCGGGCGAAAATGTTCGTACACCGATAAGAATAATTTCAAACCTAAAAAGCCGATAACTAAAAAAGCCGCTGGTTCTAAAAAAGGATAACGGCCCATTAACTGCACAAACCACTGCGCTACAAACCGCATCGCCAAAATACCAATAAATACGCCTACCCAAATTAAAACAATATTTTCCGTAAAAGCCACTACGGCAAATACATTATCAATCGAGAAAGCCAAATCCATCACCTCTACTAAAGCTACGGTGGCCCAAAATTGATTCATCCAGCCCAGCGTTACCCGGTATAACCAATGTTGTTTTTTATCGAGTAAATCATCTTCTTTTTTGGGGGTCGACTTACCTCTAAAATAATTAAAGGCCAGAAATAATAGGTAAACGCCTCCTAAAGGTTTCAACCACCAAATTTGAATTAAAAAAGTAGCAAAAAGTAGGCATAAGCCCCGAAATAAATAAGCCCCAAAAATACCGTACCGCAAAGCTTTCTGCCGCTGCTCTTTCGGCAAATCCATAACCATGGTTGCCAGTACCGCGGCATTATCCACGGAAAGCAAACTCTCAATTATAATCAGGTTGCTGATAATAAAAAGAGAAGAAAGCGGATTCTGAATAATTTCCTGGAACTGTTCGTACATATTTAATCTAAACCGAAACCTTACTGATTTTAGAGGTATTTACTATTGTAAAAAGATAAAGCTACTAAAGTTTTCTTATAATCTACTTATTACCCCCTTTGAGCCTTCAAAATTAAGAATAGAATTGAAGGCATTCACATAAATTCAGTTCTATTTTTTAAAGGTATTATTTACTACTTAATAAAGAATTCATTACCAGATCACCAGAATAAACTAGTGGGCAACTATTCTATTTTCACTAACCCTTTCATTTTACCAGAAACATTTAAAATCTTTGTTTTCCGAAGAATTAGAAAAGAATATTATATAAACAAAACTTAAGAGAATATCTAAAAGAATTTCATACATAAAAAATAATCCCCGTTGGTAACCATACCAACGGGGATTATTTTTTATGTATGAAATTCTTTATTTGTTTGTGCCTTGCTGCCCCGGGTTTGGTTGTTTTGGTTGATTTTGCTGCATAGGATTGGGTCCGGTGGAAGTGCCCCGAATGGTTTGCTGCTGTTTAAATAACTCAAACTTAGACGGCACATAATTGCGCGGCCAGCTGTTGTTATTTTCGTCAATGTCGGCGGTTTCCCGGAAAGGATCTAAGCGCACGGCGGTTACTTCTTTGGCTTTAGCAAATACTTTGGTTACGTTCTGCTCATTTTTTCGCCAGATATAAGCAGATATCCGCTCCACTTCTTTTGTACCATCGGCGTACGTCCACTCCAGAATTAAAGGCATTACCAGCCCGCCTACATTCGAAAAATCAATCTCGTAAAAATTAGTTTTGCTCGCGTAAAATGCCTGTTCGGTCGGGCTCAACGATTTATAAAAGGCGTCGAAATCAGCTTTGGAAGCAGCAGTAGTTTCGAACCGGTTCCATTTATTATAAAAATCCTGTAAAGTTGTATCCTGCTCCACCGCAAACTTTATGCCTTCGGCCCGATTACGTTCCCGGCCAATATTAAATTCGTTCCGCTCCCGGTTTTTGCGAGCTTCTACATTCTCCACCTCCGGATTTTTAGTATCCATCCGGAATGATCTTACATTGTCGATGGCGATATCTACTGCATCGGTACCAAAAAACCAGCCGCGCCAAAACCAATCTAAATCAACGGCGGAAGCATCTTCCATCGTCCGGAAAAGATCAGCGGGCGTAGGGTGTTTAAAGGCCCAACGCTGCGCATATTTTTTAAAAGCAAAATCGAAAAGCTCCCTTCCCATGACCGTTTCGCGCAACACATTTAAAGCCGTAGCAGGTTTGGCGTACGCGTTCGGCCCAAAACCAATAATATTTTCAGAATTAGTCATGATGGGCTCCAATTGGTTTTTCGGCAGCTTCATGTAATCTACAATTTTGTGGGCTGGCCCGCGCTGCGAGGGGTAATTGTTGTCCCACTCCTGCTCCGCTAAATATTGCAGAAAAGTATTCAGGCCTTCGTCCATCCAGGTCCACTGACGTTCATCGGAGTTTACAATCATGGGGAAAAAGTTATGTCCCACTTCGTGAATAATAACCCCGATCATGCCGTATTTAGTCGCTTCGGAATAAGTACCGTCTTTCTCGGCCCGGCCGTAGTTAAAGCAAATCATGGGATATTCCATGCCATTGGCCGCTTCCACCGAAATTGCTACCGGATACGGATAAGCCACCGAATGCTTGGAGTACGATTTTAAGGTGTGCGCTACTACTTTCGTGGAATACCGGTTGTATAACGGATACGCTTCCGGACCATAGTACGACATAGCCATTACTATTTTGCCTTCTACGTTGGTTCCTAAAGCATCCCAAACCAAGCGCCGGGAAGATACAAACGCAAAATCCCGCACATTTTTCGCCACGTACGTCCAGGTTTTCTTTTTGGCCGATTTGGTTTTCATGCTTTGCCGGGCTTCATCCAAAGTTACTACTTCTAAAGGTGCTTTGGCGGTTTGAGCCTGGTTCCAGCGACGCATCTGGGCGGCGCTTAATACCTGGCTGTAGTTCTGGCATTCGCCGGTAGCGCCTACTACGTGGTCGGCGGGCACCGTAATATCTACTTTAAAATCACCAAAAACCAAGGCAAATTCGCCCCGGCCGGTAAATTGCTTATTTTGCCAACCCTGAAAATCGGAGTAAACGGCTAAACGCGGATACCACTGGGCAATGGTGTACAAATAATTTTGATCTTCGGCAAAGTATTCGTAACCGCCGCGGCCGCCAATCGTCATCCGGTCGGAAATATTGTAATTCCAGCTAACATTAAACCGGAAACGCTCACCCGGCTTCAACGAATTCGGCAAGTCGATGCGCATCATGGTTTCGTTGATGGTATATTTCAGGGCTTTGCCGTTGGCATCCGTCAGTTTTACAATCTTCACGCCCAAATCCTGGTTGTGGCCCATAATGCCTTGTATGTCCCGGATCGACATTTTTTCTTTCATCCGGCTTTCATCAAACTTCTGGTTCTCGCCCTGTGGCCGGTGCTCATTTTCATCCAATTGCAGCCAGATATATTCTAGCGGATCAGGGGAGTTATTATAATAAGTAACGACTTCGGAACCAGTAATGCGTTGTTTTGCATCGTCTAGTTCTACATCAATGTTGTAATCGGCACGTTGCTGCCAATAACGCGGGCCGGGAGCGCCAGACGCCGAACGGTACACATTGGGCGTTTGCAGCATCGTGCCTAATTGTTCAAACTTATTGCCATGATTCGATCCCGGATTGTTATTGTTCTGCGCTACAACGCCGGAAGTCAAACTAATTCCCAGTGCCAGGGATAATAAATGTTTCTTCATGCAAAATAAAAAATTAAAGTGAATACGGCAGGCGCTCCAGCGCCATGGTTAAGGCAACGCCAAAAATAGCCGATAAAATAAATAAATTCCATTCCCGCTGGGGTACTTTAAATAGAGTAACTACAAACCAGGAAAGTATCAAAACACCCAATACAATAACCAACTGACCCGCTTCCAAACCCAGGTTAAAACTAAAAAGTTCGGCTACAATGTTGGTGCTTCGGCCGAGTAAACTCTTCAGGTAATTAGAAAATCCGAGCCCATGAATTAAGCCAAATACCAAGGCCAAACCGTACGAAATTCTCGCCGCTCCCGGTTTTTGTTTTTTATTCAGAATATTGAACAATGCCGTTAGAACAATAGTTACCGGAATAAGAAATTCAACGAGCACCGCCGAAAACCGGATCTGGTCTAAAACACTTAAAATCAAGGTAATGGTATGCCCGATGGTAAAAGCCGTAACGGACCACAATACTCGTTTCCAGTGGTGCAGGGAATAAATACCACAGAATGCCGTTACAAAAAGAATATGATCGTAACCTTGCCAATCGAGGATATGCTCCCAGCCTAATAAAAAATATAAAAAGAAGTCCTGCAAAAATGCTTTTAGAAATTTTGGGCTAAATTAGTTTATTTTAATAGTAATACCCTATAATAACTATGTTATTCCTACTAATATTTCATTTTTTCCGGGTTTTTCATCCATTTTTTGTAAGCGTTACCGAAATAAAGCATAATGATAGAGCTAAAAGCCTCGAAATAAGTAGTAAGGTTTTTTTTAATGATTTGGAAGATGCGCTGGAAAAAAAGTACCAAAAGCAACTGGATATTTTAAAACCAACGGAGAAAACTCGGATAACGCCGTTGCTGCAGGATTACTTACAAAAGCATTTGCAAATAAAAGTAAACGGCAAAGCTACTCCGCTGCAATTAATCGGGTACGAAATAGAAGAAGATGCGGTGTGGTGCTACCTGGAAGCGCCTAAAGTAAACCAAATAAAGAAAATGGAAGTCCGCAACGATGTTTTATTTGAGGAACACGATTCCCAAACCAACATGTTGCACCTAACGGTAAAAGGCAAACGCCAAAGTACTAAATTAGATAATCCTACCCACACGGCGGCTTTTACTTTTAGGTAAGGGTAGCTGTAACGTACGTGGCTATGCGGTGACGTAGCTACCGTATACGTGTGGTTAGGGGAAGTTAATTTGCTTTCAATTGCACCCGCATTCAACTTGTTTACTCAATGATTTTACTGGTTTGTTTACAGAGGGAAATGCTTTTAGATACACCACGCATATTTTGTTTTTATCTAATTTTTTAGTTTCATCTATATATGAGTTCCCTTTATAAATTTTGCTATCATCATCAAACTGATAGAGAAAGGTTCGTCTAACATACTTTGTTGAAGTTAAGTTGGAGGTCATATCGGCTTCTATGCATTCTCCGAAATTATTAAGCAACAAATCCCCAAATTGAAAGCGGAATAAATTTCCCAAGAAAATTATAAGAAAGCATACAAGAAAGATATTCTCTTTTTTATCTTTTATTTTTTGCCTTTTAAATGTACTTGATTTCATTTTTAATTTGCCCCTAACTACCCGCTAAACGGAATAGATATATACCTTTTGTAACTCATTGTCTTAACTCTTAGAATAATGTTCCTGATAGTTACTATATAGTGATAGCGCGGGTACGGGAAACAACATGCCAGGTATCAGTAGCCAGGTTATTTTCTATTACGTGTGCCCAGTCATATAAAGCACACGTGGGGCAAATATGCAGGGGAACCCCGTAAAACAAATCGCCGACCGCATAATTATTGCCGGATGCTACGCGCACCACCAGGTGTTCCTCACTTTGGGAAATAGCCTCGGCATCGGGTGCGTTCAAAAACTTTACCCGGGGAAAAGGGTTTTCGGCCGCAATTGCTTTGTGCCCTAAATCCAGGCACAAGGTATTATCATCGAGTTTAGAAATAACCCGCGTAGCTACCAGGGCCGCAAATAAAAAATCCTGCTCCGCTAAAAGCACATGGTAGCCCCAATCCCAAAAAATAAAGGTACCGAGACTGCTTTCTACGCCTTGCCTTTGGGCATGAACCGGAAATGTAGGCGAACCACCGGCTACCAGGATTGGTTTAGGCATCCCGTGAGCTTCTATTTTCGCCGCCAGCGCCGTTACTGCAGCAAATGCTAAATCACTTTTTTCTTTCCGTAGCAAATAATCAGCATCGCGCAAGTGGCCATCATAGGTATGCAAGCCCACCGGCTTTACCCCAGCCAGGTTAGAAGCCATCCGGTATAATTCCAACGCTTCTGGGCCGGGCTGAATACCCGTCCGGTTCATGCCAACATTTAAATCTAAATAAACTGAAATTGTTTCTCCGGCAACAGCAAAAATTTGGCTTATCGCTTCTGCGGAGGCTTTATTATCCAGGAGGCAGGCGAAAGTGGTGGCGCGGTACGTCTGAACTAATTGCAATAAACGGCTTATTTTAGGCCCAACCGGTTGGTAAGCCAATAACACATCTGGGGCTCCCGCCCGGCCTAACATTTCAGCTTCGGCTATGGTGGCGCATTTAAATTTAGTAATTCCCGCGTTCAACATCAAACTGGCTACTTCGGCCATTTTGTGCGTTTTCACGTGCGGCCGCAACCATTCTACTCCAGCTACCTTGCTTTTAGCTTTATTAATATTTTCCTGAATACGCTCCGGATAGACTAACAAAGCTGGCGTATCGATGTTATCTATATTGGCGACGGAATACCAGTTATTTATATTTTCCAAATGCTTAACTATTAATTTGTTTAATATCAGGACCCTTTAGCGCATTATACTTGTCCAAAATTGAAAGTAATACTCGGCTGTAAAAAAATTTTAAAGAGTTATGATTCTTGATCTAACTTCCTTATTCGATTAAATGCCTTTTCTAAATTAACTTAATTTAAATGTATATTAAAAACTTTGCTTATACTCACTTCCGCAACTGTAAATATTCGCAGGAAATTGCCTTATATCCAATCAAATAAAATTATAACTATATCATCTGGTAAGTGGTACTTACTTTTATTAGTTTAATTTTCCGTTGCGTAATTATAACCTGTATTTATATTAAGCTGTTTTGGATACTATTTTTGATATTCTGATTATTGGTGCCGGTCCCATTGGTTTGGCTTGCGGGATAGAAGCCCAACGGGCCGGGCTGTCGCATCTGATTTTGGAAAAAGGCTGCCTCGTTAATTCGCTGTATAATTATCCGCTCAACATGACTTTCTTTTCCACTTCGGATAAGTTAGAAATTGGCGATATTCCGTTTACCTCCATCCAAGCCAAACCAAACCGCCCGGAAGCCCTGGAATATTACCGGCGGGTAGCTGATTCGCAAGGTTTAAATATAAAGCTGTTTGAAGAAGTAATTAATATTGCCCCGCAAGACGAAAATTATTGCATCCACACGAATAAAAACACTTACAACGCTCGCCACGTAATTGTAGCAATTGGGTTTTACGATATACCTAATTTATTAAACGTGCCGGGCGAAGACTTACCAAAAGTAAGACATTATTATTTCGATCCGCATTTTTATTACAAACAAAAGGTATTGGTAATTGGCGCCAACAATTCGGCGGCCGATGTAGCTTTGGAAACCTGGCGCAAAGGCGCTGAAGTAACGCTGGTGGTAAAAGACCCGGAATTAGGCCGCATAAAATACTGGACGAAACCGGATCTGGAAAATCGCTTGGCCGAAGGATCTATTACCGGTTATTTCGACGCCAGAGTAACGGCCATTCGGGAAAAGGAAGTGGATATATTAACGCCTACCGGTACCATAACAATAGAAAACGATTATGTGATGGCCATGACAGGGTATCAACCAAATTTTAGTTTTCTCCGGAAAGTAGGCATTCAGTTGGCCGACGAACGAAAACATCCGGTATATAATCCCGAGACCATGGAAACCAATTTACCCGGCGTTTACTTAGCGGGCGTAATTTGTGGCGGCCTCGATACCCACATTTGGTTTATCGAGAACTCCCGTATTCATGCCCAGCAGATTATTAGCCATATTCAGAAAAAATAAATAAGCTAAGTTTTGTTATCTTTTAGATCTCCAGATCTTTTCATAAGCAACCAAATTTGTAGGTACGATCCGTTGTACTCCTAAAAAGTACCATTCCTCCCTAACAAAAACTTTAGTTGTTCTATCTGGTTATAATATTTAATTAACTTTGGATGATATATAAGATATAAAAAAAGATTACATTTCATCTTTACCCATTTTTGCCTAATTTCGCTTCTAGTTAGATAACCGACTATATACTTAAAATATCCAATATGGCTGATTCCGCTGAACTTATAATTGATGGTAAGTCTATTAAACTACCTTACGTGGTAGGTACTGAAAATGAAAAAGCAATTGATATAGCTGCCTTGCGGGCGCAAACCGGTTTTATAACCCTCGATTCAGGTTACAAAAATACCGGTGCTACCAAAAGTGCAATCACCTTTTTAGACGGCGAAGAAGGCATTTTGCATTACCGGGGTTACCCCATCGAGCAATTAGCTGAAGAATCTACTTTTATCGAGGTGGCTTATTTGCTCATTTACGGTAAACTTCCTACCCAGACCGAACTCGATACGTTCAGCGCTCAGATTCAACAGCATACGCAAGTTCCGGAAGGAATACGCACCATTTTACAAGGCTTTCCGCAGGACGCGCATCCCATGGGTATTATGGCGGCTTTAGTTAGTTCCCTCACGGCTTTTTACCCCGAATCACTCAACCCGAACTTATCACCCGCTGATATTGATGTTAATATCATTCGCTTGCTGGGCCAGGTATCTACCATTGCAGCAGCGGCATACAAACACGGTCAGGGTCAGCCAAGTGTACAGCCGGATCAAAGCCTGGATTATTGCTCCAACTTTTTGCAAATGATGTTTGCCTCCGGCAATAGTAATTACGAGGTAAATCCGGTGGTAGTGGATGCCCTGAACACCTTACTTATATTGCACGCAGATCACGAACAAAATTGTTCTACCTCTACGGTGCGTTTGGTAGGCTCTTCGCACGCCAGTTTATATTCTTCTATCTCGGCTGGTATCAGTGCTTTGTGGGGTCCTTTACACGGCGGAGCCAACCAAGAAGTGATCGAAATGCTGGAAGCAATTAATGCGGATGGCGGCGATTCGCAGAAGTGGCTCGACAAAGCAAAAGATAAAAGTGATCCGTTCCGGTTAATGGGTTTTGGTCACCGGGTTTATAAAAACTTTGATCCGCGAGCAAAAATAATTAAAGCCGCCTGTGACAACATTCTGAAAAACCTGGGCATAAACGATCCGATTCTGAATATTGCGAAAGAACTGGAAGAAGCCGCCCTGCAAGACCCTTACTTCGTGGAGCGAAAACTTTATCCGAATGTAGACTTTTATTCCGGTATCATCTACAAAGCCATTGGCCTGCCCAACGAGATGTTTACCGTTATGTTTATTCTGGGCCGGTTACCGGGCTGGATTGCGCAATGGAAAGAACTACGAGAAAATAAAGAACCCATTGGCCGCCCCCGCCAAATTTATACGGGAGAAACTAACCTGGATTATACGCCCATTGCTTCCCGCTAATGAGAATTTTTATCAGAAAAAAGAAAAGCCGGTTTACTCAACCGGCTTTTCTTTTTTAACAATCTAGCGATGCTGCTCATTACCCCACGTTGAAGGATTAAACAGCTGGAACAAATACAATAATAGTGTTACTTGGTTTCAATCGTCAAATTTACATTGAACTTGGGTAACGTGGGTCAGTTTCGATAATGGCATATTCAAAATTATCGGACCAACCGGTTTTTAGAGGCAGCACTTGCCTTTTACGGCCTTCTCTTATCATACCTACTTTTTCCAGTACTCTTATAGAACCAATATTATTTACGGCACAACCAGCTTCTATCCGGTGTAGTTTTAATTCTCCGAAACCAAAATCCAAAATGCGGTTTAAGGCTTCACTTCCAAATCCTTTTCCCCAACTGGCAACATGAAGTTTGTACCAAACTTCTGCTCTTTTAAATTTAGCACTTCCTAGCTTTAAAGCTATCAACCCGATAAACTGTTGGGATAGTTTAAGCTCAATAGCAAAAGTATAATTATTTATATTCAGCTGTTGATTATCTAGAATCCAGGTATCTACTATAAGTTTGGTAACAGCTAAACTGTCTGGTATACCTAAGGTATTAAACGCATCGGTTTCGGCTAAAGAATGTAGTCGATGAATAACATTTAGATCAGATAAAGTAACTAATCTGAGTTTTAATCTGGAAGAACTTATTTCGATTTGATTCAAAGTTTTTTATTGAGCACAACTTTTAAGTATTATAGAAAGGTCACATATTTACAAATGGTAATAGGCTGTAATCAATTCCATTCTCACTTATAAATCGCAATTAACTATAAAATCTTAAGTTCCGTCCGCCGGTTTAAGGCCCGGTTTTCGGCGGACGTATTTGCTTGAACCGGTTTCGTTTCGCCAAAACCTACGGCTTCTAAGCGCGTGCGGCTGATTCCTTTTTGGGTTAGATAATCAATGACCGATTGAGCCCTTTTCCGGGACAATTCGAGGTTAGCTGCTTTTTCTCCTACATCATCGGTATGACCGGATATTTGAATTCGTACCGTTTTATTTAAAGTCAGAAACTGCACCAGTTTATTTAACTCGGTTTTGGATTTTGGCTCCAGCGTAAATTTATTCGTCGGGAAAAACAAATTATTCAGTACCACATTTGCACCGGCTTCAATGGGATCCAGGTAAACGTCCAGGGTAAGCGGATTGAAATCTTTGCCGGTCGTGTAATCGAAGCTCAGACTTTTGAGCAAATAATTATCCCCGGAAACGTACATAGCGTACTGCCGACCTTCTACTAAAACCACGGTATAATCGCCGGACTGTTTATCGCTTTGTACTTGCTGCACCAAATTATCCGTGGCTACATCGTAAAGTTGCACCACGGCGCCTAATGGTTTTTTCGTTTTAGCATCGTACACATTTCCCTGGGCATACGTGCTTTCTTCCTTACTTTTCCATTGATCCGGCACCGCAAACTGAAATAAGTTAATGGTGGTACCGCCTTGGTTTTGTGATTGCTGCCGGGCATAATAGCCGGTTTTATTATCGGTAGTGATAAAAATGGAGCTCTCGTTTTCGTAAGTATTAAGCGGATAGCCTAAGTTCTGGGGCGTTTGCCATACCCCTTTACTATTCACGGTTACTTTAAATATATCGGAACCACCCAAGCCTAAATGGCCATCGCTGGAAAAATACAAAGTAGAACCGCTAGGATGAATAAAGGGTGAGTTATCGTTGCCCGCCGTATTAACCGGTTTCCCTAAATTTACCGGCACTCCCCAGGTATTATCTTCCTGCAACCGCGTAACATAAATATCTTCCCGGCCTTGGCCACCGGCCCGCACCGAAGAAAAATAAAGGGTTCGGCCATCGGCGGATAAAGAAGGTTGCGAATCCCAACCCGCGGCATTTACCTGATCGCCTAAATTTACCGGTTTACTCCAGTTTTCCCCACTCCGATAAGAGATATACAAATCGCAGGAGCCAAAAGAACCGGGCCGGTCGCAGGAGGCAAAAACCAGGGTTTTCCCGTCCCCCGATATACTTCCCGCACCTTCGTTTAAACGGCTGTTAATTACCGGTGAAATAGAAACCGGCTCCGACCAAGTATCTTCGCGCCGCACCGATACAAATAAATTTTCGTCAAATTCTGGCCGGATGCCATTACGAGCGGTAAATAATATATGTTTTTGATTGGCCGTAATAGCCGGGAAATACTGCAGCGCAAATTTGTTTAAAGGCGCTGGCAATAAAAGCGGTTTAAAATCAACCGGGCTTTTTACGGCTTCTTCGGCGTAGGCAATACTTTTTAGCTTTTCCTGCGCCACTTGTACCGCTTTGGTGTTTTTTGGAGTGGTTTGCAAATATTTATCGTAGTACTGCCGGGCTAACGAGTAGTGGCCTAAGGATAAACTTAACTCCGCAAAATTAAAATATTCTTGCTGCAAAGCCGGGTTAAAGGGCAGTACTCGTAAACCGTGCCGGTAATTCTGGTAAGAAGCTGATTTATCGCCCATTACCTTATACAAACCAGCCAGCTTTAAATAGGCTTCGCCAAAAGTAGTATCTTTTTGCTTGGCATCATTTAAGGCATCAATAGCTTTGGGGAAATTGCGGGCTTTTAAATGTTCATCGGCTTTGCCGTATAACTCCGCGGCTTTTTTAGAAGTAGTAGAAAGTTTGGCTTGCTGGCCTTGCGAAGTAGCCGGATAAAAAAATAACCATATAAGTGAAAGAAGTAGAAAGCGCCTCATTACGGAATAGCCATGAATTTGTGCGTTTGCAACGAGATTTGCCATTTAGGATGCTGTTTCACGTAATCAATTATAAGAGGCAATATTTCTGTATGGCGGCTCCACTCGGGTTGAAGAAAAAGCTTGGTGTGGCTTCTTACCTGCGCGGCATAACTTTCGGCCCAGGCAAAATCGCTTTTATTAAATATTATAACTTTGAGCTCGTGGGCTACTGGTAATATTTCCGGTACCGGTGCTTTAAATTTTTTGGGCGATAAACAAATCCAATCTAAGCTGCCCGAAACCGGATAAGCGCCGGACGTTTCAATGTTTATCTGAAAGCCGGCGGCTTTTAATTGCTGCGTTAGTGGTCCTAAATTATAGATAAACGGTTCTCCGCCCGTGATAACTACTTTCCGTCCGGGATAGGCCAAGGCTCCGGCCACAATGGTATCTAATGGCGTTAAAGGATGCAAGGCGGCATCCCACGACTCTTTTACATCGCACCAATGGCAGCCCACATCGCAGCCGCCCAACCGAATAAAATACGCCGCATGCCCCGAATAAAAACCTTCTCCCTGTATAGTATAGAAGGCTTCCATTACCGGCAAAATGCTACCATCTTTGGGCACCGAATGGATGGAGGCAATTGCTCTTTCTTTAAGTAATTCCAATTAATTAATATTTTAAAACTTCAATTCAGGAGTTGATCTTATTGGATAACCTTTTATTTAGTCCGGTCAATAAAACTTTCCTAATTAGGCCGCCTTAACTATAATATTCTTTTTTTGCTGCTTTCAAGGTGTTTTTTAGCAACATCATGCGCGTAAGCGGACCAACGCCCCCCGGCACCGGCGTAATATAACTGCATTTTGGCGCAACCATTTCAAAATCAACGTCACCTTTCAGTTTATATCCTGATTTGGTAACATCACTCTTAACCCGCGTAGTTCCTACATCTATTACCACCGCACCTTCTTTCACCATATCGGCGGTAATTAAACCCGGAATACCCACGGCTACAATTAAAATATCGGCTTGGATGGTATATTTACTCAGATTTTGGGTGTTCCGGTGGCAAAGTGTTACGGTGCAGTTTCCCGGATCCCAATTTTTTGATAATAATATACTTAATGGCGAACCCACAATATTGCTCCGGCCCACCACTACGCAATGCTTGCCAAATGAAGGAATATCATACCGCCGAATCAGCTCTATTACGCCGGAAGGAGTGGCGGGTAATAAAGTAGGTAAACCCACCGACATGCGGCCGACATTAGCCGGGTGAAAACCATCTACGTCTTTTATGGGATTAATGGCCTCTATTATCTTCTCGGCATTAATATGTTTGGGTAAAGGCAATTGCACAATTAAGCCATCAATATCCGGGTCTTGGTTAATTTCTGCTACTTTCGCTAATAAAAATTCTTCGGTAATATCGTCTTCATAATGGAACAAAGAAGAGGTAAACCCAACCTCTTTGCAATCGGCTACTTTATGGCTTACATAGGTAACGCTGCCGCCATCGTGGCCCACCAAAATGGCCGCTAAATGCGGAGTTTTGCCGCCGTTTGCTATTATTTCTTTTACTTCGGTTGCAATTTCTATTTTAATCTGATCTGATATTTTTTTACCGTCGATGAGTTTCACGAAAAGTTAAGTAATTTAAGCGTGATAATTAAATTTAAAGAGTAGCTAGCTAAATGAAAAAGTGAGATGTGATTATCCAAGTCACATCTCACTTTCCTTAAATTAACATCAATCTAGTTTTAGTACGGCTAAAAAGGCTTCCTGCGGAATTTCGACGTTACCTACCTGGCGCATCCGTTTTTTCCCTTTCTTTTGCTTTTCCAGGAGTTTCCGCTTCCGCGAAATATCTCCACCATAACATTTGGCCAGTACGTTTTTGCGCAAGGCAGAAATAGTTTCGCGGGATATAATTTTCTGACCAATAGCGGCCTGAATAGCAATTTCGAACATTTGGCGCGGCAATAATTCTTTTAACTTTTCGCAAAGGCGGCGCCCCCAATCATACGCTTTTTCCCGGTGAACAATGGCGCTTAAGGCATCCACTTTCTCACCGTTCAGCATAATATCAAGCCTAACCAGATGCGAAGTCCGGAACCCAATTAATTCATAATCCAAGGAAGCGTAACCGCGGCTAATTGTTTTAAGTCTATCGAAAAAGTCGAAAACAATTTCGGCCAGAGGCATTTCAAAAACCATCTCTACCCGGTCCGAAGTTAGGTAATTCTGAGTTTTAATCATTCCCCGTTTATCCATGCAAAGCGAAATAATGGCGCCTACATAATCTGATTTCGTAATGATTTGGGCTTTTATAAAAGGTTCTTCAATTCGGTCGATGTAGTTGGGTTCGGGCATATCGGAAGGAGCATTAACCGTAATTTCGTCACCTTTCGTAGAGAATACCTTAAACTGCACGCTGGGTACAGTAGTAATCACCGTCATGTTAAATTCGCGCTCCAGGCGCTCCTGCACAATTTCCATGTGCAACATGCCTAAAAATCCGCAACGGAAACCAAAACCTAAGGCCACGGAACTTTCCGGTTCCCATACCAGGGAGGCATCGTTCAGTTGCAGTTTTTCCATAGCGCCACGTAGCTCTTCAAACTCACTGGTTTCTACCGGGTAAATACCGGCAAATACCATGGGCTTCACTTCTTCAAAACCTTGGATGGATTCTTTAGTCGGGTTTTCTACGGTAGTAATGGTATCGCCTACTTTTACTTCTTTGGCTTCTTTTATGCCCGAAATTAAATATCCTACATTGCCGGCAGCCATTACCTCTCGTGGCTCCTGATTTAGTTTTAAAACCCCAATTTCATCGGCATTATAGATTTTGTCCGTATTTACGAATTTTACTTTGTCACCTTTTTTCAGGGTACCATTCATAATTCGGAAATATACCTCAATACCGCGGTAAGAATTAAAAACAGAGTCGAAAATTAAGGCTTGTAAGGGCGCTCCCGAATCACCTTTGGGGGCAGGAATGCGCTCGCAGATAGCATTCAATATATCCTCAATACCAATGCCGGCTTTACCGGATGCATGGATAATATCTTCTTTATCACAGCCAATTAAATCAATAATTTCGTCGGAAACTTCTTCCGGCATAGCGTGCGGCAAATCAATTTTATTTAAAACCGGGATAATTTCCAGGTCGTTACCTATAGCTAAGTATAAATTTGAAATAGTCTGGGCTTCAATGCCTTGCGAAGAATCAACAATTAAAAGAGCGCCTTCACAAGCGGCAATAGACCGGGAAACTTCGTAGGAAAAATCGACATGGCCCGGCGTGTCAATCAGGTTTAAGATATATTTTTCGCCTTTGTAAGTATATTCCATCTGGATGGCGTGGCTTTTAATGGTAATGCCCCGCTCCCGCTCCAAATCCATATTATCTAATAACTGCGCCTGCATATCCCGTTGCCCTACCGTGGAGGTAAATTCCAGTAAACGGTCAGCTAAGGTACTCTTCCCATGATCAATATGCGCAATAATGCAAAAATTACGAATGTTCTTCATACAAGCTTTAAACGAAATACAAAGGTAAGAATTATGCTTAAAATTATTCGATTTAATTGCTAACTGAAGAGCTGGTAATTGCCTTATTTAAGTTTTATAAATGAACAATCGTAAATTAAGGTTTAAGGCAGATCATAGAAATTGGCTTTCTGCCGGTATTTTCAAGTTAGAGCTTAAGTTTAAAACCGATTTGTATTTTAACCGGGCAGTTTACTATGAAGTAAAAAGTAAAAACAATTAATCAAAAATAGAAAGATATACTTCCCTGTATTATATAATTATATTTATGAATCTGGTATCGGGAAGCTGTGGAAATTCGTATAGAGGCAAATTACCTGCACAATATGCCTACCGAAACAAATAAACAGCAAAACCCGGATAAAAACGGCCACATGGCCCGGATTGTAGAGCGAAATATCCAGGCTTTATTAACACGTAAATTAGCCGAAGATCAGCAAAAAAACACCGAAGGCCGAATTGCCGATCTGGTTACCAGGTTTACCGGCAGCATGGCCTTTGTCTATATTCATTTATGTTTGTTTGGCGTTTGGATTTTGTGGAACAGCGGCGTTTTGGGTTTTAAACCGTTTGATCCGTCGTTTGTAGTTCTGGCTATGTTTGCTTCCGTGGAAGCTATTTTCCTGTCGACCTTTGTATTGATTAGCCAAAACCGGATGGCCGCCCTGGCAGATAAACGCGCCGATTTAGATTTACAAGTGAGTTTATTAGCCGAGCACGAAGTAACCCAACTGATTACGTTAGTGCGGGCCATTGCTCAAAAAATGGATATACAGGAAGCAGCTAACCCCGAAATAGACGAACTAGCCAAAGATGTACAACCCGAGAAAGTTCTCGACACCATGGAATATCATCAGGAAAAATTTAAGCAGAATTCCTGAAATTAAGGTAATAACCGGTTTATTAGTTGTATTTCAAGGAAGCGCCCAATGAAAATTTATAGAAACGGAAAACACTGCAAGGACAAGATGCTTAAATAAGCTCAAAGTGCCTTTATGCTTACTCTTTAAAAACCACTATCGGATATAATCTAATGAGCTTATCCAATAGCGGTTTGTAAATTTTAATATTAATTATTTACTATTCTAATCAACTAAAACTCTCCGATCCTGGATCACTTTAAAATTTTCAACAAATTTAATTGCTTCCGGAATGTCTTCGGAGAAAATAATAATCAGGTCTCCACGGTTGGCATTTTCCAGCGCGTGCACAATAGCCCGCATTTCATCCGGTATGATCACAACGTTTTTACCAGGCACTACCTCTTCTATTCCGGATAACAGAACCTGAATAATGTGCTCCGAAGAAGCACCCCGTAAATCCTTATCCTGTCGGATAATTATTTCATCGAAATACTCTGCGGCCAAGCCGCCTAATTCTTTTGTATCTTCGTCACGGCGGTCGCCCACCCCGGCAATAATACCTACGCAGCGCGTAGCATCTGAGCTCCGGACAAATTCACCAATTGCGCGTAATCCCGCTGCGATATGTGCATAGTCCACAATTACTTCGAAATTAGGAAAGCGGAACAAGTTCATGCGTCCCGGCGTTTTCGCCGCCGATGGAATAAAGGTGCGCAAAGCCGTTTTAATATCCTCCACCGGTATTCGGGAAACATAGGCCGCCAACATTTCTAATTTAAAAAGTCGCCGTTACGGTCTCCCATCGATCCGGGTTCCGGGTCCTGCCCTTTATTTTCGGCTCCGCCAATAGCAATTAATATGCCTTTCGGATTGAGGCGATCAGGCGTTTGTTTCTTTTCTGTTTTTACTGCTGTTTTACCCATAGGTATATGTATGCGATTAATCCTCCGAATATAGAAGCAGAACAAGTAATTTAACGGAAGTATTTACATCCATTATTTGTACTAATTATTCAGAAAAATAAGGTTGTGGTAAAAGCAATGAAGTGTGCTGCTTTTAAGTGATTAAAATACGAAGCAGAAGTTAAAAAGATTAGGCCGGAGTCGATGGTTTATCTTCTTATAATATAATTAAGATTTAATACTTAGAGGTGCAAAACCACCTACTTAGAATCAGGTATAACTACTTAGAAAATGGTTTGGAATGAGTTTAGTAATGTAAGTTATTACAGCCCGAAAAATAAAAAAAGCCCGGCTCTTTTTAGAAAAGAAACCGGGCAAAAAAAAAATGAGGTAGCGAGCGGATTCGAACCGCTGTACGAGGTTTTGCAGACCTCTGCCTAGCCACTCGGCCACGCTACCGGTTTGGGAGTGCAAACATAAACATAAATCAATATTATAACAAACTCGTCCGTCAGAAATTTATTTCTTTTGCTTTAAATAAATAAAATATCTGGTTCCGAACTTAGCCGGCCTATATGTAAATGAAATTATTTACCTGAAGCTACCGCCAAATATTTGCTTGGGCAGCTTTCTGGAAAACCCAATTCCAGAGAAAGAAAAAAGCCCGGAAGCAAAGCTTCCGGGCTTTTTTTAATGGAAATATTTTTACTTATTCATCATCATCATCATCGGAAGAAGTTGCTTTTGCATCATTAGCATTGGCACCTGATTCATTGCTTACCATTTGCTCTCTTAAAGCAGAAAGGGCATCTAAATCACCTAAAGTAGAACGCTCAACATCTTTTGTTTTTTTGTTGTTATCTACTTTACCGCCATCTTTTTTGATATCACCAGCAGGTTTCTTCTTCGTGAATTTATCGGCTTTAGAGGCATCTTCTTTTGGATCAGCGTAGGCGTTGGTATGGGAAAGAACAATTTTACGATCGTCTTTCAGGAACTCCATAACTTTGAAATCAAGGTTTTCACCTGCTTCTACGGTGGTTCCGTCTTCTTTCACCAGGTTTTTAGGATATGCAAAACCTTCGATACCGTACGGCAATTCTAACACCGCACCTTTATCAGATTTCTCCAATACGGTTGCTTTGTGAATAGAGCCAATGCTGAATACCGTGGCAAACGTATCCCAAGGATTTTCTTCCAGTTGCTTATGGCCCAAAGCTAAACGACGGTTAGGTGCGTCTAATTCCAGAACAATTACATCCAGATTGTCATTTACTTTTACAAACTCCGACGGATGTTTGATTTTTTTGGTCCAGCTCAGGTCAGAAACGTGTACCAAACCATCTACGCCTTCTTCCAACTCAATGAATAAACCAAAGTTTGTCAGGTTACGCACCACACCGGTGTGTTTCGTACCTACGGCATATTTAGTTAAAACATCTTCTTTCGTCCAAGGATCTTCGGTTAATTGTTTAATACCCAAAGACATTTTGCGCTCGTTGCGATCCAGCGTTAAAACAACGGCTTCGATTTCGTCGCCTTGTTTGATAAAGTCTTGCGGATTGCGCAAATGTTGCGACCAGCTCATTTCGGAAACGTGGATCAGACCTTCTACGCCCGGCAATAATTCTAAGAAAGCACCGTAATCGGCAACGTTTACAATTTTACCTTTCACACGTGAGCCAACTTCCACTTCGGCCGGCAGCGCATCCCACGGATGAGGCGTTAATTGCTTCATACCTAAAGAAATACGCTTCTTATCTTCGTCAAAGTCAAGTACCACAACGTTTACTTTCTGATCTAATTCCAATACTTCAGACGGATGATTGATTCGTCCCCACGAAATATCGGTAATGTGCAGCAAGCCATCTACGCCACCCAGGTCGATAAATACCCCGAAGTTGGTCATGTTCTTGATAACACCTTCCAGTACTTGTCCTTTTTCCAGGTTAGTTAAGATACCTTGGCGCTGTTGCTCCAGATCTTTCTCGATGAGTACTTTGTGCGATACCACTACGTTATCGAAAGCAGCATTAATTTTTACTACTTTGATTTCCATTTTCTTACCCACAAAAACGTCGAAATCCCGGATAGGCTTCACATCGATTTGCGAACCCGGCAAGAAAGCTTCTACCCCATGCAAATCCATGATTAAACCACCTTTAGTCCGGCGTTTTACCATTCCTTCCAGGATTTTGTCATTTTCCAAGGCATCATAAATAGAAGCCCAAGCCTGCACAATCTTGGCTTTTTTGCGGGAAAGAATTAACTGGCCATTTGGATCTTCCTGATCTTCGATGAAAACTTCTACTTCATCGCCGATTTTTAAATCGGGTTGATCGCGGAATTCAGAAATAGGCACCAAACCATCCGATTTGAAACCAATGTTCAGGATTACATCCCGATCGGTGATACCCACAACGGTACCCTTAATAACTTCTTCTTCCTGAACGGTAGTTAAGGTACCTTCATACATTTGTTCTAGTTCTGCCCGCTCCGATTTCGAGTAAGCACCACCGAATTTCTGCGACTCAAATTTGTCCCAGTCAAAATCATCATTTACACTCATATTATAAAAAGCTCTTCTTACAAAACTGATCGCCGAGCCAGGCTACCAGCTATTTAGTTTAACATTATATTGCTTTGGGCAACATCCATCCATTTTGAATGGAGGGCAAAGATACGAATTTTCTATAAATGGAGAAATAGATGATATAGAGAAATTTAGAAAAGGTAAATGCAACTTAAATCCTACGGATTAACCAGCACAAACGAGGAATTTATTTTAGGAACAATCAAAAATTTTGATGCCCCCTCCTTGACAAGCAAAAATTAAAATTACGATTTCACCTTGAGGTATATTTGCCAATTTTGATCTAGAGCACCGGCATCGGCGGCCAGAAAAGCAGTAAGGGAAGGTTTTTTTGGTTTCTGTTTAAGCGTTAAACCGGCTTCTTCGGGCGTGCGATCACCTTTTTTGGTGTTACACCGCATACAAGCCGTAACGAGGTTGGTCCAACTGGAGCCGCCGCCCCGCGATTTGGGCAATAAATGATCAAGGGTTAAATTTTTGGTGGAGCCGCAATACAGGCATTGGTAAGCATCGCGCTTCATTATGTTATGGCGGCTCAGCGAAATACCTTTATAAGGTACATTCACATACCGCTGCAGCCGGATAATAGACGGAATAGGGAAAGAACAGCTTATGCTCCGGAGTAATCCGAATTCTGATTTATGCACCATTTCTGCTTTTTCCAGGTAAAGCAAAATAAAAGCTTTCTGAATACTGCAGAGGGCAAAAGCCGAATAATCCTGATTTAAAATAAGTACCTTCTGATCCATAAAAATTACACTACTAATTTATGTAACTTTCGGCATCTAAGCAAATACCTGGAGAGAAGAATTATTTTAAATTAGTCGATAGTCCACAGTCGATAGTCCACAGCATTGTTTTCATTAACTGTAAATCCTTCGTGCAATTGAACCTAATGCTTTTCAATTATAAAGGCGCTTGATGATGCGAAGATTATGCGAATAACGTTTGCGGGTGGTGTTAAAAATGCCTTGATGATCCAGCGGATCAATCCGGACTTCGCCGTGAGCATGAATAATCTGGTTATTTTCGAGCATTAAGCCCACGTGAATAATACGACCATCCGCATTTTCGAAATAAGCTAAATCGCCGGGCCGGGTGTGGGAAGCAAAATGAACTTCTTCGCCGTGGCATACCTGCTGCCAGGCATCGCGCGGCAACTGGTAGCCGCAAATACCATATACCTGCTGCACAAAACCCGAACAATCAATACCAAAAACCGAACGGCCACCCCAAACATAAGGCGCCTTTAAATACGATAAAGCTATTTTTTGTAAAAAATTTAATTTAAAAGGTAAATTTGGATTAGAAGCCCGGCCATTGTACACGTATTTTTCCTCTCCGAGCCGGATATTCAAGCCATCGAAAAAAGGCAAGGTACTGCCCATCATCACGGGTATTTTCACATCGGAATTGCTAACGGTTTGTACAACATCCACGGCTCGGGGATGCGCCTGGCCTTTCCACTCCTGAAAGTAGGCCGGCGAAACCACGGTATGCTGTTTAAAATCAATCCAGCCTTCGTAATCATCCGCAGCATTTTTTATGTACAGCCAATTTCCTTGCGTGCTAAGTAAAGTATAGCATTCCCCAAAAAAAAGTTCGGTACTTAATTCACTTTTATCGGAAGGCTCACTTCTAACCGGCACATGACTTAAAGTACAAATTCCGTAGTCCACTATTGTTAAGATTTTAGATTATTCGATTTTCGATGGTTCGAAATCTTTAAATGTTATTATATATATACTGGTGTACAAGACAGGAAATTTTCAACTAAGTATTGAATGTTGAATATCAAAGATCGTATAATCTAAATTAAAATCGTTCCCGCTGCATTTCCCGTTTTACGTCGCGTTCTTTTATCTCTTCGCGTTTATCAAACAGCTTTTTACCTTTGGCTAAGGCTATTTCTACTTTAGCAAAACCCCGGTCATTAATGAAAAGCCGCACCGGAATAACCGTTAAACCTTGCTCCTGCAACTTCTTTTCTAACTGGTTTAACTCTCTTTTATTTAAGAGTAATTTGCGGGTTCGGGTTGGCTCGTGATTATTATAAGTTCCCTCCGTGAATTTAGCAATATTTACCTGGTTCAGATAAAGTTCTCCGTTCATAAACGTACAAAAGCCATCGCCCAGGTTTACGTTGCCTTCCCGGATTGCTTTAATTTCGGTGCCGGTAAGCATAATGCCGGCTGTATATTTAACCAAAAACTGGTATTCGTAAGAAGCCCGGCGATTCTGAATGTTAACCGTTTTCTGTATTCGTTCTTTTTCTTTCGCCATTTAAGCCCGGTTTATATTCAAAAGATTATCTAGTGTTTCTTTATGCAAAATTTACTAATAAATTTATCCAGTTGTGGCTAATTGTCTGCCCGTTCAAGCTTAAATTTAAATCAGCTCAAAAATTAAAATTAACAGTAAAAAGTATTAAAACGTAAATATAGCTAATTTGGTAAACTTAATATAAAACAGAGTTAAACCCAAAGCTGCTATTTATATTAGAACTTACCTGCATTAAAACAGCCAGTCGGCTGTATTTATTAATAAACAACCAATTAATTTAGATTATAATAAATGCGTATTTTTCCTAATCAACCAAAGTTTAACAACAGCAAATAAGTAAAACAAGATCAATCTAAATTGTATTATTTTCTCATTATTCAACTTTCTAATAATTAAAACTATATAAAGAGAATTTAGAAGGACATTTTTAAACGGGGATCGGGGCTGGCGTATTGATTAGAAAACTCTCCGGCTAAAAATTTGTAATGGGCATTAATGGCTACCATAGCGGCATTATCGGTGCAATACTCAAAGGCCGGAATGTAGGTATTCCAACTGTATATTTTAGCGTATTCCTGAATAGTGCGCCGCAAACCCGAATTGGCCGAAACCCCGCCGGCAATAGCTATTTCTTTGATGTTTGTTTCCTGCGCCGCCAAAACTAATTTCTTCATTAAGGTTAAAATTAAAGCTTGCTGAATGCTGGCGCAAATATCGGGTAAGTTCTGCGAGATAAAATCCGGGTTTTGGGTTGTATTGTTTTTAATAAAATTAAGGATGGCCGTTTTTATACCGCTGAACGAAAAATCATAGCCTGGCATGTTGACGATGGGAAAAGAATATTTATCGGGGTTGCCGGTCTGGGCCAATTTATCCAGCATTGGTCCGCCGGGATACGGCAAACCTAACAATTTAGCCGATTTATCGAAAGCCTCACCTACCGCATCATCGGAAGTTTGGCCCAATATTTCCATTTGCAAGTAATCTTTTACGAGCACAATTTGGGTGTGGCCGCCACTTACGGTTAAACATAAAAATGGAAAAGTTGGCTTCGGATCATCTATAAAGTGGGCCAGAATATGCGCCTGCATGTGATTTACCTCAATTAAAGGAATATGCAACCCCAAAGCCAAGGATTTGGCAAAAGAACATCCAACTAGTAAGGCTCCTAATAAACCCGGGCCGCGGGTAAAAGCTACCGCGTTTAAATCACTTTTTGTTATATTTGCCGTAAGCAAAGCCTGAGACACCACGGGTATAATGTTTTGTTCATGAGCCCGCGAAGCCAGTTCCGGAACAACTCCCCCGTATTTCTCATGAACTGCCTGGGTAGCTACAATATTGGCGCATATTTTTCCGTCTTTAATAACAGCGGCCGATGTATCATCGCAGGAAGATTCAATTGCTAGAATTGTAGGCATCATAATTAATTGGAAAATAAAAATACACAGCTTAAAGCTATTGGAAATACAGCTGCCAACATTTTTGATGGTCTGGTAGATTTCGTGCTTTTGCTGGTGATTGCTTTGCTTTTTGTCATTCGCATTCCCGCGGTCCAGACTCGGGTGGTCCAGGAAGCTTCGGCCATACTAACGAAAAAACTAGGGCACGAAGTAACAGTGGGCCGGGTGAATGTCAAATTCTTTAAAAGTATTGTTCTGGACAAAGTTAAGGTACTGGATTATAAGAAGGAAGTTTTATTTTCCCTCGATCAGGTAGATGCCGATATTAGTTTCTTTAACATTTTACGCCCGGACAAGCTCTACATTTCAAATCTTACCCTTACTAAACCCCAGGCAAATTTAATTCGCTACCGCGGTACGGAAGTATTTAACTTTAAAACGCTGCTTGATTCTTTAAATAATATTCTGACAAAAAAGCCTACGACTAAACCAAAAACGCCTTTTGATTTTCAGATTAGTGCCGTAACCATTATCAACGGGCATTTTACCTACGAAGACCAAAATAAACCTTTTGCAGCGGCCGGTGTAGATTACCAGCACTTGGTGTTGGATAGTTTATACGGACAGTTTTCAAATATAAAATTAGGCGATACGGTGCGGGTACAAGTTACCGGCTTACGCGCGGTTGAAAGCCGCAGCAAAACTCGTTTGCAGCAACTTACTACCCAAATGGCCTACGCGCCTACTTTTTGGGAATTTAGAGATTTAGATTTACGACTCGGCCGGAGTAACCTGGCTAAATACGTGCGGTTCGACTATCGTAATTTCGGCAACTTTACTTACTTTAACGATAGTGTGCGCGTAACGGCCAATTTAGATAAAAGCCGGTTATTTTCGGATGATATTAAACCGTTTGCCCCCCAGCTGAAAAGTATTAACGACAGCATATTAGTAAGCGGTGAAGTAAAAGGCCGGGTAAAGCGGTTTACCGCCAAAAACTTAGATATTACCTACGGAAAATATTCGCACGTGGTGGGTAACATAAGTGCCAATGGTTTACCCGCTATCAAAGAAGCTTTTTTAGAACTCAATTTAAAATCATCGGTCCTAAATGCTGCTGATCTGAAAAAATACTTACCGGCAAATAGTTATGCCCTGGCGCAACGATTGGGCACTATAAAATTTACCGGTAATTTCTTAGGCTTTTACAACGACTTTGTGGCCAATGGTTCGTTCGCTACCGCGTTGGGCAAGGTGGCCTCGGATATCAACCTGAAACTAAATAAAAATACCAATGCAACTTATTACAATGGTTACCTGAAAACAGATAATTTTCAGCTGGGTAAATTACTGGGAAACGAAGCCACTGTTTCGACGGTTAGTTTAGATGGCCGGGTAAAAGGCTCCGGATTTAATTTAAATACTGCCCATGTTACACTGAATGCCAAAATTGCCGCTATCCGGGTAAAAGGCTATAATTACCGGAACATTACTACGGTAGGTACCCTCAAACGGCAAACCTTTTCCGGCAACGTTATTATTCGTGATCCCAATTTAAATCTTACCGCCAACGGGGTGGTAAATTTAAACCCGAATAAACCGGCTTTCGACTTAGTAGCCGATGTAAATCTAATTGATTTGAAAGCCCTGGGATTATCCCGGGAAAACATTCAAGTAAAAACCCAAGCCAACCTGCAGTTTCAGGGATTAAATTTAGAAGATATTTTAGGCCAGGGCACCTTCACGAACACGACGCTAACTTTAAACCAGAATACTATTTACCTAGACTCTGTCTCTTTAAGCGCTGCTACTTTTAATGCGCAACGAACCGTGCGGGTAAATTCCGATTTGGCTGACCTTTCGGCTACCGGCAACTGGCAATACAATACCTTAATCCGCGATTTGCAGGTACTTATAAAAGAATACCGGCTTAATTTCGAGAGCAATGAGCCCGCCATGACCACCTACTATCGAAATAAAATCCGACGCCAACCCCAAGAATATAACTTGGATTATACGATTAACCTGAAGAAAATAAATCCGGTGGTACAGGCATTTTTGCCCCAGTTAAGAATTTCGAATAATACCCAACTAGCCGGTTCTTTCCGGCAAGGTTCCAATGCTATCTTCACGGTTGCCGGTCATGCCGATACTATTTCTTACGGCAAAAATGTTTTCTATCAGAACGATATTGACTTTAATACTTCTAAACTTCCCTACAGCCGCGATGTACTCGCCAACGCCAGTATTTCGTCGCAGCGGCAAGCCTTAACCGCGGGTGGAGCCACCGAAAACTTGTTTTTAGAAGGCGTGTGGAGCAACCGGACTATTTTATTTAATTCGAACCTGGCCCAGGCTAATACTACCAATAAAGCCAATATTAGCGGCCGTTTGGCTTTCCTGGAAAACCGGCTGCAAATTGTTTTTGATACTTCCAATATAAATGTTCTGGATCAGGTCTGGAGCATTACCCCGAATAACGTGATTGAAATATCGCGCGCCGGCAAAAAAATAAACTTCCAGGATTTTGTTATTTCTCACCAAAATCAAAAAGTTAGTTTAGCCGGTATTTTATCGCAAAACCCGGCCGAAGACCTACAAGTTAAGATCGATAATTTCCGGCTGGAAAACTTAAATCCGTTATCTAATCTAAAATTAGGTGGTTTGCTGAATGCGTCCGTAAGTGCCCGCGATGTTTTTAAATTACCTATTATTGCCAGCACCTTTATTGCCGACTCGGTAGTGCTGGACACCTTTCAGGTAGGTACGATTGCGGGCCAATCAAATTGGGATAATCAGTTGCACCGGCTGGGCGTAGATGTAGGCATCACCCGCCATAACATGAAAGTATTAAATCTGGCCGGATTCTATAACCCCACCGACGAAACAAACCAACTGGACTTACTGGCGGTAATGGATGAAGCCCCCATTAAACTCCTGGATCCTATTTTAAAAACTTTGTTTTCAGATCTGTCCGGTACCATGCAGGGCCGGGTTAAAATCAGGGGTGAACTAAAAGCTCCTATACTGGAAGGATCGGCTTTGGTAACAAATGGCCGGTTTAATTTTACGTACCTCAACACGGTTTACACGTTTACCGATCGCATTTATTTCACCGAAAACGATATTACCTTCCGGAACATTCGGCTGCGTGATAATTTAAATAATACTGGTACTCTGAGTGGTAGTATTATTCACCAGGGTTTTAAAGATATGATTTTGGATTTACGAGGCGATTTCCAGAAATTAATGGTCCTAAATACTACCCGCGAAAACAACCAACTGTACTACGGCACTGCTATTGCCACTGGTTCGGCCACCGTACTGGGGCCTCCCTCCGATCTGGTGATAAACATTGATGCGCGCAGCGAAGCCGGTACCCGGATGTATATTCCGCTGGATAACAGCGCGAAAGTAACCCGGCAAAACTTTATTCAATTTGTAAACCGGAATATACCCGATACTGCTACCACGGTGGTTTCTGCTCGCGAGCAGGTAAATTTAGCGGGTATCAACATGAATTTTAACCTGAATATTACTCCCGATGCTTATATTGAAATTATTCTGGATCAAAGCACCGGCGATATTGTGCGGGGCTCGGGAAAGGGCCGCGTTAAAATGAATATTGATACCCGGGGCGAATTTACCATGGATGGCCAGGTGGAAATTGTGCGGGGCGCCTATAATTTCACTTTGTATAATATCATCAACAAAGAATTTTTAATCCGGCCGGGCGGCACCATCACCTGGAACGGGGACCCTTACGCGGGCATTATGGATATAACAGCTACTTATACCCAAACGGTACCTATTCCGGCCTCCTTAGGTGTGTCGAGCAATAGCGGCGCGCGAGTTCCCGTAACCGCCGTTATGAACTTGGAAGGGCCTTTATTAACTCCGCAAATAAACTTAGACCTGGAGTTTAACAATACGCCTTCCGACATCGAAGCCCAAATAGCCTCTTACCTGGCCGATGTCCGGAATGATCAGGATGAATTGAACCGGCAGGTTTTTAGTTTGCTAATATTGAAAAGGTTATCGGACCGGAATACGATTGGTACCGGAGGGGCGGGACAGTCGGTGCAGCAAGGTATTTACGGCAGTTTAAGTGAACTTATCACGAATCAACTAGGCAACTGGCTTTCCCAACTCGACTCTAACCTGGAAGTAGATATTGGTTTGCAAGCGGCTAATAATAGTGGCGTAGACGATATTGCCCTGCGAAATTTACAAGTACGGTTAAGCTATTCCTTGCTCGAAGGTCGCTTGCGGGTATCTCGGGAAGGTGGCCTGACGAATAACAATGCTTTTGCGACGCCGGATGGTACCAATAATTCCCTAGCCGGCGATTGGCGCATTGAATATTACTTAGGACAAAATGGCAAGTTACGGGCCCGTATGGAGTATATTACTTCGCAACGGCAGTTTTACACCTTCTCTACTTCCAACACCGCCCTTACGCGGGGCAGTATCTTGCACACCGAGCAATTTGATAATCTACGGGAATTATTTGGCCGCCGCCGGCTCCGCCGAAAATACCGCGAACAGGAAAAAATTACCTTGCCCCTCGATTCTGATCCGCGTTTTGATACGATGCGCTAGGGTTTCTTTTCTACTTGTAGTTTTTATTCTTACTTTTACAGCAATTCTGTTGGTATGTCAAGTAATCAGTTAAAACCCTCCCGTAAAAAAAAGCTTGGCAGCTATCCGCACGCCATGGTTATTTTTAGTATTACCCTAGCTTTATTCGTAATTGGTTTATTTGGTTTGTTGCTCATTCATGCGGGCAAGCTGTCTAACCTGGTAAAAGAAAGTATCGAAGTACAAGTATACCTCGACCGGGATTTAACGGAAATGCAGTTGGTAACGCTTAAAAAAGCTTTCTCTAAAAAAGAATATATTGCTTACAAAGGCAAAGAGGCGCAGGTCCGATTTTACTCCAAAGAAGAAGGCGCGAAAGAATTTATTAAGGAAACCGGCGAAGACTTTCTCACCTTTCTGGGCGAAAACCCGCTCCGCGATGCCTATCTGTTAAAAATAAATCCGGACTTTGCGGACTCCCAAAATTTAAAGAAAATTAAAACCGACTTGCAGGGCATTCCCGGCGTTTACGAAGTACAATACGTGGAAAGCTTAATCGATTCTATAAATAATAACCTCCGCAAACTCAGTATTGTCATGCTAAGCTTTGCCGGTATATTAGTTTTAGTGGTTATTATTCTCATTAATAATACAGTTAAACTGGCTCTGTTTTCGCAACGTTTTTTAATCCGGAGCATGCAGTTGGTGGGCGCTACTTCAGTATTCATACAACGGCCTTTTTTAAACCGGGCTACTTTTCAGGGTATTATCAGTGGGGTAATTTCGTGTTTGCTCTTACTTGCCTTGCTGCAATACAGCTATTACCAGCTAAATGAATTGTACGTATTACGCGACGAAATTCAGATAGCCTTTTTATTTGGCGGACTAATTGTGCTAGGTTGTATTTTGGGTTTTTTTAGCTCGTACCGGGCGGTTAAGAAATACCTGGGCATGTCGTTAGATGATTTATATTAACTCGATTGTTTGATGTTCGAATTTTCGAGGTTCTATTACGAATGCAGGCGCAATTAAAGTTTTTTATTAAATCGAACAAGTTAGATCGTTATTTTAATTTATAAAGCATAAAAACATACTTCGAAAACATCGAACTTACGAACTTAGAGTCATCGAACATCGACTAAAATATGGAGAACAAAGATAATTTTGCTTTTGGCCGTAAAAACTACCTGCTGCTGTTTGTAGGTTTAGCCGTATTGGCTATCGGCTTTTTTACCATGACTTTAGATAAAGAACAATATGGTTTAGGCTTTCTGGGTATTACCTTAGGTCCTATTCTGGTATTTATTGGTTTTGTTATCGAGCTTTTTGCCATTATGGTAAAAGATCAAAAAAGAGTGTAAATGAATTGGTGGCAAGTTATTATTTTATCAATTGTAGAAGGCTTAACCGAATTTTTACCGGTTTCTTCCACTGGTCATATGATTATTGCTTCGAGTCTGCTGGGCATAAGTCAATATGAATTTACCGGAATCTTTATTACCAGCATTCAGTTTGGCGCTATCTTGTCGGTGGTATTTCTGTATTGGCGGCGTTTTTTCCAAACGTTTGATTTTTATCTCAAACTGTTCCTCGGCTTTTTACCCTTTGGCATAGTTGGTTTTCTTGTCAAAGACATCATTGAGGAATTACTAAAAAGTGTGACCGTGGTAGCCATTATGCTGGTGTTGGGCGGTATTGTGTTACTTTTTATCGACCAGTATTTTAACCGGAAACCCCACTCCGATTCCCAACCAACTAGCAAACAAGCTTTATTTATTGGTTTGTTTCAGTGCTTGGCCCTTTTGCCGGGTATTTCCCGTTCGGCCGCTACCATGATTGGTGCGTTAACGCAAGGTTTTAACCGTAAAAGTGCGGCCGAATTTTCTTTTCTACTCGCCGTGCCCACCATGTTTATTATTACGGCTTACCAAATGTTTCAAAGTTATGCGGTAATTCAACCGGAAGACTTAAAAATGCTGTTATGGGGAAATATTATTTCGTTTGCGGTGGCTACCGTAGCTATTAAGTATTTCGTTGATTTTCTTACCAAATACGGCTTCCGGGCGTTTGGCATCTATCGCATATTTGT
>Ga0210040_10001434_pt1 | contig 36034 bp, 35 predicted proteins | sample CryGeyCG12114_NA_FD_185462 | JGI IMG/M metagenome (GOLD analysis project Ga0210040, IMG submission 185462) | Groundwater microbial communities from aquifer - Crystal Geyser CG19_WC_8/21/14_NA (SPAdes) (version 2) | ecosystem: Environmental > Aquatic > Deep subsurface > Groundwater | place: USA...
TCGTCGATCTCACCCACAACTACGACGTCGTTCTCGCTCATTCCCCTCATGGAGCACGCGACTGGCGCGGCAGTCGGCTGCATATCCAAGAGCTCATGACCGAGCCGCTCGATGTCGCTCTTCCCATCGGGCACCGCCTCACCGCGAAAGAAGTATTGCGCCCCGTCGATCTGGCAGGAGAACCGTGGATCGGCGTGCCTCTCGACAAGCCCTTCCAACAGGTGCTCGAGGGTATCGAGGACGCGACCGGCGAGGCGCCACGGGTGGTCCAGCGCTTCAGCGACAACCGGATCGTAGAAGCTCTGGTGAGTGCAGGCCATGGGCTTGCCATCCTGCCGCGGTTCACCTCGGGGCCCGCGAACGGCGTCGAACTACGGCCGCTGCGAGGAGTCACCGCCGAGCGACACATCAGTGTTCTGTCACGGCCCGACCGCTTCGAGCGCCCCTCCGTACGATTGGTGTTCGACGTGCTCGAAAAGATCGCCGCCGACATCGTTCAGACCGGTTGAGAGTGCGGCGAGGTACGCCGGGAACAGGCCTCAGTCAGGTCGCTTCGGAGTCGAATGCGGCAGGGGCCTGGCCGACACCGCCCGCTCCCCCGGCGTTCTTCGGCGGCTTCGACACGATGGGTCGGACAGGTTTCGCGGCAGGCTCGTCGACGAGAGCCTCGCGGATGATCCGACGCGGATCGTACTGACGAGGATCGAGCTTCTTCCAGTCGACCTCGTCGAACTCGGGCCCCATCTCGTCGCGGACGCGAGTCTTGGCGCCGTCAGCGAAGTTCTTCGCCCACCTCACGGCCTGCGCGAGAGCAGTCGCCGCCTGCGGCAGCCGGTCAGGACCGAGAATCAACACGGCGAGCATGCCGATGAGCAGCAGCTTCTCAAAGGTCAACCCGAACACCAGCCAAGGGTAACGCGGGCAATGCTCAGCGCAGCCATCAGCTCAAGACCGACTCTGACGAATAAGCTTGATCCGATGTCTCAGCAGCAAGCCAACTGGAAATACGTCGACGATCTCGTCGTCGAGCCCGAGTCGATCTCACTCGCGCGTCAGCACTCCCTCGAACTCGGAATCGAGCCGGTTTCACCGGCCATCGGCGCACAGTTGGCACTGCTCGCTGCCGCCTCCAAAGCGACGTCGATCATCGAGATCGGTACCGGCGCGGGAGTGTCCGGACTTTGGCTTCTGCAGGGTGCGCCACGTGCGACGCTCACCACGATCGACAGCGAACCCGACCACCATATAGCGGCACGAGCAGCCTTCGCTGAAGCCGGCTACGGGATGGGCAAGGTGCGCCTCATCGCGGGGCGCGCTCTCGAAGTGCTCCCGCGCATGAACGAGGAGTCATACGACCTCGTGCTCCTCGATGCCGACCCGGACAACGTGATCGAGTACGTCGAGCACGGGCTCCGCCTGGTTCGACGAGGCGGTCTGGTGTTGGTGTCGGGAGCACTCGCTAACGGCGAGGTGGCCAACCCGGCCAAGCGCACTCCCATTGCGACGGGGTTCCGCACGCTGTTGACCGAGGTAGCCGACTCGCCCGCCGTATACAGCTCGGTCTCTCCCGCCGGAAACGGCCTTCTGCAGCTCGTCCGTCACTGACGGCCGCACAGCTCGTTCGTTCAGGCGTGCGCCGCAGCGCGGCGCAGTACAGACAACGATGCCCCGCAGCCGATCAGGCCCGGGGCGTCGTCCGTGGAGTCGAAGTCGGTGCTGTCAGGCGCTGACGACAGCACCTAGCGCGCCGTGCAGTTCTTTGGCTTCCGCGTCGTTGACAGACACGACCAAACGGCCACCACCTTCGAGCGGAACACGCACGATGATGAGGCGACCTTCCTTCACAGCCTCCATCGGTCCATCGCCAGTTCTCGGCTTCATTGCGGCCATCGAGTTCCCCTTTCGAAAGGATGCCCTCTATTATCCCGCACCGCGCCCCAGCGCCAAAACCCGAACTCACCCGCGGCGAGGTCACGGAATCGACCACCACGTCGACACCGGCCCCCACGTGGCCCAGAGCCACGCGAATTGCAGGGCGAGCGAACCAGCGATCAGGACGGTGCGGAACGTCGTGCTCCGCGGGACTGCGAGGGCTCCTGCGAGCGGGAACATCGGCATGAGGATGCGCAGAACGCTCGACTGGGGGAAGAAGAAGGCGAAGAGGTAGATGCCGTAGGCCGCCATCCATAGACGCATAGGGTGCCCGAGCCGCTTCACAGCGGGGACGAAGAGAAGCACAGCCGCGAACCCTGCCACGAGCACTATGACGAGAAGAGGCGCGAGCGCAGCTCCAACCCAGAAGGGTGCCGCTTGGAACCACGGCGTGAAGGGGATCAGATGCTGCTGTCCGATCCATGCTGAGCGCCATGCCAGTTCCGTGTCGGTGTACGCCGTCACCGAACCGGTCACGGCCCAGGCGATGGCCGGCCAGGCGAGCCCCATGACCCCGCTCAGGGCGGTGAGAGCGATCACCCACCACCGGTCGCGAGCCGGGAAGGGCTCGCGATCTCGCGTGAGCCAGCGCACGACGAAGTACAGCGCCAACATGAGCGCGAATGCGAGACCTGTCGGCCGCGTAAGCGCCATCACGGGGATGACAGCGACCAGCCACAGCCATCGACGCCGTTCGACGAGAAGCAGGGCGAGAGCGAGAAAGAACAGCTGCATCGATTCGGCGTAGGCCATCTGCAGAATGAACGACAGCGGCGAGACGGCGAACAACGTGACGGCGAACAATGACTGCGTGTGGTCGAGCCGGATTCGGAACAGCCGGTAGAGCACGAGTGCGGCAGCGAACCCGAAAGCGAGGGATACGAGGAACGCCGCAGTGGGCCACGGGATACCGATCGCACCGGCCAGACCGCTGACGATCGCAGGGTAGAGCGGCATGAACGCCCATTGGTTCTCAGCGACGAGGCCCGAAGAGTCGAGGGGAAGAGTGGTCGGGTACCCGTTAGCGGCGATGTACCAGTACCACTGGCCGTCCCAGAGTGCCGCATAGTCGAAGAAACCCGGCGATGCGCCTGCTCTGGCCGACGAGTCGAGATTCGGGGCGATTATCAGCATCGCGATGGTGGTGAGCGCTCGTGCCGCCGCGTATACGGCGAGAACTTGGATCCACGGTCGGTTCGTCCCGAAACCCGTGCGTCGCGTCAGGCGCCGCGCCGGGCCCTGCCGATCGGCTACTGAGCCGCGCCCGTGAGCCACGCCCGAAGTCCTCGCTCACAGTCGGTGATCTGTTGGAGCGGAACGCGTTCGTCATCGGCGTGCGCCTTCAGCGGGTCGCCCGGCCCATAGTTGACCGCGGGTACGCCGAGACGAGAGAAGCGTGCGACGTCGGTCCACCCGTACTTCGGCATCGGGTCGCCGCCTACCGCCGCGACGAACTGCTGCGCGATCGGAGCGTCCAGCCCTGGCCTCGCACCGACCGCCAGGTCGACGATCTCGATTTCGTACTCGCCGAAGAGTTCGTGGATGTGCGCGATCGCGTCTTCGCCCGACTTGCTCGGGGCGTACCGGTAGTTGATGTGGACCATGCACTCGTCCGGGATCACATTGCCCGCGATACCCCCGGTGATCCCCACCGCACTGAGGCCTTCGCGATAGACGAGGCCGTCGACCTCGACCTGCTGTGCTTCGTAGGCGGCGAGCGTGTCGAGGATCGCCGAAGCCTTGTGGATGGCGTTGTCGCCGACCCACGACCGGGCGGAATGGGACCGAAGCCCCCGCGTGCGGATCTCAGCACGAAGGTTGCCGTTACAACCGCCCTCGATCTCGGACCGAGTGGGCTCCCCCAGGATGGCGAAGTCGCCCTTCAGGAGTTCGGGGTGGGTCTGTGAGAGTTTGTTGAGGCCGTTCTTGGCTTCGGACACCTCTTCGTGGTCGTACCAGATCCAGGTGATGTCGACGATCGGGTCGGTGACCTCCGCCGCCAGCTTCAGCTGCACCGCGACGCCGGCTTTCATGTCGACCGTGCCACGGCCCCAGAGATAGTCGACGCCCTCGAGAGTCTCGAACCGAGTCGGCACGTTGTCGTTGATGGGCACGGTGTCGATGTGGCCGGCGATGATCACTCGCTGGTCGCGGCCGAGCTCGGTGCGGGCGACGATAGTGTCGCCGTGGCGCTCGACCCGCAGATGCGGCAGTCCGCGGACGGTCTCTTCGATCAGATCGGCGAGCGGGCCTTCCCGGTCACTGACCGAGTCGATGTCGCAGATGTCGCGGGTGATGTCGATGGACGACTGGGACAGGTCGATAACACTCACGCTTCCAGCCTATGGTCATCGGTCCCGACTTCACCGGTCTCGCGGGTGACCACGGATGTCTCGTTCACTAGCCTGGTTCCATGAGCAAGCATTCGCGTCCGGCCTGGGGATACGGTCTCGCCACGGTGGCCTCAGATGGCACCGTCCTCGACACCTGGTATCCCGATCCTCGACTCGGGCCGATGCCCGAAGGTCGAGACCGGTGGATCGTCCCGGCAGAGATCGATCAACACGCGGGGCCTGATCCGCGTCGGGATGTCCGCGTCGAAGCGGTCACGGTCGAGATCGACCTCGCGAAGGCACCCGCCTCCACCTCGGATGCCTACCTGCGACTGCACCTGCTCTCCCACACTCTCGTCCGGCCGAACGATCTCAATCTCGACGGCATCTTCGCTTCCCTGCCCAACGCGGTATGGACCAGCGCAGGACCGGTCCACCCTGATTACGCGGCGAAGGCGGCACCGCTTCTTCGCCGCCAGGGCATCACGATCCAGGGCGTCGACAAGTTCCCGCGGCTGACCGACTACGTCCTGCCACCCCGAGTCCGCATCGCTGACGCGTCCCGTGTGCGGCTCGGTGCGCACCTCTCCGCCGGCACCGTCGTGATGCACGAAGGCTTCGTCAACTTCAATGCGGGCACCCTCGGCGCCTCGATGGTCGAGGGGCGCATCTCTCAGGGCGTCGTCGTGGGCGACGGCTCCGACATCGGCGGTGGAGCGTCGATCATGGGCACACTGTCGGGCGGCGGGACCGAACGGGTATCGATCGGGCAGCGTTCGCTCCTCGGTGCGAACTCGGGCATCGGCATTTCGATCGGTGATGACTGCGTCGTCGAGGCGGGTCTCTATGTGACCGCGGGCACCAAGGTGTCGATCCAGGGCGTCGACGGTCGACAGACGATCAAAGCTCGTGAACTGTCCGGCGTGCCGAATCTGCTGTTCCGGCGGAATTCCGTGTCGGGCACCGTCGAGGTGGTCGAGCGCTCAGGCAAAGGCGTCGAACTCAACTCGGCGCTGCACGCCTGATCGACCAGGTCAGGCGAGACGACGACGGGAGCGGCGCAGCGCGATTGCGCCCATCAGAAGCAGAAGGATAGCCGCCGGCATGGCGCTCGTCATGTCGACCCCGGTGGCGGCGAGCTCAGGCTCCGAGTCGTGCGCCGAATCGTCAGATGCAGGCGATGTTTCGGGGACCTCGATCGTGTTGGATGCCATGACAGAGACGATCCCAGGGTCGAAGTCCTTGGCGAAGCCCGTCACCTCGACGGAGATCGCGGCCCCGGCATCGTCAGCCGTGACCGCGTAGGAGGCGTTCGTGGCGTCGGTGATGGCGGCTCCGTCCCTGAGCCAGCGATAGGTGAACGTGCTCCAGTAGGACCAGTCGCTTCCAACGGTCACCGCAAGCGTCGAGCCCACTTCTGAAGCGCCCGTGATTGTTGCAGTCCCGGCGACGGCTGGCGTCGGAACGGCAACGAGGTGGACTGTGTCGTAGTCCGCGATGTAGTGCGAACGACCGTCGCCGAAGAAGGCGAGCCCCGCCGCGTCGATCGTGAGGCTTTCGAGGTAGTCCAGTTCGAGCGACGACGCTGCGGGTGCTGCGAGCTGTCCCGCTGGAATCGTGTACTTCATCCGCCAGTCATCCACGGCATAGAGGTCGCCGGAGGGCGTGAAAGCCAGAGCGCTGATATCGTGCGCGGGCGCGTGCGTCAGGATCGAGAGTGACGACCCGTCACTGTTCATCCTGAGTAGTTGATCGTCACTGCTCGTGTACACGTAGAGCGTGTCGTCGGGTGCGACGGCAAGCGCGTAGAGATAGTTCCCCGGCGTCGTATACGCGATCTCGGCGGTGTCGGACGTGAGCGAAACCGAACCGCCGGCGGCCGCCAGGTCCGTTGCAGCGACGCGATAGATGTGCTGATCGCCGTCGATCGTGAAGTAGATGTCGCCGACGGAGTTCACCGCAACGCCGGCGGTGTTGTCCCAAGCATCGACGACCGTCGTCTGCTGTCCGGTCTCGTCGAGCGTGACGATGCTCTCCGCCCAGCGGTCCGCCACATAGAGCTTGTCGCGCGGGGCATCGAATGCGATCCCGTAGGCCGACTCCATGACGGGCGCGTCGGGCCAATCGCTCGGAACTGCCACAGCAGGCGCAACGGCGATCGAGGATGCCAGCACGGCCCCCGCGACGACGCCAAGCGAGACGGACACGGATGCGCGCTTTCGCGAACGACTAAGCATGATGGCGACTCCAGATTCGAGAACGAAGAGCACGCTATCGGCAAAATCACAGGTGTATGCGTTAGCTCATCGCGTGTCCCCGATCGTGTCTGGCCAGTGACGACCCGCTGAGCAGCTGTCGATCGATTCTCGAGCACACGGAAGTGGGCCCAGCTATCGGGCCACTCGCTTCAGAGAGTCAGCGGTTGAGGTGACGTTCGGCCGGACCGACGTAGAGCTGCTGGGGGCGGCCGATCTTCGTGCCGGCATCCGAGTTCGCCTCGCGCCAGTGCGCAATCCACCCAGGGAGGCGACCGATGGCGAAAAGAACCGTGAACATGCGCGTCGGGAAGCCCATCGCCTTGTAGATGACACCCGTGTAGAAGTCGACGTTGGGATAGAGCTTGCGCTCGGCGAAGTAGTCGTCAGCGAGAGCGATCTGCTCGAGCTCCCTCGCCAAGTCGAGTAGCTCGTCATGGACCCCGAGTGCCTCGAGAACCTCGTCCGCGCTCTCTTTCACGAGTTTCGCGCGAGGGTCGTAGCTCTTGTACACCCGGTGGCCGAAGCCCATCAGGCGAACGCCCTCTTCCTTCTTCTTGACCCGCTCGACGAACTTCGCGACGCCTTCGCCGGAGTCCTGGATCTGCTTGAGCATCGTCAAGACTGCTTCGTTCGCCCCGCCGTGCAGCGGGCCGTAGAGGGCATTGATTCCGGCTGAGGTCGAGGAGAACAGGTTGGCGCCCGTCGAGCCTACGAGCCGAACTGTCGAGGTCGATGCGTTCTGCTCGTGGTCTTCGTGCAGGATCAGCAGACGCTCGAGCGCCTTGGAAAGGACGGGGTTCACTTCGTACGGCTCCGCAAGCGTGCCGAAGTTCAGGCGAAGGAAGTTGTCGACGAAGCTCAACGAATTGTCGGGATACAGGAAAGCCTGACCGACGGCCTTCTTGTGAGCGTATGCCGCGATGACAGGCAGCTTCGCAAGTAGCCGAATGGTTGAAATCTCAACCTGTTCGGGGTCGTGCGGGCTCAGCGAGTCCTCGTAATACGTCGAGAGTGCGGATACCGCGGACGACAGCACCGACATCGGGTGGGCGGTATGCGGCAGTGCCGCGAAGAAACGCTTGAGGTCTTCGTGTAGCAACGTGTGCCGACGGATCTTCTCGTCGAATTCGGCGAGTTCGCTCGAGCTCGGCAGTTCGCCGTAGATCAGGAGCCAGGCGACCTCGAGGTAGGTTGACTGCTTAGCCAGCTCTTCAATGGGATATCCGCGGTAGCGGAGGATTCCCTCTTCGCCGTCGATGTAGGTGATCGCGGAGCGGGTGGAAGCAGTGTTCACGAACCCGGGGTCCAGGGAGGTGAAGCCCGTCTTCTTCGTCAGGGTCGACATGTCGATGCTCGACGCACCGTCGACGCTGCGGACGATCGGGAACTCGGCGCTGCCGCCCGGGTAGTTCAGGCTGACGGATTCGGACTGATTGGTTTCACGGCCGACTTCACCCATGGCGCCTCCTCGGGGATTCATCTCGAAGAAAATCGCCGAGAGCTCTTGGCCGCTTCGACGAACGAATACAGCCTAGATCGTCCGCGCCACAATCGTGACATCGAACAACAGTGCGGGTTCGGCACTGTGGACAACGCTCAGTCAGCGGTTTGCAGGGGCAGAGCTGTCACGACAGCGTGATCTTTGTGGATCACGCCCACTTTCGCCGCCCCGCCCGGTGAACCGAGGTCGTCGAAGAACTCGACGTTCGCCTTGTAATAGTCGGCCCACTGGTCGGGAAGGTCATCTTCGTAATAGATGGCCTCTACGGGACACACGGGTTCGCACGCGCCGCAGTCGACGCACTCGTCGGGGTGGATGTAGAGCATCCGATCGCCCTCGTAGATGCAGTCGACGGGACATTCGTCGATGCACGCGCGGTCCTTCACATCGACACACGGCAGAGCGATCACATAGGTCACGAGACGAGTTCCTTTCCCGTGTCCCAGTATTTCACCGTTATTCGCCGCTTCCTGACCGTACGCCCGGGTTCGGTCCGTGCTGGATGCGAGGCCAGCCGAGAACGACGACGGCGATCAGCGTCGGGCCGATCGCCCAAGCGATCCCGGCGATATTGTCGGGAAGTAGAACCGAGCCGTTCGCGCTGGGGAGCGCCAGCACTCCGACGGCGACCACGATCCCCAACGCGGCGAGCGCGGCGAGTATCCGAGACTCGGTGGCGAGCCTGAGGCCTGCCAACAAGCACACGACCGCCACGAGTGCCGCGATCAATCCGAGCGGAATCGGAACGCCTAATTCTCGAGTGAGCTGGTGACCGAAGGTCCCGATTGCCCCCACGATGAGACCCAGGACGAACGAGGCCACTCCTTCTACTAAGCGATTGGCCGTCATCGGTCCTGCCACCCCTCTTCCTCCTCACTACCATTTACCGTCTCGGTTCGCCGAACCAGTCGCTCCTTACTCGGATCATCGAGAATCCGGTCGAACACCAGCTCGGCCGCTCCGATGAGAAGCATGTCGAACCCGAGTGCCGACGCGCGGATCTCGACCCCGCGGAACGCGCCTGGGAGCGACTTCGCAGCAAGGGAATTGCCGAGATGCTCGGGGGCCGCCGCGTAGAGCGACGCAAGAAATCCGCCGAGCACGATGAGACGCGGGTTCAAAATGTTCACCGCATTCGCCAGAGCGACCGCCAGACGATCGAGCTGCATCTCGACGACTCGGCGAACGCGCGGTTCGGTCGACGCAAGGAGGGCGGCTTCCAGCTGGTCGGGATCAGCGTCGTGCAAGTCGAGCGCCTCAAGGAGAGCCGACCGTGTCACCTCGGCTTCGAGCGTGCCGCTCATCCCGGCCGAGTCGGTTCCGTCTCCGTGGTTCGTGCGCACGTGTCCGAACGCACCCGCGTAGCCGGAGAAGCCGCTGACCACCGCTCCGCCAGCGATGATTCCGCCACTGACCCCGTTGGCGCCACCATGCAGGTAGATGAGATCGTCGACACCGCGGCCGACACCGAACTGGCGCTCGGCGAGGGAGCCGAGACGCGCGTCGTTGTCGGCGAAGACCGGGTGACCCGCGACCTCCTGCAGCAGCCCTGCGATGGGCTTGGCCCAGCCGACATGCGGCGCGAGCGTCACGCTGCCGTCGGGCCCGTGCACCATGCCGGGAACCGCGACTCCGACGCCCGCCACGAGGAAGTCGCGATCGAGTTCCGAGCGCATCCCGTCGATGAATGCTCCGGACAGTTCGACAGCGTGTTCGGCGCTACGGCCGGGCGGTAACGCATATCGCACCCGCCGAAGCACTTTGCCCCCGAGGGAGACGATGCCGATCGTCACCGCTCCGACCTCCGGGTTGACTGCGATCGCGACGACTCGACCGTTCGGCGCGACCACGCGGCTCGGCCTCCCCGCCTGAATGTTGGTATTGGGGACGCGCTCTTCCACCAGTTCGAGATCCAGCAGCTCTTTGGTGAGCGCACCGATTGTCGACTTGTTGAGACTCATCATCTGCGCGAGCTTCGAACGGGATGTCGGCCCGTCGCGGTGAACCGTCCTCAGCAGTATGGACAAATTGTGCCGACGTACGTCCTCGTGAGTGCTGCCGTATATCTGCTCGGAACCGGTGAACGGAATCATCGGAGGCGACACGACGTCCTTCCTTGGTTTCCTGCGGCGAGAGGCATACCGATATGAGGTCACCGCGTCGGCACCGATCGCAACTTATCACAGCGCCCTTCTCGGTCTCAGACCCGATGTATGAGTACGCCGCAATTCGTTGCGCTGGGCAACGAACGCGGATAATCTCGCCTCCAACCTCAGAAGTCACCACGTGAAGGAGCAGATATGAGCCGGCCCGCAGCGCAGCCAGAAGATCTCAAGCTCACCGTCCGGAAGTGGGTCTATCAGGTCGAAGACGTCCTCCGCGACGGGGAGAAGGACACCGCGCGCCCGATCAGGCGGGCCGTCATCGCCGCGGTCGTCACCAACCCGTATGCCGGCACCTGGTCGAAAGACCTTTCGCAATTGATCGACGCTGGCGAGGTCCTCGCTCGTGAGTTCATGACGCGTGCACAAGAACTTTTGAACGGTGATGTGCAGGCGTACGGCAAGGGCGGGATCGTCGGGGAAAACGGGGAAATCGAACACGTCGCAGCGCTGCTACATCCGAAATTCGGCGGTCCCACTCGAGAGATTGCTCAGGGTGTCTCCATCCTGCCGAGCGTGAAGAAGCACGGTGGCCAAGGAGCCGCACTCGATATTCCCGTCCACCACAAAGACGCCATGATGATCCGCTCGCACTTCGATTCGATCGAGTTCCGGGTCCCAGACGCTCCGCGGGCGAACGAGATCGTCGTCGCTCTCGCCGTGTCCGACGGCCCCCGACCTCACCATCGTGTCGGCGGACTGACAGAGGCCGAAGCCAAAGGCGAAGACGGCCTCCGCTGAGACGGCAAACCGCTATCGATCTGGGAAGGTACGCAACGCAAATGCCTGAGCTCGACCCATTCTCTTCAAAACTGGCAGACGCACCGCGGGTGCCGGTACCGAACGAGCGAACCGCCGTCATCATGGTCGATCTCGTGAACGACTTCATCGAACCGGACGGCGCCATGCCGATGCCCGACTCCACCGGCACACTGGCCAAAGCAAAGGAGCTGAGCGAGCTCGGCCGTGAGGTCGGCGCGCTCCTCGTGTGGGTACGCCCGGGACACACCGAAGATGTCGACGGGCTCTTCCGCAAACGTATTCCGCACGGCTTCTCCGACACCCGCGGCGCCCAGATCCACGACTCGCTCAGTGTGCAGGCCGGAGAGCGCATCGTGACGAAGCGCCGCTACTCGGCCTTCTTCCAAACCGATCTCGATCTGTATCTGCGCGAACATCGCATCGAGCGGGTCATCGTCTGTGGCGTGGCACTCAATATCTGCGTGCGCTCCACCATTCACGACGCATTCTTCAACGGGTATGACGTGTGGCTCGCGAGTGACGCATCGCAGGCGACCGGTGGCCGCGAAGCGGAATCGACGATGTACGACATCCGAACGCATTTCGGCGACATACTCACGGTCGACGAGATCCGAACCCAACTCACCACGTGATCACGGTCTTGCATGGAGCGTCCTCGATCGTGAAAGGGCGGATCGACTCGCCCCTCTCGAATGGCGACGCAATACGAACCGAAGACGGGGTCATCGAGCGGGTCGGGTCGAGCGACGAACTGCTCGCTCTCCCCCACGATCTCGCCATCGACGCGTCGAACGCAGTCATCGTACCGGGCCTGATCGATCCGCACACGCACCCCGTGCTCGGAGACTTCACACCTCGACAGAACACGTTGGGATGGGTCGGCGCGCACGTGAACGGCGGCGTGACGACTCTCATCTCGGCTGGGGAGACGCACTGGCCCGGTCGACAGCGCACGCCGATCGGAGCCAAGTCGATCGCGATGGCAGCTGCCCAGAGCTCGCTGTCGCTGCGTCCCGGCGGCGCCAAACTTCACGGCGGAGCGTTGCTCATCGAGCCCGGCTTGACGAGTGACGATTTCGACGAAATGCACTGGGCGGGCGTCCGGCTCGTCGGTGAGGTCGGGCTCGGCTCGAGCATCGATCCGAACGAGATCCGGGAACCGCTCGAAGAGGCGCGTGCCCGCGGATGGATCATCCCCATGCATGTCGGCGGGGCATCGGTACCCGGCTCGCACGTCGTGCCCGGCGACCTCGTCATAGAGCTTCAGCCCGACGTCATCTCACATGCCAATGGTGGACCGACTGCCCGTCCGCTCGCGGAGATCATCGCAGCGGTCGAGGGGTCCAGCGCCGCAGTAGAGGTCGTTCAGGCCGGTAACACGCGCGCGCTCATCGACATCGTGCGATATCTCGACCGCGAAGGCCTATTGGCACGTCTTCAGTTCGGCACGGACAGCCCTTCAGGTACGGGCATCATGCCGCTCGGGATTCTGCGTTCCATCGCGTACGCGGTCGCACTCGGCGGGATCGACCCGGTCACCGCGCTCTGCTGCGCCACAGGCGAAGTGGCCGCCCGCTACCGGTTGGATGTCGGAGTGATCGAGCCGGGAAGCCCCGCCGACCTGGTGGTCCTCGACGTGCCGTTCGGCGGTCAGGGCACCACCGCGTTGGACTCGTTGCGAAACGGGGATGTCCCGTCCGTCGCTCTCGTCATGGTCGACGGCGAGATAGTTGCGAGCCCGAGCCGAGTGACCCCTCCCCCGACCCACAAACCGATCGTCAACACCGGCGCCGTAGCAGGCTGACCCCGCGCCAATGAATCGAAAGTTCGGCATATGACAACGAAGGTCCTGCTCGACTGTGACACCGGATGCGACGACACGCTCGCAATCCTCTACGCGGCGCTGCACCCCGACATCGAGCTCCTCGGAGTCGGCGGCGTGTGGGGCAACGTGTCGGCTGAGATCGCGGCGCGAAACTCCGCACACACACTCGCAATGGTGGGTAGGCCTGAGATTCCGGTCGCGCTCGGCGCGGCCGGCCCGATCACCGGAGTGCCCCCCGTCTACGCGTACCACGTCCACGGCGACGACGGACAGGGCAACGTGGGCGATCCTTCGTTCACCCCTCTGCTAGCGGAGGAGAGCGCGGCGCAACAGATCGTCCGGATCGTGCGCGGGCACCCGGGAGAGGTCGAAGTCATCGCCGTCGGACCGATGACGAATCTCGCCGTCGCACTCGCTCTCGATCCCGAGATCTCGTCGCTCGTCCGCGGCGTCACCATCATGGGCGGAGCGGCTATGGCGCCCGGGAATGTGACGCCCGTGGCTGAGGCGAACATCTGGTGCGATCCGGAATCAGCCGCCGCGGTCTTCAACGCACCCTGGCGGCTCCGCATGGTCGGCCTCGATGTCACCATGCGAACGCTGCTCACCGAAGATCATCGTGCGCGTCTACTCGAGGGCGACGGATCGATCAGCCGTTACGTCGGACGGATGCTCGATTTCTACTTCAGCTTCTTCGCCGCCAACGCGTTCGGAGAGCGTTCGTCGTGTATGCATGATGCCCTCGCTGTGGCGATCGGTGCCGATACATTGACTCCCTCTCTTGCCCCGACAGTCAACGCCTACGTCGACACCAGCGAAGGCCCTGGACGTGGTCAGACGATCTGCGATCTCCGCGGGCGCTACATGGGCTTCCCCGAGCAGGACGGCGCTCATTGCGAGGTCGCTCTCGAATCCGACCCCGAGTTCGCGAACGAGGTCGTCGCCCTCATTCGCGCGGCCGGCGACTCGGCCATCACAGGGGACGTGTCGATTCAGTGACGACCGGCTCAGCGCTACCGGGGCTTGACGGGCTTGCCGTCGCGGTCGTAGGCGGTTCCTCGGGAATCGGCCTCGCCACTGTGGGCCGCGTCCGCGACGGCGGCGGGCGGGTGTTGTCGATCGACGTCGCGGAGAATGCCGATATTCACGCCGACATCACAACCGCGTCGGGGTGTCAACGCGCCATCGCTGAAGCAACCGATGAATTGGACGGAATCGACGCACTCATCATCACGGCGGGTGGCGGGCCGTATGCCTCAATCGAGCAGACGACCCTCGAGATGTGGCAGCACACGTTGGCGCTGAATCTGGTCGCCGCCGGACTGCTGACCACCGCTGCCCTTCCATCGCTGCGTGCGTCGAAGCGCGCCTCCATCACGGTCACCGCGTCCGCGGCCGGCAGGCAGGGGTACGGACTATTCACTGCGTACTCGGCCGCCAAAGCGGGCCTCGTGCACTGGTCCCGATCGGCCGCGCGAGAGCTCGGCACCGACGGCATCCGAGTCAACTGCGTCTCTCCCGGCCCCATCGACACACCTCTCCTGCAAGCGGGCGGCCCCGCCGGGGTCGAGCCCGAAGAATGGACGGCGACCCTGGCGACGCGCACCTGCCTCGGCCGCGTCGGCACAGCGGACGAAGTCGCCAACGTGACCGCATTCCTGGCCTCTGATCTCGCATCGTTCGTGACGGGCACGGTCATCGAGGTCGATGGCGGGGAAACTGCCTGATGGCGTCTCGGCGGCTGCCGCTCGACGGTCTGCTCGTCGCAGACTTCTCACGTGTGCTTGCCGGCCCATACGCCTCGATGGCTCTCGCCGACCTCGGCGCCCGCGTGATCAAGGTCGAGCGAACGGGATCGGGCGACGACACCCGAGCTTGGGCACCGCCCGTGTCTGCACGAGGGTCCACCTACTTCGACAGCGTGAACCGGAACAAGGAGTCGCTCGAGCTCGACCTGAGCGATGCCGGCGACCGCGCGCTGGCATATGAGCTCGCGTGCCGCGCGGACGTCCTGATCGAGAACTTCAGGCCGGGAACGATGGCGCGTTACGGCCTCGGCTACGACGACTTGGCCGCCGTAAATCCCCGGCTCGTCTACGCCTCGATATCAGGTTTCGGCAGCGGCGGCGGGGCATCACTTCCCGGCTACGACTTCCTTGTACAGGCCGTCGGAGGTTTGATGAGCATCACGGGACATGCTGCCGGAGAGCCGACGAAGGTCGGTGTTGCGCTCGTGGATGTCCTCACGGGGAAAGACGTCCAAGTCGGAGTGCTCTCGTCGCTTGTCGAACGCGGGCGCACCGGCGCGGGTGCGCACTTCGAGGTGAATCTCCTGTCGAGCCTGCAGGCGGCACTGGTCAACCAAGTGCAGAGTTATCTCGGAGCCGGTGTAGTGCCTGCGCGGATGGGCAACGCCCACCCGTCGATCGTCCCCTATCAACTCCTCGCCTGCGCCGATGGACCGATTGCGGTCGCCTGTGGGAACGACGCTCAGTTCGTTGCCCTCTGCCGCGTCCTGAGTCTCGAGCGGTTGAGCGCGGATGAGCGGTACCGCACGAACAGCGAGCGAGTCGGCAACCGCGATGAGCTGGTCGGGAAGCTCGAGAGCCGCCTTCGATCCGACACCGCAGGGTCTTGGGCGACACTGCTCACCGCGGCGGGTGTTCCAGCAGGCGCGGTTGTTGGAATCGACGACGCGGTCCGATTCGCTGATTCATTGGGACTCGAGCCGACTCTCGAACTGACCTCTCCCGACGGAAGTAGCGCCGGCCGTCAGATCAGATCTCCCCTGCGCTTCGTTCCTCCGCGTCCACCCCGAACCGATGCGCCCCCCAGGCTCGGTGCTGATAACGCCGCTCTTCGGCAGTGGCTGTCCGCACGGCCGTCCCGTCCCGCACCAACGGATTCCGCCGAGGCGGCGCTCACCAAACCTGAAGAAGAGGAAGCCCGATGACCGTTACCACCAGCCTGCTCGACCTCGACTCCCTACTCACCACGGACGAGATCGAGATGCGCGACACAGTCCGTGAATTCGTCGACTCCCGAATCAAGCCGAATATCGCGAACTGGTACAGCGACGGAGTCTTCCCGACCGAGATCGTTCCGGAGATGGCAACGCTAGGGCTGCTCGGCATGCACCTGAAGGGGTATGGGTGCGCAGGGCGAAGCGCCGTCGACTACGGTCTCGCCGCACTCGAACTGGAGGCTGGGGACTCGGGCCTTCGAACCTTTGTGAGCGTCCAGGGGTCGCTTGCGATGAGCGCAATCTACAAGCACGGGTCTGAGGAACAGAAGCAGCGGTGGCTACCCCGGATGGCCGCGGGCGAGGTGATCGGCTGCTTCGGCCTGACCGAGCCGGGTGCCGGGTCCGACCCAGCCAGTATGACGACGACCGCACGGCTCGACGGTGGCGAATGGGTTTTGGACGGCGGCAAACGGTGGATCGGTCTCGCGTCCATCGCGCAGGTCGCGGTGATCTGGGCCAGAACCGACGACGGGATCCGCGGCTTCATCGTGCCCACCGAAACTCCCGGATTCACGGCGACACCGATCGAGAACAAACTGTCGATGCGCGCCTCGATTCAATGCGATATCACCCTCACCGACGTTCGCCTGCCCGAGACGGCGCTTCTGCCCGGGGCGAAAGGACTACGTGGTCCGTTCGAATGCCTGAACGAGGCTCGTTACGGCATCATCTGGGGGGCGATGGGCGCCGCCCGCGACTCCTATGAGGCGGCGCTCGACTACGCCACCGAGCGCACCGTGTTCGACCGGCCACTCTCCGGTTTCCAACTCAGCCAGCAAAAGCTCGTGGAGATGGCGATCGCACTCGATAAAGGGATGCTCCTCGCACTCCATCTCGGCCGTCTGAAAGACGCCGGCCGTCTCGAGCCGCATCAGATATCGGTCGGCAAACTCGACAACTGCAGGGAGGCGATCGCGGTCTGCCAGTCCGCGCGCAGCCTGCTCGGGGGTAACGGTGTGACTCTCGAGCACTCTCCCCTCCGCCACGCCAACAATCTCGAAAGCGTCCGCACCTACGAGGGCACGGATGAGATCCATCTCCTCACCATCGGACGGAAGATCACCGGCACGTCCGCCTTCCGCTGAGTATCGTTCGGCCCTGCCGAACCGGTCGTTCGCCGCGTCGAATCAAGCTCGAAACACACTCTTAATACGCCAGATCGAGTAATCGCAACCAATTCGTTGCCTCCCGCAACGATCGTGGTTACTGTGAACCAACAACGCCTCCACCTCCCCTGGTGGAGTTCTCGACGAAGAGAAACCAGTGGCCTTGACCGCCAGCGAGCGAAGGATCAGATGACGGTGATCACCCCCCAAACCGAAAGCGCTGGCGTGGTCGGAGGCGAGCAGGACTACGTCTTCCGCGCCACCGGACTGACGAAGACCTTCGGCCATGTGAAGGCCATCACCGATGTCGATCTGACGCTCCGACGAGGCGAGGTCCTGGCCCTCTTCGGAGACAACGGCGCCGGAAAATCGACGCTCACGAAGATGCTTTGCGGCGTCTACACGCCCGACGCAGGCGGAGTCGAGATCGATGGACGGGTTGTCGCCATGCGTTCCACGCGCGACGCCGAGGCGCACGGCATCACTGTCGTCCACCAGGACCTTGCGCTCGCTCCGCACCTGACGGTGCTCGAGAACATGTTCCTCGGCCATGAGATCAAGGCGAAGGGAATCCTCGGCGGCCTCGGGGTGCTCTCGCGGCGGGCCATGGCGGAAAAGACGAACGCGGCGTTGCACAAGCTCTCGATCAAACTGCCATCACTGTCCGTAGCGGTCCAGGACCTCTCCGGCGGGCAGCGTCAGGCCGTCGCGGTGGCACGGGCGAGCATGTGGTCACGGTCCGGGATCCTGATGGACGAGCCGACTGCTGCCCTCGGCACCATTCAGAGCGACATCGTCTGCAAATTGATCCGCACCACCGCGGACAGCGGCGCCGGAGTCATGGTCATCTCGCACGACATCCCGCGAATCCTCGAGATCGCCGACCGGGTCGTCGTACTCCGACATGGATCGATCGCACTCAATCAACCGATCGGGAACCTGACCCGTAGCGATGTCGTCGCCGCGATGGTCGGACTTGCCGGTGACCCCGCAGACGAGGAGCTGACCAAGTGAGCACGGTGACGAAGACGCGGCACGACGAGACCGTCAGCACGCGGAAACCCTCGGCGATCAAGAGGCTCCTGACGAACAACACCTTCTGGATCTTCGCCGTCGACATCGTATTGATCGTCTTCTTCACGATTGTTTCGATCGACAATTCGTTCTTCGGGCCGAGCAACCTGCGCAACCTGATGAGCGACAGCGCGACAGCGCTGCTGCTCGGCGTCGCGATCGCATTCCTGCTCGGGGCAGGAGAATTCGACATCTCGCTCGGCGCGAACCTGATCCTCTCGTCGGTCGTCGCTGGACGCATCGCCGTGGAGCTCGCTCCCTACGGACTCGCTGTGATCATCGTCGGCTCCCTTGCAGGTGCCCTCGTGACCGGAATGGTGATCGGCCTGTTCAACGGTTTGATCGTCACGAGGATGAACGTCAATTCCCTCATCGCAACGCTCGCCAGCTTGGGCATCGTGACCGGTGTCGCGTTCATCGTCTCGAGCGGAACCGACGTAACGGGAATTCCTCCTGTCCTTCAGGACGGAGTCGGTCTGAACACCGTATTCGGTATCCCGCTTCCGTTCCTCGTCGCGATAGTCATTTGGGGCCTTGCCTGGGCCGCACTGAAGTACACCCGCTTCGGCCTGCATGTGCTAGCCATGGGATCGTCCAGGACTGCCGCAGATAGGGCCGGACTCCGAACCAAAGCGAAGATCACCACGCTGTTCACGATCTGCGGCGGCCTCGCTGGAGTCGCGGGCTTCATCGACATCACCCGATTCGCGGCGACGAACATCGCGGGGCACACTCAGGACTCACTTTCGGCCATCACCGCTGCGGTGATCGGCGGCACTCTCCTCGCCGGCGGAGTGATCTCGATCCTCGGCCTCCTGGGGGGTGTGATCCTCGCCGTCATCCTCGCGAACGGACTGATCGTTATCGGAGTCTCCTCCTATTACCAGCTCATCATCGTCGGCGCCATCCTCATCATCGCCGTCTGGCTCGACCACTTCAAAAAGGGCGAGAAGTCCCTGCGACTCTTCACCCGCTGACCGATACAAACCGATTCTCTCGACCTTTTTCACCCTCCGCCCCATCACCAGCGCCATTCCCTCACCGAACCAAGGAGCAACGCAGTGTCTCAACTCACATCTCTCTTCACTCGATCCACCCGCCGCAAGGTCGCCTCAGCCGCCGTCGCCACGATAGCCCTCACCGGACTGCTCGCAGGCTGCGCGTCCGGAGATACCGATTCGGGTTCCGGCAGCTCCGCGGACAGCGGCGGATCGACAGAAGACCTCAGATTCATCTACATCGCGGCTCTCATCAACGACTCGTTCTTCGTGACGCAACGGTGCGGCGCTGAAGACAAGGCTCGCGAACTCGGAATCGATCTCGCTTTCCAAGGCCCGACTACTAACGACGCGGCCGCAGAAATCAAGGCATTCTCCGCTGCGGCTGCGACAGGTCCCGACGGGATGATCGTCGCCCCGTTCACCAATGCAGGATGGGGCGGATCGGTCAAACCGCTGATGCAGGACGGCGTGCCCGTCGTCGCGACCGGTCAGACTCTCGAACCGGCGGACGCCATGGCAACCTACATCACCGACTATCTCGAGTCGGCCGAACCGCTCGTCGACATCATCGGCGAACTCACTGAAGGCGAGGGCACCGTCGGCCTGATCGCCACTTCGACGGGTAATAAGACCGACAGCGACCGCTACACGGAGCTGGTCCCAGCGCTCGAGGAGGAGTACCCCGATCTCACGATCCTCGACCCGGAGTACGCCGAGAACTCTTCGGCTACCGCCTCGACCATCGCGTCGGCGCTCATCACCGGAAATCCTGACCTCAAGGTCATCTACGCAACCAGCGGCCCCCAAGCCGTCGGTGCAGCGTCGGCGATCAAGGCAGCCGGAGCGGGAGATCGTGTGAAGCTCGTGTCATTCGACTCGAACCCGGAGCAGATCGAATTGCTGAAATCCGGCGAACTGGCCGCGACCGTCGGGCAGTCCCCTTACGAGGCCGCTTCGCTCGCAGTTCAGACTATCTACGACTATCTGTCTGAGAACGGCTCGGACGAGGCGGTGCCCGCTTCAGACGAGATCACGCCCACGCCGACTTTGCTGCTCACTCCCGACAACGTAGAGAGTGACGAGGCTGCGACCTTCCAGTACATGACCGAGTGCGAAGGCGACTGACGATCTTCCAGCCCGAGCGACGGAGGAGAATTCTTGACTGACCAGCAACGCTTCACATTCGGGTACCACCTCAACACCTGGGATCTCGGCGGGCTTTCGCTCACGGACGGGCTCGAAGTGATCCGACGGAACGGCTTCTCGTATGTCGAGGCGCTGGCACGTGACGAGCTGTCGAACGATTTCGCCCGCCGCTACATGGGGACCGGATACCAGCCGGTCCCCATGGGCAGCACCGATATCGACTTCCTCGGCCGCATCGAGCACTTCAGCAAGGCGCAGGACGAAGGGCTCCGGCTCAGCTCGCTCTACGTGAATCGGGAGTACGTCAACCCGCTCACTTGGGACGCCGAACGGGCGACCCTCGACGCGATCGTGCGGCTCCTCAAAGGATTCGACTCCCCCGGTGTCGTGCTGGGCGGCGGTCCACCGGCCCGCAACGGTTCCGATCACTCCCCCGAGTTGTACCGTCGCTTCGCCAGCGCACTGAGCGAGCTGGGTGCGCGAGCCGAGACCCTTGGGATGTGGGCCGCATATCACCCGCACATCGACACATTCATCGAGACGCGTGAGCAGCTCGACCGGTTGATGAACGAACTCGATGGCAGCTCCGCGGGCCTCTGCATCGATGTCGCCCACCTGACCCTAGCCGGAAGCGACCCAGTGGCGACGATCCGTGACTACGCCTCCGCGGTGAAGTACATCCACTACAAAGATGTCGACGACCCGTCCCTTTTCAACGGCGCAGAACGCTACGACGCGTTCCGGCCGCTCGGTGAGGGCGTAGTCGATATGGCAGCGGTGACGGCGGAACTTCACGCTGCTCGATACGACGGCATAGTCATCATCGAGCTCGACACCACAGAGCAAGACCCGGAAGAGGCTCTACAGGCATCGGTCCAGTACCTCGCGGGACTCGGGCTCGCCCTCCAACCCACGACCTGATCGGATCGGATCGGACACCATGCACGATTTCACCGGAAGAACCGCGCTCATCACAGGAGCGGCGCGCGGAATCGGTCGCTCGATCGCTGTCACTCTCGCCAAGGGTGGCGCTGCGGTCATCGTCACCGACCTCGCAGAGCGGATGGCGGACCTCGACTACGACACCGCAGACACGTCGGCACTCGACGAGACCGTCGCTTTGATCGAAGCCGAGGGCGGCAAGGTCATCGCTGCGCACGCCGATGTGCGCGACGTCGAGAGCCTCCGCGCGGCTGTCGCCGCCGCCGTCGAAACCTTCGGCGGGCTCGATATCGTCGTCGCGAACGCCGGGATCGCCGGGTGGCCGAAGAGCACGTGGGAGGCATCCGAGGCGGAATGGGATCGGATGATCGGAGTGGTGCTCACCGGAACCTGGAACACCTGTCGAGCCGCTATCCCCGCGATGCTCGAGACCGGGAGAGGCGGATCGATCGTCATCGTGTCCTCGACTGCAGCCTTCCGACCGGTTGCGACGACCGGGCACTACTCCGCCGCGAAGATCGGACTCGTCGGCCTCATGAAGAGCCTTGCTCTCGAGCTCGCTCCGTCCTCCGTTCGCGTCAATACGCTGCACCCGGGTGGAACATCCACTGAGATGACCCAGAATCCGGCAGCCGAACACTGGCAGGCGACGACGCCCGGAGTGGGCGAAACCCTCGCCCTGCCCCTGCCGATCCATCGCATGGAGCCTGAAGACGTCGCGAACGCGGTCGCCTTCCTCGCCAGCGACGAAGCGCGATACGTGACGGGCACGTCGATGGTCGTCGACGGCGGAGCGCTGCTCCGATGACCCGGACGCAGCCGATCCGAGTCGGAATCGTCGGCTGCGGGGAGATCGCGCAGCTCATGCATCTACCGTTGCTCGATGAGTCGCCCGACTACGTGATCACCGCGCTCTGCGATCTCTCTGCGGGCACTGTCCAGCGACTGGCCGAGCGATATCGGGTTCCGAGCAGCTACCTCGACAGCCACGATCTCATGGCCGATCCCGATGTCGATGCCGTATTCGTTTGTTCCTACGACCACGCCGGGGTCGCGCTCGACGCGATCGCGGCCGGCAAACACGTTCTGGTCGAGAAGCCGCTCGCCTTCACGCCCGAAGAGGGGCGCCGCGTCGTTGCAGCAGCGGCGAGCGCTGGTGTCGTAGCGATGGTCGGCTATATGAAGCTCTTCGACCCCGGGTTCCATATCGGGCTTGAAACGATTGCGGCGAGCGGCCCCTCTCGCCGGAAGCAGATGCACAACCTCGCGGGCCGCTTCGATTCCTACCGTTCCTATTACGACCAGATCCGAGTCGACGATATCCCTGCCGGAATCCTCGACGCGTCGAAGCGCGAGGTGGACGCCCGTATCGGAGAGCATCTCGGGGAGCATCGGAAGTGGAGCGAGCTTTACACGATGCTGCTCATGCTCGGTGCGCACGACCTAGCGGTGATCCGTGAGGCGTTCGGCCCTTCGATAGGCGTCTCATACGCGTCGAGCCGTGGGCAGGATGATCTCACCGCGATCATCGAGTATCCGGACGGAGTTCCCCTCGTGTTCGAGATCGGTGTCGGCACGCGCTACGACTGGTGGGACGAGTGGCTCGCGGTCGACACGAACACGACGCAGGTGCGCGTCGACTTCTCGCACCCGTACGTCAAGTACTCGACGACCGATGTCGAGCTGCGTGAGTCACGCGATGGCAGCGAGAGTCGATCGACGATTGTGCCGCCGGCCCTCGACCCGTTCCGGCTTGAGCTCGCGCACTTCGTCGACGCCGTCACGAACGGTACTCCCGTGCGCTCGACACTCGAGGGAGGGCTTTGCGATCTCGACCTCGCGACCGCGCTGATCCGCGCCCTTCCCGTGAATCCCCCGTCGACTGCCGAACTGGGCCGCTGACGTGGCACTCATCGCCGTCACGGGAGCCTCCGGCTTCCTCGGTCGTCAGGTGGTCGATGAATTGCTGACGAACGGCCACGCCGTGCGCGGGTTGGACAGCCAGGGCCGATCTCCGGTACCCGAGCGATCGGAGCAGCAGATCGTCGACCTTCGAGATGCGGACGCAGCGCACGCTGCGCTGGTCGGCTGCGATGGCATCGTCCATCTGGCCGGTTACCCGCGGGTGGGCGTCCTACCTCCCGAGGAAGTGTTCACGACCAACACCGCGATCACCTTCTCGGTGGTGCAGGCAGCGCTCGACCTCGGCATCGGCACGCTCGCCTACGTCTCGTCGGTGAGCGTGGTGGGCTACCCGTTCTTCACGCAGCCCATCACTCCCGAATCATTCCCCATCGACGAGACCGCGAACTCCATCCCGCAAGACGCCTACGGTCTCTCGAAGTCCGTCGGGGAGCAGATCATCGACGCGGCGGTCGCGCAGGCGGGTGGCGCCTTCGCCGCGGTGAGCCTCCGCATGCCATGGCTGCAGAGCCCTTCGTCGTTTTGGCATGACATTCCCTTGTCAGAGGCGGACGGTTCCGATGCGAAGAACCTTTTCGCCTACCTGGACACCCGAGATGCCGCTACCGCGATCGCGTGCGTCTTCGCGCACGCTCGGAGGGGTCACGTGCGGGTCTTCGTCGCGGCCGAGGACACCTTCAGCACGCGCCCGACAGCGGACCTCATTGCCGAGTACTTCCCCGGGGTACCGGTGCGGAAAGCGCTCCCGGGTACGCAGTCGTTGATCGCCAGTTCTGCCGCGCGCGAGACGCTCGACTGGACGCCTCGCTGGTCCTGGCGCGGCTATCCGCCAGGACCAGACGCGTGACTGCGTCCCGTCGTTTCCAAAATCGCGTCGCTATCGTCACCGGCGCCGCGGGTGCCATCGGAGCAGCGACCGCCGAACGACTGGCCGCCGAGGGTGCTCGGCTGCTGCTCGTCGATATCGATGAAGCGAGGCTGACCAAGGCAGCGGACACGCTCCGTGCAGGGGGAGCCTCTGTTGAATCCTTCACCTGCGACCTCGGCTCTGACGGCGGCGCCGTCGATGCCGTCACCGCGGCTAGAGCATTTTTCGGGCGCGTCGACGTCGCCGCTCTCATCGCCGGCTCATCAGGCCCCCGTGTCGCCGTCCACGAGCTGCCCGTCGGTGATTGGGACACGCTGATGGCTTCGAACCTGCGCTCGATGTTCCTTTCATTGCGCGCAAGCGCACGCGCGATGATCAGCTCCGGATCCGGCGGTTCGATCGTGACGATGTCGTCGTCGATGGCTAGGTGGGACGTGCTGGACGGCGGCGCAGCCTATGCGGCAAGCAAAGGCGGTGTACTGTCTCTCACTCGGGCGGCCGCATTCGACCTGGCCCCGCTCGGAATTCGGGTCAACGCGGTTTGCCCTGGGGTGATCGACACCGAGCTCGGGGTACCGAGAAGCGATGACGGCGGCTTCGTAGCTCCGACGAGCGGGCAATTCGCGCGGAGAATCCCCCTTCGCCGCATCGGCTCGACAGCGGACGTAGCCGCAGCGATCGCCTATCTGGCGTCAGACGACGCGGGTCACGTCACCGGTTCCGAGCTTGTGATCGACGGCGGTCAGACGCTACAAAGTTGGGCGAACTCACCGCTCGACGGCTGAATCAGGTAAATGCGGCGGCGCTACGCGGGAGTGACGACGTAGGTGGCTGAGACCACGCCGTCGGTATCCGTTGAGAAGGTGAGTTGGACGTTGTAGTCCGCGCCTGCGAACGAGCCGAAGGCGCTCTTGTCGTCTGCATTCGAGACGTTCGCCGCATAGCCGGCCTGCTCGAGAGCGGACTGCGCGTCTGCGAAGCGATCCATACTGTCCGCGTTGACGACGACCACCCAGCCGATACCACCGCCCGATCCCCCGCCGACGACCGTCCCCTCGATCAGCGGTACGGCGTCGGTCGGGAAACCCTCCGGAATGCCGCCGTCGGTCGAGACGTCGATTCCCGCGTCGCGTGCCTCTTCCAGCGCACGCTCGAGCGCCCCGTCCACCGCGCCGCCGATCATGTTGTCGATCGGAGTCCCCGAGCAGCCGACGAGCGTTCCGGACAAGCCGACAGCGAGAACGCCGCCTGCCACAGCCCGGAGAACGATTGCTCGGATGGTTCGAGTCGACGCGGTCATGATTCGACGGTAGCCCGCGCGGATGGGGGTTCCGTCGGCACGCGCCGGGTCAGGCGTTCTGCTTCTTGAGCCGCGAGGTGGCCCGGGCGCGAGCGGTCGCGTCGAGTTCGACCTTGCGGATGCGCACGAACTCGGGGGTGACCTCGACGCACTCGTCGTCGCGCGCGAACTCGAGGCTCTCCTCGAGGGTGAGCTTGCGCGGAGGGGTCATCCGCTCGAAGTTGTCGGCAGTCGACTGACGCATGTTGGTCAGCTGCTTCTCCTTCGTGATGTTGACGTCCATGTCATCGGCGCGCGAGTTCTCGCCGACGACCATGCCCTCGTAGACGTCCTGCGTCGGCTCGACGAAGAACGTCATGCGCTCCTGCAGGTTGACGATCGCGAACGGCGTGACGACACCGGCACGGTCGGCCACGATGGAACCGTTGACACGGGTCGTGATCTCCCCCGCCCACGGCTCGTAACCGTGCGAGATCGCGTTGGCGATACCCGTTCCACGGGTGATCGTAAGGAACTCGGTGCGGAAGCCGATGAGACCACGCGACGGCACGACGAACTCCATGCGCACCCATCCGGTGCCGTGGTTGCTCATGCCCTCCATACGGCCCTTACGGGCGGCGAGGAGCTGCGTGATCGCGCCGAGGAACTCCTCGGGCGCGTCGATGGTGAGGTGTTCGAACGGCTCGTGCAGCTTGCCGTCGACGCGCTTCGTGACGACCTGCGGCTTGCCGACGGTCAGCTCGTAGCCTTCGCGGCGCATCTGCTCGACGAGGATCGCGAGAGCCAATTCACCACGGCCCTGGATCTCCCACGCGTCGGGGCGGCCGATGTCGACGAGCTTGATCGAGACGTTACCGATGAGCTCGCGGTCGAGACGGTCGCGAACCATACGCGCGGTGAGCTTGTGCCCCTTCACCCGCCCGATGAGCGGGGAGGTGTTGGTGCCGATGGTCATCGAGATGGCGGGGTCGTCGACGGTAATGGTCGGCAGCGGCCGCACGTCTTCAGGATCCGCGATGGTCTCACCGATCGTGATGTCGGGGATACCGGCGATGGCGACGATGTCACCGGGGCCCGCGGATTCGACGGGATAGCGGGTGAGCGCCTTCGTGAGCATGAGCTCGGTGAGACGGAGGTTCGCGACAGTGCCGTCGTGCTTGACCCACGCGACCTGCTGCCCCTTCTTGATACGGCCGTGGAAGATCCGCAGCAGCGCGAGGCGGCCGAGGAAGGGCGACGAGTCGAGGTTGGTGACGTGCGCCTGCAGCGGGTGCTCGTCGTCGTAGGTGGGCGCGGGAACGTGCTTGAGGATCGCCTCGAAGAGGGGCTCGAGGTCGTCGTTGTCAGGCAACGAGCCGTTCTCCGGCTTGTTGCCGCTCGCGGCGCCGTTACGGCCCGACGCGTACACGACGGGCACGTCGAGGATCGCGTCGAGATCGAGATCAGGGTGCTCGTCGGCCATGTCGCTCGCGAGGCCCAGGAGGAGGTCCTGGCTCTCGGCGACGACCTCGTCGATGCGGGCGTCGGGACGGTCGGTCTTGTTGACCAGCAGGATCACGGGCAGCTGCGCCTCGAGCGCCTTGCGCAGCACGAAGCGGGTCTGCGGCAGCGGACCCTCGGATGCGTCGACCAGCAGGACGACGCCGTCGACCATGGACAGGCCGCGCTCGACTTCGCCACCGAAGTCGGCGTGGCCGGGGGTGTCGATCACGTTGATCGTGATGGCACCGTCAGTGGCGTGCTCGCCGTTGTAGAGGATCGCCGTGTTCTTGGCGAGGATCGTGATGCCCTTCTCGCGCTCGAGCTCGTTGGAGTCCATCATCCGGTCTTCGCCCTCGAAGTGGGCGTCGAACGAGTTGGTCTGCTTGAGCATGGCGTCGACGAGAGTCGTCTTGCCGTGGTCGACGTGGGCGACGATTGCGACGTTGCGCAGGTCGGAGCGCGTGGCAAGAGCCATGAGAGAACATCCTTGAAAGAGAGAGGGGCCGGAAATCGACGTTGTCACGGCCGGAAAACAGGCGCAGCAGAGCGCCACGACCCCACCAGCCTACCGCCTCCTATCCCTCAGCAGGCAGAATGCCGCTCAGCAGGCAGTATTCGGTGGATACTGCCTGCTGAGCGGAGAACTGCCTGCCAAGCGAAAGCGGAATGCCCGGGCCCACGGCGCCACGCTTGGTGCTGGGGACTGAGCGAGAGGGTTAGAGGCCGAGCTTGATGCCGGCGCCCGGAATGGCGTCGAGGAGCTCGCGTGTGTACTGCTGCTTCGGGTTTTCGAACACCTCGTCGGTGGAGGCCGCCTCGACGATGCGACCGCTCTGCATCACGCACACGTTGTCCGCGATGACGCGGACCACCGCCAGGTCATGTGTGATGAAGAGGTAGGTGAGGTCGAGCTCCCCCTGAAGATCGGCGAGCAGCTTGAGGATCTGCGCCTGCACGAGTACATCGAGAGCTGAGACCGCCTCGTCGAGGACGACGATGTCGGGCTTCAGAGCCAATGCACGCGCGATAGCGACGCGCTGGCGCTGTCCCCCAGAGAGCTCGTTCGGGTAGCGGCCGGCGAGAACGCGTGGCAGCGACACCTGGTCGAGCAGCTCGAAGACGCGATCCCGACGGGAGGCGCGGTCCCCCACGTTGTGTACCTTGAGTGGCTCGGAGATCGTGTTGCCGATATTGAACAGGGGGTCGAGCGAGCCGTAGGGGTCTTGGAACACCGGCTGCATCGAGCGGCGCAGAGCCATGAGCTCGCGGCCCTTCAGTCTCTCGGTGCGTCGACCTTCGATCTCGATCGATCCGCTGGTCGCCTTCTCGAGCCCGAGAAGCAGCTTCGCAACGGTCGATTTGCCGGAGCCGGACTCGCCGACCAGCGCCGTTGTCGTGCCCTTCCGGATGGCGAAGGACACCTTGTCGACCGCGGTGAAGTCCTCGGTCTTCAATCCGCCTTGGCGGATCTTGAAGACCTTCGTGAGGTCTTTCACCTCGATCGCCGTGGCTCTCGTGGCATGCCGATGCTCGGCACGCGTCTCGGCGGCGTCGATCAGGTCGAGACCCTCGGCAGAACGCGCGACACCGTGCTCGATCGCGCCGAGCTTGGCATTCGTCGACTCGATCCGCCGAGACGCGAGGCTGGGCGCCGCCGCGATGAGCCGCTGCGTGTAGGGGTGCAGCGGGTTCTGCAGGATCTCGAGCGAAGGCCCTGCTTCGACGATCTTGCCCTTGTACATGACGATGAGCTTCTCGGCTCGCTCAGCCGCGAGGCCGAGGTCGTGCGTGATGAAGAGCAGCGCTGTGCCATCGGTCTCGGTGAGGGTGTCGAGGTGGTCGAGGATGCGCCGCTGCACGGTCACGTCGAGAGCCGAGGTCGGCTCGTCGGCGATCAGCAGCTGCGGCTTCGACGCGAGTCCGATGCCGATGAGAACGCGCTGACGCATACCGCCCGAGAACTGGTGCGGATACTGGCGGAGACGCTTGCCTGCGTCCGGCAGGCCCGCGTTCTGGAGTACCTCGATCGCCTTCTCGCGGATGGCTTTGCGACCGGTCGCGAGGCCGTTGGCTTTGATCGTCTCTTCAACCTGGAAGCCGACGCTCCACACCGGGTTGAGGTTCGACATCGGGTCTTGAGGGACGTATCCGATGCGCTTGCCTCGAATGTCTTCGAGCTCGTGGCGGGACGCTTTCGCGAGGTCTTTGCCATCGAACACGACCTGGCCGCCCGTGATCCGTCCGCTGCCGGGAAGCAGGTTGATGATGGCGGCGGCGGTGGTCGACTTGCCGGACCCGGACTCCCCCACGATCGCCACGGTCTCGCCCGGGTTGATGGTGAAGCTGACACCGTTCAGCGCCTTCACCTCGCCGCGCTGGGTGCGGAAGCCGACTTCGAGATCCTTGACCTCGAGCAGCGGTGCGCCGCTTGCCCTGGTTGCGCTCATCGGAGTGCCCTTGCTTTCGGGTCGAGTGCGTCGCGCAGCGCCTCACCGAGAAGGATGAAGCTCAGCACCGTCGTGGTCAGCGCGATCGACGGGATGATCAACGTCTGCGGGTCGGTGCGCAGGTCACGCTGCGCCTGACTGATGTCGTTACCCCACGACATGAACTCGATCGTGGGGAGCCCGACTCCGAGGAAGGACAGCGTCGCTTCCGCGGTGATGGCCGCGCCGAGCGACAGGGTGGTCACGACGATGACGGGGGCGATCGAGTTCGGCAGCACGTGCTTGAACAGGATCCCGAAACGTGACAGACCGGTCGAGGTGGCAGCCATGACGAAGTCGGCGTTCTTCACCCGCAGAACCTCGGATCGCAGCACTCGAGCGGTCGTCGGCCAGGCGAAGACACCGATCGCGAGGGCGATCACCAAGATGTTCCGGTTCTCCGAGAACACCGACATGATGACCACGGCGGCGAGGATGTAAGGAATCGAGAAGAAGATGTCGCCCGCACGCATGAGGACCGTGTCGACGAATCCGCCGAAGAAGCCCGAGAGCGCCCCGAAGATGATGCCGGTGATCGTGGTCAGCAGAATCACGATCACGCCGACAGAGAGCGACGTCGACGCTCCGTGGATCACCCGCGAGTAGATGTCACAGCCCTGCTTGGTGAAGCCGAACGGGTGACCTGCTGTGGGGCCCGCGTTGCTGTTCGCCAACAGGCAGCCCGAGTTCGGTGGCGTCGAGGTGAAGAGACCTGGGAAGAGCGCGACGAAGACGATGAAGGCGATGAGGGCGCCGGAGATCCAGAACATGGGGCGGCGGCGCAGGTCGCGCCAGGCGTCGATCCAGAGGTTGCTCGGCTTCTCGTCGAGGTCGACGGCGTCGACGGACGCGATCGGGGTCTCGTCGACCGGAGCCACGTAATGGTCGGCGGAGCGGGCGGGCACAGCTGCTCCTGGGGTCTCACTTGACATAGCGGATCCTCGGGTCGAGAACGGCGTAGAGCAGGTCGATCAGGATGTTCACGACGAGGTACAAGAGCACCATCACCGTGACGAAGGAGACGACGGTGGGCCTCTCGCCTCGGATGATCGCCTGGTAGAGGGTGTTACCCACTCCGGGAACGTTGAAGATGCCCTCGGTGACGGTCGCCCCGACGATGAGCAGACCGAAGTCGGCGCCGAGTTGGGTCGTGACCGGGATGAGCGAGTTACGGAGGATGTGCACGGGCACGACGCGGCGGCGCGAGAGGCCCTTGCTGTATGCCGTGCGCACGAAGTCGGCGCCTGAGGTCTCGATGACCGATGAGCGGGTCAGACGAATCGCGGTCGCGACGACGAACATGGCCAGCACGATGGCAGGGAGCAGCAGTCGACCGAACGAGGTATCGGCACCGACCGTCGGCGAGAACCATCCCAGCTGTACGGCGAAGAAGAACTGGCCGATGAAGCAGAGGACGAAGATCGGCACCGAGATGAGCAGAAGACTCAGCACGAGTGCGCTCGCATCGAAGATGCCGCCCTTACGGAGGCCGCTGATGAGGCCGACGGTCAGAGCGACGACCATCTCGATGACGATCGCCATACCGGCGAGCTTGAGCGTCACCGGGAAGGTCCTGGCGAGGATGTCGTTGACCGACTGTCCCGAGAACGAGATACCGAAATCTCCTGTGACGACGTTGCCCAGGTAGTTCAGGTATTGGATGAAGAACGGCTCGTTGAGCTTGTACTGCTCTTCGAGTCGCGCCAGCAGAGCCGGGTTGGGTGCCCGGTCACCGAAAAGGGTGAGCAACGGGTTGCCCGGCATGGCGAAGACCATGAAGTAGATCAGGAACGTCGTCCCGATGAGCACGGGGATGGCTTGAAGCAGGCGCCTGAGGATGTAGTACGCCATGGTTCAGCCGCGATTCGTTGTGTGAAACGGCATGGGCATGAAACTTACCTTGGTTTCGGGGAGGTCCGGCCACGAGTGTGGGGCGACGACCGCAGCCGCCGCCCCACACCGGGATTGATTTACCGCTCTACCTGATCAGGACTTCGTGATCTGGTTGTACAGCGGCACCGAGTGCCAGTCGAACTCGACGTTCTCGACGCCCTCGCCGTAACCACCGGTCACGTTCGAGTACCACAGCGGGATGGCCGGAAGGTCCTCGAGGAGGATTTCCTGAGCGGACTGGAACGCCTCGTTCGCGGCATCGATGTCGGCCGCGGTCGCGCCTTCCTGAAGGAGGGCATCGAACTCGGCGTTCGAGTAGTCACCGTCGTTCGAGCTCGCGTTGGTCGCGTATAGCGGCCCGAGGAAGTTGTACAGACCCGGGTAGTCCGCCTGCCAACCGGTGCGGAATGCCGTCTCGATCGTCTTCTCGGTGATCTGCGAGCGGGATTCGGCGAAGGTCGGGATCGGGTTACCGGAAGCCTCGATACCGAGCGTGTTCGCGACGCTGTTGGCCACGGCGTCGACCCAGCCCTGGTGACCGCCGTCAGCGTTGTACGAGATCTGGAACGATCCCTCGAACGGCGAGATGGCGTCAGCCTCGGCCCAGAGGCGCTGTGCCTCTTCAGGGTTGTACTCGAGCACCTCTGCACCGGCGAGGCTGTCGCTCCAGCCATCGATGGTGGGCGAGGTGAAGTCGCTTGCCGGGGTACGGGTGCCCTCGAAGATCACGTCGGTGATCTCTTCGCGGTTGATCGCCATGGAGAGCGCCTGACGACGCAGCTGGCCCTCTTCGCCGACCCAGTGCTCGAACGCGGCCGCGTTGGCGTACTCGGTCGTGTCGGACGGGATCGTGAACGACTGGAAGACCGCTGCGGGCTGGTTGATGGCCCGGTCGCCGAGGTCGTCCTCGAACGTCGCGTAGTTGGAGTCCGGGATCGCGTCAAGCACGTCGAGGTTGCCCGAGAGCAGGTCGGCGTAGGCCGCGTCCTGGGTCGCGTAGAAGATGATCGTGAGTCCACCGTTCTCGGCGGCGCGGGGGCCGTCGTAGTCGGGGTTCGTCACGAGCTCGATCTGAACATCGTGCTGCCACGCGCCATCGCCCGAAAGCATGTAGGGGCCGTTGCCGATGGGGCTCTCGCCGAACTCGGAGGTCACCTTGCCGTCGGCGTCGAACGCCTCGTCGGGCAGCGGGTAGAACGCCGAGTAGCCGAGACGCAGCGGGAAGTCGGAGAGCGGCTGGTTGAGCGTCACCTCGAAGGTGTAGTCACCTGTGACCTCGAGGCCGGTGAGCTCGCTGTCCTCGTCGTAGCTGAAGCCTTCGATGTCCTCGAAGAAGTAGGAGTTGAGCTGCTCGTTCGACAGGAGCGCACCGAACTGCCACGCGTTCACGAAGGACTCGGCGTCGACGGCTTCGCCGTTGGTGAACTCGTGACCCTCTTCGACCGTGATCGTGTAGGTCTGGTTGTCTTCGGTCTCGATGGACTCGGCCATGTCGTTCGACGGCGCACCCTCGGCGTCGTACGAGACGAGACCGGCGAAGATGGCGTCGAGGATCTTGCCACCGCCGACCTCGTTGGTGTTGGTCGGGACCAACGAGTTCTGCGGCTCTGAGCCGTTCGCGGTGATGATCGCCGAGGTGTCGCCTCCGGACGAGTTGCCGCCGCTATCGCCGCTCGCGCAACCCGACAGGGTCAACGCGCCGGCAGCCACGAACGCGAACGCGCCGAGGCCCAGCTTCTTGGTGTTCACTGAGTGTTCCTCCTGTGTGCAGAGAGAAGACGCCAGACTCGGTCGGCTCGACCGGCTGGCGTCGGATAACCGGTACCCTAAGTCGGGGTACAGGGCCAGCCCAAATCCAGTGGCCATATCGTTACAACCCGGAAATCAAATCTCACGAGATTTGCGTCTTTGCAAGAATCTGCCGAGGAGCTCGCCTGTGACCGGGACCGTCGATTCGAGCGGAATGGTCCTCATCTCCGACGGGGATGGCGCCTCCCTCTCGTCGTGCATCGACTGGCACGAACGGAACACTCCCGGCAGGCCCGCGGCGTCCCCGTACCAGCGGACGGCCCTTCCGGGGTACGGATCGAACGAGCACCAAGCCTGCTCCCGCATCTGGCGCCCCACCCCGGCCCCCTCCCCATGAGTGTCGGCGTTCCGGGCGAGCGCGCACGTTCCGGCGGGCCCTATGGGCCGGAACGTGCGCGCGCATCGCGCGCCCGCCTCTGGTGGGAGATCGCGATCGTGCTCGGCCTGTCGCTCGGCGCCTCCGCGATCTATTCACTCGTCGCGATCACCGATCGACTCACCCGCGAGGAGGCGCTCGGCTCGCAGACGGCCACTCTCAACGGAAGTCTCAGCGCGCGACCCACGTTCGATCTCCTGTATCAGCTGCTCGGGATCCTCACCGACCTGGTTCCTGTCGCGCTCGTGCTGTTCCTGCTGTGGCTTCCCGGGCGATCAGCGTTTCGCCGGCTCGGTTTCGACGCGACGAGGCCTGCGCGCGACCTCGGATCGGGGCTGCTTCTCGCCGCCGTGATCGGGATTCCCGGCCTCGCGCTCTACGTCGTAGCGCGGCTGACCGGGATCGGCGTCGGCATCAGCACTTCGGGGCTCGACGCCTACTGGTGGACGATTCCCGTCCTCGTGCTCTCGGCGCTGCGAGCCGCGCTCACCGAGGAACTCATCGTCGCCGGATACCTCATGACCCGGCTGCGCGAGATCGGGTGGGGCCCATGGCCCACGATCATGGCGAGCGCTGTGCTGCGCGGGACGTACCACCTCTACCAAGGTTTCGGTGGATTCATCGGCAACGTCGCGATGGGTGTGGTCTTCGGTTGGATGTATCAGCGGTGGGGACGTACGACGCCGCTCATCGTGGCGCATTTCATCCTCGACCTGGTGTCATTCCTCGGCTATCCGCTTGCTGTCGCCTGGTGGCCGGCGTTCTTCGGCACCGGGTGAGGAGCCGGGTAGCTTCTTCATTTCGCTGCGCTCAATGGGCGGCCACTCGTGGGTCACGTGATCGGTTCCGAATCGCTCGGCCGCGCCTCGGAACCCGGCTTCGACCTCGGCAGCCGGGCCGAGCGGCTATCCGGGACAGGCTTTCCCTCAATCACGCCATCGTGTCGAGGATTGCTACCAGGTCGTCGAAAGAGGTCCGCGGGTTGACGATGGCGAAGCGCGTCAATGGGAGACCGCGGTGCGAACTCGGCGTGACGAACGCGAGCTGGTCTTCGAGCAGACGCTCCGACCAGGCCGCGTAGTCAGCCGCCGTCCACCCGTCGCGCTCGAACACGACGACCGACAATTCCGGGTCGCGCACGAGGCGCAGATCCGGGCGCCGACGGATCTCGTCGGCGATCTCGCGGGCGAGGGTCAGACAGGACGAGACCGCAGCGCGATAGGCGCCGACACCGTGGGTCGCCAGCGAGAACCAGAGCGGCAATCCGCGCGGTCGCCTCGTGAGCTGAATGGCGAGGTCGGACGGATTCCAGGCATCCGCCTCGGTCAAGGTGTCGAGGTAGCCGGCTCGCTGCGTGTGCGCGAAGCGGCCGTCGCTCGGGTCGCGGTAGAGCAGGGCGCACGCATCGAACGGCGCGAAAAGCCACTTATGCGGATCGACGATCACCGAGTCGGCATGTTCGACGCCCGCGAAGAGGTCGCGCGAGCCGTCGGCGAGCACGCCCGCCAGCCCGTACGCGCCATCGACGTGCAGCCAGAAGTCGAACTCGCCCTTCAGCGCCGCGATCGAGGCGAGGTCGTCGACGATGCCGAAATTCGTGGACCCCGCCGTGGCGACCACGGCGAACACCTCGTCGCCTCGTTCCTCGAGGGCCTCACGCACGGCACCGCCGCGCAGCTTGCCGTCCTCCCCCGCCGGGACGGGAACGAGTTCGATGTCCATGATCCTCGCCGCCGACGCGATGGACGAGTGCGCCTCATCGCTGCATACGACCACGCGCGGCCGCGCAGTGTCCGCGCCGTTCAGCGCCCGAAGGCGGCGGGCCCGTTCGCGGGCGGCGACGAGCGCCGACAGGTTGCCGATCGTCCCGCCCTGCACGAACACTCCCCCAGACTCCGCCGGGAACCCGATCTCTCTGGCGAACCAGGCCATGACCTCGTTCTCGGCGAACACCGCGCCGGCCCCCTCGAGCCACGACCCGCCATAGATAGCGGATGCCGAGACCACGAGGTCGAAAGCGATCGACGCCTTGCTGGGCGCCGACGGGATGAAGGACAGGTATTGAGGATGGTCGACCGAGATACAGGCGGGAGCGAGCACGTTCTCGAAGAGCGCCAGCGCGCGCCGCGCCCCGATGCCGGCTTCCGAGACGGAGCCGGAGGCGATCCGCTTCAGATCCCTTTCGCTCATGGGCTTGTCGAGCGGCAGGTCTTCGAACATCAGCCGTCGACGCGAATAGTCGAGGACGAGGTCGACGACCGCTTCGGTGTCGGTGGAAAGCGCATGCATTCGCGCTCCTGAATCCTGTGGTCGAGGCGGCTCCACCCGGAGGTCATCCTTGTTCATCGTCTATTCCTTGCCGTCTTCGTCAGGGGTGCCGCGTCGACGCCCCAGAATGATCGCTACGCCCACACCGATGAGCGCCAGCACACCGATTCCCACGGCGGCGCCGATGAGGATGGCGTCGTCACTGGGACCGCCGGTCTCCTCAGCCGCCTCACCGCATGCGGGAGCTTCCGCGCCGTCGGAGGCAGCCGCACCATCGGCGGGGGCGTAGTCGAATTCGTATGCGCCCGAGATGGTGTGACCGTCGGAGGAGACCACCTGCCAGATGACCTCGTAGCTCCCCGCCTCGCCGAGCGCGACATCGACAGAGGCGGTGTTGTCCACGAGCCGCGGGCAGCCCGTTTCGAAGTACCGGCCATCGCGCATCACCTGGAGCGCAGCCGAACGCTGGTCTTCACCGATGCTGAGGAGCGTTCCGCTGTAGCTGAGCGTGACCTGCTCGACCTGCCCGACCGTGCTGCCGGCCGCGGGTTCCGCCCCCGTG
>Ga0210040_10001435_pt1 | contig 35979 bp, 37 predicted proteins | sample CryGeyCG12114_NA_FD_185462 | JGI IMG/M metagenome (GOLD analysis project Ga0210040, IMG submission 185462) | Groundwater microbial communities from aquifer - Crystal Geyser CG19_WC_8/21/14_NA (SPAdes) (version 2) | ecosystem: Environmental > Aquatic > Deep subsurface > Groundwater | place: USA...
GCACATTGCTTTGAAGCAGCACAGAGACGGCATGGGTGGTGGTATGCTCTCTTTCCGCGTGAAGGGCGGCCACGCAGCCGCTGAAATATTCTGCCAGCGAACCAAGATTTTCGTGCTAGCTGAATCCCTAGGAGGTGTCGAGAGCTTATGTGAAGTACCATCGGCCATGACACATTCTGGCATACCGAAGGACCAAAGAGAGGCAATCGGCGTGTTCGATGATCTAGTCAGGTTGAGCTGTGGTGTAGAGGACAGTGCGGATCTCGTGAATGACGTGCTACAGGCAATAGAGAAGAGCGTGGTTGCGTCCAAGGTCACGAACGGGGTTAAAGATACGAATGGCACGAGTCAACCATAAGCAAGACGGATGATCATGAACTGTGGCAGTCCTAGACAGATAAACTGGAAAGACGAAGGACTGGTTGGGATGGCTGGGGATCCGGATGGTATGACTTACGACGGCGTTCCGGGCGGTCCGGTTCTCGACAAGCAAGATAATATCAAGCGTAAGTAGAAGTAACGCTCAAGCGCGATATGCCAGCAATTGGTCGCACAATGGTAGGTCTGTCGAATCTGCCTACGTAAGCAGCCCAAAAGTGCTGCGATGTCGGATTAGCTTGCCTCAGCGTATAACTCCGCCGTACTCCTCCCGTGGGGTCGAGTACGGTTATCTTAGCAAGCCATCGGTGCGGCGTCATCTACAAGCCGTCCACAAGCTTCAGCTCAATTGTTTCTCATTTCTCGGTCGCTACACACTTGTCTCAATCTACTGTATCACAACATACCAGGTTCAGATCCTGCAAATAGCTGAATTCGATATGCATCTCCTTGCATCCTTGAAACACAAATTGAGCTGCTGCTCATCATTCTCTGATAGCTGCCAAGTCATGGCCTCACTTCTAATAGTGGTTTGGCTACTTTTTCCAGTATCCATTGTGTTGGACTTCTTTGTTCTGCTATGTCCGTGCACAAGTCATGCAAGCGCTTGCTCAACACACGGTAATCGCGTCTGAGATGAAAAATCTACTGACCCCATGTTTCAGTTTGCTGGCCAGTTTGCTTGAGGCGTCCATGAGTTCTCTACTCCCACAAATCAAGTCACTGTTGCATGACTACAAATGCTCTGGCACGAGGTGCTTAGGCTTCGGGTAAGTACAAACAGCCCACGAGAGTAACATCTTGTATGTCTTCTATGTCCTGGCGTTTTGATGTTGCAGTCGAGTCTTTGTTCTCAGGTACGTATGAGTAATCTGGGTGTCTGCTCAGCGTGCAGCTACACCGACAACTAGCATCTCGAGACATATATAATACCCGTCTCCTGAAGTTGACTCACTTCATAGAGCTCAGGCTATTGTGGATGGGTGAAACTGAGCACGAATGCTGACACCGCACTTCACTGAGAAGCCTTCAGGGACAATGGTTGCACTCGCCACGGCAGACATGGCCCGCATGCGCTCCTCGAGTGCCATATGCGGTCTGGCAGAGAAATGGCATATAAATGAGCTGCTGGGGTGGATATACCGGTTGTACTACTACAGCTACAGGAACGACCAGATTCAAAAGCCTATCCACCTCAGATCGAGTCCCGAATCACACAAAGTTCAAGCTGCGAACGATCTTCCGCACAGCCAGTACGCTGCAAAAGTCAATCCAGTCGCCATTCTGCTTGAGAGAACTCTGGAGTCAAAGCAACCACAGCAACGCTTTTCCCTCTCACAACAGGAGATCAGCTACATGGAGCACTTCGTTGCAAGTTCTGACAATCCTACCGAAGCTCAAAGAAGAGCTCTGCTTGCATGTCTGGTGGAGAAGCCGGCCATTAGTTCTAAATTGATCACGGACGAAGGGCAGAGTCCAGTACCTCGTGATGCCGACACCGTACTGCAAGACTTTGATCCCACTGATCTTACTGGTGAAATATCTGCCACCCCTGGTAGCCCTAATGCTTCTCAAGTGGACAAAGCCATTGTGAGCACACAAACGGGACTAACGACAATTCACGCAGACGGTCCGGTTGAGTCTGACTGCCGCACCTTACACGGGCCTCCCGCAGCCACAATCACTCCATTAGCTGATGGTCCGCGTACTTTCGAGGAGACATCAGCATCTTGTGTCATCGACATCGCCTTTGAGGAAGACACACGCCTGTACGGAATGCACCCTGCCAACCTTGAGGGTGAACAGGCTTTGAAGCTCGACAAAATGATGCCAAAGGGCTACAGATATGCCCGGGACTTGCAGTCCGATCTAGTCTTCATTCCTCCGCTCAATCACCCGCAGAATGTTCCTGGTAGTGACTTCGTCATACAGAAGAAAGGAACTCGTGCCGTGGCGATCATCAGACCTCCCGCTGCTATGAACGACACTGCTAGACGAAACAATGCAGTTCAGCACGGACTAACTCGGACCGCAAATGGCTATCAGCCTCCGGAGCAGAACACCCTTGCCTCGGATGCTTCAGTTCGGCAGTACAACTCAGCAAATGCTGACCAAAGCGTCCATCACCTCTCGGATCAACCACAAATGTCACCAACTTCTCGAGTCATTACTGCTATCAATGCTAAACCACCTTCGCAGCCACTGGAGTCCGCTGATCACGACTCAGTTCCTTCTATGTACGGTGTAAACTACACACAGAATCACTACGACTGGCAACAAACCTGGCACAACACGGATGTTCCGGGCGCAGGAGGCATGGATTCTTCCTACTTCTCACCACATCAGTATTTTGGGCTGCCTCAATACTTCGGAATGCCCTTCGACCAAACAGTAACCTGGGACGATGTACGGTACAATTCTGCGTATGCGTTCTTTCAGGACACATGGTATGGGGGGCACGGTACCGATGGTAGTGGTGGGACATTCTAGGTATCTTGCGGTCCTATCTTGGGCGTAAATGGACTACCACCCAGGTTCGAGTCAGCAATCACAAAGTAGGATTCAAGCTAGGTACGCGATCTCTGCCTGTGGGAATATGGCATGAAGACTGACTCTCGTAGATTGCTACAAATATACGCCCATTGCCGATCTTGGCCGGTAGTTAGCACAAATAGCAACTGTTAGTATTGAAATATCCATGCTCTTGCTTCTTTGCCATCTTCTCCCCATCTACATATCACATTCATTGAATGGCTTTCAACGTCCCCACTTTCTTAACAGATCATTCTATGTGACTTGCAAGCAAACCGTGAGGTTGCTTTTGTCTCGAGGTTGGAGCTTTGACCATAACGCCATGGGGCTGTCTCGTTTCGTTCTGCTGATGTTCTCGCAGCGTTGGTTCAAGTACCAGTGAAGGTCCTGTTGTCCGAATTGCGGCAATGACCGAACGTCACAAAAGCACAGTCGACCAAGACACTTCACAACTCGAACACACAGCACTTTCACAAAGGACGCCAGCCTTGAGCGCGACTCCTATCTCGTCAGTGCAGTCATGCAGTCACTCGATGTCACGGTCGTATCCGGGCCGCACAATATGTATATCAGGCTGCTGGTCTGGTATATCCGCGTAGTATTTTACAGCGGCATTTCCTAAAATCAAGCGGCTAGTACTGATTGGAAGGACCTAAAATCAAACCACAGCCTCAGAACAAACTCTGAGGACAACGTACTGATATGTCATTTACATTCCAGGGCAGCGGCTGGGCTTGGAATCATCCAATCGAGGCATGCAGCCCGACTGTTGCAGACATCTGGCATGGAGGTCAATGGTACGAGCTTGACACGGGGCGGCCAATCCCACCAAAGGTCAAGACGATTCCTGAACGGGTCAGACAACTCCAAGCAGTACACGTCAAGCTGATTGAAGAAAATGACAAGCGCTGGCACAACCAAGCAATGCTTCAGGGCATAGACCCGGCATCACACTACCACTGTGTCGCCTTTAATGTGGAAGAAGCTCGAGACTGGACGGAGCTGAAGCTCATTGAATTCCAAGATCGTTGCAAGTGGGAACGACGCATGAGGATGGCTATAGCTTCAGGCACTATCATGAGCTCCTTCCGCACCCAATTTCCGCAGCTTCTGGCCGATCAGCACCTTGCGCACAAGGAAGCAAAGCCGCCTCGTCCGAGAACGCTCGATGCCTACGTTGCAAGGATGAAACTTGCCCAGTCGCAAGCTCGTGTCTCTACAAACACTGCGACAGCCCATGAAGCCCATGCTACCCAGCCAAGACCGGCCATTGCCGAAATGGGACAAGCGCGAACACGACTCATGTGGCAGCAGCCAACAAAAGCGGACTCCAACAATGCAACAGTCCAAACACCAGCCACCACTAAGACACCAACGACGGCAAAGACGCCGAGGGCAGGTCCAAAGGCGATCGCAATCGTGGCTCCAACACCTGAGTGGGAAGCTGCACGGTAGGCGAGGAAGCAAGAAAGAAGCGACACTGTTGTGACCAAGGATGAAAAGGAGTAGTTTCAATACTTGAGAAATGTAATGTCGGACTACTGACTCAAGTGCTCGCAGGTAAGCAGCTGGTCTAGGCAGGAATGACAAGTATTTTGAACTATGAGAACGTTTTCTGTCGTCTTAGTTAATGCTGGAGTTGCACCTGCTACCCCGAAACACGAACTGAACATTAGAGAAGCAGGCACTACCAAGTCTGCATAACCTCAGTCAAGGTAAGTAAGTCAAGCCCTCCATGAATTGATATTGTCCCCGAACCCCTTCTAGCAATTGTTTGCTCTTCTCACTAATTACTGCTTGCCCATGTGTTCTAGCAATCACCATGAATCACATCTACATACTTTCCGCCCCCATGTACCTGCGTTCCTTGCTCAACCTTCTCTCTAAGGCCCTGGCTTCCTGGACGTTGAACGCTCAGAGATTTTATGACATAGTATCGTATATACATACTTTCCAGGGATCATATGCAACAGCAAGACCCTGCTCTACCTATACTCCCGAAACCCACAAACTCGAGACTTGCTCAAACATGTTCGAGAAGGAAGAAACACCGTCTCGTCACCGGGTTGCATAGGCTTGCAATTGAGTATGGCACAAATCGTGTCTCACTCAGGCTTGGCACAGATCCCAGAGCCAATTTTCAACACATCAGATCTCCCAGTCCACCTCGAGGGCGAGACAACTTTCGCGACAACCACAGTCCTTATCGAGATGAAAGGCGAGGCGGCAATGAGAGAAACTTCAACCATGACAGGTCCTTCTCTCCCAGACGTGAGCGTTTCGGCTCGCCTACCTATCGAGAGCGTTCACAAGTACCCTCAAGACATCTTCGAGGATCTTGTCGATGGCAGCAAGTCAACATCCTTCGCACAATCTCTCGGGTCAAGACCGATCATGCAGGCGATGACTGGTTGCGTTCAAGCACGCTTCTCAAAGACGACAAGAAGCCTTGGTCGTTGTCCGTACGAGACATGCAGTTGATGTATCGGTAAATCAAAGACCACGACGTCGCCACTAATGACGGTCTTACTCGAAGCCTTGGCCTCGAAGCCACACCATCAACAAAGAAGACAACAAGGCGGACAAAGAAGAGTGAACTATAATGACGACGCGACAAAGCGTTGGCGTGTTACCGACTGCACGTTGTGACTCGAGCCTTGTTGTCAGGAGTGAAGTCGATGCGGCGGGTGCAGTCAGTCTTGCGCCGCATGGGTGATTAGCCGTAAATGGAGTTCGATACCATGAAGATGTTGTTGTATCACAAGCGCACACGGCAGCGATCCTGTAGCAAGTGCAGACCGAAACAAGTGATACCTCCCACCTCTCCACAGTCAACCCAATCAAGCCGGCAGGATGACTTCGAAGCAAGTTCCTCCCGTCACCATTGTCCATATCCTAAAAGAATCAGGTATCCTTCCCCTACCTGAATCAGAGGCCACAACTGCTCGAATCAAACGACGACAAGCCGTTCACCGCCAGCAGCTATTGAAGCATATGGGTATGTGTGCAAGACCACTAGAGCCCCTGGATTCTTTGCCATCTCTCCGTCTGAATGTCGACGCCCTCGGCGATTGTCATGAGGTCCAGTATAGGGCGTACTCCTACCATTGCCAAGTGGAGCTATTTAGCCGCTTCCTCCGCGGTTTCTGGATTGATGATATTAGCCTCGTTCCACAAGGAGAGCTGGACACCGTGGTGGGCATATTCAAGGGATTGTTTGGCCCGGTGACCTCAAAAAGAGCCAACGCTCCTGTACGGCGACACCCTGCAATAGCTCGAGCAATGCAACCAGAGCATATGCAGCAGCTGCAAGCACTGGTTGCAGACCTTGAGTCACGCGGAGCGCTCTGGCCTCGTACTCTCGTGGTCAGTCGAGAGATCCATGCGCACGCCGGAGACGATGAGACGAACGCCGATGCTTCGCCATCTGAGATTGAGCAAACTCAGTCTCAAGAGAGCAAGAGGAACGATGTTGGATCAGCTCGGCCCGTAAAGACTTTTGTCGACAAGTCCCCTGCTCCTTGGCAGCACCAGGCGGGGGCATTCGACACGGCTGATAAGCGACTTCAACGCATGGCGGAGAAGAAGAATCAGTCGCAGTATCAGAGAGGCAGAGAGCAGGTTGCAGACAACTCTGCGCATGCCGTCACACACTCTCCAGCAGCACAAAGACAATGCCGGCCACTGGCAGTGTCAAACGCCTTTGGCTTGCTATCCACGATCAAGGAGGAGCCGGCGAATGGTGTTTACGCACGAGAAGATGGCACACCTCAACAACTGATCCAAAGTCCTAAGAATCGAACAACCTCCTCCGACAATCAAAGCAACGAGCCATCCATACCGGTAACCACCGCAGTGGGTTCAGGTGACGCCTTTTCGAGCATCGACCGAAAGAGGGATCGAATTGCCACACGAAACAGCGCCCGAGATGAACGCGTTGCCGGTGGTAGGCGAGACTCATGGAGAATGTCACTGTCGGGCAATAGCCAGGTTGCGGAACGGTCTCCTAGCCGATCTCGCTACCGAGAGGTCAGGAAAGGGTCGAACTGGATGAACAAGGAATATACCGACGGACGGGACCTAGACTGGAGTAGGGGAACTAAGTAGTTCGGGACACCTAGTCGAGCCCTAATACCTGAAAGCTTAGGGGATGGTTGTTGGAGGCAACATAAGGAAATGGTATACATAACCTCGGAACTCTTCAAGACGCCTGATGAATCATTTCATGAACCAGTGAGTCTAAGTGCGAGACCATGTCAGAACGCTGCAGTGTGACAGCAACGAATCAAGAACAAATTCGAACCATCCACGCTTTGAGCACTTCCCCGCGTTTCTCAATTGCTGCTGTACCGTCGTTTGTCTACCGCCTTTATGCTTTTGTAGACCTTCTCGTAGTAGGAACTTGCGACCATAACTACCTAGGTAATGACCAGATGGAAAGGTGCGTTGTGATGATGGGTCAGGTCCGGCAAAGTTGTCCTTTTCCGGAGAAAGACAAAGCTTGTATCTGCTACGGTGCACTACGGAGACAACCTCTGCAAAGCTTCTGACGATGCACAAGAGATCGGACGGCGTCTGCTAAGTCTTCCAGCTCGACCTCTAATGGCACGACTCATTCCGCTATGACAGAGCTCTACTATCACCAAACTTGTATGTCGCGCCATTTGAGCAACAGTATCACGTTTAGGGTATTGAACCACGTACTGTCACAGCATTTGGTGGTTTCACACCCCTGCAAATCTACCGGTTGTTGCCACTTCCATCAACCTCAAAGCTATGCAGATGTCATGCTGTTCGACTCTGATGCAATTTCCTAAGCTCCTCCCCACCGAATACCTCTTACCATCGGGCAAAGGTCACTGCACCTGCTAGGAACTACCGTCTTGCAAGGCAAAGTTTGAGGCCGGCCATACGAAAAGTGGTAGAAGTTCAAGATACGTAGCGAGCCTTTGGCAGCATGGTGAGACTGGCGGTCGGAAAGAGAGTTTCTCTTGCTTGACCCCGGTTACGGCTTTGGTGTATAGTCCAGTGTTGCTAGTGTCGCGGTCCTGTATCTGCTGGTGGGTTCCTTGGACGTGCCTTCCTCCATCACCTTCTCGCGCTTGCCTAGCAGGAAGGCTTCTTGCAGTGCTGGGCAGCAGTACTGCAGTACTACAGCACGCTAGCTGCAGTACTGCTGCCCAGCACTGGCTTCTTGTATGTTCTGACGCATACTTCCTTGCTCACCTTAGGAAACACAGTGAATTCTCTCTCAACCGCTACTGCGGAAGTTCTCTGACTATCCCGTTATTCTTTGTACAGCCTATACCATCAAATTTTCATGTCAAAGCAAGCTTCACTTGCCTTGCAGCAACAATGAGGGTCATAGCAATTCTTGTCCTCATCTTACATCAAGGCTTTCAGCACTGGTGTCGTGGTGACGTTTCTGTTCACTTGCCCAAGGCGAGAACGACAACTGTCGGCTCTCACGTTCAAGACCCTTGTCAACCTCAGCAATGGCATGTTGCAGAGTGTCCCGTCGATGTCACCAGAGAAGCGACATGAAGGAACAGTGTCTGTGTCTTGATGTCCGTTTGTCCGTTCCTGGCTATCGAGGTATTGTCTAAAATACCGCAGAGGGCTGTCACTTTCACATGCTCGTTTGCGATGGGAAGAACGAAGTGAAAATCATCGTTACCTTATCATCAACCAAGCGTTACAGTTTCCCTCTTTGCCACGCTTCGTTTCAGTTACAAGGTTATAGATAGACCCACACGAGCAAGATCGATCTATTCAACATGAGCAACTTCAACCCTCCTACAGGGCCTGCTGCCGATCGAATGAGTCGACCGGAGAAAGCGCGACGACGAAGATCGAAGAATACACATAAGTCAGGGCTTCTTCCTGGCTGGGCACCCGACTATCAGCCAGAACTCTCGCAAGTGGTAGAGGAGCCTGTCTCACCAAAGACTATACCCAAGCAAGCAAAACCCACGTATCCAGGGCAAACCGAAATACAGCTGCAGCAAGGACGACAGCTGGCACGACGAGAAGCCATCCCAGCCTCGCCAGAGATGCAAGTGAAGATGCCACATGGTCATGAACAGCCTCACTCCACGTACCACATAACGACCACGCACCTGCAGCCTGTTCTTCCGCCGCAAGCACAGCCACCAACAGATAGCCACTTCACTGGCGGTCGCATCATTAACGTCACAACATACCAACGAGTCAACAACACGTGGTCAGATGGCCGTTGGACCATCACCCACGAAGGAATCAGATACCCCGCACTGCAACAAGCGACTGACTACCTCCACCTCATGATTGACTCCGTCCCAGAGGAAACCTTCGAGTCTCACCGCCACAGCTACATCGTCCCCCGCGCCAATTGGGGGTCGCCCGATGTCTTCGGACTGAAATGGCACCGACTATACTTGAGGGAAAACATGACTCCAGGTGCTCAATCCTTCATGTCAAAAGAAATGGAGGACTTTCTAGAAAGTGAAAAGATTTGGAACGAGAAATGCGAGGTTAACCTTGGAGATCACAGCCCGCCATATATGACCTTGGAAATGGAGCTTGAGTTGTTTGACTGGAGGAGAGTTATGATTATGGGCGTGAGGGAGGATATACTTAGGGATGCAGGTATAATGCCGAGGGATGGGTGGCTGAGACTTCATGGGGAAAGTGGTCGAGGTAGTGGGAGTGGTGAGCCTGGACCTGCTGTTAGCGGGTGAGGCTGTGACGAGCGAACGTGGAGCTTTTAGGATGGAAAGTGATTAGAGTAGGATACAACGATCTCGGCTTCCTAGATCAACATGTAAGGGCAGCCACAGCGGCGCATTCAAGTGCGCGCACCACAAGGACGAAATTGAATGCTGTACCAGAAACCTTCATGGTGGAGACACCAACACTCACACTCAAGAGCCATCATCCCCTTCACTTCAAGAAGCCTCAACCTACCCTTTCCTCCTTCCTCAATCACTCACAGCTTCCCACCCCTCATCACCACACTATCCATCCTCACCCCCTCCTCATCCTGCTCTTCAACCTCCAAACTCGGAAACACCCTCGGCATAATCCGCCGCGGCACACTCCCCCTCACAACACTATACCTCTCGAAATCCGCATCCACATACCCCCAATCACTCCGCAAATAATCCTCATCGAGCACCACGCGGCCATTCACGCTCTCCGCGGGCGCGCGTAACAGCGCCAATATCGCATCGCTGAAGATCTCGGGCCGGCGCAGATCGCGCCGCTTATCGCTGTCGGTGGAGCTGTCCATGCCCGCCGCTTGGACCTGCGCGTTCAGTTCTGTTGCGGCGGATGTGATTGCTACGGCGGGCCAGATGCTGGTTATGGACATGTTGGCGTGGGTGTGGGGTTTGCGCTGGATGTCTTTGGCGAGGCCGAGGGTGAGGATTGTCATGGCGAGCTTGGACATTGCGTAGGCGGTTTTGCCGTGGATGAAGCGCGAGTAGATTGGGGGGGAGACTACGATTATGCGGGCGCGGTTGGGTTGGGATTGGGATGCGAAGATGGGGAGGGTGGATTGGAGGGTTGAGTAGAGGCCTGGTGGGTGGGGGTGTGAGTATGGTATGGTATGGTGTGGTGTGGCTCTGATGGTGGTGGTGGTTGTGGTTGGGGCTGTGGTTGTGGTTTGACGGGGGCGGGGTGGTGAACGTGCAGTCCAGTGCGGTGCGGTGGTGAGTGGGGAATGGGATGGCAGGGAGCGCGCGGCGTACGTACCTTCAGCATTGACTTCCTGCATCAACTTGAAGCGTTTCAGTGGCGTGGTTTCAACGGCTGACCACCAGATTGCGCCTTCTCACCCGGTGCGGTTACGTTAGTCGACAGTACAGATCCGCAGTGCAGGTGAGAGGGTGGAACGGCTTACTTACCACTATTGTAAATGAGCACATCGATGCGTCCGAGCTTGGAGACTACATCGTCGACGAGCTTCTGGATGCTGGCGTGGTCCCGGGTGTTGACGGGAAGGGCTAGGCATGAGTTCCCTGCCTCGGTGATTTCGCGGGCGACGGTGTTGATCGTGCTGGCTTGTGAGTTTGGGTTTGGTGGGAACTCTGATGCTGGGATCGTGCTGGCGTCTGAGGTTGTTTTGGCGGAGACCACGACTGTGTGAGAAGTGCCCGTTAGTATATTGACTTGGCAGCAGCAGTACCGCAAGGCGCTGAATAAGCATGGACCTACCGAAATATCCATTCTTCGCAAGGTCGATAGCAACTTGCCGTCCTATACCCCTGCTAGCACCGATGATCAAGGCAACTTCTTTGCCGTTGCTAGACATGCTGGTGTGAGAGTTGCGCGTAGAAATAAGCTTGGGGCTCTTTGTGGCTTTTGTTCACATCTTGTACGCATTGTCATGTCTTGCCGCTTCTGACTGTATAATTCAAGCGGCACGAGCAGACTCTTGCTCGCTCTCGGTAGTAAAGCTGAGCCGAGCTGATTGGTGCCAAGGTGAGAGGAGGATGACAAAGGCGAGCAGCAATTCGACTTCGACCTCGGCAGTCTCTACGGTGTTGCCCCCGAATACAGACGCTGCTGCGCGAAAGTGATATCCCTGCTCAGCCGTAGCTTCCCTGTTGACGTTACGCGTTGGCATGAATCACGAGCATGAGCAGTATCGGGCCTTTTGGCGATATGGACACATCGCAAGCATGCTCCAGCGTGCGCGACGTCAAGCGACTTGACAAGTATTTCGACCGCCTTCGTTGAGAACCCTATGGCTTCAAAAATGACCTTTGTCGACCTTCCACCAGAGCTGCTTATCTACTTAATCGACTTCCTCGACTGGCCGACCTTAACAAGCTTACGCTCGGCCAATTCGTGCTTTCAAGACTTCGTTGACCAGAAGACGCTCCTAAAGCAGCACAAAGTATGCGCCAGAGCTCTCCTAATCGAAGAACATGCCCTCCTCCGTCAAATAGAGAAGGACTTCTGGGAAGCAGCAGAAGAGTCCTTCCAAGGCTACCACTCCTCATCCTACACATCTTCCAGTCTCGACCCGGATCTGCGCGCGTATGAGGAGCGATATAAGTGCCTTCATACGAGCTTGCCATGCTATCATTGTCTGCGCTGGTTGCCAAGCCTGACAGATGAGGCAAAGTTCGCGACTGAGTCAGATTTTAGTCGTGGTCGGAGTACCGGTTCTTTCAACCTCGGTGGGAAGGACGCCATGAAAAGGATATGTATTCCGTGCGGGATGCGCACGAAGCTCTACCCCAAGGGCACTAGAGTGAAACACTCCATTATCTGCGTTCGGTGCGAGGTACTAGACAGGGCACGAGAGGACTGGGCTTGGTCGTGGAAGGACCCGAAGAGAACATGGCAGATGTCGCATTATTGTCGTGAGTGTTTGGACGCGCCTAGTGTCATGACGCAGACGCAGGAGCAGTATTATCATGAGAGGATGTGGGGTAAGTACGAGGATAGCATGAGACGAGGCAAGAGATACCGGCTGGAGAAGGGTGCAAGGCTGAGGCAAGAGCGGGGGCTGATGCAGGTGATGGAAATGGGCAATTTCGGACCCGTCAATATTGATGAGGTAGATGCGAAGGCTAGGAAGCGGTATTGTGCTGTGATGCAGGAAAAGAGATTGTGCAATTCATGCGATGGAGCACATTCATCATACACTGGCAATCGTCCGAGCTGAGCATTGAAAGGTGCAAAAGCGGAAGAAAAATCAGCCACATTGTAATTGTATCATTGCATTCAAGGGTATCACCACATGAACAAGAAAAAAATTTATAGTCTGTAAAAGCACCAGTCAGCTTTCAGATCGTTCAACGCCTGCAATGTATTCGCCTTACCCATCTCTTTGAGCCTGATCTCTCCACGTAATTCTCATATCCTTCGTCCTTGTCTAGTATTGATCCGGCAGTCATTGCCTGTGTCAAGTTGCTCGTCGGCTCGCTTACAAGCTCGTCGCTCCGTTTTCCCCCTTCGCTGTGGGTGGAGACTTGTGTTATACATATTTCTTTCGTCTTTTAACCCCCTGTATCGGCCCGGTACCAGCTCAAGCTCCTTGTCAAACTCCTTCTCATGACGGAATTTTGTGTAGTCTCCTGCAATGTACCAATCTTCCTTGTTGATCCTGCGTGCAACTAATGGTATCTCGTAGTTCTATCGCCCATTCTCACCATATTGGACTCCTTGCATAGCGCCACCATTCATGATTGGTGGTAATGTCCGAGAAGCGTCAGAGTCCACACCATTTGTATAGCCACTATTGTACTGTGATATCGAGTTGGGTGGCGGGGGGAAGCCACCGCCATTGACACGGGCAGAAAGCTCTTTGAGCTGCAGTTCCATATGGTGCATCTGGTCGCGTTGTCGGTCGAGTTCTATGCGTGTGGATTTGTTCTGGCTCTCGAGTGAGCTGATGTAATCCATTGCTGTATGCGGCATTAGCTCATAATTGTCGTCAGTCTCGAAAGGTGTACTTACCTCGTAATAATATTTCCCCCTTCGAAGATTTGTTGTTCTGACCGGCTGGTAGTCTCTTACCCAATTGTTCGAAGTAGTCCTTCATTTCACCCCTCCGCTTTCGCTCGGCGATCTTGTGGGTGATTCGCAGTTCTGGTGTTCGGCTGTAAGGAGTAGAACCCGTGGGTGACTCGGGATCTTCTCTGAGAGACGAGATTCTCGAGTGCGACGGCATGGCGGTATGGTGATGGTGGTCCGGCAGCTCTGTCAGGGGATTAGTGTCGAGATCCTTGATCGGGGTGTACCGCATACCATGCTGACCCGGTGGCAATGGCCTATTAAGCTCACTGTACAACGAGTTCGTGGAAAAAGATGCCTGACTATTTCGCCGTGAGATGACTGATTCTGGTCGTATAGCAGACTCGTCTGGGTCTGGGAAAGCCCAAGGCTGACCCCGAGTGGGTTCTGCGGCGAATTGGCTTCTGTCACGGGGATGCTCCATGATTGGAGGAGCAATACGACCGGCGATGGGATTGCGCGAAGTCATGCTGTTTCGGGACCAGTGAGGAGAGATAGGTACACTGCTGTTAGACAGTCTCGAACCATTGGTATGAATACCTCGCTGTTGTTGTAGACTTGAAGCTAATGACGTTTGCGATACATTTGCACTCTGGTTGTAGGGAGAAGTTGGCCCGTTAAGTCTCAGCGCATCCAAGCCTTGATACATGCGACTGTCGACGCTGCCACGTCTCGAGTCGTTGAAATCACCACTCCCTCGGTGTTGATTAAGGTCAACGTTATGATGGGGTGCAGCCGAGTTCCGGTGGGAGGCGAAAGCAGATGATGGCATGGTAGGTTCCGTGGGTGTGTATGGTTGGGGTTGCGGATTGGGGGAGTGATTTGTTGAAGAAGTTAGGTAAGGCATGGTGCTGGTGGATGTGGTTGAAGAAGCAGAAACTAGAACTGTAAGCAGGATGAGGGCAAAAGCAGTATTCCAAAGCACTTACGGACACCCGTCGTACCTGTCCAACTACCAGCAGAGTCTCTGGGGGTCATACCCTGAGAAGGTTTCTCGTAGGCACGACTGTCCACATCTCGAGTGAGAGTGCTGATTGAAGGCAGCTTCTGTGACTGCAAAGGAGAGGAGTTCATCTCCCAAGGACGACGTGCGGTGGTTTCCATGGTTTTGGAAACTCAACTTGGCGAGGGTAATATTGTGAGCTCACAAGAGCAATTGACAATGTTGCGGTATATGCCAGGCCGGGAGGGCAGGTGGTAGCGCAGGCTCGATTTGAGGTAAAAGATTCCTCCCGCAGGTGCTTGTGGCACTGTAGCTCTCTTGCACGACGACTGGTCGATGAATGGTCACAGGCGATCAGTCACAGAACATGCGACGAGCATTCTCCGAGGAGCTAGCACGACAGATCCTCGTCCCACTTGCGTGGTCAGGGTGTGCAAGATCCAGTCGAGGGCGCAAAGTGTATGAATTCGAGGATCCTCCTTGATGAGCGGAACTGGAGCAGTCGAGTATTACAACTTCTGGATGCGAAATGTCTCTGTCTGATGCGCATGCAGCAGCGCTGATTTGATGGTCCTCCACAATATCTTGAGGTTAGCTAACCTCTGGCTCCAAGCCTTGTCTTGCGTAGTGATTCTGGTGGTTGGAGATGCAGGGCAGGAATGTATGCAGTTGGCCGGGCAATGCGTGAGGTAGAACGCTGTCGAGGCTTTGGCGCGATCAAGCTGAAGTCACACAGTGAAACTGGCGAATCTCGGCTCCAGCGAGACGGTGAGATGAAGGTCGTTCTGGAGGACGAACTGGCTTGTGGCTGCTCGCAGGTCGCAGGTCGCAGGTCCGACTGTTGAGCGTTCGACAGTGCGCCGTTACGGGAGCTGAAGGTGGACCACGTAAATCACAAAGGACCGCTGCTCAGGCTGCCAGACAGATGACCAACAGAGCAGACCGATTGCGCTGCCAGGTGCAGTGATGTGGTACTGTGAGGGCCTCTACCGTATAGTGTTGAGACGTGCACAGCAGTACGGAGAGCGAAGTTGAAGGCACAGCGTAGGAGACAAATGGTACTAAACGCTACGGGCGCACCAGCGCGAGATACCTCTCCACATTGCAACGATCTAGTTCTTGATTGTGATGGTCAGAGCCCTGGATAAACGTGGCATATGGGCCACGATGTCAGTCTAACTGTGTCTGTCGAGATCCGGTGTCTATCCCTACTGCTTCCTATGCGGACAACGCAGCTACGACTCCATGTGCCAATTGGAGCACAAGACGTAATACGTTATTGGTGGCAGACATGGGTTGGGTGTCCTCCAGCTAGCTACGAAGGGAGAGCCTGTCCGCCTATCAAGTAGACTCTCAGTGTACCCCGGTATGGCTGAGTCTGTGGAGCGCCCTTCCGAAGCCCCAACTTTTATCAATTCTCAAGCCCTTGCCACGACAAGCAACAGTCTCACTCATGCGTGGACGGATGAACATACTGTAATTGTCCAGCTGTGCCATGTATAGACTCGATACATGTCCAGCTTCCGCTTCGCCAGTGAGGTGCGTGCTGCCTCAAAAGCTGTTGTAGTAGATACATTCTCAGCTGAGTCTGCTACATGCTCTGACTACGGATGGGCCCCTGCGGCGCTCTTGCCGTGCTCGGGCGATAGGCGAACGCGTGCTGATCAGTGATGCCTTGCGGACCGACACGAGTCTTTACCCACGTGTCGTTCTGCACTGCAGGTTGCGCAAATCGTGTGCCACCCGGTCCTTTGAGCTCCCTACCTAGTTACATTTTGCCAAGTGGACGATGTCAAATGCTGGGCCTTGCAAACCACGCACACTAGCATTGTGACCTGTCGTGGGTGTTATAAATATTTCCTATGTGCTTCTCATGAGAATGAGCATAAAATCTCTCTTTGGTCAGGAACAGTAGTCATTTAAATTGAGTGGTTGGACGTGGCTTAAACTTCACCAAATGCACGCTATCCTGGACTTCAGCATATCTTGAAAGTATAATTATTCGATCTTCAGTTATCGACAGTCGATCATGCCGAGCATTCTCCGTACTGTCGTTGGCGAATATCGTTGCAAGTTGCTCCTCGTCCTTGAGCCCTCTACTGTACGTCTAGCATGAGGGGAAGGCGCCGACTGGGCTTCAGCCAGCATCCAGTCTGCTCGCTACACATGTGTCAGGCAGGGATTATTTGCGAGCTATTGAGTCTGACTATGGTTCCGGCAAGCCGCAAAGTACCTCTTGAGATTGGACTAAAGACTTGTTACGAGTCATTCGCCAGTATGCTTTTGAAATACATGCCTATGGCCCGGCCACTAGCCATCATGATTTCGCTGTGGTCGTCCTGTCACCTGGTCATCGAGGCTTATGGAGGCTCTGCGGGCTAGAGCGCACTAGCAAGAAAGGTCTCGTGGGACCGACATTAGAGTCGTAGCAACGGAAACCTCCTCGTACAAAAGCAGCATTCTTCGTCGTCTCGCACCTCAAGCTGCGGGGAAGCAATAATATTCAGCATCTGAATTGTTGCCGTATGGTCTGTCTCTACCTTACTCCGTAGAACTGGGACTACGGACGAGAGTTATTAGTCGCATGATGCAATGCGCGATAGGTCGAGATCCCTTGCAGCAGGACAAACGTGGCTTCTGGCAGGCATATCCCGGGAAGGCCCATTACGCTTTGCCTTGGTTGAACTGTCTCTGAACCCATGCAAATTCATCTTCTTGGCTGACAGTCTCGCATAAGTAATCCTCGCATCGCTTAGCTTGACGCAAGTCGTTTTGTTACTTCGCCAGGCCATACCTCGGATGTACTTGATGTACTCCAGGCTGGATTGTGTTGCTTGGTCATCTCCGAGCAAATATCACGTCTTACCTCAACTCGCAGAAGCACGTTTCTTCCAGCGGTCTCCAGTGCTCTGCGGCAAGCCTGTTTCTCAGACGCCGTCGATCACGTCGATCGACTGCCAGTTGAGTGCAATGATCGATCCAAACCGCTTTAGTCGCTCGAAAATTATGCCTCATAAGGAAAGGCAGGCACTTCTGGGGACATTCTAGTCTGACGAACACGTTGCACCTGTTTGCGAAGTCGGTCCATCAGGTTGAAGATCCAAGTACACGCGAAAGTCTTCATTTCCGCTTGTTTGGATGTGCTCTCGACCAGTTGGTACTTCATTAGGTCAAGTATCGGTAGCTAACGATCACGGTTCATAGTGGCAAGGATATTCTCGTACTTGGTAAAGCCATTCTTTGGGTATGACCATTGTAGCGGAGGGAGATAGGGCGGCATAGGTCATTTACTTAAGGGAAACACCTAGATGCTGCTTTTGCCAAGTGACTACTCAGCAGACCACCTTGGCTCTTGGCCGGTATGTGAAATCAGCCGAGGCGATGTTTGAGCCTCGTCGGGAAAGAAAGACTTGATTGGCCATTGCAAGGTCAAACCATTTACGCGCTTTGACGGCTGGTCATTTCGGATTTGCTTTGCTTTCTCTTCTCAGCCTCTTTCCACCACTCAATGATTTCTCCTGCCTTCCAAAACTGCTTCAAGCTGCGACAAGCGCTTGCGGCACGATGAATAGCATAATTAGCTCGATACCTTTCAGCGGGTGCGCTTATGATGGCCGTCATTTCCGCTCGCGTCTACTATCACGAATGAGAACGACATGTTGGGACTGATCAGATTCATGGAAACTCTGCTCGAGACATGGATCCTACACAGCAAGTGTGTCTTAGGACCTCAAACAATTCACCTGATGCTCTTCATGGTTTCTCGTCTTCGTCCCAGTGGCCTGGTTTCTTTAGTGTTTGGAACGAATTTCCTTCAATCTGTTGCTTAGCATTGTCTTTTTGCAGAGTGAAGCAGTTGCGGCTCTTCCATGTTTTACGCCGACTGAAAAGATCGGAAGGTGCAACGTGTACCCTCGTTGTCAGGCTGCAATAAGCGTATCACCATTAATCATAACTTACCACGAGCAGGACTTGTGTCATAATATCCATGCCAACATGGCTCAACTGCGAGCAGGGGAGCAACAGATCTATGCCCGAACCGATCTGCCTCATGCGAGACCCGCTCTTCAACAGCGCTCGACTGCAGACACGGTCCTTTATGCGAGGCAGAGACCCGCTCTTCAACAGCGCTCGACTGCAGAGGCGATCCTTTATGCTACCACACAGCGAAATCCTTTTGACTCTCCCAATCTGTCGATGTCATCTTTGAATGAGACGGATGGTGGCAGTACAAGCGAGCAGGATGAGTTCCATCTCGAAAGATATGGTAGCAATGCCAAACATAAGCACCTCAGACAAGTTTCGCGCAACACGAATGGCGAGGAAACGGACAAGAAGCCGGATTTGAACATTATTACTGACTTCTCTGGCCCCAACATGCCTATGAAGTCGGGAAAAGTTATGGTAAATGAGGTCCCAGCGAAGCAAGTTCGAGCAGACCGAAAGAACAAAGCATTCTCAGTCGTGTCACATAAAGCCATCCGATCAGCAGTATCACCTCCGGATGAGGAGAAGCAATCTCCGCAGTTCCTATCGAATTCGAGAAAAAGGCAACAGTCGAAGGGATCGAAGAGGGAAAGACCTCTGCAGAAGCTGCACGAAGCCATCATCAAGAAACAAAAGTCGCCCTTCACACAACGTATTCCTATCGGCATAACCATACCTCAAGAGGATGCGGCAAGGATAGATCAGACGGCTACTGACAGTGCTCTGCACACGGCCACACCAATGACTCCAGGCATTATGGTCACATCAGCTGGCGATCAACAGTCCTGGGTCTTACAGCCAAGAGGTGCAGAAGAGATGAACCGCCCCGCATCAAGTATATACTCGGCCATGCCCACCGAGAAACCACACAATGGCCTCGATCAAGTTTCCCTACTACCTCACGTCGTCAATGCCGATGACGATGAGAAGTCAGAGTATAGAGCCCCTCGGTCGTCTTACGAGAGCGGTACGCCCATACTTTTGGACAGTGCTGATACAGCTCGACCGAAGTCCCAAGGATGGTGGAATTTGATGCTCTCTCCTTTGCTGCGAGCTGGTTCTCTAGCCAGCAAGAAGGGCGTGAAGGCTACAGATACACCACCAGTACCTCCTTTGCTATTTGCCACTGAGAAGAACGATTCGCCCGCGCTTTCTGCTCGAAGTGATCCTTCATTCATGATCTCGCCGGACGATACTTCACCTGATACGCCGAGACGGCAGGGTCTGGCCAGTGCACGAGCTAGTACTTGGTCGCGTTGGACAGAGTGGGAGCAGCAAAGGGAGGGAAATAGCAAGAGAGGTCTTGATGACGAGGCTGTCGTGTGTGAGAGGGCTCTTGAGGACGAAGATACGCAGAACGGGCTGGAAAACAACGCCGCGCAGCAACCTACAGCTGCCTTGGCTTCGACAGGGACAGGTCTCGCAGCAGAGTACTTTCATGCTTGTGCCGTGGAGCAGGTTATGGGACGCCCCTACTTTGAATGCATCAACCATTCGTGTGCAGAACAGCTTCCGAAGCTGCGTTCTATTCACGACACTGATGGCGCGAGAGGCGCAGTACTAGCAAGCCCATTCCAGAGTCCGCTTGTTCTGAGCAGCGACGTGGTTGAAGAAAATGCCCGGAGCCAATTGAGTCCGGATAGGGACGACAACCTATCACCGAACGAGTTATCACCTAACGTCAGAGAAGCGAGTGTTGCACCTATGGTCAAAGCAACAGCACTAGACAACTCCAATGACAAAGGAATCGAAACAAAAGCTGCTGATAGTCCTGCTCCAGAACAAGTACCGGACAAAGTACCATCATCTCCACCAGAGACAATGGCTGTAACGCAGCCGGCCACTACATATTCGGCGCCTCGAAACAATGGTGATGAGCTACCAAGCATCACTACAGTAGCTCCACCACCGCAAGTCGTCGAGGTCAAAGTAGTACACGAAGGATTGCAAGGACCTGTACCATCCCAGTCGCATTCAGAAAAAGCGCTGGTCGCTGATACTGCTCCTGTAACATCACCTGTACCGATGTCCCCGGAAGGTCAAAAGTCGATGGCACCAATGGACGCCGTGCCCTTGTCAGAAATTGATCAGAAGCAGCCAAATTACCCTTCGCCTGTGGTCTTCAACTATTATGCACATTACGGTTCCCTGCCAGGCAGACCAGCTTTTATCACTGCTGAGACAGAATACCCCCCTCTCCCAGCAAGACAGCCGACCGCTCCTGTTACTGCAGCAGACCTCGAAGCTACTAATCGGCGGCTCAGCATTGAAGAAAGAAGACAGCGACATGAGAAGGAGGATGCACCAGCGAAAAAGGTTGGTAGTCTCTGGCGTGGCCGAGGTTGTTTTCCGAAGAACGGGTGTATGGGAAGAGGCGGTCCCGAAAACCGTACGAAGCGACGTTGGATCATCGGTATTGCTGCGGGGTTGCTTGCCATCATCGTCATCTGTGTTGTCCTTGCTGTGACGTTGACTAGACGAGGCGACGGGACACCCGTTGATGGACAGTGGCTCAACCTCACAGGATATCCCCCCATGCCTACAGGTATCCTTACAATTGCCGCGCCCAACCTCGCTTCGTCACAAAAGCAGTGTGTGGAACCATCGACGATGTGGTCCTGCTCGGTACCCAAAGAAGATCGTGATGAAATAGGGACGAACGAGTCTGACCAACCAAATTTCAGATTTGAAATCAGGTTCCGCAACGGGACCGTACCAAGTAACATGACAATACCATTGCAGAACAACCGCAGTGGGCGTAACAAAGCAGCAAAGGACCCTTTTACCAACGATCTATTTGTGGCGAACCCGCAGCCACCACCTCAGCTCGAACAAGTATTCTTGGGCCAGACGACAGACAATATCACCGTACCTTACGAGGGGGAAGTCACTCCGTTCTACATCACGTTCTTGTCGGCCTTCCCTGTCGTACCATCGGCCTTCGACAATGACGGTAGTCCTTCCAGCAAAGAACGTTTGGTACGCCGTCAGTCAGATAATTCAACTCTTTTAAAGGCACTTCCAGCAGCAGCATTGGCAGATGATGGCTCGGCAGCGAATGCGTCTCTCCTACCTACCACGCCCTACCTGATCTCCCAGCCTGTTCGTTTGTACAACCGTGGCCTACAAGATGAGCACTATGGCTTCTACAACTACTATGACAAGTCCATTTACTTGTCCGGCGTGCAGATTGGCGCCGGCCAAATGTCAGGCTCCAGCGCCGTCGCCGAAGCCGATCAGAATGGTGGGAGTACGAAAGCCCAAGCTACTGCACGATGCACTTTCGCACAGACCCGTTTTCTGTTCCAAATCTACACCAGCACAGCGTTTAGCGGAGGACTACTACCAGGCCTTGTCAATGCCAATCTCACGCATCCTGATGACGCCAAAAAGGGCGACAAGAACAAAACTTCTTCGGCTACCGATTTCGAGCGACCAGGCTCGTTCCCTTATCCTGCTAGCATTGTGCTTGATCGCCATGGGGGGAAAATTGATGACAAAGTAGCGTATTGCTATGGGATGTCGGATGGTCAGATACTCACAGATCAAAAGACCATCGTGGGCGAGCAGCGAAATTTCGGCGGTGTGTTGATTAATCCTGCACCGACAGTTCTGGAAAACCAGGACGATTTTAACTCAACCGCAGGCGGTATCGATGGTGGAACTGGGGGTTGTGGATGTACTTGGCAAAATTTCCAATGATCAATGAATGATGTAATCCTAGCAAAAGCTGTATAGACGATACATGAGATGTATATATTAATGAATAGATGAGCACATAATATCGACTCCTTAACTATGGACATTTTATTATGTTGTTTGCGTGAAAGAGATGACCGACCTCCGCTCTAAACAAGTGGGCAGTCCATCTATATTAGCCTGTCATTGTTCCAACGAATTCAGCTGCGAACGACTGCGCAAGCGGACTGTGCCTCATTGCCTGACTTTATTGTCGGCGGAACCGGAATAAATACGAGATCCTTGCTCGTTATGGTTAGATGCTAATAAAAGTCCTGGTCCGAGGAACGGACGAGTACCTTCGGCAGCCATTGTCTAATCGAACCCTGACGCAGGTGTACTACCTTGCCCCGTGTTAATAGGTCCGCGTGTGCTAATATAGGTTCCGATTGCGTGCTGACATATCTATTAGCAATGGGTAAGGTAGTATTGCAGAATCCTACACTAGAGGTTTTTATGCAATTGCGAGTAATTAGACGAAGTTTTGGCCTAAAGTAGCAGTCGAAGCATGCCGCTCGTCGATTCTGGTGTTCTTGCATTTGTCAGTTGGCATTCACCGGCATCGAGCATTCAATACGTCCACACAATGTCCGCCGCAAACCGCTTTACTGATGCATGCCTAGAACGAAGGATATATTACGCTGATATAATGAGTTTGGGTGGCTCTCTGATTGTTGCTGCCCCGATCATCTACTGGGAGTGTGGCCACGAACATTGTAAACGGAAAGGACCCCAAGATATCAAGGCCGAACAGCGGAAAACAGTGGCACAGACGGCAAACACAGAATTGTCCCACATACCAGGCTCAGAACGAATATCATCCTTTCCGACACAATGGTAGTATACGTCGTCACAGGGGCCTCCCGTGGATTGGGCTACGAGTTTGTCCGACAACTCAGCCAAGGCGAGAACATTGTCTTCGGACTCGTCCGTACTAAAGCGGCAGCGGAGAAAAAGGTCTCTGAAGACGGCCTCAAGAATGTCCACATCATCACCGCCGATGTCACAGACAGAGCGTCTCTCCAGGCCGCTCGGGCTGAAGTCGAGAAGATATCGCCGGTTGTCGACGTGCTGATCAACAATGCTGCGTTCCTATCGCCCATATCTGCATTCAATAGCTTGAGTGACTTCGAGGACGACCCAGCGGTACTAGATAAGGAGATGAACATCAACTTCCAGACCAATGTGCTCGGCGTCGTCAAGACAATCAACACTTTCCTACCTCTCGTCAAGAAGAGTAGTGTCAAAAAGGTTATCTCAATATCGAGTGGCCTTGCTGACGACAGCTTCACTAATGACTATGATCTGTATGAAGCTGGCCCCTACAGCATCTCGAAAGCAGGATTGAATACCGTGGTGGCGAAATACAATGCTCGCCACGGCAAGAGCTCTGATAAAATCTTGTTTCTGAGTATTAGCCCTGGAGTGGTCAGTACTGGGACCGGAGCGGGGCGTAAGTGTTTTCAATAGTGTAATCCCTGTGCTCGGTGTGGCTAACGACATCTCCCAGCTCCACCAGACTCGACAATGCCGCAAAAATTTGCCAAGGCTTTTCCTCATTTCACTGGGCCGATCACGCCGGAGGAGTCAGTGAAGGCTGTCATGGCGGTGGTTGAAAAGGCCACGGTGGACAGTGAGTATGCTGGTGCGTTTGTGTCTCACTTTGGCAACAAGGAATGGCTGTGAGGTGGTATTATATACCCAAGGATCTCTAACAACTCGGGGCGTGATTGAGACCTACAGTGCCACCACGGATGCCACGGATGCCACAAATCCATAGTCCTCGTATCATTGCCAGTCTTTAGGATTTTCATTTTCACCTTCACTTGCAAGCCTTGAAATTTACTGGACAGCTAAACAAACAGCGGGTACGGGATCGTCCACGGAGACCATATTCCACACTACACACCATATCTCTTAGCAGAGCTATAGTGAGGCTGTAGGTTAAAACAGTGTAATTCGTATAGTAATGTCCTATAGCTAGAAAGACGAAGTTGCTATCAAATACTACGTCGGATAGCTGAAGTGGGAAATCGGTACGTTTAGTGCGCACCTTGACTAACCGACCGCCCTAGACGCCAAGACCTGGGTCTCCGTCGATGTCCGCTCGCTTTGTCCCATGTCCTCTACGAATCATGGTTGACCCTGGGAACCACTCCTCCCTCCATCCTCATGCTTGCTGCTCTATCAAGATCCGTGAAGCAGCCACTGAATAACGCGAGAAGTTTCTTCTGGAATACGCAAACTCCACGGCTTTCAAGACAAGCTGCCACAATGGCGAATGTCAGCATCCATACCCCACGAGATCCAAATACCCTATCCAATTACAACAATTGGAGGACGACTCAGACCGCAGTGTCTCTAGAGATCTTGTTCGACGAGCAAATACTACAAGGCACCGTATCCCATACACTCAAATCAATCACAAACTCAGAAACCAAAGAAATCCTACTAGACACCAGCCACGTACAGATCAACAAAGTCCAGATCAATGGTAAGCAACACAAATTCGAGCTCCTCTCCAGGCTCGAGCCCTACGGCAGCCCACTGAAGATCCACCTTGACTCTGGCGTCGAAAACGGCAAATCTCTCGACGTCTCGATCGACTTTGCAACCACATCATCCTGCACAGCCCTGCAATGGCTGACGCCCGCTCAAACTTCAAACAAAAGACATCCCTACATGTTCTCACAATGCCAAGCCATTCACGCCCGGTCCATCTTCCCTTGTCAAGACACCCCAGACGTCAAAGCCCCCTTCAAATTCACAATCAGATCGCCTCTTCCAGTCATCGCATCCGGCATCGCCGATGAATCAAACCCAATTGAACCCTCAACAACCAACTCTCCCCAAACCCACACCTTCACACAGTCCGTCCCCATCCCTTCCTACCTCTTCGCCCTCGCAAGCGGCGACATCTCCTTCGCGCCCATCGGCCCCCGCTCCACCGTCGCCACCTCCCCTGACCGCCTCTCAGCCTGTCAATGGGAGTTCCAACACGACACAGAACCGTACCTCCTTGCCGCCGAATCCCTCATCTTCCCCTACAAATGGGGGCAGTATAACGTGCTAGTGCTTCCGCCGAGTTTTCCTTATGGTGGGATGGAGAACCCAATCTACACCTTCGCCACGCCCACCGTAATATCCGGCGACAGGCAGAACGTCGACGTGATCGCGCACGAGCTCAGCCACTCCTGGAGCGGGAACCTAGTGAGCAACTGTTCCTGGGAACACTTTTGGTTGAACGAGGGGTGGACGACGTACCTCGAGCGCCGGATTCAAGGGATAGTCCATAAGGATGCCCGCTGGCGTGATTTCAGCGCGATTATCGGCTGGGCGGCGCTGACCGACAGTATCAAGCACTACGGGGAGACGCACGAGTTCACCAAGCTGGTGATTGACCTCAAAGGGAAAGACCCCGACGACGCGTTCAGTAGTGTGCCGTATGAGAAGGGTTTTGTGTTCTTGTATCATATTGAGAAGTTGATTGGGCAGGAGGCATTTGATAGGTTTATACCGCATTACTTTGGACGGTGGAGTGAAAAAAGTCTGGATAGTTATGATTTCAAGACGACCTTGCTCGAATTTTTCGAGGAGGATAAGACTGTGAGCAAGAAATTGGAGGAGATTGATTGGGATACGTGGTTTTATAAGCCTGGGTTCCCGCCGAAGCCCGAATTTGACACGAGTCTGGTGGACGAAGTTTACCGCCTGGCGGGGAAGTGGGAAGCGTTCACGAATACCAAGGCTGGACAACAACAACAGTCAGACTTCAAGCCGAAACCAGAGGACGTGAAGGGGTGGACTGCGAACCAACTCGTCGTATTTCTGGAGCGGGTTCTAACGTTTGAGAGGCCGCTGCCGACTGAGCAGGCAAAGGAAATGGGGAGCATGTACTCACTCCGCGAGACGCAGAATGTCGAGGTGTCGAGCCGGTACTACCAGGTTGCGCTCGTGTCGGGAGATACGAGCATTAAGAGCTATGTGACGGACATGCTTGGGAAGGTTGGGCGCATGAAATTCGTCAGACCACTTTATAGGTGTCTAATTGTGATGGATGTGGATCTTGCGGTTGAGACGTTCGAGAAGAACAAGGATTTTTACCATCCGATTTGTCGCGCGATGGTTGTGAAGATGTTGATGGGTAAGACGGCGCAGGGAGCTTAATCCTCGTCAGTTAGCAATGGATGGCAGCTCGGTGCATAGTCGGTTGGATGCTACACAAAATGGCGACGCCTCTGATCGCAGGAATTTGCTCCTCCAATATCTGTGCTTCTGATCAGTTCCTTCCGGTTTCAAGCAAGTCCACCGTCTCCTCGCGTTTCTTTGACATCGTTGGAGCAATCACCACCGAGTGGTAAGCTGAAAGACATGTCCTTCACCTCAGCAACACCTTCGCACCGCCTCAGAATGAGCAAAATTGTCACAAGCTTAACGGATCCACCGTGCTGCATTTAATCTTGTCCAGTCAGATGCACTACCTACTATCAGCCCCCTTCGACATATCGGCATATTCTGATGTAATTGGTTGGACCGGAGCTTGGGTATACAGTTCCTTACACGACGCATTCCAGAATGACGATTGGAAAGAATGACCTTCGACAGCTGGTGCTTCCAAGGTCGAGGAGATTTCTAGGGTAAGAACACAGCGACCGTATCATGTTTGCTTGTTATATTTTATACTAGACCTCACGCATCTCCTCGCATTGTATAGCTGTATAGGACATCTCGGTAGGAGCTGGCACTGCACTTCGATTCATCCACAGCCGATTTCTTTCCCATCTGCTGCATCTCGTATGCTCCAGAGCTGAATGCGAGTTATCAACACGCGTCCGAAGACCCCCAAAGTACGCCATGATAGTCCTACTCTGAGCATCCTCGCACTCGGATAGTACATGAGGTACTATGTACTTTTGTACGACTCTTCAATTTAACACAAATGCCCAGGTCTGTAAGGAAACTCCTTTCGAAAATGCTCCGCGATCTCTCCCCTAGTCGCAACCCAAACACCCTCCTTCTCAGCAACGTATTGCATGAACCTCCGGAGCGCCTCGGCACGAGCAGGCTTGCCCACTGTATGAATGTCAGCATGCATGGTCACTACCGACCTATTAGACGAGACTGGTGAGCTCACGTACGTATGCGTGAGTGCATTGGGACGTTCATCATCTTCCCTCCTTCGCGGTAAAGCATGTCGAATGTGCTTTTTAGGTAGTCTTCGTAATCAAAGCCGGTGAACCCTGAGTTCATATGGAACTTGGCATCTGGCGTTGAAACTGTCAGTGTGGGCTCGGTTGGGTTGTTTTGAGGGCAAGGCAAGGCTCCCCCTGTCCGTCATCTACCCACCATTCGTATCATACGCATAAGGCACGATCAACAAACCCTTCTTCTCAGCATCAGGCAAACCCTTCTCATGCGGCGCATCCACCCAATACGGCAAATCGTCATTAAACGCCTCAGAACACCACCTCATCTCCCCACCCATCTCCTCCCATACCAACGGGAGCAACCCCCTCGTATTCGGCGATCCACGTCCATAGAATGCCCCAAGGGGCATCTTCCCCGTTAGCTCCTTCAATATCAAAACGTTCTGCTTAATATACTCCTTCTCCCGTTCGACGCCGAAATCCCAGATATCCAGCCAACGGAGCCCGTGCGCCGCAATCTCGTGGCCTTCGCGCACACACGCTTTGGCGAAACTCGGATTCATCTGCATGGCCTGGGCAACGGCGTACGTCGTCCAATGCCAGCCGAATTCCTTGAATAGCCGCAGGAGACGCCAGCCTCCAGCTCGACTGCCGTATTCATACTCTGATTCTGCGCTTAGATGGCGGCCGCCTACACGAGGCATGTCGTTAGTCTGGACTGAAGTAGACACTCGCGTGCATGGGCTCTGGAATCCAAGAGTCTCGACCAGGTCATTCGTTGGAGTCATTATTTACCTTCCTTATACTCGCCCGACGCGCCCTTCTCCCACAAATACGGTTCGGAATGCGCATCGCCGTTCAACACAGTGCGCTCTGCTCCTTCCCTGGACGCGCAGAGATCACGTTAGCTCTTGTGCTGTCCTGTTCAACTCGCTCGTTACGAGCTCCAATCGACGGGACGGAGCGGGACGGGGCAGGACGGACTCGTAGTTCAACACAAACGACACCGCGATCCGCGACCCATTCGGCCATCGCGGGTCCGGTGGGTGCTCCCCGTAACCGTGGAGGTCCCGAGGGATATCGTACTCGGGTGCGACGACGACCATTTTACATCACACGCCTTGGACCGGAACAAGAGTGAAGCTCCGTTTAGCACGGGGCGAGGCGAGGCGAGGGGAGGGCTTTCCGAGCGTTCTTCCCCTTTACATTGTTTTGTTACTGTAGCTTTCTCCCTCGGCATCCTCACTGATTAACACCCCGCATCTCCCCTGCTTGCGTCTATGTCCGTTTCGCTTATCTCCGCTGCGAGAATCTCTGTTCAGGGATTTGAAGAGCCGCTGATGAGTAGGACGTATGGCGTTAGTATAGCCATGGAAGAGAGAAGCTGAGGTACTATGTATGGGTGATGACAGAGGCCGGGCCCGGAGAGAAGATACGGTACCGCACGCGCCCCAGCCGAGCATCAGGCTTGGCGAGGTACTACGGTGAATACTATAGCCAAAAGTGCATAGGAGTCGAACGTAGGTGGTTCGTGGCATTGGCAACCGAGCCACTGCAGAGGAAGGAGGTGCGCTCCCTTCTGTGATGGTCATGCAGCTCTCGACCTTGTCAATCCGGTCTCACCGTATCCGTCCTCTGTTGTCGTTCCAAGGCTCCATCGGCGCCAGCGCCGCACGAGCAGGTCCTTAGTAATGGTACAGTACAATCGTGATACGAGCAAGATTCTTGTGCACCATGAGACAGCCAGACACAGCATCGGTGGACTGGCATTAGCAGACGGCCCCATGTTAGCTAGCTCACCGTGCCAATGAGCACAAAAGTTGACTTCGAAGTGCGTGTCGAAACGCCGTTATGACGGTGGACATTATCGCTGAGATTGCCTCCATTCCCCCTCGCATCGAATGTTTTCGAGCATCACCGTAGGCCTGCCGACAGCCAGCTATAACGGTCGCAGCAGCAGTGACCTCAACGACTGTTGACGCGTCGATCAGATCAGACAGAAGCCGAATCGAACCCCGTCAAAGCACCAGCACTAGCACTATTGAGCCCGTCAACAAAGTAGCCGTGCGCCAGACAAAGCTACTTAGACAAGGACGAAATCCCAGCATGCCAGTCAGCCATCGACAGACGACGCCCAACAAGCCGACGACGTCTTCTCCGGTTCGGTGGGACGACCTCCTCGAACGCACAGTATGTCATTTGAGCTACGTACCGTACAGTGGTCCAGGAACTGCAACCATAGACTACCACTGGCAACCTGTTTGAGGCAAGTACGGTACGAGTACGATTACGATGATCCACCCGCCCGCCAGACCACTAGCACTAGCTCAACTAAAGACACCATCAGCAGCCATGTCCCGGCAAGTAAGTAAGCAATTTCCACAAACGTCGAAGCACCGCACCGCACCAATAGAGCTCTGCAGTCGATGCATGCCGCTAGCGTAGCGTGCCATGGGAATGGGAAACGAAGGAAACATATCCCGCTCAAGCGGATCGGATCAGGGGTAGGTTCTGAGGAGTAGATGTCCGGACGAGCGGAAGAAGGGAGGGCCAGACACAGCATAGCACAGCACAGAAGTTTCTTCCTCACACCTCACCTCACCTCACGCGTCTACGGTAGGGTTCGTTGTCGGTCGCTTCCATTCGGAGGATGTCCCGCAGAAATCCAATCATTGGACCTGACCCAGGTAGGGCAAATACGCTCCGTCCCCTCCCACGTGCAGGGCTGTGTTAGGCTACACTAAGCAAGATACACGAAAACACTACGCTGTCGATGAGCTGAAAGAGAAATCTCAAACACCGATCGAGATCATGCGCCATAACGTCCTTTACCCGCGTGCCTGCGCCGTGCGAGCCACACACACACTGTAATTAGTGGTACTCATATTGAACGTGCGTCACATCAGTGACACGTCCCCGCCACGACCGACGATCGCGCCCCGGCAATGTCCCGTGTCACCTACATATAACACCTGCATTCTCCGCTCCTCGAGAAGCCCTTCGGTTCAGGCCTCGAGACGTATGCAGTATCCCATATGATACGTGCCACCGCCGGTACGGTGCACAGCGTATTGGGAAACGTCGCGATGAAGAGATGTGGTGTGATGTGATGTGATGTACCGTACACCCGCCGCAGACCAACCATTGATAGCATTGAACCAAGATCGTCCGCTGAGCGTCCTTTCGTGACGATGAAGAAAGCGGTGCCAGTTATGAACAGTTGGCGCGACGTGAACCCGATCCGATGCTAGCAGGAAGTCGTGCGAGGGCGACGCTCAACTACAGAATGAACAGCTTCTTAAGCAAATACATCCTGATGCAACCAGTGAATACTGGTGATGTGGTAAGGGAAGCATTGCCAGGTCCGGCCGGTCTTGGCACTAACTGCAAGGGAAGGGACGAACTCCCGCAGCAACGATGGACGTGATGAATAGCGGAGTACTAGTATGCTGGGAATCATATTACAAAGTGCTTACTATCGCGACTCTGCATACTATATTACGAGCAGGATATACATTTGTGAAGGTCATGAGCTATCATACATTTGACTTCTGCGATGGTCTGGCAAGCAGATACCACATCTTCGCTCACCGGGATATTCAACTTTTTGCCTCCAATGCTATTATCAAACAAGTTTCATAGCTCATTATTCACAGTCGTGGTGTCGGGTATCAAGGGTGTCGTAGAGAGGGTATGTCCTTTGCTCCTGTATCTTTTTGTTCTCTGATTTTTTCCACATCTCGTTCTTGCACCTGCGGCGAAAGGTCGCCGAAGAATGCTACTGTGCCACCCAAGCCGCCATACGCACCGCCCAATGCTTGCAAAAACAACTCAACACAGCACATCCGAAGCCGTTTATTGGGTCTTCCTGTCGCTGGCACCCTTCACGTATCTGCTTAAGTCACCAACAGGCAAGTTGAGTGGGAAGTCGACGGCAGCCAAGAGTTGTACGAAGAACAAATACCAGCCGAGCAGGCAGACGATGAAAGTTACCGCACCTGCGGCGACGAGGAGCGAAGGGTTGGCGCCGTGGCCGAAGAAGTACGCGGCCAAGATGCCGAAGGCCGGGACCAGGAGAAGGAAGATGAGGAAGAAGATGATGTTCGTTCGGATCGAGATAACACAGTAGACGAAGCAGAGGACGCCCATGTACACCTGGAAGAAGCCAAATGTACTCATGAAGGTTGGATCCGCAGCGGAGGCATGTGGATCGTCGGGGAGATATGCAATCGAGGCATTGAACGATGGCGTAAGGGTGGCGCCAAAAGTCAACCAGAAGGCGCCGAATGTACCAAACACGACGAATGGGAAGGTGTTTCCGAGGACAAATTCGAGGAGAGATCCGAGAATCATGAGTAAACCACCAAAGAAGTAGTAAGCGCCGCTAGTCATCGAGTTAGCTTAAGCACGCGAGCATTCTGTAGACACAACTTACGTTTCAGCTGCACCAAGGCCACCAGCTCCTTGCCATCCCATCAGGGCGTTCGAAAGGGGTGTAAGGGAAAGCAAGAACCCAGAGAGAGCGCTATTTAGTGTCAGTCACTGCATGTTTTAGAGGCTCGTGGGCTTCAACTTACAGAGGAGTCGGGTTACCGAACGTTGATCGAATGTTATTCGACACTTGGTTCTTAGGCGAAAGATATATTTTCTCGAAGAGCTCGGGAGAGATAGACAAGCTGCCTGCGGTTCGTAGCCTCCTGAGAGCAGTATCTTCGTCGTGTGTGTCATGGTGCAAGTCGTATCGGTTGCCATTGACGGCACCGTGACCGGCATGGTCCTTCTCGACGTCGGCCATGTTGGCTGCCATTGTTGTCGGTTGCTTAGAGACCGCCAGGATAGTCTTTTCAGTGAGGAGCTTGAACAGCTGATTGACTAAGGTCAACAACAAAGAGAGCGATGGCAGTGATGATTGAGTCCCAACAGGCTGAGGAAGAAGACAAAGTAACAGGTATGGGCTCAATATGAATCAACGCGTCAAATGCACGAAAGGATCTTCATGTCGAAGCTAACAAACAAATGCCGGGAGAGGGGATTGTTAGCCCACAGTCCGCTGAACCGAATTACACGGACCAGTGAGCTCTGGTTTCCTAGAGTTTGCAGCCCTTAGCTTGATGGATACAGGACTGGAAATTGGTGGCTCTTGGGTGGAAGCAGGCATCGTGATATGGATCCGCAGCAGCTAGTCTATGATCATCGAAGAAGCGGAGGACTAGCATAGACGATGTGGGAGGCGGATAAGGTTAGCTCAGCCATCTCTTGGGTTGAGGTAAGATTGCACCAATGGTGGAAATCAGCTTGTAAACAAGCTCGATATGGAGATGTTGAGCTAAACACTCGCGCCCGAATCCAGCATGGTGGTTAGCCATATGCGGGGAAAATGCTGGGGTCGAAGCAGCTCTTTCTTGTTGTCCATTTCTCTTTCTTGGAGACGGTGTCGATCGAGGAGCCCAGTGACGAATTTTGCTCATCGCGAGATGGCTGTAGCAACTGCTTCGCACGGTACCATACCATGTTCGTGTTGAATATACATAGTCTTGCAACTCAGATTCAGGGAAGACACGATTCAAGTTCTTGGTCAAGGCAGGCTCAGTAGTACGGAGTAAGAGTGGGTACTCATGCGTGTCAACTTCGGGCATAGCCCGCGTTTAAAGCAATCCTTCATGCGCAGCTGAAGTGCTTCTGGCTGGTCGAACGGGCCAGTCTCTCGGAAGCGGTCAGGTTGCGGGGCATCTATGGTAGCGATCACCAGCGAGTCAAGCTGAGTCTTTCGAGACGCCAAAGACATGTCTGGCATGACGATCATCGACGAAGTCGAAGTTTTTAAAGGTCGGTCCTCGGACAGCCGGAAGGTGCGCGTCCACATGCGACCTTCCTATTTTAGGGAACAAGCGTTCCGGAAGGTGCAATGCCCGACTCCGATGATCAGATCGGACTGCATTTCCTCACACCCCTTGGCATACGGAAGTAGTTTCAGCATTGCACAACGTCGCTCGCTTGTCGATTGATGAGCGTGGTGGTGACAGATATAGAAATCGAGGTCGTGGGCAACGACAGGCATAATTCGTAGAGACTTGTCATATACAGGGGACTTTGTCTGGCGAAAGTCTAGAACACATCGGCTGCAAGCATCGCCATGGCGGGTGAAGAGCACCTGGTGGATCGTGCTTCACGTCTCATGCTAGCACTGTCTCGTATAAGTATGCAGACGAGCCAATGGTCTTGCGATATGGTCGATCAGCCTCCGGACGTTAGGGAAATGTTTTGCAATCCTAGATGCATGGTCCCCTCAAGAGTTTACCGTCATGTAGCTGGAATCTGTGGGGTAGGTCGTTTGAGTCCGAGTGATTTATCGGGCTCGGTCAAGACGGGTGAGTGCTAGGAGGCGAACAGCATAGTGGAGAGTCATACGCGTCTGTCCACGGGGCCGTGAATTCTTCTATGATGCCAGACTTGTGAGTGAAGCCTATACGCGCCGTGCTGACAGCTTTGTCCTGCTTCTTCAGTCTGCGCCAACGTGATGTTGCTTCTACACCGTGCCTTATGCCTAACACCGGCCCATTTGCACTGACATGACTATGGCGCTACTGGGGTATCATGCTGATGAAACAATGCTCGCTAATAATGACAGACAAACGATGCTTTGGTTGCTGCTCAAACCCCTCCTGCTTCAAGCCTCGTGGCAACGCTTTTCATCCTCTGCCATTCTCTTACGTCTGCTTCTCCAGGTCCACAATATAGCCCTCTGCCGACCTCAAATATGCTCACGACGCCGTCAAGCCCGCCCACAGCGATATGGCGTCCCTGACGCTCCTCCCAGGCAAGCTTGTTTAAGCCCTTGAAAGGCAATATGCTTGCGCTGTTTGCGAGTTTAGTCTTGCTCGGGCTAGCCCTTGCAACAGGCACCTCGATATCAGATAGCAGATCGTAGACCTCGAGGTCACCGGCGCCGGTGACTGCGGCGAAAACGGAGGGTTTATTGGGTGACCATTTTGCATCGTACACTAGATCCTCAAGAGGGATATCGAGGATTGGTTTGACAAACTCTGCGCCCGTGCTTGGATCGGTTGTGCTTACATTGGACTTTGTGTTTGAAGAGGCCGCACCCGGTGCAGCCGCAGGTTTGGTGTGCCAAAGCTTGACAGTCCAGTCGGATGAGCTTGAGAGGACTAGGTCACCGAGGTCAACGGGACCACGGCCAGGATGATACTGTGTTGACATGATTGGCGCAGTGTGGCCTTTATATGCTATTCTCGCGTCGACGCCTGCTTTGGCACCTGCTCGATCGTAGCGGTGGCAGGGGTAGAGTGTGCCTTCTTCGCTACCGACGAGGAAGAATGTGGGGTCAGAAGTGGGGAAGGACATTGATTTGGGAGCCAGATCATCTGTTTTGGAGCCTGAAGAAGCTGGGGCTGAGAGGTAAAGGTACTCTTGAGCTTGAGTCAGCATATCTGGTGACCAGGAGCAGACTATGCCGTCGGTATCGGCAGTGAGGATGTTGTGGGCGTTTGGAGTGCCGACTATGCTGAGGGAGAAGATGGGATGGGAGTGACCTAGATGCGAGCCTGGACCTGAGGGTGGTGTGCGCCGTTCTGGTTGGCCATTGCGATGGGAGGATCGGGTATCCCATATGCAGACCTGGCCCGAGTAACAGCCGCCTATGATGAGATTGGGGTGGAATGGAGAGAAGCGAGCTGTAAGGACATCGCTGCTAGCGTTGAATGTGTACTCGGGTCGACTTGGAGCGTGGGTATTCCAGAGAAGGACGAGGCCATTTGGCTCGTTCGGGGCAGAGGCGTTTTTGGTGTAAGAGGTCAGGAGGAGTTCAGGGAAATGGGGGGAGAAATGCAGATCGGTGACCATGCGCCGTCTGGAGTGATTGGCGGAATATAGCTGCAATGTCTCTCGTAACGACTGTGAAGTCCTGCTTGCATAGTCTTGGTCTGTTTCCAGGGCGGCAGTTCTCGTGTAATCTGCCAGCAGGTCATATTCTTCGTCCAAAGCGCGTTCAATGACCTTGGATGAGCGCTCGACGAAGGACTGGAAGTCGTGTGAGGAAGTGACAGCGTTGAGTTCGTTGTTGGTCAGGTGGCGCAGCGGGAACCTCTGTTGAGGAGCAGCTGTGGTGGAGGAGGTGGCGGTGCCAGTTTGCGTTGATCTCAGTTCGTCCTCGATCTCTTTTCGGAGACTGGCTCTGATGTCGTCTTCTACCTCTTTCTGCTTCCTGCTAGACCTCCTTCTTCCCCTATTGGCTGTCTCTTGGTCGAAGTCGTCTCCTGTGCCAACGCCTGCGTCTGCTACAGGTTCTGTCTGTACACCTTTCGAGTAGGTTATGTACTCTGGCTTTGGCTTCAGCACAGCAGGTGCTGAGACTGAGACCTCTTCTCTGGTGGACTCCTCAGATTCCGTTTCCGTGGTGGCTGTCTGAGTGGAGATAGAGACCATTGGCGGTCGGGGGTGGTGCTCGCCATTCTGGGGAGTAGGAGTAGGAGTAGTGTCGCCGTAGAACGAGCTTGGACGACTCCTGCTCCTGCTTGGGGAGGACGTGGTTTCCCGTCGACGGTCAATCAGATTTGAGACGATACTATCGATCTCTGACCGGCGTTCCTCAGCTGTCCTCCAGGGCGAAGACTGGGCCTTGTTAGTGTCTTGTTACTGCAGGCTGTGGCGGTACGTACACACCTCAGCACCGACGCCAATGCTCTGCCTGCCTGCTGAGAACTGTTCCTGCCTCAACTCGCGCTGTCG
>Ga0210040_10001437_pt1 | contig 35918 bp, 32 predicted proteins | sample CryGeyCG12114_NA_FD_185462 | JGI IMG/M metagenome (GOLD analysis project Ga0210040, IMG submission 185462) | Groundwater microbial communities from aquifer - Crystal Geyser CG19_WC_8/21/14_NA (SPAdes) (version 2) | ecosystem: Environmental > Aquatic > Deep subsurface > Groundwater | place: USA...
TTCTTGGTTCAATACATTGTTCAACGGAAAATGATTTTGCTACACACGAAAAAATGCACATGATCAGCGAACCAGTTGTCGGTCAAGATATAGGAATGAGATGGCGTCTTCCTTAATGTGACTTCCTGTCCCTTTTGTCGATTCGATTCAATAGTGGAAGAGAGGACACATTTGTGGTGCGTGTAGCCATACACAAGATAAAGAACAAAAGGGCCTAGCCTGATGTTACGGATTTTAGATTACATCAGGATTCCAAATAGAGACACATAGAAGATCCTAACGAGCAAACGTGTGAAGGAAAGGGATATGGCAATGGCTCTATAGTTTTAGCTAGTTAGTATCATTCTTTTTGATGCCGAAAGTACCCTAGTCGGTGCCAAATATCGACCTCAACTCTTTACATGGGAGGAACGGAAATATTCGTTGAGAATAGGCGACAACTGACTTCATTGCTTACTTTTTACTGTCTGTTCCAGCCGCTGGAATCCGCAGGTTTTATAAATTCTTGTCAAATGTCCAACGGAATGCGCACACTTGAGAGAGCGATTATTGTTGCCCTTATGTTAGAAATTTTAGAGGCGTTAAATTGCTCATTGGGAATTAGAAAGCAGTTTATGGGATCCTTTTAAACTTGAGGGCAATAACAGTAAAATTATAATGTGGTATATTTCCCTGGAAAGTCAAACTTTGCACTCGAACATACTTTACGATCCGGAATATGTGTCAGCTGAATAATATTAGCCTTAGAGATGGGAAATGTATTTAAAAATTTGAATATGATGTAGCAGACTCATAAATAGGATGCATGAGCAGGGGGAATACAAATTCAGTTAGGATTTACGTGCTCAGAATTATAGGCATACAATAGCAAATGCATGGGATGCGTTCATATTGGACAAAACGGGGCATGGAGGATTCTATTCGTCTGATTGCTTGTATGCAAAATTTGCAGAAAAGTTTAGCATTTTTTCCTCACTCATATTGCACACTTATTTCCTGTGTTTTTTTCATGTAGACTCCTTTTGTGTTACAAAAGACATTCATTTCATTCATTTTGCTCTCTTCCTGTGTCACCTCACATTTTTCTTCACCCCAACATGTTACACAAGGCTGCATAAAATGTTCCGTATGAGTTCACAGCTAAAACTACTAAAGGATGACGCGAAAGATCGTTGTACTGTGGTATACACACGGCGCACATAGCATTCTATGGTCGCATTAAATCATAGTGAGTTTCACAGTATGAGGGGAGTGAAAATGTATTATTTGGGTTGAGGAACGCTCATTCACATTATTAAATGAGAAGCATAGTTTTCAAACTAACTAAGTATGCTTATCGAATCGCCGTATCAGATTGCATCGGATCGGACCGGATGAGTAATTTTGGATGTGACAAAAATACCCTATTCCTTGCATTGTATCATTGGAAAATTTAAACTCCACATTGACAAAAATCGCTCTTTTGTATTGCACAAGCATACTTCCTTACTGAATTTATCGACTTCCCTCTTTCATTCTGCATTTCTTTCGTATGCATGCAATACATTTTGCATATTATTCTCTGTATGTATTAAGATATTGAATTTTCTTATCGGATCAGTATCGGATCCAATCGAATCTGATAGTGATTCGATAAGCTTGTCGGATCGCATCCTATACCGTTATCGGATCCGAGGGCGATCCGATCCGTTTGATCCTGTAACCTTCTTTATTTGAAACTACGCCATCAATGCGCTTCCTGTTTCATTCTCAGCACGAGAGTTGTTGTTTCGTTGTTCTTTTGGAATGACGAACTTTCTCAGGGAACAAAACAATCATTGAATGGATATCTGTTACAAATGAATGGTGAAGTAAAGCCATTATTCACTCTGTGTCTTTCACCGGGTTCAATGTTTTGCATAATTCGAGTTGAGAGAGCTGGAAATCCTTTTTCGGAAACTTTGAGAGCCCCAATGCGGCTGCAGTTGTATCCTATATAGGTAACTTAGGAGAATAGAAAAACAAGGATAAAAAGTTCCTGCTAGTTGATTACAAGAAAAAGTTGGTCTTGCCAACTTTGCATGCTAGTTGGATCAGGATATTGATTGGTATTACCAATATGATCCTATTTCAGCCCAAAGGGCGATCTGATCACTTTCATCACAAGTAAGTGGTACCCGAGTTAAGTTCAAATACGAATATGATGCCAATGACAAGCCTTGATACTTAGTAAATTCGAGGAATTTTCAGCCGGTTTCAATACACAATATTGAGGAGAAGACTTCCATAAGACCGGTAGAGCCCTAATATAATTCACTAGATCTAATAAACAAAACAAAGTGTAAAAGTTTATGCATATGCATCATGCAAACAGGAGAGCAGTTCAGTGCAGTCAAACCCCCAAACCAGACGTCTAGACATTGGAGCAGAGAGATGCGTATAATTCCATTCGTATGGATTAAATATTCAATGAGAAGTCTTTGAACGCCAACAAATTTTCACACTTTATGTAATCAAATTTACTGGTCGTTCAAGAAACTCATAGTATAATAATATTAGATCATATCATGGTACATCAATGTGAATGATTGAAGTAAGAAAGGAGAAGTACATTCTAAATAAAACTGCAAAAAACGAAAAAAACTACTAACGATTTACGAAGTTCAAGTCACACACATAGATTTTCAAAACTGTTTGCACATTTTACAGAAACACCACCTGAAGGGTCAAATCAAGTGTTACCATTAGCTATAGTATTATTAGGATATACATAGAGGGAGATACTATTTATCCTTAGTAATGATAGGAGTAGAGTGCCTGCAATCGTAAATAATGAAATACAGCTTATTTCTGCATGCTTCTTTGCTTAGGATGTCCAGTACGGTGTATATTGTTTGTTTCCTTTCGGCTGGCCTCCGCCTTGACGCGATGCATTGCTTCCATCCTGAAAACAAAATAAAAAATTGTTAGACGATTGCCCAGTCACCAGTTATATCACATGAATCTCACTGACTACAGAGACAGACAGGACATCACGAAATATGGTACTATAGTAGCACGGAAATAAAAGTATTCAGAAAACCGTTAATTGAATCGAAAAAAATTGCAAATCATAACTGTAAGGAAGATAGCTACTAAGAGTTGACATTGTTGTCATAATTCTTGTTAGTGAATTACAGACAGACAACAAAAGCGTTAAGCAAACAAAAAAAAAAAGGAAATCAATAGAGACTTGATGAAAATGAGGAACATTGTGTACAGGTGGCGATGGCAGATAGACATTGTATGGCGCTCCTATTCCCGCATTCCCTAACTGACTTGGATTCGTCTGAGCCCCGAGAGAGCTGTAGGCTCCAGGAGTGTTTCCATATTGTTGCTTGTCATAAGCCTGCAAAAACAATCAGTTTCCCAATATTGAATAAAGCTATCACAATCATACCCACGAATCAGGTCACACCAGGGCTACTGAGTCGTGACAATATTTATAACTCTCAAGAACAGGTGCTTACATTCATCTTATTCATATTATGCCCTTTGCCATACATGGACGAATTCATATCAGTCGTCTGAGACCCTCCTGGGTTTGAGCCAGAACCTCCTTTGTTAGAGTTAGCATTTGGCCCTACGCCAGATCCTCCAGTGTAAGAATTCTTCCCATATTCAGTCCCGGTCCCTTGACCGCTATCGTAGCCGTAGGACCCATACACGGTCTTTGTTTGATACTGATGGTTTCCAGTAGCTGCATGTGGTGCTCCAGAAGCATTAGTAGCAGTCACCATGGCTGTAGTTGGGTACATTGGAGGAGGAGGTCCATATGGAAATGGAGGACCAACCATGTTATTCCCAACAAAATAATATCCAGGAACAGCCGGATTGTACATAGGTTGCTGTGCATTTCCACCAGTGAGATTCGAAGGCACAGGAGATGCGGTAGAGCTATCTGACCTAGGAAACCTTCCGTCAGAGCCTGAATATCCGGACATTGCAGTCCCATCATTTCTAGCTGAAACTCCAGGTACGCCACCTACAGTTTAAAACGTAACAATTACACACAGGAAAAGATTCCCAACTACAAGCTTGTCAATTTAATATCACGGTTTGCCGTTAGTTGTGCTTATTGCTGGTTTACACTCACCATAATTTGCTGAACCGTCGTAGTAACTCATGTGAGGTGGCAACCTCTGCATGAATTGCATAGAAGTCTCATCATAACCAGCATACATAGGTGATGGAACGCTATAAAATGCAGGAACTGCCCCTCCTTGACCTAACGGGATATATGGAGGCGGCATCATCATTCCTGGAGGCATTCCCGTACCTCCACTCCCAATGTTAGCTCCCATTTTGGAGTTCGTATTGTTCGCTGCTGTAGTTGACGTTGAATTTTTAGAAGCACTAGAAACTATAAACAACAAAAAATCCGTATAGTCATTTAGTAAGGGACCAAGCAACTAGTAGCACTAACGAGTAGTCGAAGTTGAATAATCGTGACAATGACAGCTAATTATTTTTTGTTTTGCTTATTTAGCGACTGCTTGGTACTGTATGTCATTTGTTTGCTAAAAAAAATTCAACCAAAGAAAGAAGGCAAATGTTTGTTAAATGTAATAAGGAAACATACCGGAACCGGACGTAAGATTTGAACCAGTAGGCGTGGTACTGGCGTTTGAAGAAGACGTAGCATCACTCGGGTCCTTATTATTCACAGCTGAGGAAACATTTAATGAGCTTTGCATCTTTGGTGCGTATGCACTGAATTGATTGGAGCTACCGGTGTTATTTCCATACCTAAAAACGAAAAACACATTCATCGTTACAGTGAAAAATTTAAATGAAAAAATACGCACATGACCTGAAGACGTACCCAGAATTAGAATTAGTGTTATGATGATAAGCACTTTGCGGGGGCGCAGAAGAGCCATAGCTTGAATTCTGAGCTTGATTTTGACTGACTGAAGGCATTCCAGACTGTGGCGGCAACTGAGAATTCACAGTACTGACAACTGGCTGAGCACCAAATGACAAACCTCCAATATTGTATCCACCGGACTGATTTGGTATTGAATTCTGCTGAGGAACGTACGTGGAAGCTCCCCCAACAACAGTAGGTGCACTATTGTAAGTACCCGGGCCTTGCACTGCTTGTGTGACAGGAGGAAATCCTGGTGCAGGAAAACCAGGAGCTCCTTTATAAGAAGCGAACGCGGAAACAGGCCCAGATGCACTGGCGTTAACGTTTCCATATGACTGGCTTTTCGATTGCGTTTGTTGCGACAACGACAAAGAATGACTATCAATATTAGGAGAGATAGGCAATCCACCTGAAGAAAGTCCCTTTGACGAGTCTACTAAAGACGACTGTGAGTTTCTCTGATTTTGGAATGAATTCTGTGATGAGGGAGAAACTCCAACATTGTTTTGATCTTTTTCTGTAACACCACTGTAAGAGTCCATTTTAGTTGACGAGTTACCGTACAGCATATCACCACTCGCGTTTGCATGCATAGAAGAGTTAAATGTCACAGATGAATCTGAACACACGTCCAGATGCCCAAACTGCACATCCAACGGAGTTACCGAGTCGTCAGGCATTTCAACAGCTGAAGATGGTATCTAGAAAACAAATTGTCACACTCACAATAAATTAATTCTCCGTGCTGGGGTTGCATTTCCAGTTGGGTACGGTTTTTCTCATAGATGTCTGTTCTTTGAGGTTTTCCCCTACCCTTTTCCTAGCTAGGTTTTTGTTTTTCTATTTATTCCTTCTTTCTTTGTATGTTACCAATGAATAAAAAAAAGCTAATAATTCTCCGGCTGAATGAGTGGAAAAGAAAACTTAAGAAATGATTGATCATATAGCCAAAATGTTTTGACCCAAAAGCTTATATGTAAAAAATGCCCCTATTCTTCATGGTCTAGCCATAAGTGTGGGAACAGGGTTGATAAAGGGTAAAGTTCGTCTGTATTTTTTGGAAATCTTGTATTCTTTTTGCCAAAAGATAGAAACTATGGAGTGCTTTTTCCTAAAATATTGTGCAAGTTTTTTCCAAAAAAAAAAGTTTACAACAACAAGTAAAAAAAAATCCTTTGACGATTTCGGTACGAAGTCCTTCACTTTCGTGGTAACCTGGTGAAGTTACCCTGGATTTTTTACCTATCTTCTCTTTTAGTGAAGCATCTCAACTGATGCATATGAATTGGCTTTCCCAAAGTTTCTATTACTACGATTATCAAAACTAATTGCATAGAAACATACTTTCGAAGTGGGTCCTCTTGGCCTCTGCACTTTTTGACGTTGCGGCAAACCTTGACTGGAGTTGTCCACTGGATGAGAATTTGAATACGATGATTGTAAAGAAGCCAAAAGATCTGCTCCAGCGTTAGATCCAACGGTTGACGCATTATTCGAATTCTGAGATTTTGAAAGTAACATGTTTAAGTCTAATGACTGTCCAGCTACACTAGAAGACACCGTCGAAGTTCCACCAAGACCTGCGACCACATTGTTCAGTCCAACGGGGGTTGTACCATTTACCGGTTCCTGATTTCCACTCGAGATCTTAGTAACTTCACCCACTCCACTGGAAGCTGAGTTGCCACCATGAATACTATTCGCTGGAGCTTCACTGGAAGCCGTTCCCTGTGGTTGACCTGAAGGAGTAAACACTTTCGTGTCTGCCAACGACCCTGTGTACTCTTCATTGTCCCAGTCTTCGGCGGAAGGAAACTCGCCCCAATTATCTGTACCACGTAAGCAATTAAATCAAAACAACTCAATACTAATAATAAACTCGAACAGTGACAGGAATCCTAGTTGTTTGCACTTTTCTATTTCCCATCGAGCTGACTTACCCACTTTGAGAGTAGTTGCTTCCCCAGAAGTATCGGCTTGGCTATTTTCCCAAACATCAATTGTATTGTAAGTCCCATTAACATCACGAGCACGGCTGGCAAAGGTTCGACCGACAGGAGCTCCTCTACCACCTCTCCCACCACGACTACCACCTCCCCTTCCGGGACCGTTCAAACGTGGGCCATAGCCTCTACTTGTAGCGTCAGCAGGTTCTTTACCAGGTTCCATTCTGCCCCCTCGGCTGACGCGGCCACCCCGTCTTGAGCCTCTGGACATGCCACGTTTATTCTCACCATACTCATTTGCATTCAAATCCCCCGCATCTGAATCCATTCGTTCTCGATCTTGTTTATCACGTCTGTTATCAGACTTGTCTCTGATTTTATCAGTCGTGTCTTTGTTAGATCCTCTCTGCAGCAAAAATCACAATATTAATTTCATTTATATTCTTATTATTAAAATTGACTATAACAGACATTATTATTTGCTGCTCATCTGCATCTCTTATGTTCATGCTAGTGAAAAGTTGTGCAGGAAAACTAAATCATCGATATGGGCAAGAGTAGTTCAATAATAACTTACATCCTTTTGAATAGGATCCAACTTTGGAGCCGTAACTTTGGGTTTTCTTTTTTTACCAGCCTGTGCCCATTCTGATTCGAGAGATTGACTGCCGCCGTCAGTCAACAATGCGATAGCTTGCTCTACATCGTAATCCTTGCTGTGAAGTGCCATACAGGCTTCATCCTCAGTTGCCCGTGTGACTTCCATCACCTGCTTGATTTTTTCTTGGACCTTCGGATCTTCGGACCGATGCGTGTCGATGATTCTAGCTATCTGCATTTGCTCTGCAGTAGGTTTAATTTTGGGATTGAGATCAGTTCTATCTGATTTAGAGTCTGATTTGGTGGCTTTGTTTTTGGAGCCCCCTTTGGAGGCTCCTTTGGTTGCAACCGAGCTCATTCTCTGCGTTCAATAATTTCGACGTAATTTCTTGAATTACACACTAAGAGAATACGAGAAACAGGTATATGTACACTGGTATGTACAAAAGAATCTGTAAGCAAAAAATAACACAAAATTAGACTGTGTTTATCCGAAAAAGGGTAAACCAACTGGAGCCAATCGTTAAAGTATCGCCTAACTGTCTAACAGGTGACTATATAACTACTTATTTGAATTGACTTGATTAAGTTCAAACTAAAGAAAATACATCTGAACTGCGCAGTTCGAGTGTGATTCATCCGTACCATCACATCACTAACATAAGTATTAACTATAAACAAATAACTATTCATAACTGCACCTATCACGAGAAGTATCGAATTAGACTCCGTTATTGCAAGTGCTTTCAAAAAATTTAAATTCTAAAATTAACAAATAGTTAAAAACACGCAAGTGTGCGATGGCGGTGAACTTTCATTCAAACATTAACCTTCACTTAATTTTTAACGCCGAAATTGATAAAACACGTCAAAGAATTCAGGATGCTATCCGTGCAAAATGTTATAGAAAAGGAGGCCCAATTAATTCATTCCTACTAATTCACTCAAACGATTCGATTTCTCTAAAATTTTCAAAAACAATCGGCATTTTTACCTGAAAAAGGAAACTGCACTCTGAAAGAAAGGAATACAAAAGTTACACTACTCTGTCTGCGCTGTACTGAACTTAAACTCCAGCCAGCACTTTATATGTCCACTATATATCAATGGTACCCACGGCATTTTGTGTATCTTATACACCACAACTATAAGCGTAAACGTATGAGATGAGCATATGTATAGTCCCCGGATGAAAGCAAAATTTTCCCCTGTTATATCATAAAACCTAGTGTTGCAAAGCGCCTCTGCACTCCGCAGGCTTTTTCGAAAATTTACGGAAAAAATTTGATTAAAAATACTAAATAGTTTGAAAAAAGCTTCAGGTTTTTTACATAAATAGAATTTTAACTTTATGAGAACTTTATGTTTTGTTTATTATGTCTAGATTGCAACTTTTTTCAATTTTTGACCGGCCATTATTGGACGAAAGGTTACGTGCAACTGCACCGTGTAGGAGCGTTTTAGCTCGATGAGTGAGGCTTTTCTTGAAAAACATGACATCGTTGCAAATTACTCCTCAAGAGTGTGTTGTTGTCAGACTAGTTTCCGTCCTCAGTAAATAAAGCACATGTGATTCGAATTCAAAATAAATAATAATATTAATCTGAGGAATGTGGAATCGCAATCAAAAATAAAACTGATTCTTAACTCTAGATTTATCTCTCCAAGATTTAAGGAAAGATCTTCTGTCTTACTTTCCCACTACGGGAGTCTTCGAGTGAGAACTAAACTTTGCATTCTTGTGAATTACAACAATGGCTTTGCCCGGCGTACCCGGTGCTAAGTTTTTGGCCAACAAAGGTCCCAAGGTGATCCGCATGGCTTTACATGGACATGCTAATCGACCATTTTTCCACATAGTCTTAACTAATGTAATGGACAAATACGAACTCCTTTTTTTAACGCCAGATTCGTCTGAAGATCTTTATGTTAAATTGTATTTTTTCTGTTATCAGAAATTCTTGGATCGAGATAAGCAACCGGTCGAGCAATTAGGAACATATGATCCATTACCTAATAGAGAAAACCAAAAACTGTTGAGTCTGAATATTGAGAGAACGAGATATTGGATGGGTCAGGGGGCAGAGTTCAGTGAAAATCTGGCACATTTGCTTGGTAGGTCGTAGGTATTTGAAGAGTAGTAGAGTTTTAGTGCATTGAATTTTACTTTTATTTTTGTTCCTGATCTGATGGTTGACATTGAAATGTTTGCATTTTTTTAAGGTTTGGTGGGATTTCTGCCCCTGCATCCGACTACACTACAAAAGGCTTGGAGAGCCCGGCGTCAACAAGCTGAATCAAATGATAAGGAAAAAGAAAATGTGCAGTCTACAAGTTGAGATGAAAATTGAGTTGGATTTTTTCGCTATTAGTCAACCGAGCCGGGTTTTATCATCATATTTATATGTTGTATATCGTTTTTTCACCGGTCATAGAAGACAACAAAATAAGACAACCTCCTTCGTAATTTTCCTTTCAAGTGTCGTATTATAGTGTAAATGAAAGCTCCGATCGTACCATGTTATGTTCGTGAATTTTTAAAGACCAACTTCTTATTGTGATTCATTTGCCGCATTAGAGTTTGTCTCGAAGCAAGGATCCAGTTCCAAATAAACACAATAGGGGTACACCCGATGCCGTGTAAAGTCGTACATTTCTACGCGCGTAAATCTCCCAGCCAATCAGAGCAGACTTCCAACTTCTACTTACTGATATGATTGGCTGGGAGACTTACGCACGTAGAAATGTACGACTTTACACGGCATCGGGTGTACCCTTAATATGTAAGCTAAAAACTAAAAAAAATATCCACTCAATGCTCAAATAAACACAATGTTGTATTGTAAGCTTGCATACTCTGACTGTGACCACTTTTTAGCCTGGTACAGGGCTTATTCATGTTGCAATAAGTCGGCAATTAGCGACGGGAAGATCAGAATACATTTCTTTGAGAAGCAATGTCCAAACAAAGGCTTCAATTTTTTCTTTATTTTTGACTCGTAAAATTACAGGTATTTACAATTTACAGTTTCTGAATTTGCGCTAAAGCATACTCCCGTTTCTACGACTTTTCACTATTATAACACGCATGGCAAATAAGACATCTATGAGAAGGGGGATAGATAAATGAAAGTACTGAAATATGGAGAGCTCTGTAGAATTAACCATGTACATCAAACACACTTTTCAAAGCCAATTCGGGCTTATCGTAACCCAACTCTTCAGGGGTGCTGACGCCCAATTCGTCCAAAGTGGGTTTGATTTCCTAAAATAATATAAACACAATTAGCTTGCTATCGCCATCTTCCATAATTCAATTCATTCAAGTTATCACTGAACGACTAAACTCAAGTAAATAAACAAGGGACATACTTAATTTATAATCTAAGTTACTAAGTTCTAAATCCTTCAGAGAGACGACTTCGAATACCGAAGGGACTTACCTTTACAACATAGGGCCACAAATCTTTATTAGCTTCACATCTGAATTTAATAGCTTCCAAAATACGGGTCGTCAGGGCGTAGTCATTTACCCGGCGACAGGCTCGGAGGGCAGCCTCAATAATTTTTGGCTCCGGTACCAAATCCATTCGTACTAAATCGTTCATTCCCTTTGATAAAAGTCAAGCATAAAGAAAACTTTAGAGTGGATATTTTGAACTACAATCTGCATGTCTATTGATCGTTAGACGACATAAATTGATCCAAATTAAACTGATATAATTTTAAGAGAAAAAATGGTGGTACCTTTCGGATTTCCCAGCCATCTATATCCGGTCGACTGAAGAAAGCAACGTAACGGGCATCGAATTCTTCATCTGTTTCGGTTTTCTCGCTGCTCATTAGCCTAGCTCCTTGCGAAGCTAGAATTGAATAAAATCCATAAATTACTCAAATATAAGTTTATTGCTGAATTTTAATTGTATCACATCGAGATTACTTCGATTAAAAGACAACGGGATTACAAGTAAACGTACCAACAGCATATGAAGTCCTATTACCAAAAAGAGCAGTCCTGGTAGCACCCTGCAACCTTTGAGACACGATTCGAAGCATTCTGAGTAATTTTTTGGTGGTATTTGATTGGATTTAGCAATTCCTGTACATTCAAATTAAAGTATGAACGAACATGAAACAAAAATTAGGTAATTAATTAGAATTCTCTAAAGTAAAAAATAAAAACAGAATCATCAATTTAATGCAATAACCAACTCACCTGGGTCAAGTTAGGTATCTAATTTGAGTACAGATTCGTCAGAATTTCTGTACACAAAGATTTCAAATTCACACCGTCCGAAAGTCCGAACTCCAACTCTTTAACAAAACTTGTATCGCTAAAAAAGAATCGGTTCGGAAAATTGTACGTGACTTAAAAACTTGCGCTAACTCCAAAAAAGAATAAACTTTTAAAATTTACCGGGTTTTAAATGTAAGCTCTATTAAATGAGCACAGATGGCGCAAACTGTACAAAAATCTTGCGTCGCAGTTGAAATGCTAAACTGTTTTGGCCAGGGCGGTCTGAATTGAGCTCAGCTAACCTTGCTCATTAAGGTTTTTTTTATTCAAATGTAGCTTCGAATTTCAGAAAATGCATACAAATCCGTTTATTGTTTTGGGTGCAATTCAAAATAACTATAACAGTGAAAATTGTTCAAATCAATACTGCTTTATTTAGCTTAAAATGTACCACTATGTGTAATTTTCTTCCACATCCACATCATCCCCGATCCCTAAATTTTCAGCTTTGCTAATGTCTTTGTCATTTTTATGCATTTGGATCATGCATGCAAGTCTTGATTCGGAAATGAACAACTTTCTTTTCTCTGCATCATTGGGGAATATGGTTTTTGCATAATCGTCCAACTGCTTTTTAGTCATTTTTCGAAAATCTGGAACCACTGTTTTTATTGGGTGGTCTCCATCAACAATTTTCCTCAGATCTTCTTCTATCATTCTGTATTTCTCGAAATTCTTTGCTCTTTGTGTGTCTCTGGGTTCGATGTACATTTTTACTTTTGGAAGCCGAATCTCTTTATCTTCTTCAACTTTGTCTGTTTCTACTGGAGTGGCAAATACCATGCGCTTTTTGTTATCTTTCTCTTTTTCCTTTTCCTTAGACTCTCTTTCCATTTTCTCTTCTTGTTCTTGGACAACATACAAACGTGGATCTTGTCCTATGAAAAATTATAATTTAAAACGACCCAAAGCTTTCTATTCTGTCCATCTACACAGCCCATTCATTCAATAGCGGGAGAATTATTTTTACCAGCTCGTGCTGCATTTAACGGGATTGGATTCTCTTTTTGACCAACACCTAGCCCTCTCAACATAGCTCTGTTTCGGTAGATGACAGACATATCTATACAAAAAATTGTAGTAGATAAAAATAGTTAACGTTTAAAAAAATGCACACTTCTAGGGTAATTACATTTATCCGCAGAAATAAAATGAAGCCCATTTTCAATTCCAACAAGCAGATCTCCCTGAGGTGTTCCAAACGCGGCCCACATTGGTGCCCAGTTGAGACAAATAAGCTGGCATTGGAATCAAGCATTAGTTTTTATGCACACTAACCATAATCAATTATTTGATCTAGTCAATTATTTTAAATCCAAAAAAGTAACTCACTCTGACGAGATCACATTTGTCACTCCAAATTCGAATAGTTTCATCCAGTGATGCAGAACAAAAGAGAACAAGTTCCTTGCTTGCTGCAAATGAAACGATCTCTTTTTGATGCTGGTGACTATTCTTATGATCATACCTCTCTGCAAACAAATAAAATTCCACTTGTCAGCTTATGGACAATCCTCATAACTTTGAATTAACATTCCATTGGTCGTAGTAATGAATGACATAATGCGGCTTAATTTCTCACCTGTTTCTTGAGTATTAAATAAAACTACTTTATGAGATTGTGAACCACGGTGACTGAGCGCTAATCCAATCACTTCCCTAAGGAGAGCTATATGTCTGATTGGATGATTCCAGGAAATGTCAAACAGAGAAACAAATACAGGATCTCCTGTTACTTGTACTTTCCACAGTCGAACACATGGATCAACTCCTAAAGAGGCAAATTGATTCAATTCGGGGCTGATGCTGATGGAATGAACTGGTCCAGCATGACACTGTTCAAAACACAAATAAAAAGATACATGCAAATTTCATTAAGCTGTCAAAAGCAAACATTACATATTAGTTGAATGAAAATCCAGTGTCTAGCTGTATTACATCGGTTGTAAACTCAATTTCTGCAGTTTTAATATTCAGCTTAGAAATAGATCCATCTTTCCGACCAGCAATGATAAAAGTTGCACTTTCATTATGCTCAGATTGTTTTTCTATATGGAAATGAAGACTTGATTATATCCAGTAATGCATTTTAGTACTGGTAAATTCATCGTGTTAGTCCGACTAACTCTTGTCAAATGCCTTAATAACTGTCTCTTGGCACAAAATACTGGGAATATAATCGTAAAGCCCAATCGCTGTTATAGGATTTTCTTCCCATTTAGTGTCATCCCAAGTTTCCCTATGCCGACATGGGTTTTGAGTCATGTCAAATATGTGCATCTCATCTTTGTAGATAGTTGGATCTTTTGCCGGAATGAGGGCAAACATCGTTCCTGTTGGGCAAAATTACAGGAATTGTATACCGTATAAAATACCCCCTTGTGTGCTGTCCATTTATCATTAAGTTGCCCCACAACAGATTGAATTGCGGCTCATGATTGCTTACCATATTGTGGTATATAAACAACATTATGGACAGGACAATTAGGTGGGTTTATCAAAGCGGACGTCAAAATCTTGCCAGTTGCAGGATTTATTAATCGCACTGCGTTATCTGTGCTTGTAACCACCGCTCGCAAGGGATATTCTGGATGCCAGGTTAGTTCAACGTTTTTCACCGGTGAGCTATGCATGTTTAGTTTGTTCAATAATAATTTGTTGCATGTGTTTCTAATCATTCAAGTTTTTGTCTTAATCTCACCTCAGCTGTGTCAGCAATGAGTACAGAACATCCATTTTCCATAGTACAAGTTTTCTTGCTCCCAATGTCATAAAACTTTTCCTCTCTTCATTTGCCGTGATAAAATCTACAACTTCTGGAGACCTCATAGATTCTATCTGTAGAATTTTAAATTTATTTCAACCCTCTTCACAAAATTTTTGTACTATATACTCAATCCAAACGCATGATGTATTTTTAACAATACCTTTTTTTTGCTGTCAACACTCCATGCAAAAATAGTCTGATCCACTGATAACGAGACCATTCCTCTTCCATTGGGATGCTCAATAATTTGACATACTTTTCCAGAATGGGGATGAATTTCAGTTATATAAGACCAACGTGCTCCCCACATTTTTACTGCAAGTTATGACGTATGTTGGTGCATTTTATTACCTTTATCAGTCATCAAATGTAATAAAGGCAAATTAAACCCAGAAACTTACATAGACCCCTTTCATCCCCGGTAACCACAAATTCTGACGCCCCTGATGCACCAATAGCTGTAATCCTGTGTGGGTGTAAATTACGTTTTGTTCCGTGAATTCGTCCTGTCACATCTATTACTGTACAGTGTTGTTTGAATGTAAAGTACATCCATTGTTTTTTCTCATCTGTTGGTCTGTCGAAACAAATCTGCTCCACTTCGGCATTTTCTGCTTCAATATCGGATAATTTGAGACATTCTAACAGTGTCATCACGTTGCTATTGGGGTGGTACGAGTATTTCTGCCATGATCAAATTTTTGTCTTAAATATATTTGATTTTAAAGTGAAAAAGTTATAGATAGGGATCTTCACTAACATTCAAAGAAGTTCCACTACATATGAAAAACTCAAACGCATTATCTTCAATATTTCTACCACCATATATCATGCGGTCTACTGGAACGAGAGATACCATATCTACTATGACGGTAAAATCTTCTTTCAGAACATAAAATATGCTTTTCCCTGGCGTAAATGCTAGGTAGCACCCAGGCTTAGGAACATGAACGAATTTTGTAAATCGTTTTGATGGAGTAATAGTTGCTAATTTAGTTCCAGCCCAGTCGAATTTTATAACTCCATTCATTCGAGTCACAACTATGTATTCCTGCACAATCGGGGCAATATAAGTTTTAGCGGAATGAAAAACTGTTTTACATAAAAAATTTTCAAGCGTTCCTCTAAATACCTTCGTGTTTTTATTATACAGAAGGTCAGTGCCACCTGTTTAAAAATTTCAATGGAAAATAGAGTAAATCTATTTTTGTAAATGATCTATAAAATTGTGCGCTGAAAAAATCCACTTAACATAAATCCCATGGTTCAAAGCACCCATTGAAATTCCATGGGTCAGTTTTTTGTCCTCTACATATCCAATACCAAAGTTAACTTCAGCATCGTCCTGTCGGTATTTTGCATTGATTTCATCTAATGCCTTCTTCAAACTGTCTATTGCTCGAATGTAGTTGTCATTGAATTTTATGGTGATGTCAAGACCCCTTGGTCCTTTATTAGTAGTTGCATCTGAACGCTCGATTTCTCCCATGCTGATTCTGCTACAAATTGCGAAGGAATCCAAATTTTTTTGTGCTTCTGCAAATATGAATTTTATGGGCAAAGCTTGTTACTTATGCAAAATGAAATTTCCATGGAATCAAAATGAGAAACAAGTTTACTTGCATGCAAGTACATTACGAAAGGAGGGCTCCAATATTTGAGCAATGAAGGGAAGACAATAAGAACAAAATTGGGTAACCAATGCAAATGCTGGAGAACCATGATGATTCCTTAAGTCAATATGAGTGAAGGCTTTTAAATGGGAGGAAAGAGAGGGAATAAAATGCTCTATTGGACTAGGATCCCTGGGGGCTTGAGAAAGCAATTTCTTGGAATGTAATAAAAAGGAGACTTGTTCTTTGCATTAAGTCATGAGGAAAAGGAATGAGATTGAGAAGAGGATCTTTATAAAGAATCCCTTGTTCCCCATGTTCCATAATGTGACTGAATAAAAACAAACAATATAAAACAACTTTGCTTTCGGTTCAGTTTGATTTCAATTTTGTGGTAAGAAGGAAACCAAGTGGGTCTCCAATAAACATCATTTGGTCCTGGCCAGAGGCCTTTGAACACATTGCGCTGTGAAAACACGACTAGTGGCTGCCAAAGAGAGTTAACGAATCATGCTCAAGTTCCCAATCAAACTTGCTTTTCAAACATAATTATTTTATTGTCTTCTCATAACAATACATTTTGATTTCATTTATTTCATAAATACAATGCATTTGTACATGACATTTTAATCAATTAATGCTCATACTCAATGGATCAAACCTTATATGATCTAAATACATACATTCTTCAAATGTGATTTACACACACAATAGCTGCCATGTAAAAACAATATCTCATTTCCTAAAGTAAAACTAAATTGTAAATAGTAAAATTAATTATTAAATTTATCCTTAAATTAACTTACAACTACTTTTTCATCAAACATTTCCAAAATCTCGTAAGAGATCTTTAGACTCCACTTTTCTCTATTTATTATTTACACCCAAAACTGAAGTTCATATCAACACGACTGTAAAACATATTAACAAATGATTTAGATATTATGAATGTTATCATTGGCACTGGGTTAAGTTTTATATACAAAGCTCTTAATTCTTCATCTATTATCCATGTCCACTCTACTTTCTACGATTGTATACATACACAAGATCAATAATGCTCTAATTATCTACACTGATTTTCTTTGGTCCAGCAAAAACACTTGGACTTCTTTTCAAAAAAGGAGCCAAACTGTCATTTTGATTTTGGAGTACTTGTCTCGCTTTCTCTCTCAACGCATCCGCACTTTTCTGCTTACTCTCAAACCCATCCCCGCATTTTTTCCCACTACGAAAACTTTCATCATTGTTTTCTTGAGACTCGTGTCCATATTTGACACTTTCATCCTCATCATTGCTACTAGAATCCCGTTTTCTTCTAGAATGGCTTGCCAAATCTATAGCAGTCTCTACTACAGCCAAAGGACTACTATTACAACTTCTACTATTCACATGGGATCCATCATCTCCATTATTTGCACGCTGGGCCGGTGATTTGGGTGAAACAGATCTCCTTGTTTCACTCTCAGAATCTTCATTATGTTCACTTTTATGATTTTGCCGAGATAAGTCAAAAGCATACAATGAAGGATTTTGTGCAAGCATATACTGAGAAATTAAAGCAGAGTTGGAGGTTGTAGGAGGTGTTTTCGAATGCGACCACTGCTGCTGTTGCTGAGCTGCAGCTAAAGCTGTTGGAAAAGCTGAAGAGAGCAATGCTGGGTGTAGGAAACCTGCGGCAGCTGCCGCCGCAGCCGCATTAGACGGTAGACCTGCCGCTAAATGGGCATTCCACAAGAATTCATTAAAAGGAAATCCTGGATAGTGCCCATGATGTGGGGATGAGGTTGAAAATGGAGACCCATGGTGCAGAGACGGTGGGGATGAAGACGAAGAGCCAAAACAGTAAGGGAGAGCTGACGACGACCCAAAAATGCTGCCAGCACCTCCTGCTCCATTCACACTAGTGTTTGGTGAATCTTCCCTTTTAAAAGTGCCGGTGACTCCTCCACCCAGACTCTTTTCTCGTTTTCTCCACTTGGCTCGGCGGTTTTGGAACCATACCTGTGGAAAACAAAAGAATTATAAAAAAGGTTAAATATTATATTACGGTATTAGTGAGAAATCATGAGATAAAAACAGTGGACATGAAACATTCTTGAGGGTGTCAAAGTAAACATAATCATGTTTTGATTTTCTCTCTTAGAGCAATACAAAGGTTGTATGGATTCTGTGGGTTTCGTAGCGTCAGCTAACTACTGTAAATCGTCCTTAATCCTAAGATTAGGTAAAAGTTGGGTAATGCGGTACGACTGTGGAATAAACTAACTAAGATTGTCTAAGTAAGCATCATAGTTCTTCATGACAGTTGCACAATCTACTCCATAACTCCATTAATGCTTAAATAATATTTTGGTTGGGAAATGAGCGACTAGTTACCCCGAAATCCTCTAAGAACAAATCCCTGATAACTCGAACTGTTGATTAAACCTACTACCTCAAAGTTCTTATAAAATCCACAATTTCTAATGAACCCAATTACTACTTAAACACACGATGATTAAACTACGTTGAAAGATTCAGAGAAACTCCCAGTCAGAATTGGCATCACAAGTTGTAACCAAATGTAAGTGGCAGTGGTGAGGGAATGAGTGAATAGGAGTAATTAGGGTGATGATTGAAACGGGCAATTTCTCCAATTAGGTGACCCATTATGTGCTTCAATTTGTTTCCTCTTCTTGTTGAACCCTTTGACAACATAGGAGCGGAAAGGAACAATTCCAACCCAATAGAATTATTCAGGAGAAACGTGAGTATGCATGGGATCCTACTAACAAATCAACTAAAGTATGATGATAATGAAGGAGCATAAATACCACTAGCCAAATTGGCCATAATTGTGAATCAAAATGGTGACATCTCTATTCAATTGAAAGTGGCTCATTCATTCACGGGCAATTTGTAGATTCAGTCAAGTGCAAAGAGCACATAGTGAGTGAGTTAAGTGGAATATTTACAGTATAGTGAGCTAATTTAAAAGCTCATGATGAGTATAAGTGAGAGCAGCAGAGTGGGCTTGCTCAGGGTTACACTTTTCTGAGTACACAGAAAGACTGTAATATGTTTTGTTGAAGGCAACAAAGAAACGTATGTACTGACAAGCTACACAATCTGGGTAATAATGTGAGTTTCCGTTCCTATAAAATGTGACTTTTATCCAAATTACAGTCTAAGAATGGTTCGTAATGATACTAATAGGAGTGATACAATTTGGTTTCATGATATCTCTAACCTGGCTCACTTATATTTTTATTCCCCTTCCTTAACGAAACTGTTATACAGTAAAAGTCCTTATTTATTTCACTGTGAACAGTGTTTTCCACGTAATTGTACAAATTGTAGTGATTGTTTCGTCTTTCCTATTCCCTCTACTTATGCTGTTATGGCTTTCACATAGCAATTTTGGAGTTACTGCCTGCTTCGCTGAACTTGAGTGCTTTCCTTTTCCTGTGCATTGTGAATATCCTACGTATATGGCCGTACGTGGGACTTAAATTGAGCACAGCTGAATCTATACTCCTCTTCACTTGAGTAATTGAGCGTGCTGGCTAGGGTAAATAGTAAATACATTTACTATTTAACTCAAATTTGTGTTACGCACGACGAAGAAGAAAGTTAGACTATTAGATATATAAATGGATGAGGCACTAAAAATTTCATTTAAGTAAAATTTATCGTGTAACTAAATAAACAGGATATTAATTTCACAAAAAGTAATATCATAGTAAAAAGAATCAAAGAGAAAAAAGTTTTTGGTGAATAAATTATAATTTCCCGGAGTTAGCAATCAATTTTCAGTGGGAACAATAGTTTATAAACTGTCATTATGAATTCCTGTCGTGCAAAACAAAATAGCAGACAATGCCGCCAAGACGTAGTGTTATACATTTCCTTATAAATCATTATCATTATCTAAATAATACAGCCAATTTGCCAATGCTTGAAAACATCCGCCATTCTTTTGGATTCTTTCCTGTAGCATTTCTAGGAAAAAAATTATCGTCCGCAACAGTCCTTGCAATATACATCTAATTGCACATGATAATGAACCCATAATATCCCCTTCACTAAAACTGGGGGAAATCTTTGTTACCGTTCCACGCCACTGTGAGCCAATGAGACGTAGAATTTTAATCCTTTATATGTCAAGTCCAGTCAATCGTATACACTTCTCAATATCATCCCTTTCTATACTCAACCAACAACACACGGGGGAAAATGATTACAGGTATCGGTTCGGTACGCTGTTCGTTAGAAATCTTGTATTCAATTCACTTTATGCGCAGAATTCATTAAATGCATGATACCCCTAATTGCTCACAGCTCAGTAAATCGCAATAAAAATTCATTCAAATGAGTTTATAATTTCGAGGAGCGTCGCTTTATTTTCGTTTAACAAAAGTTACCTAGCATGCGTCTATTTTTTACTTTCCCACCTACCATATGATGATTTTCAATGCGAAATTCCCATTGAATACAACTTTTTTTCCTTCTCTCTTTAGCATATGCATAGGAAAAATGCCAATTCGAAGATTTAGAACGTAAGGTGTGATTACGTGTAAAGCAGAGGTTCATCCCTACATTCTTTGTATAAACAAAACGCCGAGTAAGCTTTTAGCTCTACAAAATATTAATATGCAAATATTTGTATTTAGATACTCCACGTTAGTACTTCTAAACAAGAATAGCTACAAGCGGATTCTAAAAAAATAATTTTTGAAACTACTGATCTAAACTAAAGATAATAATAATTAATTGTTTACTGATGTTTAGTTAGTTCGATGAAAACAAATTGGTCACTTACTTGTACACGGGCTTCACTCAGATCCAATCGCATTGCCAGCTCTTCTCGAGTGAACACATCCGGGTACTGAGTCTTCTCAAAAGATCTTTCTAACTGATGTAATTGGTAGGTTGTGAAAGTGGTTCGACTTCTTCGTAACTTCCTAGGCTTGTTTCCCATTTCCTCTTCTGAGGATGGAATCCCTTTCTCACCCTCTTTCTCCGAGAGAGACGATAAATGAGAACCGCCGTTTTCATCTTCCATCATATCGCCTTCCAGAATATGACCGTCATCCCCATTTTCACTCCCTGAGGAGCTGGAATGCGCCATCCCGTGATTCATGGAACCGGGCTACAAAGAAGCCGAAAAAATTAGTACCGAGAAATAATATTGTATTCGGCTTCTTTCCGACACTTCCTAGTAATTAACTGTAACTAACTGCCGAAAAACACTTGGAGCTATTTCAGCGATTTATTTAATCAATTGATTATTTGTTGTACAAGTAAATTGATTCATCGTCAAACCACAAGTCTTATCGAAAATGAACGATTATTACATTCACCCCTCAAATATTTAGGTTACACATGCAAGAATTAAGTTATTAACTTGTTAAATATTTACGTTCTAATCTTGCAGTCTGAGATTCAAGCAATATTATAAATCGGCTGTTAGCTGTTATATAAACTCGACGTCGACGATCATTTTGCACTCATAAGAAGAGTCACTGTATTATTATGATAATGCAGAATCAATAATCAATTTGACCGATAAGGTGTTACCTTATGGACTAAAAAGTGTTGATAAAATTATGGGATACCGGCTTTTTGACATAGAAAGATAAACGAGTCGCCGAATAATGTTACGTAATACAACTGACAATTAACTAACTAACTAACTACAGATTATGTATTTAATAAAATATTACCTTGTCAATTCCAATGGATCGTGATCCTCCATGGCTGAAAAATGTTTCTCTTCCATCCATTGTCTTGTACGGACGACCTGGTTCGTCCTCTGTAATAAAATGAAAAGGATTTATTTTCCAGTAAAATGCAATTAATTAACTTACATTGTTTACACTTTCTGTCAAGGACTTATATGGAATTCACATTTAGTGCTTATAATTTATACCATTACCTATTCTGTTGTTATGATAAACACCTCTCGGCACTCATTATTATATTGGCACTATCCTATTATATTACCTATGCCTGTAAGTTACCAGTAATTTGCACATTTACATATTCAACACTCCAAATATCAATTTATTGTTCATTGTTCGGCAATTAAGTTTGATTTAGAAATTCAACTTAATTGCCTGTTTGTTGTAATGAACAAGAAATTAAACTGCATTATGAAACAACTTTGAAATACTGCGAAATTATTTATCACAAAAGGACACTACTTTTTAATTAAAGACTTTGAGTTTAGAAGATATGGAGTCCCAAATTACGTATTATTTATCCTTTATATGCATTTTAAAAGAATATTTTATTATTTTGAACATTTACACGCGGGTAGGTTAATAGATTTCTACACCAGTAAAACTAAAAATGACTAGACTAGTATTATTCTAGCAGACTTAGAGGTCTACGAATTTCACATGCTATCGCGCTAATCATACACAGTTACAGAACGGCAACTAGTGCTAATAGAACATATCGTTCTGAAATGAGGGCCAATGATATGGCTTTTAATTAGAGCTGGACTTGAATAGAAATCATGGAATAGAGCGTCTCACTGGCACGTGCAATCCATGTTGAACTGGGATCCTATCTTTGTGTGTTGTTTGTTAGCATTATATAGTTAGTTAGTGACTTTTGTCTCATATTACTTTCCTATACAAGGAATTGAATACTTTTTGTTCATCCACACTATTAGAAACACTCGTTCAATAATATGGAATAAATGATTTAAATGTTGTGCATGCTATGATCGTTTACTGTGCATACTTGTACTTTGTGTTCGGAACATTTCATTCTACAAATGCTCTCCTTCCCCATGCAGATCTCACATTATTCATTAATTCGCGTTGTTTACTGGTTTTTACAAAAATGCGTATCAGTGGGATAGTGTTCATGCTTTGTAAATTTAATTTCGCTTTCCTCACTTTAACCCAGACTAAAATATTTTCCGATGACTAAATAATTTAAGACCAGCAAATAGATTAATTAATTCGTTTGATTAATCAAAACTTACAATGCAAATTTTTAATCATGAAATAATAATCAATCATGCATAAAAACTAATTTATTTAAACAATACGTAAAACATGCTATGATGCTTTCTGACTTTATCATACTGCTAAGAATACTTTGAACTTTAAATTTTTAAGTTTCTAGTTTAAAAAAATCTACGACGGTTAAAAGTCTTTGGATCAATTTTGTTCCTCTGTTGAAAACCTAATAGCCCCTGGATCCTCTATAGTTAGTTGGTTATAGTGCCCATGATGCAGTACATAGCCGTTTAGAACATGGGGTTGCAAAAGGATTATCTATTTCATTGTGCATGTCATATTATTGCCCATACTTAAATAAAACGTGGAGCCAGAACTGCTCACCATGTCACCCTCTCCATGCATGCTAGTTAAAAATGGTTAGAAAATAATTCATGCCCGTTCATTCGTGCTAAACAATGATGAGTGAGTGATCCACAACAGAAAGCCTTGTCGCACAACCAAAAACTCACTCACCAACTAATGGACACATGAAACCAAATCGAATGGTCTATAATCCATTGATAAAAACATGCAAACAGTGAATACAAATTACATTAGGTAATAAAGCCCAAGTACTCAGGCACACAAACATCAGTCTAATTCAAATGAGCTTTATAAATATGTTACTCTCCTGTAAAACAAGGTCTAAGTGTTTGCGTGCTCTTTACTGCATTGTGCTCAGCACAAAAAGGATTCTAATCTGATCATATCTCATTCCTTGTGTGCATTACTTGTAACTATATAATAACGAGTACGTAAAAGCAAGCTTCTAACTATAGTTAGTTAGTATAACAGCCAACAAGAGCAAATAATTTCATTTCAACCCGATGAATAGCTAGGGCTCTGATGAAATCTATAAACTAAAAGTAAATGCTCCATAGTCATACTCCTGACCATTTTTTACATTCGTTAGTTACGAGATGCTTTGAAAGGTGCAAAAGGAAGTCCCAGATAAAATCAAAACAACCGTCTCTGTGTGTGTGTGCATTATAGTTTACGAGATAAATATCACATTATCAGAAGCTAATGGGTGAGCACAATTCTATGATGCTTTCAAAACACTCTCAGTTCTCAATCAGACTACTTATTACATGCATTGTTGACAAACTAATATTAGAAACAACATTTTCCCAGTATGTTTGAACTCATGATAATAAGAACAATGCACCTAGCTCATTCCATTATGTCAAAATAGTGCGTCAATTGAAAACTTTTTACATAGGCATACATCTCTTACCCTTGGTAAATAAACATACTGAAATAAGAAGTTCTTACCCATTGATCTATGGTGAAAAGACCGTCCTTCTACGGCAGAAGATGCCAGCAACTTTTCAATACTTGAGTACACAGACTGGGATGAAAACTTGAGACTAGTGATTGCGCTCGAATTGATAGCCAAAGATCCAGTGGATTGAGAAGTTCGGAGCAAGATATTCTCACTTTTGCAGTCATTGCTTTTCCCATTAGGTGAAGCGTTTGATTTTGCCGTGGGATCAACAAGTGAAGACACAATGACAGATTTGTTCATCTTGACCGTAGTTAGTTATTGATTTAAATCAATAAGGGTAAATGGTTTCAAGTTGTATACTTCTTTTCTGCTCGGACAATGATCAAGTCTGGTGATTAATTTTCTCAGATCGGTTGAATGAAACGCACTTGTACTGGTGTGCAAACTGGTATTGTCTTGTTTGAACAGATATGCCAATTGGCTGGCCACCTGCTATGTTTATGGAGCCAAAAATTTGCTTCAAATTTAATATGAATTGGTATATCTCATCCGGTGTGTTGCCTGCAAACAGTAATTATACATTGTTGACAATGTTCAATTAAGTAAAGCTTAACTGCTGACCCATTTAAAAATAAGATAAACGTGAGTGAATCGTGAATACCTATGCAATCTCAAGAATTAACGTACATTTATAAATAATACAGTCAATGATAAGAACGGCAAATGGAAAAAACATGCAATTCTGGTCAATACTGGCTGTGTCAATGATCCCAACTGATTCATCAGAAATAAATTATTCGAAAGCAAATACGAGGATGATTAAAAGGTTGTAAAGCAAACAAATATGCCGCTTAGAGGCTATTTATATGATTAACAGTCTGTTAATGCTTATGGTGAAGTAAAGCATGCATGAACAACTTCATGTAAATAATAGTATAGTGTGTAATACCTCACCTGCTGGAAGTATGGACTGTGTGTTCATTCAATGCAGCACGTAAGCATGTATATTTTTTATTCTTTTCTTGTTCACACTGTCTTTATCAACACAAGGGAGGGAGTGCAGAGATGAGTTGACCGCTTTATTGACTCAATACGGAACTTAATGGGCTGACTTTAGCATTATGTGTGCCTCCATTCAAATTCTTGATGATGATAATAAGCTGGTTGTCTGTGTCAACTAAACTCCACTTGATAAAAAATGAGACGAGTCAATCAACTTGTAAAGTTCCTATGTTCAATTACTGGCAGGTCAATAATAATGAAATGTGTACAAGCCCGTTGTGGGGCCCTCAAATCAATAAGACAAAATTCACACACAAAGTTGGAATTCCACGTAAAAAAGCAGGAAAAAAGATCAACTTTTCACACTTGTTTATACTACTGACCACATTACGGCTGTCAAAAATTGTCAACAAAGTAGAAACTTGCACACGGCTACAAACAAACGATCGTTCTCATGTAGTGACAAACATGCGACTGATTTTGCATGCTCAACTTGCTAACTAACAGCTTTCGTAGAGCAAAACTAACATTGTACTACTACTACTACCATCACTATAGGTAGTTGTGACTCAATTGATTCCAGGTGGTGAGTAGCAAGTAAAGTACCAGCAGTATGAATGACACACACAAGTAGTAGCTAACTAGTAGCTACCTATGACGAGTTGATGAAACCTTCAAGATTTCTGTGCGGGTAAGTTACTAGCTAACTAGGCTAGTACTATACATAAGTAGGCTGACAATAACAGAGGATAAGAACAGAGCCCGGGATGAGCAGTACAAACTAATAAGACAAGCCAAAAAAAGGTATTTCGTCTGGGACGTGATAACTAGTCTAGCTGTGGCTTCTGTCTGACAAGAGATGTCCGCATGTCACTTGGTTTTATCCATGTGTATATTACCACTAGTAGTAAGTAGTTTAGTTAGTAACTAACTAACTTTTCTTGTGCATAGACTGGTATGGTCCAGAGAGATCATAATTAGTGTAGGTAGTTAGCTCGTTAGGATGATGAGGGGACCCCTGAAGGGAACGATATGCTCAACTAATCTACAGGAGATGCTTACTGTTGCCAACAACTAACTAACTAACTAACTAACTAGTATAGAACACATATATTTAGATTCATTGCATATGTAATATGGTTGGGTGATGTTCCCAGGGTCTGGTGTATGCATAACAATATTAGCAGCATGCAGGTTTATATATTACGGAGTGAGGGAAAAAGAATTGGGCATAGTGATGATGATAGCTAACTAACTAACACTGGTAGCGAGTTAGTTAGTAAGTAAGTAAGTATTATGCAGTCAGGAGAAAGTGTGCATTATACATTGAGCACAAATCGAGAGAGACAGGAGCCCCCCTGAGCTCTGTGAATGCGGGCTGCAGAAGATTCCTCCCCGTCAGATGAAATGGAATCCAATCCGGGAATGAGGACTAACCTCCGAGAGGTTGGCTCATGCTTGTTCTCTCTTTTCTAGCTATGGCCAATTTAATCGTTGGTTCACCAAATTATATGCATCCTCCGGGCTACCATTGGCTACTTGTATAGTTGTGCATGTCGTGTGCAGTTTGTGGAAGTAAGTTTGTGCACAAGAGATTCTCTCATGATGATTATTTTGTATGTCCATTACTTTGTCGAAGCAATAGCTAAATCACATTTGCTATTGTTAAAGTGAACTTTTGTGCTGATGTGGACAATGTGATGCAATGACTTTGACACTTTGTTGCTGCATTTTGACGCCAGGCAATTAAAAATATAATATATTTAATAAACTGGACAATGAATGAATCAGTTGCAGTGTTTCTTACTTTGATAGTACTAATGAATTTGTGATAACGAGAACTAACTTAGCTCAGGTATGGAGTGATTAGCTCTAAGAAAAATGCATGCAAAAATGGGAACAACCGAATGATCACGGAATTGTCTGCTAATCCCTAGAAAATATTACATGTACTAATAATTTTTTTTACACTATTTAGCCTTCGTTTTAAACAAAAGACCATGTCCGTAGACTAAGATTTTGAGTGACAGTGAGACTCTGTATGGCACCACGTTGTTCGCTTTTAAACTAAAACAACAACTCATCATATTGGGGTGTGAACTCTTAAGCTAATTACCTATGTTATGGATAAGTAAAGTTGCCTTTATTTAATTGGGTTTCCAATAGCCCAAAGTATGCAGGAATGACTAATAATATAGCAGAGCTGTCACCATTTAAACCCTTTTACACGAAACTTTTAGGTGCATGGGAACATGTAAAATGCATGCCTAGATACTGATAGGATCAGTCGCCATTGGGAATTAGGAAATTTCTAAGAATTTACTATTCATAAGGATAAAATAGATAGATTGTATAAAACCACTTAATTAGCTGAGAAGTAATTAATTTCCCAATTTTTATACTAAAAATACACCGTGAAGGAAGCATTGCGTAGTTGGAAATTTCTGTACGTGATGAACGTAATGCAAGTAATAGACGAGTCTGTATACAAATGTTTAATAGTCAAATGTATGCATTGCCAAATGCATAAAAAAATATGTATAATCTTCAAATGCATACATGTAAATACGTCAAATGTATAATTTTTGTTTTCATGCAAATCGAGTATACTAATGAACAAATTATTTTTTCCGTTAGCATTTTGTAAGTAAGTTCAGTGTTGCAGTTGTGCAGTTGCAGTTGCAGTTGAAAAAAAGTATATTTTAAAGAAATGGCGAAAAGTTATAAAAGTCATAATAAGCTGTTTCACGAGGACTATACCTACCGTTTTAATTGTCGAAATAAAAATACTGTGTACTACATATGTGTAAATATTGATTGACTTTGTTGCATTATTGTACAATACAACTATTATACATTTGTACCATTCACGTTATACTTCTGAAGATTATAATTTTTTTTTTATACATTTGGCAATGCATACATTTGACTATTATACATTCATGGTGAGACCCGTAATAGACAGTGTAAAACAACTAGGAAAAGATTGTAATCCCTCTTGAGTTTGAATATGAAATTTAAATATCAAAGTTACCTTAAATATTCTAATATCACATTCATTCAATGTAAACTGTGAGAAGGAAAAAGTAATTTAGAATCCAGTATCTTGTCATTCGAAAAATTGATTCAGTGACAATAATTGCGTTCCCCGTAAATGAATATTTTTTGCATCACAAAAGACAATTTAGGACGGGGGAAAGTGTTGTCGTCAATTTTTCCATAATAACAAATAAGTCATCAATTCAATCCTATGAAGCTGAATTACAAAGGAGAGAGGAAAGTAATAAAATTCTCATCTTAACAACTGTATAAGCACTTTGTCAACACATCCTTTATCGTTTAATCTTATGATATTAGTTTTCTCTCTATTCATTTAGGACGGGATAGAATAATACTTGTGCTCGTACCACGTACTTGTGTCATGTGATTTCCTTAGATTCTATTTACACTTGAGCCCATGTGTTTTCCATTCAGGAACGGCTCCTAATCTTTTGTCCCTCCTTCAGAATTTCTGCTGTGGTGAGTAATATTATGATCAAGTGTGCATGGCATTTTGCTCACAGCATTTTATTGGCTACATTCATCTATGGAATCAAAAGTAGTCAACTTCTCAAGTCCTAAACAAATATAAATTGAATTCATTTCACCATATGCATGCAAGCTACGTGCAACCTATAATTTTTCCCAATTTCAAATATACAGCGTGCCTAGTCTTTAATTTCAGACAATTTTTCTATTACTTCCAGCAAAATACTCAACTTAAAAAACTTAGCTCCACTCAACTTAAAAAAACAGTCGCTAAATAGAGAGTTACGGTTGCATGAACTCAAACGTTATATTTGTAACTGTAACTAACTGACCGAGCTTTGTTTGCCATGTGACTGTAAAAACTTGATCCCCACTTGCTGTGAACCTATTCCAGGAAGAAAAGAATAAAAATCTCAATTCCATGTCCGCAGCAGTCGATTTCGTTTCCAAGATTGAGTTAGCTTTGTGAAACCGAATAAGAAATGCAGGGGAAATCTTGTTTGTTGCAAACATAATATTCCTTAATGATGTCCATCGAATTTCCTGCTGTGGGAATGACTTGTCCAGACTTTTTCCGACAAAATCTTTGAATTTGGCGTTCAAATACTACAATGTACAATTTGATTACAAATATTGTAGGCATGTCATTTGCAGTATGTGGCCTCCAATGATTTTTGTAGTACTTTAATGCCACTGTGAGCTATACACACACACAAACATACTTGAATTTTTCATCATGATTTTTTCCATCACAGTTTGCGTTTTTAACGCAGAACAATTTGAGAGGAGTAATTGAGAAATTATAATATGCATTTATTTTCAGGGTGGCATAGCCGGTTTCCTGCTATATATTATTTGCCATGTGATTTTCGATATGCCTGTCTTATTTTCGCACGGTACAGCAACAGATTTTAGTCAATGCAATGAGTAACTCATCACCCTAATAGGGCCCTTTGTGATTATATGGGGTGAAAAATCCAGGGCTTATCGTCCCTTTGGATTTACTACGTGTGGGTGTCTGATTTTATTGGGCCTGTTGCTCATCTCTCACATATAGGACAGTAACAATGAAGGGATGATAAAAGGACGTCTTTGCTTTTTGTTATCAATGTTACTTCTGAAGATAGTCTCTTTTCAAGGATTGTTGGTGTCTTCCGTTTTAAGCTGGTCCAGGTGATCTCTTATTCAGAGCAATTGGTTTCATTCATTTACATAGTGGAAATGAGGCGTAAAAAGTAAAAACACCTTCAGTTTGCACTAAAAGTGAACAATGGAAACACCATGGGAGTGAAAATCCATGATTAGGCCCGCTCACACAACTTGAAAAATTCGTATAAATAAAGTGTATATGTTAAGCTTAAGTTTTTGAGTAGTAAGGATAGAAAAAGTTAGAACCAGGCGGACTTGAACCACCGTCCCTAGACATCCATCTAAGCTGTTTGAGAGGCATTTATTTGAAAGCGTTTAATTTTGAAAAACGTATTTGCTGTGACGTATTGGTCCCACACATTCGTATACATAATGTACGTATGTGTGAGGCAAAGTCATTTTGACTTGATAGCATTCTCTTTATGAGAGAAATGATGATAATTGTATTGTCAGAGATAGTTTAATTAAAGTTGGAATATCCGTTGTTTTTCAAATTAACTTTGAAGCACAACTATTTCCTTTTGCTTGTTTAGGCTTCAAAGAGAGAACCGAAATGAAGACTGATTGTTTCAAAACTGACAAACTACTCTTTGTGTTAGAAAAGTTATTTGATTCTGAAGACAAATATTTGCAAAGCGTTGAATTTGCTCCCAAGTTAGTTGACAATCACTCCACAGCCTCATGATGGTTTTTCCACCAGAGTGCATCAAATAAGTTTCATTTTATTGCGAAATGTTTCAAACACACATTTGAGCGATGAAATAAGCAGTTTATGAACAAATTAGGCGGGTTTTAAAGCCTAATTAAATATATTGTATTTTTCCTTTTTGTTTTCCCGATTCTCTAAATTTTGGACAATACGGATATATTTCTTTATTCAATCTGTTTTTTTGGACATGAGTAAGTTGTTAGTATAGATTTTAGATATTTTATAATGCAATGAACTGTATGCGTATATTCAATGTAGTAAGCAAGCTATGGTTTTTTAAGCCGGAGTCTATACCCAGTGACATCTACGGGTAAAAAAATGTACACTCGATTTAATTCAAAAAGTGTATTAGCTTTCCCTATAGCATTAACCGACTACCATACTAAAGAAGTGACCTTTTGCACAAAAATCAAATCATTCACTCTAACTTAACATTGAGCGTAATCCCAAATCATACAAAATAAACACAGTGCACACACACACTTTGACATTACAAACTTAATGAAACTCACAATCCCGTTTATTATTGCCCTCACTCTGTGACCGCCTAAAGGGAAAGTAAACAGCGTTTAATTGCACCTAGAAATATATTATTTCTACTCGTCTTGCTCTTCACATGCAAGGACAATAATGAGCAAACTAGAATTCGTTCATCAACTCTATTAAACTCGTCACTGATGAAGCATATAGGAACCGCATTTGAATTTATTTGAGACTCTAACTAACTGGAAATGAACCCTATTGGTCAGGTAAGGATTTGATTTGTTCACTCAAGTCGGGTACTACCAAAAGTGGAAATGAAATCAAGGTCCGTAGTAGTAGTAGTAGTGGGTATACCATTTTATTAGATTTTGCTAAAAAAAGTTATCCCAACCCAAAACTCAATAATGTGGAATCCAAGTGCGCACACACAAAGTCATACAGATGAAGTCTAAGTGAGTGAGTGAATGAAGGTAATCTTGGACACACGACACTCATGATGTTATTAAATCCTTGAGTCAATAATCAAACTGTTCAACTGTGAACAAGAAGAAAGCTCCTGTGAAAGCCAAAGCACCCGTAAGCTCCTACCATGGCTCACACGCTCACTGTATTTACTTTAGTATTAACACTCCTCCCAGTTTCCCCCCTTTTATGTGGAAATCACTTATTGCCAATAACAGAAAAGCACATTCACTATCACTAACTGTGTGTATTATGATCATATACACAGTTAGCAAACTAACCTAACTAACTACTGATAAATTCACATGATGCCTATTTGGCGTCTTTTTTCTATCTACTCGTCTTGTTGATTCCAACATATTAAATTCATGAGCAAATCCGACTCATTCACTCTTTGTTGATCCAACCATTTGGTACACAATTTAATAAACTTGCAAACGAGGCTCACTAAAGTCAACATGCAGGAGCAAATGACACAAGTCCTTGTATGATCGACATTTATGTTTCCCATATATTGACACACGGTGGTTTATCCATACATGTCTTTACCATTTTCACAATATAATCTCTCGCAGTCAAATTCATAGTTCGCTTTTGATCTCTCACTGACATGGATGTTTATTGCACAAGTTAATGAACAATTTCCTCATTCTCACATCCTATGATCATTACTAACTAGACATGGAAGTATTATCTTGTCTGTAACAGATATTATTATCATCGTTGATGACAACTTTTGAGCACTTTTGTCTTCCAATTCCTATTAATTTCATTTCTTGTCAAGTTTGAGTTTTGTGAGCTTGGGTTCTGCTCTACCACATAGTCATCAAGAAGTCCAATTACTATTTACTGTCCATATTGACTTTGTAACTTACTTACAAACTATGAAAACTGGAATGGAACATGATGAACGTCATTGTATGGAAGGAATAGTTTAGTTTTTACAGCTCACAGGGGGGGGTATTATGGTCTTACAACCTAAATCATTATCCTATATTTGGCTACAGGACTTTTCGATTTATCATTATACTATCAAGTGGGTAGAAATGATGAAAGAGGGAAATTATTATCATTATCATCATCATGAGGTCATTACTAAAGGTAAATGTCACAGGGTAGACAGAAATAGCTTAAAACTAATCCCGTCAAGGTTGGTGAGCACAGCTGAATGATTTGGAAAATCCGCACTCCCCGCAATTTGAACTTAATGAAGGAGAAATTGACTGATTTCACAAATTAATGTTCAGGTATAGAGTTAGTAGTTAGTTACTTTGAAATTCATAAGCAACCAATTGTAATAGGATAGGAAGTTTCCTGAATTGGTTAGGAAAAAGTTTAAGCTCTGATTAAAGAAGATTTTATCTCCCCCGCAACTCTGGCTAACTAACTAACTAACTCACTCAGATCGCAGCAGTGTATACAAAAATTCAGTGAATATAACAAAACTAAAGGTAGCAATTAGGCGAGCAGCTGTGGGTGACATGTCCCTAATCTATCCTTATTTGTGACATCCAACTTCATTACTGATATCAAAAGGTTTCCCTTATAGATCATTACATATTTAATTTTCTACCCTCCATTCTCATTAAAATTTTCTTGCATAAGCAGACATGAGCATATATATATATATATTCATTCAACTTACTTACTATAACTAACTAACAACCTCTGTGATTTTGTGTACCCTTTTTTTGATTGAATAAAGTTAGATATAAATAGCTTCTCTTCACATGAAATAATCTCCATCATGCACGTAAGCTTATTATACACTTTTTAATTAGCTACTTTTTACTTTACTAACAAAAATCCTTAACTCTTTCCGTGTATACGTGCACTGTGTATGTGTTACTCGGAAAAGTACTTTTTTTTGCGCTGGCTTAGTTAGTACCATGTAAACAAAAGCTTGTATTCATTCTGCTTGCATCCAAGGCTTGTATTACTACTCACTCACTCTTATTACAATGCTGTAGTTGTGTTTTTAAGCCGTTCATGAAATAAAAGTTTTCCCTGGGAAAAAAGGCTACAGGGCTAATTTGGAAACAGAAGCGTGTGCACTGTCAAATATATGAAACTTGAGTTGGACGCACCCTAACTAACTAACTAACCCTTTGGTGCATTTGACAAATTGTTGCTTATTTACTGTCATCACGGTACTCATGTTATTATTATTGTTGTTATTGTTGCTCCCACCACTATTATTATTAGGATGATTGCCGTGAACACGGCAAAAAAGGGAAAACCTCTCTCCATGTCCCCTTCAATGACAATCATGTATGTATTGGATCCTCAAGCCGACTAAAGGCTGAGAAAGTTTCAAGTGGACTGCGAGCACAATGCAAACTATAATGCCTGGTTCTAGATTTCCATTTCCTCTGTGCACCCAAAGGGGTTTATAGTAGTATGTGTAACGGGTTTATTTTTACCAAACTGTATATAAACACACCACATATAAAGGAAAACAAAACGACTGGATCCATAGCCGAGCTTGCTATACACTTAATACACTAATAAAAATATTGGCTCTATCTAACTAATAGTAACTTGTAGCAATATGTTCGCAACTACTGTTTTCCCACTTCACCCCTTTTTGTCAACCCTCTGTCCTTGATTCTCTACAATAACATGTTCTCACTTATTATTCCCAGATCGTGTGATAACTTTGCGCCGAGACTTGGAAAACAATATATGATTTCAGTCTGCGTTAATCAGCGAAATAAAAGATATAAAGACACTTACATGGGCCCAAAAATTTGCCAATGCTGGAGATATCGATACGAAAATTTTATAAAATACCCAAAACGAAATTATACTATAGACTGTCCCTGAACTCAAACGATTGGCTGGTTACTTATAGTAGCAAGTTACAAAGTTTCTATTCCATTCATGACTCTTTTTAAACGTACAAATAACACAAGGCACAGCTTCCGGGCATTATTAGTATAGTTAGTTAGTTAGAAGGATACAAATGTGTTCATGGAGTTTCCTTCAACCACAAAATCTCATATGTGTGTGAAAATAAGCTACTGTATATAACCTGCTATTAGTGTTTCACACTTACAAAGGTCCGCAACTACCCATTATGTGCATCATTAATATTTCCATGCATAGTCCATTCACACAACATGTTACAATGTGAATGAAAATGAATGGGAGTAACCATGTTCTTAAAGTTGTGTACAATGTAACTGCTACTTATTTGCAGGACACAATGAAGACGCATATGGATCAAACGGCTCGTTTAAGCTTCCTGTAATGGATTATCTTTTTTTCTGTGACCAGAGAAAACTTGATACAACACTTGAAGACACAATAGAGTCCGAGTTTTGGCTCAATGAAAGACATGGAGAGCAAGAAAAGGGTTTTCGTGCACAATTGAGAGAACTCTCAGTACTGATTACAAATGGATATTGTTATTTATTAGCTATACAAGCCAACTAGAATCAATTGAGTAAGCTTTCTGTTCGGTATTCTTAATGACATATTGTTGCATCAAATTTGTTACCAAACGGTTTAACCGCTGTTTTCTTAGAGTGTGTCATTGATGAGACTTAAAAGTCCGACTGAATAATAAATTAAATTTAGTTGATTTCTTGAGTTATTTTAAGTCAAATGCCGGTGTCATAAATATTCAATTTTACTGGATGATGTACCTTGGAAGACATTTTGAAAACTAGCTATATGAAAAACTATTCTTTAATTTATTTTGACCCTTTTCTAAATGCTAAATCCATGTTGTATACTAATTTAAACAAAATTTAAATTGTACTAACCTGGCACTTACGCCTGAAATGTCAGATACAGTGCTTTCGGCTACATAAACAAACACTGATAAAAATTGAAATGATGGATTGGCCCATCGCCATCCAGTCAATCATCCACATCATTATTCGTGATTATAGGAATGGAAACGTTCCTCCGTAAAGTCGACGCCGCATCTGCTCTTTGGTAGCAAGTAATGCCTTCAACAAAGCAATGTGGCTGATGGGCTTATGAATGGAAAAGAAATCATTAGGCTCAACTCAAAGTAGTTTTAGTAACCCTTTGATGCTGCTCATTGATACATGCGAACCATACAGTTAGTTAGTAGCTAACCTCTAAAATAGATTACAGCCAGTCAATTCCATTTATCCACAGGGATGGGATCATTTGAGGCTGAGAGATGAGAAAGATACTTGCGAGGTTAATGAGTCGTGTCATCATCCTGGCACAGTTGTAACCCTAATTGGATACAACCGGAACCCA
>Ga0210040_10001439_pt1 | contig 35909 bp, 30 predicted proteins | sample CryGeyCG12114_NA_FD_185462 | JGI IMG/M metagenome (GOLD analysis project Ga0210040, IMG submission 185462) | Groundwater microbial communities from aquifer - Crystal Geyser CG19_WC_8/21/14_NA (SPAdes) (version 2) | ecosystem: Environmental > Aquatic > Deep subsurface > Groundwater | place: USA...
CCACTGCGTCGTCGAGCAGCGCATCGAGTCGCGCCACCGGAATGACGCCGCAGTTGGCGAGGCCGGCGAGTCCTTGGAGCGTGGCAAGGAAGAGCAGCCCGAGCCGGTGGGGGTCGCTGTTCGGAAGGAACCCCTCGGCCTTGCCGCGAAGGAACATCTGCAGCATGGGCGCGAACGCTGCTTCGGCGCTCTCGCCGACTGCGTGCCGGCCTGTCCCGCGCTTGTGGGCGAACATCAGCTCGACGAGATTCGCCTCGCCGATCGCGAAGCGCGTGTAGGCGCCGGCCACGGCGCGGATCTGCGCCGGGTAGTCGGGCGATGCCTCGACCGCGGCCCGTAGCCGGACGCCGAGCTTGGTGAAGCCCTCGACGGCCACGGCGTCGAGGAGCTCCTGACGATTGGCGAAGTAGCGGCGCGGGGCGGCGTGAGTGACGCCGATCTTGGCGGCCACCTCCCGCAACGACAACTCCGAGGCGCCCCGTTCACGGACCACCGTCCCGGCTTCGTCCAGCACGGCCTGGAGCAGGTTGCCGTGGTGGTAGGGGCGGACGGGCGGCATGGACGGAGCCTACCGGGCATGTACCCGTTGACTAGATTGTGGCCGGTGGCTACATTGAGCCATGATCACCGTCTCTTCACCCTCGCAGATCCCCGACCAGACCGGCCGCACCGTCGTCGTCACCGGCGCCAACAGCGGCATCGGCCGTGCCGCGGCCGCTGCCCTGGCGGCCAAGGGAGCCCGAGTCATCCTCGCCGTCCGGGACGAGCAGAAGGGCCGCGCGGCGGCCGCAGCGATGACCGGCCGGGTCGAGGTCCGCCCGTTGGACCTCGCCTCGCTGGCCTCGATCCGGGACTTCGCCGCCGGCACCGACGGCCCCGTGCACGTGCTCATCAACAACGCCGGCACGATGACCGAAGCGCTGGAGCACACGACCGACGGCTTCGAGCTCCAGTTCGGGATCAACCACCTCGGACACTTCGCCCTCATCAACCTGCTCCTGGACCGGATCACGAGCCGCGTCGTGACCGTCTCATCGACCGCTCATCGATCTGCACGCATCGACTTCGACGACCTGCAGTGGGAACGGCGGCCGTACAAGCCGTTCGGCGCCTACGGCCAGTCCAAGCTTGCGAACCTGCTGTTCACCGCTGAGCTGCAACGACGTCTGACCGCTCTCGGTTCGCGGGTGACTGCCACATCCGCCCACCCCGGCTGGGCGTCCACCGGCTTCCGGATCGCCAGCGGGAACCGGCTCCTCGACGTCCTCGCCGCGATCAGCACGCCCGTGCTGGCCCACGGGCCCGACGGCGGGGCGCTCCCCACCCTGCTGGCGGCAGTCGGCGACCTTCCCGGCGGTAGCTTCGCTGGCCCGAGCCGCTTCGGCGGGGTCCGAGGCCCCGCAGTGGCAGTCAAGGCGTCCGCCGAAGCGTCGAACCCGGAGTCCGCCGAACGGCTCTGGACGGTCTCCGAGGCCCTCACGCAGACGCGCTTCCCGCTCACCTCCAGGGCGCGGGCCGACGGTCCGGCAACCGAGCGCTCGGGAGCGTGACGGTGCGGCGCATCCAGTACCACCGGTACGGCGGACCGGAGGTACTGCGACTGGAGGGCTTCGAGCCCCGGCAGCCGCGGCCCGACGAGGTGCTCATCCGTGTCCGCGCCGCGTCAGCCAACCCGATGGACTGGAAGATCCGCGACGGCATGATGCGGATGCTGACCGGCGGGACGTTCCCCCGAGGCCTCGGCACGGACTTCGCCGGCGTCGTCGAAGCGGTCGGACCGGGCGTCACCCGGCTGCGTGTCGGCGACGAGGTGCTCGGCGGCACGACCCCCCAGGAAGCCGGGTCCTTCGCCGACACGGTGACCGCCGACGAGCGAGGCGTGGTGAAGAAGCCGCCGAGCATCTCGTTCGAGGAGGCGGCCGCCCTGCCGACCGTCGGCATCACCGCCTACCAGGCGATCATCGATCAGGGCAGCGTGGAGCCGGGACAGACCGTCTTCGTCCACGGCTGCCTGGGCGGTGTCGGGCGGGCCGCGGTCCAGTTCGCGCTGTCGCGAGGAGCGACGGTCAGCGGCAGCTGCCGCCCCACCGCCCTTGCGGATGCCCGCGCGTTGGGCGTCGACCCGATCGTCGGCTTCGACTTCGACGCCCGGGGCCTAGCGGGACGGTTCGACCTCGTCCTCGACACCGCCGGCACCTTGTCGCCGCACGCGCTGCTGACCATGACCAGGCCCGACGGCCAGATCCTCGACATCAACCCCAGTCCTGCGAAGTTCCCAACAGGCGCGGTTCCGGGCGCATACCGGGTGCTGATCGCGCAGGCCGTCACCGCCGACCTGGAAGCGGTCGCGGACGCGGCGGCGAAGAGGGCGCTCCAGGTCCCGATCGCTCGCACTGTCGCGCTCGGTGAAGCGATCGCGGCGCTCCAGGAGCTCGAAGTCGCCCACACTCCGAAGGGCGGGAAGCTCGTCGTCGGATCCGGATGACCCTGACCCGGGTCGTGGACCGGGCCCGCTCGCGCTCGCAGCCCGGCCGCAGCCCTGGCCGGCCTGCGGTGGCGGCCGGCGCGACGACCGCTCACAGCCGATGGACGGGCGCCGAGGGCGAGCCAGCCGAGGCGCCTGGGGACGGGGGCTTCCCGGTGCAGCGCCACGGCCGTACCGGCAAGAGCGCCGGGGCCTGTGTCGCTGCGCCCATCGCCCTCGAGAGGAGCTCGGCCTGGCGTAGGGGCCAGACGGGGCCGAGTGCCAGGGGATCCCCGGCGTGTTCCGATCACCAGCAGCACGGCAAGCTGGCCGTCGCCCCCCATCGCTGGGAGAGGAGATCGCGATGCACATCCGCCGTGCGATGCCGGTGCTGACCACCACTGATCCCGAGGCAGCCAGGGCCTTCTACGAAGGGTTCCTCGGCTTCCGGGTCGCGATGGACCAGGACGGCATGCTGATGTTCGCATCGACGAGCACACCGACCACGCAGCTCATCGTCGCCTGGCGCAGCCCGAGCGCCGTCGACCCGAAGGTGTGCGACGTGGACATCTCCGTGGAGGTGGCCGATGCCGACGAGGCGCACGCCCTCGCAGTGCAGCGAGGGCTCGACGTCGTGTACCCGCTCACCGACGAGCCGTGGGGCATCCGCCGGTTCTTCGTACGGGACGCCACGGGCAGGATCGTGAACGTCGCGAGCCACCGGAACGACGCCGATGGCATCAGGCCAGGAGGTGCGCCGCCGTCCGGCTGAGGTTCCGCGACCGAGCGCCGGGCCCTGCGTTGCTCCGCCCGGCTCGCAGCGACGGGCCCATCCGCAGGTGACGCGCTGGGCCGTTCGCGCGTGAGGACTGTCCGTCCGATCGGCTGCGTGACCGCCGCGTCCGGCCCTACCGTTCGTCGACACCCACCGGAGGAGCCCTCGTGCGTCGATCCAAGTCCGCTCTCACGCTCGCCGCAGTCGTCTGCACGGCGACTGCCGTGGCAGGTCCTGCCGCCGCAGCACCGTCGAGGGCCGCTGGGTCGTCCGCGGCCGCTGCAGCCGTGTGGTCGGTCAGCGACCCGGTGGTGACGCCGGTGCTCGCCGACGACCCCTACACGCCGGTGTTCATCGGCGGCGACCCGGACGAGGGAGATCCCGGTGACTGCTGGTTCACCGGCTACGAGGACCACGGCGTGACCGGTGAGAACGGCCTGGACTACGCCACCGGCTGCGGCGGGGTCCGCATGCAGGTCACCATCGGCTCGGACGTCGAGGACGCTGACGGCACCGCGTACCTGACCGTGACGGCGACCAGCGCCTACGGCTGCGTGCACTCGCGCACGGGCCGCACCCGCACCGTGCTGACGGCCACGCACGAGCTCCCTGGGCGCACGAGCATCTTCGAGATCCCCGAGGTGACGGCAGCGCCGACGACCATGCACGCCGTCGCGCTGCTGCCGCTCGAGACGGTCACCTGCCGCGGGAACGAGCGTCCGTCCCACCTGTCGACCACCGTGTCGGACCTGCAGGTCGACATCGAGCCGTTCGGCGCCTTCGACGGCGCGCACGAGGTGCACGAGGTCTCGGGGACCTGGAACGTCGAGCGCCCGGCGGCGGTCGAGGCGCACGGTCGGAGCGCCGGCCCGAAGCGCTGAGCCGGCAGTCACACCGCCGGCGACCGCCGAGAGCCCGCTGTCAACGGTGCGCCAGCGCCAGCCGCTCACCGCGCTCGCGCAGCCGGTCGCGGAGCTCGACCGGGTCGAGGACCTCGACCCCGGGCACCGCGCACAGCTGGTCGGCGGCGACGTCGACGCCCTCCATCCCGAGCGTCACCTCCACCCGTCCGCAGGGCAGCGGGACGGCGCCCCGTGCAGCCACGCCGGTGAGCCGTCCCGGGACGTGCCGACGCAGGTCGGGCAGGCTTGCGGCAGGCAGGACGAGGCGCACCTGCAGTCGCCGCAGGTCGGCGTCGAAGGCGTCGGCGGCGTCCTGCCAGTAGCGGTCGAGGGCGAAGTCGTCGGGACGGACGGCCGCCTCGTCGCGCACGGTGGCGGCCTCGACCCGTGAGGTGCGGTAGGTCCGCGGCTGCCCGCGGTGCGCCGCGACCAGGTACCAGGCGCCGGCCTTGAGCACCAGACCGAGCGGGTCGAGCCGACGCCGCACGGTGACCTCGGCCCGCCGGTAGCGGACGTCGACGCGCCGGCCGGTCCAGACAGCCCGGGCCAGGTCGGGCAGCGCCTCGTCCGGCGCCGCAGCGCGGAACCAGCCGGTGGTGTCGAGCAGCACGCGCTCGTTCACCACGTCGAGCTGCGCCTGCACCCGGCCGGGCAGGCCCGAGCGCAGCTTCGACCGGGCGACGGCCAGCACGGCGCCCAGGCCGAGGTCGGCGGCCGCGCTGCCGCCGAGCCCGAGCGCCGTCACCTCGTCGGGGGACAGTCCCTCGACCGGCGAGCGCCACCGGTCGACGATGCCGATCCCGCCGCCGGCGCCCTGCACCGTGTACAGCGGCACGCCGGCCAGCTGCAGCGCCTCGACGTCGCGGTACACCGTGCGCACGGAGACGCCCAGCTCGGCAGACAGCGCCGGGGCCGTGGTGCGGCGGTCGCGCTGCACGCACAGCAGCAGGGCGACGAGCCGCGACGACCGCACCGTTCGACCGTACCGACGGACGTGACAGCACCTGTCAGGTCCGTCGGCCAGGGTCGGTGCATGACCTCCCCCGACATGCCCCTGTCCGGCCGCGTCGCGCTCGTCGCGGGCGCCACCCGCGGCGCCGGCCGCGGCATCGCCGTCGCGCTGGGCGCCGCCGGCGCCACCGTCTACTGCAGCGGCCGGAGCAGCCGCGCGGGACGGTCGGACTACGACCGTCCCGAGACCGTCGAGCAGACCGCCGACCTGGTCGAGGCTGCCGGCGGCACCGGCATCGCCTGCGTGACGGACCACCTCGACCCGGCGCAGGTCCGGGCGCTCGTGCACCGCATCGACGACGAGCGGGGTCGGCTCGACGTGCTCGTCAACGACATCGGCGGCGAGCACTACGTCGACTTCGGCAGGACGCTCTGGGAGTACGACCTCGACCGCGGCCTGGCGCTGCTGCGCGCCGGCCTCGAGACGCACGTGATCACCAGCGCCGTCGCGCTGGGCCTGCTCACCCGCCGGCCGGGTGGCCTCGTCGTCGAGGTGGGCGACGGCACGACGGCGTTCAACACCCCGCGCTTCCGCGAGACGGTGTTCATGGACCTCACCACGTCGGCGGTGAACCGCCTTGCCTGGGGACAGGGGCACGAGCTCGGCCGGGTCGGTTGCACGGCCGTCGCCGTCACGCCTGGCTGGCTGCGGTCGGAGACGATGCTCGAGGCGTTCGGCGTCACCGAGGACACCTGGCTCGACGCGACGGAGCAGCCGCAGACCGACGGTCCCGACCCGGCGGACTTCGCCGTCTCCGAGTCGCCGGTGATGCTCGGGCGGGCGGTCGCCGCGCTGGCCGCCGACCCGGCCAAGGACCGCTGGAACACGGCCTCGGTCACCTCGTACGAGCTCGCCGAGCACTACGGCACCACCGACGCCGACGGCTCCCGGCCGGACGCCTGGCGCTACATCGAACAGGTCCGCGAGAAGGGCCTGCCGGCCGACGTCACCGGCTACCGCTGACGGCAGGACGTCAGCGCTTCGAGCGCCGGCCCGAGGCGCAGCAGTGCAGCGTGGGAGAGCACGCCGGCGGCGGTGCCGAGGGTGGGCCAGACCGGCCAGACGTACGTCGGGTGGTGGGCGATCGCGATGGCGCCCCAGACGAACCAGCAGACGGCGATGGCGAGCAGCGCGGCCCCGGCGTGCACGGCCAGCCCCAGCCGGGCCTGGTGCTGCCGTCGGGCGCGGTCCAGGGGATCGCGCAGGGCGATGACCGGCAGGTACGCCGTCAGCGCCGTGAGGTCGCCGTGGCTGCGGGCGGTGAACGCCTGGGAGAGCCGGGTGTCGTAGTCCGACACGTCGAGGTGACCGGTGCTGAGCGCACGACCGAGGGCGTCGGCCGTCGCGGACCGGTCGGCATCCCCAGCGCGCAGGCCTGCGTCCGCGACGTGGTCGTGCGCCGAGCCCGCGTGCTGTCGCGGGCGGCTCGACGCTCTGGAGGGCGGGCACGTGGCACGGATGGGCATGGCGGTTCCTCCGGTGGAGTCCGGGTCAGCTGGTGATCGGGTCGGCGGCGGCCTCGGCGACGCCGGCGGCGGCCAGCTGGGCGAGCAGTCCGGCCACGGCCTGGGAGTCCTCGTTGGCGTCGATCGAGGTCGCCTTGCCCCACCGCATGTGGACGACGTGGACGCCGTGGTTGTCGTAGCGGGTGCCGTCGGGCCGCGTCTGGGTGTTGGTCCACCGGATGACCGCCGTGGTGTCGTGCGGCCAGCCCTTGACCCAGACGTCCTGGACCTGCAGCGCGAGGTCCGGGCACAGCCGGCCGAGCCGGGCGAACCACCGACCCAGGGCCTCCCGGTCGTGGCGCTCGCCGCCCAGCGCGTGGTCGCCGCCGAAGCGGTGGGAGACGTCGGGGCTGCAGGCGGCCAGGACGCCGGCGTAGTCCCCGGCGTTGACCCGTTCGAAGGTGCGGGTCGCGATCCGCTCGACCATGGCGTCGTACATGACGTCTCCCTCGTATTGACAGTGTCAAGCTGACGCGCACGACCGTGCCACCGTTGATTGACACTGTCAACTGCTGCCGGGCAGGATGGCCGGCATGCCAGCCCTCGCACGGTCGGGACAGCAGCGGTGAGCGTCCGCGAGGAGCTGCTGCGCGCCGCTGTCGCCGAGCTGACGGAGCGCGGATCCGCGGGGATCAGCCTGCGTGCGGTGGCCCGTCGGGCCGGGGTGTCGCACGCCGCGCCCAAGCACCACTTCGGCGACCGGGCCGGACTGCTCACGGCAGTGGCCACTGCCGGGTTCACCGAGCTGGCGGACGTCCTCGGAGCAGTGGCTGACCAGGACCCGCAGACCCGGCTGGCCGCGCTGGGCCGGACCTACGTCGACTTCGGCCTGGACAACCGCGCCCTGTTCGACCTGATGTTCCGCGCCGTCGAGCTGCACGCCGACGACGACGCACTGCGCCGTGCCCAGGCCGCGTCCATCGCCCCGCTCGCCGAGGCGGCCGGCCTCTCCGGCGACCGTGCCGGGACGTCGTCGACCACCCTGACGGTGCTGGCCTGGGGCCTGGTGCACGGCCTGGTCGTCCTGGTGCGTGACGGCGCCCTCCGTGACCCCGACCGCCCCGACGACCCGGCCGCGGCGAGCGCCCTGGCGCACCACGCGGTGGTCAGCTTCAGCCGGCTGGCCATGCGGGAGCTCCGACCCGGCGGCTGAGCCGCCGGCGCCGGGGGAGGTGCCCGCCGGTCCGCCTGCTGTGCTCGGCTGCTCAGCGCCGGACGGTCCCCTCGAGCGGGGGCGGACCCGGCGAGCCGGCCGGGTGCTCGAGCAGCGGCACGGCGCCGGAGGCCCACGACCGCAGCACCGGCTCGACGATCCGCCAGGTCTGCTCGGCCACCTCGGCGCTGACCGACAGCGCGCTCCCGCCGGACAGGACGTCCGCGAGCACCGCCGTGTAGGCGAGCAGCTCGCCGCTCACCCCGGCCCCCGGCCCGGCGGCGCCCGGCTCGTCGAGCTCGATCCACAGCGGACCCGTGCCGGAGCCGGGCAGATGCACCCCGGGGCGGGGATGCAGCTGCACGCCCTTGCGGGGCGCCGCCAGCGCCTTGCCCGCCCGCAGCACGAAGCGGGTCCCGTGCCAGCGCGGCGTGTCGACCTCGAGCACGATCTCGGCGTACGTCTCGGTGCCCCGCGTCGGGTCGACGCCCTCCTGCTCGGCGTAGTCGGGGACGGGCGTCCCGGTGCCGACCAGGCGGCCCGCGGTGTAGCGGCCCCGGCGTGTCCGCGACGGCACCTGCTCCGCGGACAGCGCTGGGACGGACCGCAGCAGCGCGAGGGTGCGGTCCTGCAGGTCGTGGCCGTCCCCCTCGGGATCCCGGCCGGCCGGCGGCTCCAGGGCCACCAGGGCCAGCAGCTGCAGCACGTGGTTCTGCACGACGTCGCGCACCGCCCCGGTGCGGTCGAAGAAGTCGGCCCGGCCCTCGAGGCCGAGGGTCTCCTCCCACAGCAGGTCGACCTGCTCGAGGTGCTCGCCGTCCCACAGCGGGGCCAGGTCCGCGCCCGGCGCGCGCAGCCCGAGCAGGGCGCGAGCGGTCGGCATGCCGAGGACGTGGTCGACGCGGTAGGCCGCGCTGCCGCCCCCGGTGGCCTCGGCCAGCTCGGCGTTGAGCGCGACGGCACCGGCGAGGTCCTCGCCGAAGGGCTTCTCGACCGCGACCCGGCTGCCGGGCGGCAGCCCCGCCGCCCGCAGTGCGCGCAGGGCCGGGGAGAACAGGTCCGGCGGCAGTGCGAGGTAGACGACTGGCGTGCGGTCGTCCCCGGCGCTGCGCAGGAGCCCGGCGACGCCCACCGGGTCGGCGAGGTCGAGCCGGCGGTAGTGCAGCCGCTCCAGCAGCGCGCGCCGGACGCCCGAGGGCACGCCGGTCGCGTGCGCGGCCAGGCGCGCCTCGACGTGGGAGCGGAAGGTGGCGTCGTCGCCGGCCTGCGGCGCTGCGCCCACCACGCGCAGGTCGTCCGGCAGCGCACCGGCGGCCAGCAGCCGGGCCAGGGCCGGCAGCAGGAAGCGGCCGGCCAGGTCACCGGTGGCGCCCAGCAGGACGAGCGTGACCGGCCGGTCGGCGAGAGCCTCGGTCACGCGGACCTCTTCCTGTGGACGCGCGGCGCACGTCGTCGCGCGCAGCAGCGTCTGCGCCCTACCCGACGATCCGGTCCGGCAACGCCGGGCTCACAGCCGCATCCGCACCTCGTACGCGCTGCCGTCCTGCTCCACCTCGAGCTGGTGGCCGGCGCGGCGGAAGACCCGGAGCATCGCGGCGTTGCGGACCAGGACGTCGGCGGCGAACCCGACGACGCCGTGCGCCCGGGCGTACTGCGCGGTGCGGGCGTGCAGGGAGCTGCCGAGGCCGCTGCCCTGCCAGGCGGGGTCGACCATGTAGGCCACGTCCGCGTACGCCGTCGCCGGGTCGGTGTAGTAGCAGCTGGCCGCGACGATGCGCTCGTGCTCGCGAGGGCCGACGACGGCGGCGAACGCCATCTCCTGCGCGTAGTCCACGCTGCACAGGTGCTCGGCCGCGCGTTCGGTCAGCGAGCTCAGGTTGTGGAAGAACCGGGTCTGCACGTCGCGCTCGGACAGCCGGTGGAACAGCTCCTGCATCGCGGGGGCGTCGGTGGCCCGGGTCGGGCGCACCCGCACCTGCCGACCGTCGCGCAGCTGCACGGTCGACTCCTGCGCCTCGGGGTAGGCCACCCGGCTGCGCAGCTCGGTGTCCGCGCGCAGCAGTCCGCGCTCGACCGCGGCGGCCTGCAGCGCCGCCCGCTCGTCGGGGTGGGCGATCTCGACGAGGGCCACGGCGCGCTCGGTCAGCGAGCGGCCGAACAGGTACGCCGTGCCGTACTCCGTGACGACCCAGTGCACGTCTGACCGGGGGAGCGTCACCGCCTCACCCGGCTCGAGGTCGAGCCGGACCGCGGACCGGCCGGCGGGGGTGCGCGACGCCAGGCAGACGACGGCCCGGCCGCCGTCGGCGGCCAGCGCGCCGCGGTGGAAGTCCGGGCCGGTGGACACGCCGCCGTACGCCACCCCGTCGAGCGCCTCGGTGCACACCTGGCCGGTGAGGTCGATCGAGAAGGCCTGCGTGACCGACACCATCCGCGGCTGCCGGGCGACCGCCGCCGGGTCGCACACCTCGTCGACCGGCAGGAAGGTGAAGCGCTCGTCGTCGTCCAGCAGGTCGTACAGCCGCCGGGTGCCCATCGCCCAGCTGGCGACGACCGGGCCGGTCACCACCCCGGCCGCCATCAGGTCGACGACCGGCTCGGTGAGCACGTCCGTGTGGACCGCGAGGCCCCGGCGGTTGGTCAGGCGGGCCAGCATCGCGTTCGCGACCCGGCCGAGCCCGACCTGCAGGGTCGCGCCGTCGTCGACGAGGCGCGCGACGTAGCGGGCGATCTGCTCGGCCACGTCGGCCGCCGGCTCGTGGACGTACTCGAGGACGGGCGTGTCGACCAGCACGAAGCGGTCGATGCGGTCGACCGGGATGCGGCTGCGGCCGCGGGTTCGCGGCATCGCCGGGTTGACCTCGGCGACCACCCGGTCGGCCGCCAGCACCGCCGCGAGCGTCACGTCGACCGAGACGCCCAGGCTGCACGTGCCGTCCTCGTCCGGCGGCGCGACCTGGACCAGTGCGACGTCGACCGGCAGGGCGCGCGACCGCAGCAGCTGCGGCAGCGCCGCCACGGACACCGGCAGGTAGTCCACCTCGGTGCGCCCGGCCAGCGCCCGCACGTCCCGGCCGACGTAGCAGACCCGCTGGCGGTAGCTGCTGGCCTTCGGGTCTCCGACCCCGACGCCGTCGGCCAGGAAGTGCACGAGCGCGACGCCGGGCGGCGGGGGAGACAGGGCCTCGAGGGCGGCGAGCAGGGTCCGTGGTGTCGCGCAGGCGGTGCCGACGAACACCTGGTCGCCGTGCCGCACGAGGCCGACGGCCTCGGCCGCGGTGGTCACCCGGTCGCGCCAGCCCCCGGCCGCGGGTGCCCCGCTCAGCTGGTCACCGCGCGGCACCCGGGGTGAGCGCGGTGCTGCCCGTGGAGACCGCGACCCGCTCGTCCCCCTGCACCACCTCGGCGGTGGCGATCGCCAGGCGTCGCCCGGCGTGCAGCAGCGTGCCGGTGGCGACGAGGTCGCGGCCGTCGGGCTGCACCGCCCGCAGGAAGTTGACCTTGACGTCCAGGGCGGCGAAGGCGGTCCCCGCCGGTGCCGTCGACTGGACGACCGCACTGGTCGCGGAGGTGGCGAGCAGGGCGAGCGCGCCGCCGTGCACCGTGCCCCACTCCTGGCTCAGCCAGGGGCTGGCCGGCATGGTGAACACCACCCGGCCGTGCTCCGCGCCGGCCAGGCGCACCCCGAACAGGTGGTCGACCGGCGGCCGCTCCCGCTCGCCGGTCAGCAGCGCGGTCAGCTGCTCCAGGCCGCTGCGTGCCCGCCAGGTGCCGACCGGCTCGACCGGCGCCGGCCGCTGCCACGGGTCCGGCGTGCCGTACGACCCGGGCTCCGGTGCGGCGGGGACCAGCTCGACCGACGGGTCGATCGCCGGGAACACCGAGCAGCGTGACGTCCCGTGCGCGACGGTCCGTCCCGTGCTGTCGCGCAGGAACACCTCGGCCAGGGCGAGGGCGGCGTCGAGGTGGATCAGCCGGGCGCTCGCGGTGAGCTCGCCCGGAGCCACCCGCGCCGCACCCAGGAAGGTGAGCGCCAGCTCGGCGGTCGTCGTCGGCGTGCGCGGCGGCAGCTCGGTGTGCACCGCGCCGTACATCGCGCCGTCGGCCAGCAGGGCCAGCACGCCCGGGTGCACGTCGCCCTTGGCCCCGGCGATCCAGCCGGTGACCGGCAGCGCGAAGCTCGCCGTCCCCGGGCCAAGCGCGATGATCCGCCGGCCGGTCAGGCGGGCGATCGAGGGCGCGGGCGCAGCCCCGGACCGCAGGGCCTCCAGCTGCTGCATCCCGGACAGCGCCGCAAGCCCCGGATAGGCGGCCCTGCCCCGCAGGGGCTCGGTCCGGATGTCCACGGCCGTCAACGGTCCTCCTGCCGGGTGCAGCGGCGCACGGCCCGCCCGCCGGGCAGCCTGGTGAAGGGGTGAGGCGTCGGGACGCCGCCGGGGAGAGGCTGTCACATCTGGCGCCCCGGCGGTGCTGTACAGGCATGAACAGCGTGCAGGAGGTCCCGGTCGCTGCGCCGGCGTCCGCCGGAGCCGGGGGACGGGACGGACGAGAGGAGCGCGGAGCGATGCGGGGTCCGTCGCCCAGCGCGGTGCGCAGCGACCTGGAGGAGGTGTTCCGCCGCGACTACCGGATGGTCGTCGGGGCGGCGGCCCGGGTCCTGGGCTCGCGGGCCGAGGCGGAGGACGTCGCCCAGGAGGTCTTCCTGTCGTTCGGTCGCACGCAGGTCCCCGCCGAGCAGGCCCGCGGCTGGTTGTCCGTGGCGGCCGCGCACACCGCGCTGAACGTGCTGCGCGCCGGACGCCGCCGTGCGGCGCAGGAGACGGCGGCCGGCGGGCCGGACGACGTCGTCGCCGACGTCGCCGACGCGGTGCTCACGCGGGAGGAACGCAGCCGCGTCCGCGACGCCCTCGGCCGGCTGCCCCGCAAGCAGGCCGTCGCGCTGGTGCTGCGGCACAGCGGCCTGAGCTACGGCGAGCTGGCCGCAGCGCTCGACATGTCCCCAGGCAGCATCGGCACCACCGTCCGACGCGCCGAGTCCGCCCTTCGCGAGGAGCTAGACCGTCATGCGCCATCCCGCTGAAGGCGTGCTGCGCCGGCTGCTCGACGAGCCGTCCGGCGTGGCCGTCGTCGACCGCCGGCACGTCGCCGACTGCCCGCAGTGCCTGGACGAGCTCGTCACGATCCGCCAGGACGCCGACGTCGTCGGCGCGGCGCTCGCGTGCGACCGCGGCGAGGACGCCGACGTCGCGGCCGGGTGGCGGCGGCTGTCCGCGGCGACCACCGGCCCGGCCGGCCCGGCGCCTCGCCGGGCGGCACCGCGCCCAGCCCGGCGCTCCTCCGGGCTGCTCCGGCGCCCCGCCGCAGCGGCGTGCGCCGTCGCCGTCGTGCTGACCGGCGCCGGCGCCGCGGCCGCGAACGACTGGCTGCCCATCTTCGGGACGCAGCAGGTCGCTCCGGTCGGGATCACCGCCACCGACCTCGTCGCGCTGCCCGACCTGAGTGCGTACGGCGAGCTCCGGCTGCTCGCCGAGCCCGGCATCCACGACGTCGCCGGAGCAGCCGCCGCGGCGGCCGAGACCGGGCTCGACGTCCCGGAGGTGGCCGACCTGCCCCGCGGGATCAGCGGCGACCCGGTGCTCCAGGTCGGCGGGCGGACCAGTGCGACGTTCACCTTCTCGGCGGCCCGGGCCGCGAGGGCCGCCGCCCGGGCAGGCGGAGCGCTGCCGTCGCCGCCGCCCGGTCTGGACGGGACGTCGGTGCGGCTCGACGCCGGCCCTGGCGTCGTCCAGAGGTGGACGTCCGACGCGGGCGCCCCTGCGCTGGTCGTCGGCCGGGCCGTCGCGCCCACGGCGTTCTCCTCGGGCGTGCCGTTCGACGCGGTGCGCGACTACCTGCTGTCGCTGCCCGGCCTGCCGGACGAGCTCGCCGAGCAGCTCCGGACGCTGTCCGCCGACGGCTCGACCCTGCCGCTGCCGGTGCCGGCCGAGGAGGTCACGACGACGTCGGCCGACGTCGGCGGTGCGCCCGCGACGGTCGTCGCCACCCGCGACGGGACGCTCGCCGCGGTCGTCTGGGTCGAGGACGGGACGGTCACCGTCGTCGCCGGCTCCGTGGACGACAGCGAGGCGCTGTCCGTGGCGAGGGGCCTGCGGTGACGGCGGCCCGTCCCCCCGCGTCCGTGCGCGACGACGCCGCGCGGCGCGCGGCAGCGGACCTCGTCGTCGGGCTGCCGGCGGCTCCCGCCGTCTGGTGCTCGGGCCTGCGCAAGCGGTACGGCCGGCAGCCCGCGGTCGAGGACGTGTCCTTCGAGGTCGGCCGGGGCGAGGTCGTCGGGCTGCTCGGGCCGAACGGCGCCGGCAAGACGTCCGTCATCAAGATGCTCCTGGGTCTGGTGCACCCCGACGAGGGCGAGATCATGCTGCTCGGGCAGCCGGCGGCGCAGCCGGCCGCGCGGGCCCGCGTGGGCTACCTGCCCGAGCTGTTCCGCTACCAGCCCTGGCTCACCCCGCGAGAGGTGCTGTCCCTGCACGTGCGGCTGTCCGGCATCGAGGTCGCCGCACAGGACAGGGCGGACGCGCTCACCCTGGTCGGCCTCGGTGCGCGCGCCCACGACCGTCTCGGCGGCTTCTCCAAGGGCATGCAGCAGCGGCTCGGGCTCGCCGTCGCCCTGGTCGCCCGACCCGACCTGGTCGTCCTCGACGAGCCGACGAGCGCCCTCGACCCGCTCGGCCGCGCCGACGTCCGCGACATCGTGCTGGCGCTGAGGGCCCGGGGCGTCGCGGTCCTGCTCAACTCGCACCTCATCGGCGAGGTCGAGCGGGTCTGCGACCGGGTGGTGATCCTCGACCGTGGCCGCGTCGCCGCGTCCGGGACGCTCGCCGAGCTCCTCGGTCGGCGCGAGCTCCGGCTGCAGCTCACCGAGCTCTCGCCGGCGGCGCGGGCCCGGCTGGCCGCGACCGGCAGCTCGACCGGCAGCTCGACCGGCAGCTCGACCGGCACGGCCGAGCAGGAGGCGGACTGGTTCACCGTCGCGCTGCCCGCCGACGATCCCGGCACGGCCGTACCGGACCTCATCGCCGACCTCGTCGGCCTCGGCGCCCGCGTCCACGCCGTCGAACCGGGCCGGATCAGCCTGGAGGAGCGGCTGCTCGCGATCCTGCGGGACGGCGCCGACGCCCGCGCGGCGGGCGAGCCGTGAGCGCGGCCCGCACCAGCCTGACCGTCGCCGCGCTGACCCTGCGCGAGGCGTCCCGCCGGCGCGTCCTGCTCGCCCTCGCCGCCCTGACCGTCGTCCTGCTCGCGCTCAGCGGCTGGGGCTTCTCCCGCCTGGCCGCGGAGTCCGGCGGCACGCTCACCACGGGGGAGGCCCGCCTGACGGCGTCCATCGTGCTGAACCTGGTGATGTTCGGCTACAGCCTCATCGCCGCGCTCGGCACCGCGTTCCTCGCCGGGCCCACGCTGGCCGGCGAGACCGAGTCGGGCATCGCGCTGTCGGTGCTGGCCCGGCCCGTCCGCAGGTCGGCCTTCCTGCTCGGCAAGTGGCTCGGGCTGGTCGCCTTCGGCAGCGGCTTCGTCGCCCTCGCCGGCCTCGCGCAGATCACCGTCGTCTGGGCGACGGTGGGCTACTGGCCGCCGGACCCTGTCATCGCGCTCGCCCAGCTCGCCGGCCAGACCACCGTCCTGCTCACCCTCGCGGTGCTGCTCTCGACCGCCGTCTCGCCGATGGCGTCGGGCGTGGTCGCCGTCGGCCTGTTCTGCACGACCTGGGTCGCCGGTGTCGTCGGTGGCATCGGCGCGTCCCTGGGCAACGCCGCCGTCGAGCGCGTCGGCACCGTCTCGCGGGTGCTGCTGCCCACGGACGGCCTCTGGCGCGGAGCGATGCACGGGTTCCAGGACCCGTCCGCCCTCGTCCGGATGGGTGGCGGCGCGGAAGCGTTCCCGTTCCTGAGCCCGGCGCCGCTGACGGCGGCGTACCTCGTCTGGACCGCCGTCTGGGTCGCGATGGTCTGGGCGCTGGCGGCCGCGTCGTTCCTGCGCAAGGACCTGTGAACGCCGGCCGGCGCCGTCTGCCGGCACCGACCTGGGCGCCCGCTGCGCGTCCTGGAACGCCCACCAGCCGTCCAGCCCTGCAGCAGCGCCGGTCGCCGCGGCGGTCCAGCTGCCCGCTCGGCCGCCGAGGTCGGCTGGGGTTCAGGCCGGGCTCCGGTCGTCCGAAGACCGGTGCAGGGGCATACTTCGCCCTGACTGCCTCGACACGCGAGGTCGGTCGGCTCGCAGCGCCGTGACGCGGGCCGCCGGCCGTGCGCTGCGGGTGGGTGCACGATCGTCGGAGGTGAACGGTGCGCGCAGTGGAGCTCGTGGTCGGGGACGACCTCGACGCCGTTCCGCGTGCACGCAAGCAGGTGACGGGGGCACTGTCGGACGTCCCGCCGGAGGTCGTCGACGACGTCCGGCTCGTCGTCACCGAGCTCGTCACCAACGGTCTGCTGCACGGTCGTGGCCCCGTGCACGTGCGTGCCGAGCAGACGACGGACGGCGTCCGCATCGAGGTGGAGGACGCGGGGCCGCACCTGCCGGTCCTGCCGCAGCCGAGCACCGAGGCGATGACCGGGCGCGGGTTGGCGCTGGTGTCGCGGGTCGCCAGCTCGTGGGGGATCACCCCCGTGCGCGGGGGCAAGGTCGTGTGGGTCGAGCTCACGGCCGGCGCCGACGGCGGGCTCGACGCGCAGCCGGCGTTCACCGACGACCTCGACGTCGACGCGCTGGACGTCGACGCGCTGCTCGCCGCGTTCGGTGACGACGAGCAGTTCGAGCCGACCTGGACGGTCGAGCTGGGAGCGGTGTCGACCGACCTGCTGCTGTCCGCCAAGTCGCACATCGACAACATCGTCCGCGAGTTCACGCTCGAGGCCGCGTCCGGCGCGTCACCGGGGCAGGGGCCGGGCAACCGGACGCCCTCGGAGCTCGCGACGCTGGTGGCGACGGTCGTCCACGGCTTCGACGCGGCGCGCAACTCGATCAAGCGACAGGCGCTGGCTGCTGCGCGCCGCGGTGACCGTGAGGTCCTGCTGTCGCTGACCCTGCCGGTCTCGGCGGCCGACGCCGGGGAGCAGTACCTCGCCGCCCTCGACGAGGCCGACCGCTACGCCCGCAACGCCCGGCTGCTGACGCTCGAGACGCCGCCGGTGCACCAGGTCTTCCGCCGCTGGTACGTGCAGACGCTCGTCGACCAGCTCCGTGCAGCCGCGGTCGGTGCCGCACCGCCGCCGGCCTCGACGTTCCCCGACATGCTGGGCGAGGCGCTGACGCGGGTCGCTCCGCTCGAGGCGCAGGCCGCCCGCCTCGAGCTGCTGCAGCAGATCACCGCCGAGCTGACCGCAGCGGCGACGGTCGAGGGGATCGCACGCACCGTCGTGCAGCACGCTGCCGCCGCGCTGGGGGCCCACAACGCCATCGTCTACGAGCTGGCTGCGCCTGGCGAGCTGCGGATGCTCGCCGCGGACGGCACCGTCGACGCCGCCGCGCTCCGCCAGTTCGAGCGCGCGCGCGTGACCGCCGACCTGCCGGTCGGCGCGGTCGTGCTGTCGGGCGAGACCCTGGTGTGCCGGGACCGCGCCGACCTGGTCCGCCGCTTCCCGTTGCTGGCGGACTCCTACCGCGCGGAGCTCAGCCTGCTCATCGCCCCGCTCGTCGTGGGGGACCACACGCTCGGCGTCCTGTCGCTGACGTTCGCCGGCCCGGCGCGCATCGAGGAGCAGGCGCAGAAGGCGTTCCTCGACACGCTCGCCGGCGTCACCGCGCAGGCGCTGGAGCGCGCCCTGGCGTCCAACCAGGCGGCACGCGCCAACGAGCGCCTGTCGTTCCTCGCCGAGGCGTCGGTCATCCTGTCCAGCACGCTGGAGTACCGCGCGGTGCTCGAGGCCGTGGCGCAGCTGGTCGTGCCGAGGACGGCCGACTGGTGCTCGATCCAGCTGCTCGACGAGGGACGGCTGGAGCCGGTCGCCGTGACGCACTTCGACCCGCAGAAGCTCGCGGCGTCGCAGGCGCTGCGCGAGCGCTACCCGACGGACATGCAGGCCGCCACCGGCGCAGCGAACGTCGTCCGGACCGGGCGCAGCGAGCTGTACGCCGACATCACCGACGACATGCTCGTCGCCTCGGCCGTCGACGAGCAGCACCTGCAGCTGGTCCGCGGGCTCGGCATGTCGAGCGTCCTCATGGTGCCGCTCACCGGCCGGACCGGCACGATCGGCGTCCTCACCCTGATCGGCGCCGAGTCGGGCCGGCGCTACGACACCGGCGACGTGGCCTTCGCCGAGGACCTCGCCCGCCGGGCCGCCCTCGCCGTGGAGAACGCGCACGCCTACCGCGAGCAGTCGGGCCGGGTCGCCACGCTCACCCGTGTCGCCGAAGCCGCCCAGCACGCCATCCTCGCCCCGCCGCCCGCCCGGATCGGGCCCGTCGGGCTCGCCGCCCGCTACGCCAGCGCCGCCGTCGACGCCCTGGTCGGCGGAGACCTGTACGAGTACGTCCGCAGGCCCGGGGCGGTGCGCCTGCTCATCGGCGACGTCCGCGGCAAGGGCCTCGGGGCGGTCCGGACGGCCACGGTCGTGCTCGGAGCGTTCCGCGACGCGGCCGCCGACGTGGACGACCTGCGCGCGGTCGCCGCGCAGATGGACCGCCGGCTGCGGCCGTACCTCGACGCCGAGGACTTCGTGACCGCACTGCTCGCCGAGGTGCGCGACGACGGCACCTTCGTCGTCGCCAGCTGCGGGCACCCGCCGCCGCTGCTGGCAGCCGACGGGCAGGTGGCGCCGGTCGCGCTGACGCCGAGCGTCCCGCTCGGGCTGGGGGCGGCGCCCGCCCTGACCCGCGGACGGCTGCCGCCCGGCTCCCGCCTGCTGCTCTACACCGACGGCATCCTCGAGGCCCGCGATCCGCACGGCCGCTTCGTCGACCTCATGGCGCTCGCACAGCCGCTCACGACCGGCCGGCTCGACGAGGCGGTGGACGCCGTGCTGGCCGGCCTGCGTGCCGCCGTCGGCGGCGAGCTCGGCGACGACCTGGCCCTGCTCATCGCGGAGTACTCGCCCGCCTGACGCCGTCGAGCAGCGCTTCGGCGGGCTGCGGCTGTCCGACCAGCCAGCCCTGCTCGTAGTCGCAGCCGAGCCGGGTGAGCAGGTCGTGCTGCTGCTGGTGCTCGACGCCCTCGGCGACGATGTCGAGGTCGAGCGCGCGGGCCAGGGCGATGACGCCGGCGACGATGCCGGCTCCCTGCCGGTCGGCGAGCCGGCGCGTGAAGACCTGGTCGATCTTCAGGGTGTCGACCGAGAAGCGCTCGAGGTGGCTCAGCGACGAGAAGCCGGTGCCGAAGTCGTCCAGGCAGATCCGCACCCCTGCCGCACGCAGCTGCTCGACGGTCCGGCCGGTCACCGGGCCGGGGTCGAGCAGCACGTTCTCGGTGAGCTCGACCTGCAGGCGCCCGGGTTCGAGGCCGTGGCGCTCGAGCACGCCCCGGACGTGGCCGGCGAAGCCCGGCTCCGCGAGCTCGTTGCCCGACACGTTGACGGCGATCGCGCAGTCGGTGCCCGGCTGCCAGCGCACCGCGAAGGCGCAGACCTGCTCCAGCACCCACTGGCCGATCGAGACCATGAGGCCGCTGCTCTCGGCGACGGGCAGGAACTGGCTCGGCGCCAGCAGTCCGCGGTAGGGGTGCTGCCAGCGCACCAGCGCCTCGAGGTGCTCCTCGCGCCGGCCGTCCAGGCTGCGGATCGGCTGGTAGAGCACCCGGAGCTGCTCGCCCTGCAGCGCCACCCGCAGGTCGCGGGCGGTGCTCAGCCGGCTCTCGCTGGCCACGTCGTCGCGCAGGTCGACCACGACCGGGCTGCGCCGGCGCTTCACCGCGTACATCGCCGCGTCGGCGTCGCGCAGCAGGTCGGTGGCCCTCTGGTGCTCCTTGCCGGCGATCGCGGCGCCGATGCTGGCGCTGACGACGACCTCCTCACCGGCCAGGACGACCGGAGCGGCCACGGCGTCCTGCAGTCGCCGGGCGAGGGCGGAGACGTAGGCGTGCAGGCGGTCACCTCCGGGCTGCTCGGGCAGGTCGGGGCAGACGACGACGAACTCGTCACCGCCCACCCTCGCGACCGTGTCGGGTGCCCGCACCGTCGCGGTCAGGCGGTGCCCGATCTCGACCAGCAGCTCGTCGCCCGCGGCGTGCCCCAGGGTGTCGTTGACGTCCTTGAACCGGTCGAGGTCGACGAACAGCACGGCCAGGGGGGCGCCGCTGCGCTGGGCGACGGACAGCTCGTGCGCGAGCCGGTCGTCGAGCAGCGCCCGGTTCGCCAGCCCGGTGAGCTCGTCGTAGAGCGCCTGCCGGGCGAGCCCCACCCGGATCCGGTCGGCCTCCCGCCGGTCGCTGGCCATCAGCAGGTACGCGGCGGCGACGTCGGCGAGGGTGCTCGCCAGCGCCAGCTGGGCGGCCGGGAACGGCCCCGGAGCGTGCCGCAGCAGGTCCAGCACCGCCAGCGTGCGACCGCGGCCGATGACCGGCACGCTGGCCACCGACCCCCAGCCGGCGGCAGCGGCAGCGGGCCCGTAGCGCGGCCACTGCACCGTCGTGCGCAGGTCTGCTTCGACGACGACCTCTCCTCGACCGAGGACGTCCTGGCACGGGCCCTCCTGCAGCAGCTCCTGCAGCTGCGCCATCCGTCCCGCCGAGTCCTGCGAGGCGGACGCCGTCGCCGAGCGCAACCGGCCCTCGACCAGGAACATCACGCCCGCGGCGTCCACCTGCAGCAGGTCGACAGCGGCCGCGCTGAGCCGGCGCAGCACCTCGTCGTCGACCAGGACCCGACCGGGCGCGGCGTCGGCGGCCAGCAGGTGCAGGAAGTGCGACAGCACCGACGCCAGCGCCGTCCGCTCGGCACCGCCGGCTTCCGTGAGCTCCATGTGACGCAGCGTGTCATCTGCGCCACGTCCTGCGCGCCCGGTTCGGGGAAAACGGGCGCCGTCGCCCGCGACCTACTGGGGCAGGACCGCGCGGCTGTCGCCGGCCCACTCCAGCAGCAGCACCGTCGCGTCGTCCTGCAGCGTCCCCTGCTGGTGGTCCAGCACCGCCACGATCAGGCGGCGCAGCGTCTCCGGCGGCGGCTGGCGGTGCGACTCGGCCCGGACGAGCAGGTCCACGAGCCGGTCGGTGCCGAAGAACACGCCCGCCTCGTCGCGCGCCTCCACCACACCGTCGCTGAACATCAGGAGGCGGTCGCCGGGCTGCAGCGACGTCGCCACGACCGTGTCGTCACGCTCACCGAACCCCAGGGGGAAGCCCGGTTCGGTGACGATCTCCCCCTGCGAGCGCCCGTCGCGGACGAGCAGCGGCGCCGGGTGGGCGGCCGACAGGGTGCGCAGCGTGCCGTCGCGCAGGTCGAGCTCGGCCAGGAGCGCGGTGACGAAGCTCTCGGGGCCGAACTGCCCGCCCAGGACCGCGTCGACGGCCTTCGCGGTCGCGGTGAGGTCCTTGCCGCTGCGGCGGGCGTTGCGGTAGGCGGCGAGCGCGACGCTGGCGAGCAGCGTCGCACCCAGGCCGTGGCCCATCGCGTCGAAGACGGCGAGGCGCAGCACGTCGCCGTCGATGCTGTAGTCGAACGCGTCGCCGCCGACGGCGTGCCACGGCTCGAGCTGCGCGGCGACGACGAAGCGGTCGGCGGCGAAGGTCAGCGGCGGGAGCTGGCGCCAGAGCATCTCCGCCGCCACGCCCATCGGCAGGGCCCGGCGCACGCGTTCGAAGGTGTCGGTGTACTGGCCCTTGGAGACGACGAACTCGGCGACCAGCGAGGCGAAGGGCAGCAGCCGGTCGTGGAGCGCGTCGGCGCCGGCGTCGCCCGTCAGCACCTCGAGGACGCCGAGGCGCTCCGTGCCGTCGAGCAGCGGCACCCACAGCCGGGCACCGTCCGACGACGCGAGCACCTCCGTCGTCCGGTAGGCCCGGCCTGCGATCGTCCCGTCCAGGCCCAGCACCTCGTCTCCGTGCCCGAGGGGCAGCAGCGCGCGCTGGTCACGGGAGACGAGGTGGATGCGGCAGCCCTGGGCTCCGAGCAGGAGCGCCGCCTCGTCCACGTGGCGCGGGAGCGCCTCGGGCCGCATGAGGTGGGACTGCCGCAGCAGCCGGGCGAGCGCCGGCGCCGCCGGGTCGTGCTGGGTCACGGTTCGTCTCCTGCGCGGCGGTGGGGCCCACGTGCGCCGTCAGGCTAGTCCGGCGGTCACCGGCGGACGATCGGGGACGCACCCGACGTGCGCGCCGTCGTGTCCGCGGTCAGGGCGCGGATCCGGTCGAGGGTGTCGGTGAGCTGCTGGGCGGTCCACGGCTTGGGCAGCAGGTCGTCCATGCCGACGGCCAGGCACGCGCTGCGGTCGCTGAGGGTGGCGCTCGCGGTCATGGCGATGATCGGCAGGCGCCGGTGCGGCGCACCGCCCTCCGGGCCGACGAGCTCGAGCGTGCCCGACTCGATCAGCCGGAGCCACCGGGTCGCCTCCAGGCCGTCCATGACCGGCATCTGGCAGTCCATGAGCACGGCGTCGTAGTCGCCGGAGAGCGCTGCGTCGACGGCCTGCGCACCGTCGCCGACGACGGTGACGACGACGCCCTCCCGCTCGAGCGTGGCCTGCGCGACGAGCTGGTTGACCTCGTTGTCCTCGGCGAGCAGCACCCGCAGCGCCGCCGGTCCGACGGCTGCGACCTCGTCCTGCGCGCGCTGCGGCGGCACGGCACCCGGCGCCGGCGGCGCCGCGGTCGATTCGGCGGGGAGCGGCACCTCCAGCTCGAAGGTGCTGCCGACCCCCGGGCGGCTCGACACGGTGATATTCCCGCCCATCTGCGAGGACAGTCCCCGGGCGATGGTGAGGCCGAGCCCGGTCCCGCCGAAGCGCCGCGTCGTCGACGCGTCGGCCTGGCTGAACGGGGTGAACAGGCGGGCCTGCTGCTCCTCGGTCATCCCGATCCCGGTGTCGCTGACGCGCACCCACAGGCGGTCCGGCGTCCCGCCGACGCTGATCGTCACCGAGCCCTGCTCGGTGAACTTCACCGCGTTGGCCGCGAGGTTGGTGATGATCTGGCGCAGCCGGGTCGGGTCGCCCGAGCGGCAGGGGACCAGCTGCGCGTCGGCGACGACCACCAGCGCCAGACCGGCGTCCTCGGCGGCGAAGCGGACGGGGAGCACGGCGTCGTCGAGGACGCCCAGCACGTCGAACGGCACCGTCTCGAGCTCGACCGCGCCGGCCTCGACCTTCGACAGGTCGAGCACGTCGTTGACGATGGTCAGCAGCGCACGGCCGGAGCGGGCCGCAGCCCGGGTCCAGCCGGACTGCTCGTCGGTCAGGTCGGAGCGCAGGAGCAGCTCGGTGAGGCCGAGCACGCCGTTGAGCGGCGTGCGGATCTCGTGGGACATCGTCGCGAGGAACGCCGAGGTCGCCCTCGAGGCCCGGTCGCGCTCGGCGGCGAGCTGCTCGGCCTCGGCGGTCGACTGCTCGAGCCGGTCGATGAGCTCCTGCCGCTCGTCGCGGTGCAGCGCCAGGACCAGGCTGACCAGTGCCGCCGCGGCGACGAACGCCTGCGCCAGCAGCACGCGCAGCGACGGGACGGCCCCGCCGAACGGCCCCCGTCCGCTCAGGGTCGCGGCGACCACGAAGACCCCGACGAGCAGGACGAAGGCCGCGGCGACCGTGGTCGTGAACCGCAGTCCGATCCACATGCTGAGCGGCAGGAGCAGGAAGGCGAGCGGCAGGTGGGCGGTGGTGCCGAACACCCAGACGTACGCCGTGGTGACCGTCGCCGCTGCCACGAGCAGCTCGACGACCTCGCGGACGTCGCGCACGGCGCGCGGGAGGCTGCGGTCGGCGAGGCGCAGGGCCACGGCGGCGAAGACGAACGCGCTGGCGCCGTTGCGCAGGGTCCACGCCCCCATGGTCGGCAGCAGCGCGCCGCTGCCGGACAGCCAGAGCCCGACCGGCCCGACGAGCGCGGCGACGAGCGACCCGCACAGCGAGGCGAGGACCAGCGCGGCGAGGTCGGCCGAGCGGCGCAGCCGCCAGGCGGGCAGCGACCAGCGGGCCTGCAGCCCGGCCATGACGGCGCACATCGCCGCGGACTGCACGACGTTGGAGACGCCGAAGACGACGCCCATGAGCAGCGTCGTGCCGGTCCAGGCGTTGATGGCGGCGGCGAGGACCGCCAGCGCGACGGCGTCCCGCACCGCACGACGACGGTCGCCCCAGGCGGCCGCGAGCCACAGGAAGCCGACCGCGGCTGCCGGCCACACCAGGGCCAGCTGCGAGTGCTCGACGCGGGTCGCGCGGCCGGCCACCACCGCCAGGGCGTAGACCACGGCGAAGCAGGCGGAGACCGCCACCGGGTGGAGACCGGGATGCGCTGCGCGCCAGCCGTGCGGCAGCTGCCGGGGTGCGATGACCGTCGACGTCATGCCAGCGTGTCGGCGCTCGGCTCGGCGGGCTTGACCTCGCGGCCGCCTCAAGTGCCCGGCGGGCCTGTCGAGGACGAGGACGGGGCTCGCCGCGACCAGGCACGACGGTCCGGCCCACCCCGTCGAGGCCCTGATCCGCTGCGAGAGGACTGCTCATGAAGGTGCTCGTCGTCGACGACGACCCCGTCGGCCTGGTGCTGGCGACCACGGTCGTGGAGACCCTCGGGCACGAGGTGTCCACAGCGCAGGACGGGCACACCGCCTGGGCGCTGCTCGAGCGGGAGCACTTCGACGTCCTGGTCACCGACCGCGAGATGCCGGGCCTGGACGGCCTCGCGCTGTGCGAGCGGGTGCGCCTGCGCGGTACGGCGGGCGGCGGTCCGGCAGCCGCCGGCGGCTACTGCTACGTGGTGATCCTGACCAGCCACGACAGCGCCGAGGAGGCGTACGACGGGATCTGCGCCGGAGCGGACGACTACCTCGCCAAGCCGCTGAACGGCCACGACCTCCGGCTCCGCCTCGTCAGCGCCCAGCGGGTCACCGACCTGCACCGGCGGCTCGCCCGCCAGCACGTCGAGCTGAACGCCATCGGCGAGGCGCAGCACGCCCTCGCCCGGCGCGACCCCCTCACCTCGCTGCCGAACCGGCTGGCGCTGCAGGAGCACCTCGACCGGCTCGATGCGAACCTGCGGCGCTACGGGCGGGGCTTCAGCGTCGCGGTGCTCGACGTCGACCACTTCAAGAGCGTCAACGACGTCGCCGCCCACGCCGCCGGCGACGAGGTCCTGCGCCGGCTGGCCGGTGCCCTGCTCGCGGAGGTCCGGGACACCGACGGGCTGTACCGCTACGGCGGTGAGGAGTTCGTCCACGTCATCGAGACGCCCTCGCCCTCGGCCGCCCGGGCAGCCGTCGAGCGGCTGCGCGCGGCCGTGCAGGCGCTGGCACTGCCGCACGGCGGCCGCGCCGGCGCGTGCGTGACCGTGAGCGCCGGGATCGCGACGAGCGAGGACGGCGCCGCAGTCGTGAGCGCGGTGCTGCTCGAACGGGCCGACGCCGCGCTGTACGAGGCCAAGCAGTCCGGGCGCGACCAGGCCCGCCAGCACCCGCCCGCACCCGCGGCCGGCGACGGTCCGGCCGCCGGCACCGACGACACCTGCCGTCCGGACCCCCGGAGCACCGGGGAGGGCCCCCTGCTGGACGGTGCGCCGCTGGAGCGCATGCACGCGCTCGGCCGGCAGGTCGGGCGCAACCTCGCCGACGAGATCGTGCAGACCTGGCTGCGCCAGGGGGAGCGGGCGGTCCTCGCCATGCAGGCGGCCGTCGAGGCGGGCGACGCCGACCGGGTGCGCACGACGGCGCACGCCCTCAAGGGCAGCAGCGCCACGGTCGGCGCCACGGCCCTGGCGACCGTCTGCGCCGGGCTCGAGGAGCAGCTGTCGTGGCCCGACCGCGCCCGGCAGGTGCGCCGGGCCGCCGAGCTGCTCGCGCCGACGGACGAGGCGCTCGTCCAGCACCTGCGGGCGCTCCCGCTCGACGGCGCGGCCGTCGCCGGCGCCGACCGGTCCTCACGCCTCGAAGCGGGCGCCGACGCCGGGCGGTGACCGCGGTCGGAGCGGTGCTGCGGGGTCCGGGTCGGGGCGAGGCAGACTCCTGAGGTGCCCGGCCACCTCACCAGCTCCCGGCTCCGGCTGCCCCGGCTGCGCCACCCATCGCAGTTCGTCGTGGCCGGCTTCGCGGCTGCCGTCGCTGTCGGCACCGCGCTGCTCGTGCTGCCGGTCTCGAGGTCGGGCGTCGAGGGCGCGAGCCTGGTCGACGGGCTGTTCACGGCGACGTCCGCGGTCTGCGTCACCGGGCTCGTGACCGTCGACACGCCCGTGTACTGGTCGGGCTTCGGGCAGGCGGTCCTGCTCGGGCTGATCCAGGTCGGCGGATTCGGCATCATGGCGCTGGCCACGCTGCTGACCCTGCTCGTCTCGGACCGCCTCGGCCTGCGCAACCGGCTGAACGCCGCGGCCGAGAGCAAGAGCCTCGGGCTCTCCGACGCCCGTGGCGTCCTGCTCCGGGTGCTGCGGACCAGCCTGCTGCTCGAGGCCGTCGGCGCGGCCGTGCTCACCGCGCGGTGGTGGGCGGGCGGCGACGAACCGTTCCTGCGCGCGCTGTGGCTCGGGGTCTTCCATGCCGTGTCGGCGTTCAACAACGCCGGGTTCGCGCTCTACTCCGACAGCCTCATCGGCTTCGCGACCGACCCGGTCGTCAGCGGCACGGTGTGCGTGCTGGTCGTCGCCGGCGGCCTCGGTTCGCCGGTGCTGTTCGAGCTGCGTCGGGCCTGGCGCAGGCCCCGCCGGTGGACCCTCCACACCAAGATCGTGCTGGTCATGACCATGGTGCTGCTCGTCCTCGGCTCGGGGATGTTCCTGGTGCTCGAGTGGACCAACCCCGACACGCTCGGCCCGCTGAGCGTGACCGGCAAGCTGGTCGCCGGCGTCTTCCAGGGCGTGCAGCCCCGCACGGCCGGGTTCAACAGCGTCGACACGGGCGCGCTGAACGCCGAGACGCTGCTCGGCACCGACGTCCTGATGTTCATCGGCGGCGGCAGCGCCGGCACCGCCGGCGGCATCAAGGTCACGACCTTCGCGGTGCTGCTGTTCGTCATCCTCAGCGAGGTCCGGGGCGACGACAGCCCCGCCGCCTTCGGACGGCGCCTGCCGCGCGAGGCCCAGCGGCAGGCCCTCACCGTCGCCCTGCTCGCCGTGGCCGTGGTCGTCGGTGCCACCGGCCTGCTGCTCGTCGACACCGACTTCACCCTCGACCAGGTCCTGTTCGAGGCGATCTCGGCCTTCTCGACGGTCGGGCTCTCGACGGGCATCACCGCCGACCTGAGCACCGAGGGCCAGCTGCTGCTGGCCGCCCTGATGTTCCTCGGCCGCCTCGGTCCGATCACCCTGGCCTCGGCGTTGGCGCTGCGGTCCCGGCCGCGGCTGTACGAGCTGCCGCAGGAACGGCCGATCATCGGATGACCCGCACGTCCCGAACGTCCCGCCGTCCTGGAGGTCCGATGCCCGACCTGTTCCACCGGGGGAGGGCCTCGAGCGCCCGCCGGCCGGCCGACAGCGACAGCGTCGTCGTCATCGGGCTGGGCCGCTTCGGGCGCTCGCTGTCGCTCGAGCTCATGACCGGCGACACGGAGGTGCTCGGCATCGACGCCGACGCGCACGTGGTGCAGAGCATGAGCAGCCGGCTGACCCACTGCGTCCGGGCCGACGGCACCGACGAGGACGCGCTGCGCCAGCTGGCCGTCCAGGAGTTCGACCGGGCCGTCGTCGGGATCGGCACGAACATCGAGGCCAGTCTGCTCACCGCCTCGCTGCTCAGGAGCCTCGGCGTGCGGACCATCTGGGCGAAGGCGATCAGCGAGCCGCACGGCCGCATCCTCGAGCAGCTCGGCATCGACCACGTCGTCTACCCCGAGCACGACATGGGCCGCCGGGTCGCCCACCTCGTCCGGGGGCGGATGCTCGACTTCATCCAGTTCGAGCCCGACTACGCCATGGTCAAGACCTCGCCACCGGCCATGCTGCTCGGCGTCCCGCTGTCGCAGACGGGCGTGCGTCGCGCGCACGGCATCACGGTCGTCGGCGTCAAGGCCGCCGGCGGGACGTGGACGCACGCCACCGGCGACACCGTGCTCACCGACGGCGACACCGTGATCGTCTCGGGGCAGCCGGGCGCCGTCGAGCGGTTCAGCGACCTGCGCTGAGCCGGCTCAGCCGGGCAGCAGGCGTGGGCGTGCGGCGAGCTCGGCGCGGGCGAGCGCGGGCACCAGTGCCGCGGTGACCACCAGCGACGCCACGGCGAGCACGGTGATCCCGACGCCGGCGCCGACGACGTCGGCGAGCGCGCCGGCGAGGACGGCGCACACCCCCTGCGCCGTCATGCGCGCCGAGCCCTCGACACCGAGCGCCTGACCGCGGACGTCCTCGGGGGCGAGCGCGACGAGCTGCTCCTGCTGCAGCAGCGACGCGCCGTACCCGGCCGAGCCGAGGGCCGCGAGCAGCGCGGCGACCGCCAGCGGCAGCGGCAGCACGAACGGCAGGAAGGCGGCGGCCAGCAGCACCCGCAGGGGCGTGCTCCACCGGCGTCGCTGCTCGCCGGTGAGCACCCGGCCGACCAGCACGTCACCCGAGAGCATGCCGAGCGCGCCCGCGACGAACAGGACGCCGGCGCCGCCCTCGGCGTACGGCACGAACAGCGCCTCGCAGCCGACGACCAGGCCGTTCGGCACGCACAGCGCGACCAGGAGCGGGCGGGTGTGGCGCTCGGCGAGCAGGCGCCGGTTGCCGTGCCAGGTCTCGCGCAGGCCCGGCCGCGCGGTCCGGCGCGGCGGCTGCTCGGGCAGGCCGGTGCGCAGGACGACCGCGGCGAGCGCGGACAGCGCCGCGGCGAGTGCGAAGACCCCGCGGACCGACAGGACCTGCAGCAGCAGCCCGCCGGCTGCGAAGCCGACGACCTGGAACGCGCCGACGGCGACGTTCATCGCCGACCGGGCCAGCCGGAACGACGCCTCCGGCAGCACCCGCGTGAGCATCCCCCAGCGGGCGCCGGCGCCGATCGAGACGACGTACGCCGTGACGAGGGTGAGCGCGACCCGGCCGAGCGGGCCGAGCGGCAGCAGCGCCTGGCAGGCGGCGACCGCGGCGACGAAGGCGGTGACGGCCGTGAGGGTGCGCCGCGGCGGGCTCGCGTCGGCGACCGACATGAGGGTGGTGGCGCCGACGACCTGCATGACGGACGGGCCGAACAGCGCCACCGCGCTGAGCAGCGCCGACCCGGTCGACGCGTAGACGGTCGAGGCCAGCGCCAGGCTGACCGCCGTCCCCGCAGCGACGGTCAGGGCGGTGCTGGTCCACAGCGCCCGGAACGGCCGGGAGGCGAACAGGTCGCGGTAGGTCTGCACCGCCCGAGGATCTGGCGCGCGGACCCGCGGCTCCACGTCTTCGGCTACGGTCGAAAGGTGGGGGTGTTCGTCGTCGACGCCGACGTGATGGCGCGAGCCCGCTTCGGCACCTCGCGGCTGGTCGAGACGACCGCGGGGCTCAGCCTCCTGCACCATGCCGACCCGCTGCCGTGGCACCGCGAGTGGCGCGACACCCACCTGCCGGCGTTCCGCGAGCGGCTCTGCGACGACCCGGTGGCCGCGGCCGTGGTCGCGCACGCGTACGGCCCGTCGTGGATCGCCGACTTCCTGACCGTGCCGCCGGCGGCACCCGACCTGTCGCTCGACGAGGAGCTCGGGCACCTGGAGGCGCTCAGCGACGAGCAGGTGCGGGCCGACCTGGCGTTCGTCCGCGAGCCGCTGGCCCCGCAGCTGTCCGCCGGCGGGCTCGCCGCGACGGTCGCCGACCTGCTGCGCTGGGTGTGGGACACGACGATCCGTCCTGAGTGGCCCCGCCGTCGGCGGGTGCTGCAGGCCGACGTCGTCGCGCGGACGGCCCGGCTGTCGGCCGAGGGCTGGTCGGGGGTGCTGCGGGGGCTCGCACCCGGCGTCCGCTGGCTGGGCGACGGGCTGCTGCAGGTCAACGCTGGACGGTTCCCGCCGCGCGACGTCCGCGGCAGCGACCTGCTGTTCCTCGCGGCGCACAGCCGTGGCGGCTCGGTGCAGTGGCGGCTGCCCGACCGGTACGCCCTCGTCTACCCGGTGAGCGGCAGCGCCGCCGCCGGGCCGACACCGGTGCCCGACGCCCTCGCCCGCCTGCTCGGCGCTGCCCGGGCCCGCGTGCTGGTGCAGGCGCACTCGCCGGTCAGCACGACGGCGCTCACCGCCGTCACCGGCCTGCCGCTCGGAAGCGTCGGCGGGCACCTGCGGGTGCTGCTCGACGCCGGGCTGCTCGAGCGGCGCCGCGCGGGACGGGAGGTCCTCTACTGGTGCAGCGACGCGGGAGCGGCGCTGCTCGCCGCCAGTGCTCCCGGTTGACCTTCAGCCGGGGTGAAGGACCACGGTGGGCGCGTGCCTGCGGACCCTGACCTGCTGACGATCGGTGACTTCGCCCGGGCCGTCGGGCTGCCCGCGAGCGCCCTGCGGCACTACGACGAGTGCGGCCTGCTCGTGCCCGCGCGCACGGACGCGGCGACCGGCTACCGCTACTACACGCCCGCGCTCGAGCGGCGCGCCCGGCTGGTGGCCCTGATGCGCGAGGTCGGCGTGCCCATCGAGACGATGCGGCTCGTCCTCGAGGGCGGGGAGCAGGCGCGCGGCGTGCTCGAGGGCGTCACCGTCGAGCGCGAGCAGTCGGCGCAGCGGACGCGGTCGGCCCTCGAGACGGTGCTGGCGACCCTGGAGGCCGACCGCTCGCCGGACCTCGCGCGGGTGCGCCTCGCCGGTCCTGCTCTCGCGGCGGCGCTGCGGCAGGTGCGCGTCGCGGCCGACGGCGAGGCGACGTCCGCGCTCGCCGCCGTCCTGCTCGACGTGCGCGCCGGTGAGCTGGACGTCGTCGCGACGAACCGGCACTGGATGGCCCGCCGGACGCTGCCGGTCGCGGCGCAGGTCCGCGGGCCGGCGCGGGCGGTCCTGCGCACGTCGGCGGTCGCCGACCTGGTCGACCGCCTCGACGGCACCGACGAGGTGGACGCGGTGCTCAGCGGCGGCGGCCTCACCCTGCACGCGGACGGGGGGACGACGCCGGTGGAGACCAGCCCCCGGCCGTTCCCGTCGTACCGGCTCGTCGTCGACGGGCTGGAGGCGCCGTCGTCGACGTCGCTCGTGGTGCTGGAGGAGCTGCGGGCGGCCGTGACGTCGGCCCGCCGCTCGGTCGTCGAGGTCCGCGTCGGCGAGCGGCTCGAGGTGGCGGGAGCGTCGCTGCCGGCCGTCACCCGCGGCACGCCGTCGCACGTCCGCTTCCGCAGCGCGCTGCTGCTGCGCGCCGTGGCCTCCTGCGTCGGTGACCGCGTCCGGCTGGCGGTCGCGGCGCCGGACCGCCCCGTCGCCATCACCTCGCCGGACCAGCCGGGCTACGTCGCCCTCGTCATGCCGACGCTCGAGCAGGCGTGACGCGGGCCTTCCGGACGTGGGCGGTCGCTGCCGCCGCGTCGACGCTCGGAGACTCGGTCACGGGGTTCGCGCTCGGCTGGACCGCGGCCGCGCACGGCCCTGGCGTGGCCGGGCTCGTCCTCACCCTGCAGTCGGTGCCCCTGTGCCTGCTCGTCCTGCTCGGCGGCGCGGTCGCCGACCGGTGGGGCATCCGCCGCACGATGGTGTGCTGCGACGCCGCGATGGTGCTGGTGCTGCTCGTCTTCCTCACCTCGGCCGGCGGCGCGGTGTCCGTGACGGCGCTGTGCCTGCTCGCGGTCGCGGCGGGGACGGCGGCCGCCCTGCGGCGACCCGCGGACGGCGCCTTCCCGCGCCTGTTCGCGACCGACGAGCAGCTGGCCCGGGCGCTGGCCTCGGTGAGCCTGCTGCAGCAGGTCGCCCGCACCAGCGGACCGGCGCTGGGCGGGCTGCTGCTCGGGCTCGGCGGGCTGCCGCTGACGACCGGTGTGGACGTCGGGACGTACCTGCTGGTGCTCGCCGTGCTGCTCCGGGTGCGGCCGCCGCACCAGGAGCCGACGGTGCCGGGCTCGTCGGGGGTGCGCGCGGCCCTTCGCGCTGCCCGGGCGGCGGGTGTCGTGCCGCTGCTGGGCGCGGTCACGCTGGTCGGCGGCAGCGTGCTCCCGACGGTGATCCTGGGCGTCCCGCTCGCCGGGCAGGAGCGGGGCTGGGGCGCCGCGACGACGGGCGCCGTCGCGGGTTGCTGGACGGTCGGGACGTTCGCGGTGACGTCCGCCGTCGCCCGGTGGGGCACCCTCGGCCCTCGGGCGCCCCTCGTCGGGCCGCCCGTGGGGGCGCTCGGGGTGCTCCTGCTCGCCACGACCGACTCGGTACGGGCCGGCGCGCTGGCCCTGGTCCTGCTCGGGATCGGGACGGCGGCCTGGACGACGGCGGCGCTGCCCGTCTTCGTCCGGGCGACGCCGGCAGGCATGCTGGCGCGCTTCCAGGCGCTGCTCGGCTTCGCGCAGAACCTCGCCGTGCTGCTCGCCCTGCCCGGGCTCGGCTGGGTCGCCGGCACCGCGGGTCTGCGCCCGGCGCTCGGTCTCGTCGCCGTCCTCCTGCTGGCGAGCGCCGCACTGCCCCTGCCGGCTGCCGGCGACCGCCCGAGGCCTCCCGCCGGCGTGACGGCCGCCCCGCCTGGGCAGGAGGAGACGGACTCCCGCTGACCCATTGGAGACCACGGTGCCCCTGTCCTACGAGACCCTTCCCGGCGACATCGACCACCTCATCGCGGACGACCACGCGATCGTCGAGCGCCAGTTCCAGCACCTGGAGGCCGGTCGCGGTGACCGGCGCGTGCTGGTCGACCAGATCAGCTTCGAGCTCGCGCTGCACGCCTTCGCCGAGGAGACGGTGCTCTACCCGCTGTGGGACGAGCTGGGCATGTCCGACGACAAGGCCGACGCGCAGGGCGAGCACCAGGAGCTCAAGGAGCTGCTCGTCGTGCTCGACAAGAGCGACCCGGGCCAGCCCGAGTTCGAGCAGGCCCTGGGCAAGCTCATCGCGACGACGCGCCACCACGTGCAGGACGAGGAGGGCAAGGAGCTCCCCGAGTTCCGGCAGAAGGTCGGCGCCGCGCGCATGGCCGAGCTCGGCGGGGAGTTCCTCGCGGCCAAGCGCCAGGCCCCGACCGCGCCGCACCCCGCAGCGCCCGACGAGGGCCTGAAGGAGAAGATCGCCGGCGCGCTCGCCAAGCCGCTGGACCAGGCCAAGGCCGCCGTCACCGGCAAGAAGAAGCACCTCGCGACCGACGCCAGCGGGCTGCTGCACCCGCAGGCGCAGGCCATCGTCGACGCCCACAGCTCCCTGGGCCCGCAGCCGTTCGAGATCCTCGAGCCCGCGCAGGCGCGCAAGCAGCCCGGGCCCAAGCAGGCCGTCCAGAAGGTCATGGCCGACCGGGGCCTGACCGGACCCGAGCCGGTCGGCTCGGTCGAGGACCGCCAGGTCCCGGACGGCGCCGGCGGCACGCAGACGCTGCGCGTCTACACGCCGGAGCAGGTGCAGCCGGGTGCGCCGATCGTGTTCTGGATCCACGGCGGCGGCTGGGTGCTGTTCACCATCGACGACCACTACGACGACAGCTGCCGCGGCCTGGTCAACAAGACCGGCGCGATCGTGGTCACGCCCGACTACCGCCGGGCGCCGGAGGCCGTCTTCCCCGCCTCCCACGACGACGTGCTGGCCGCGTACCGCTGGACCGTCGCGCACGCCGCCGAGCTCGGCGGCGACCCGTCGCGCATCGCCATCGGCGGCGAGTCCGTCGGCGGCAACATGAGCGCCGCCACGGTGCTGCAGCTCGCCGAGGCCGGCGAGCAGGTGCCGGTGGCGCAGGTCATGGTCTACCCGGTCACGACGGGTGAGCAGTTCGGCGAGTCCATGGAGGACGCCGCCGACGGGCGGCCGCTGAACCGGGCGCTGCTGTCGTGGATGGCGATGCACGCGTTCGAGGGCCAGCCGGACGCGGCCGCCGACCCGCGCATCGACCTGCTGGGCTGGACCGACGCGCAGCTCGGTGCCATGCCGCCGACGCTCGTCATCACCGACGAGCGCGACGTCCTGCGCAGCCAGGGCCAGGAGTTCGCCAAGCGGCTGCAGGCCGCCGGCGTCCCGGTCAGCGAGGCCTACTTCCCGGGTGCGATGCACGAGTTCTTCGGTGCGTCCGCGGTGTTCGAGCTGGCCGAGCAGGCGCAGCAGGACGCCGCCCGGCACGTCACGAGCGCGTTCGGCACGTCCGGCGGGGCGGGCGCGTCCGCGTCCGGCACCACCACCGTCACGGTGGCGCCGGCCAGCCCGCCCACCAACAGCTAGCCGTCCGTCCCTCCCCCCTGACCCCGAAGGAGCACCATGAAGGCTGTCGTCTACCAGGGCCCGCGCACCGTCGCCGTCCAGGACGTCCCGGACGCGAAGGTGCAGGAGCCGCTCGACGCCGTCGTGCGGATCACCACCACCAACATCTGCGGCTCGGACCTGCACATGTACGAGGGCCGCACCGCCGTCGAGGAGGGCAAGGTCCTCGGCCACGAGAACATGGGCATCGTCGAGGAGGTCGGTCCCGGCGTCACCCGCGTGCAGGTCGGGGACCGCGTCAGCGTCCCGTTCAACATCGCGTGCGGCACGTGCCGCAACTGCACCGGCGGCTGGACGTCGTTCTGCCTGCGCACCAACCCGACCGAGGGCATGGACGGAGCGGCGTACGGCTACGCCAACATGGGCCCGTACGACGGCGGTCAGGCCGAGCTGCTGCGCGTGCCGTTCGCGGACTTCAACCTGCTGGAGCTCCCGCCGGGCAGCGAGCACGAGAACGACTTCACGATGCTGTCCGACATCTTCCCGACCGGCTACCACGGCACCGAGCTGGCCGAGGTCGGCCCTGGCGACCGGGTCGCGGTGTTCGGCGCCGGCCCGGTCGGGCTGATGGCCGCGCACAGCGCGTTCCTGCGCGGCGCCTCGCAGGTCTTCGTCGTCGACAAGGAGCGCGACCGGCTCGCGCTCGCCGAGCAGTTCGGAGCCACGGCGGTCGACTTCTCGGCTGGTGACCCGGTCGAGCAGATCCTCGACGCCACCGACGGGATCGGCGTCGACCGCGGTGTCGAGGCGGTCGGCTGGCAGGCGCACGACCCGTCCGGCGAGGAGCACCCCGAGCTGGTCCTCGACAACCTGGTCGCGGTCGTCCGCGCCGCCGGCAGCATCGGCGTCGTCGGCGTCTACGTGCCCGAGGACCCGGGTGTCGACGACCCGTCCTCCGCCGGCAAGATCGGCTGGGACTACGGGACCTTCTTCACCAAGGGCCAGCGCATGGGCACCGGGCAGGCGCCGGTCAAGCGCTACAACCGCCAGCTCCGAGACCTGATCGTCACGGGCCGGGCCACGCCGGGCCTGATCGTCAGCCACGAGGTCGGGCTCGACCAGGCCGTCGACGCGTACCAGCGGTTCGACGACCGCGAGGACGGCTGGACCAAGGTCCTGCTCAAGCCCTCCGCGTAGTCGCGGGGGAGCGGCCGGTCCGCCCCGTCAGCCCTCTGCCGGCTCGAGCAGCAGCAGGGGGATGACGCGGTCGGTCTTGGTCTGGTACTCGGCGTAGGGCGGGAAGGCCTCGACCGCCCGCTCCCACCACTGCTCCCGCTCGTCGCCGGTGAGCTCGCGGGCGGTCATGTCGCGCCGGGCCGGCCCGTCCTGCAGCTCGACGTGCGGGTCGGCGAGCAGGTTCGCGTACCAGGCCGGATGGGTGGGCGCACCGCCCTGCGAGGCGACGGCGAGGTAGCGGCCGTCCTGCTCGACGCGCATCACCGGCGTCTTGCGCAGGTTGCCGCTGCGCACGCCGCGGTTGGTCATGATCACGACCGGCAGCCCGGTGTCGTGCAGCGTCGTGCCCTGCGTCCCGCCGGAGGACTCGTACAGCTCCACCTGGTCGCGGACCCACTGCTGGCTGCTCGGCTCGTACGTCCCCTGCAACGGCATGCGGCCCAGTGTGCCCGTCGCCCGCGACGTCCTCAGGCGGGGGTCAGGTGCTCGGCCGGGATCCACCGCTCGACCAGCACG
>Ga0210040_10001440_pt1 | contig 35908 bp, 29 predicted proteins | sample CryGeyCG12114_NA_FD_185462 | JGI IMG/M metagenome (GOLD analysis project Ga0210040, IMG submission 185462) | Groundwater microbial communities from aquifer - Crystal Geyser CG19_WC_8/21/14_NA (SPAdes) (version 2) | ecosystem: Environmental > Aquatic > Deep subsurface > Groundwater | place: USA...
CGTACATGCGGAAGTAGTTCTGCAGCGTGATGGTGGCGAGGGTCTGGTACTCCTCGCGGATCTGCACCTTCTCCTTGGCCTCGATCGCCTGGTGCAGGCCCTCGTTGTAGCGGCGGCCGACGAGCGAACGACCCGTGTGCTCGTCGACGATGAGGATCTCGCCGTCCATGTTCACGTAGTCACGGTCGAGCTTGAACAGCTCCTTGGCCTTGATCGCGTTGTTCAGGTAGGAGATCAGCGGGGTGTTCGCCGACTCGTAGAGGTTGTCGATGCCCAGGCGGTCCTCGACCTGGTCGATGCCGGCCTCGAGGATCGAGACGGTGCGCTTCTTCTCGTCGACCTCGTAGTGCACGTCCTTCTGAAGCCGGTTGACCATGCTCGCGAACGTCGGGTACCAGCGCTGGCTGTCCTCGGCGGGGCCGGAGATGATCAGCGGCGTCCGGGCCTCGTCGATGAGGATCGAGTCGACCTCGTCGACGACGGCGAAGTGGTGCTCGCGCTGGACGCAGTCCTCGAGGCTCAGCGCCATGTTGTCGCGCAGGTAGTCGAAGCCGAACTCGTTGTTGGTGCCGTAGGTGATGTCGCACGCGTACGCCACCCGCCGCTCGGCCGGGGTCATCTGCGACAGGATCGCGCCGACGTCCATGCCCAGGAAGTGGTGGATGCGGCCCATCTGCTCGGACTGGTACTTGGCCAGGTAGTCGTTCACCGTCACGACGTGGACGCCGCGACCCGTGATCGCGTTCAGGTACGACGGGAGCGTCGCGACCAGCGTCTTGCCCTCACCGGTCTTCATCTCGGCGATGTTGCCGAGGTGCAGCGCCGCGCCGCCCATCAGCTGCACGTCGAAGTGCCGCTTGCCGAGGACGCGCTTGCTGGCCTCGCGCACCGTGGCGAAGGCCTCGGGCAGCAGCGCTTCGAGCGTCTCGCCGTTCTCGTGCCGCTGCCTGAAGTCGGCGGTCTGACCCTGCAGCTCGTCGTCGCTCATCGCGACGAAGTCCTCCTCGATGGAGTTGACCTGGTTGGCCATCCCCTTGAGCTGCTTGAGGATCTTGCCCTCGCCGAAACGAAGCATCCTGTCCATCAACGCCACGTGATCCGGGCTCCCTACTAGGTCGTGCCTGCTGGGCGCCTGGACTCCGTGCCCGGACGCGGTTCCATCGTAGGCCAGCCCCGAGGCGGTGAGGCCTGACGCGCGTTCGCCACCAGCGAGGTGCCCGGACGCCTGCGGCGGTTCACGACGGCGCGCGGTCCGCCCGGACCGCGGCGTCGAGCGCGGCGGCGAGGTCGCCCCGCGGCAGCACCTCCACGCCCGACAGGCCCTGCCAGCCGGCCATCGACGCCAGCTCGGCCGCCAGCTCTGCGGCGACCTCCCACGGGTCGGCGCCGTCCTCGAGCCAGGCGGAGACGACGCGCAGCACACCCCGCGCCCGGTCCGCCTTGAGGTCCACCCGGGCCACGAAGCGGTCGCCGAGCAGGAACGGGTACACGTAGTAGCCGTAGGTCCGCCGCGGCTCCGGGACGTAGATCTCGATGCGGTAGCTGAACCCGAAGAGCGCCTCGAGCCGCGCCCGCTCGAAGACGAGGGAGTCGAAGGGGCTCAGGAGGGCGCGGGCGTGGATCCGCCGCGGGAGGCGGGCCTCGTGCCACAGGTACCAGGGGCGGGTCTGGTCGGGGAGCGTGACGGGCCGGAGCTCGCCGGCCTCGACCAGCTCGGCGACGGCCTGCTGGGTCGCCGCGGGCCGGGTGCGGAAGTAGTCGCGCAGCGCGGGCTCGGTCGCGACGCCGAGCGCAGCGGCCGCCCGGGCGACCAGCCCGCGGACGGAGTCCTCGACCGTCGGGGTGGGCCGCGCGCGGACGGCGGCGGGCAGCACCCGGTCGGGCAGGTCGTACACCCGCTCGAACTGCGCGTTCCGTCTGGCCGAGCTGACCTCACCGACGTAGAAGAGCCACTCCAGGACGGTCTTGACCGCGGACCAGTTCCAGCCCCAGCGGTCGCGCTCGCGGGTGTCCTGGCCGTGCTCGACCTCCAGCTGCCGGGCGCTGAGGGGTCCTCGGGCGGCGACCTCCTCGCGGACGCGGTCGACCAGCGCCGGGTTGGCGCGCGCCACCGCGTCGACGCCGCCCCAGGCGTGCGCGCCCTCGCGCATCCGGAAGCGCAGCAGCGGCTCGAGCTCCACGTCCAGCAGGCTGGCGGCGTGCCCCCAGTACTCGAAGAGCCGGCGGGGCGCCCGGAACGCGGCCCGCTCGAGCAGCGCCGGGTCGTACGGCCCCAGGCGGGAGAAGGTCGGCACGAAGTGCGCCCGGGTGACGACGTTGATGGAGTCGATCTGCAGCTGACCCAGCCGGCGGGACAGGGACACCACGTCGCGGAGCGCGACCGGGCGGGTGGGCGCCGGGCGCCCGAAGCCCTGGGCGGCCAGCGCGACCCGGCGGGCCAGGACCGGGCTCAGGCGTTCGGGTGGCACCCGCTGAACGCTAGCGGGCACCCCCGACACCTCGACGGGACCGCGTGGGCCGACCGCGCGGGCGCCCCGACCGACCGTCCTGTCCCTCAGCCGGCCGCGGCCACCGCGACGTCCGAGGTCTCGAGCCGGATGACGCCGTAGTCGTAGCCGTGGCGGCGGTAGACGACGCTCGGCAGGGAGTGGTCGGCGTCGACGTAGAGGAAGAAGTCGTGCCCGACCAGCTCCATCGCGTGGAGGGCCTGGTCGAGCGTCATCGGGGCGGCGGCGTGCGTCTTCTCGCGCACCACCAGCGGCCCGTCGCCCTGCACCTGCATGCCGGCCACGACCCGGGTGTCGGGCTCGTCGTCGGTCTCGTCGACGGACGAGACCCCGAGGTCAGGCGGCGTGGCGACGCGGAGCGACTGGGGCGCGTGCTGGCCGCGGTGGACCTTCTTGCGGTCCGCCGCCCTGCGGAGCTGGGCCATGATCCGGTCCACGGCCATGTCGAGGGCGGCGATCTTGTCGGTGCTGGCCGCCTCGGCCCGCACGACCGGACCCTTGCTGCGGAGAGTGATCTCGACGCAGTGCGCCTGGTCGTGCTGGCGCTTGTTCCGTTCCTCGGTCACCTCGACCTCGACCCGGATCACCCGGTCGTCGAGCTTTTCCAGCCGCGCGAGCTTTTCCTCGACCAGCAGGCGGAACTCCTCGGCCACGGAGCAGTGCCGGCTCTTCACGACAACATCCATCGGATTTGCGCCTTTCCTCGGGGTCATGGACTGGCGACGGCTGGGCGAACCCGCACGGGGGCGCGGGCCGGAGACGCTGCCGGACGCCACGAAGCCCCCGCCCACCCGTTCGGACGGACCGCGAGGTCCGTCCGGTTCCAGGGTGAGCAGGGGCGCCATGAACTGACGTTAGACCCCCCGTGGGGTGCTCGGAAGGGCGGGGCGTCCGCCGCCGGCAACCTCGGCGGGCACGTACCGGCGAGCTGTCCGTGGTGAGCTACGTCTCACGGTGGCCGCGACGGTGGCGGCGCCGAGCACCGGCGCACCACCCGCTCGCAGGGCCCGGACAGCCTCGGTCAGGCTGGCCCCGCTGGTCACGACGTCGTCGACCACGACGACTCCCGTCCCCGTCCGCGAGGCACCCGGCGCGGCGCCCGGCAGCCGCGGGCTCCGCAGCCGGAAGGCGCCCGCGAGGTTTGCCTGCCGCTCCACCGCACCCAGCCCGCTCTGGTCGGCGACCCGACGCGTCGAGGTCAGCAGAGGTCCGGCACGGGCTCCGGGCAGCCGGGCCGCAGCCGCCCTGGCCAGCGCCAGCCCCGCGTCGAAACCGCGGGCACGTACGGCACGGCGCGCCGACGGCACGGGCACCAGCAGCACCCCCGGGACGACCTCGCCCGAACCGCCCGCCTCGTCGAGCAGCGCCAGCACCGCGAGGGCCAGCCGCTCCCCGAGGACGCGGGTCAGGCCCAGCGCCGAACGTTCCTTGTGGGCGCTGACCAGACCACGGGCCAGGACGTCGTACGAGCCGGCCGTCCAGGTGCGCGGGAATCCGGGCGGGCAGGGCTCGGGCCGGGCCGGCCGTACCGGGCTCGCGGCGAGGTCGTCACGGCACGCGTCGCACAGCGTCCACGCGGGGGCGCCGCAGCCCTGGCAGCTCGAGCCCAGCAGCAGGTCGCCCGCCGCGGCCCGCCAGCGTGCGAGCGGAGGTGCGAGGTCCATGTCTGCACCCTGGTGCTGATCGCTACGAACGGACCGCCGCCGGCCACGCCTGTGGACGGACCGGTCCGCGACCGTCGGGGGCTGTGGACGACCGGCAGGGGCGTCAGCCGGGGTAGGCGACCGCGGTGACGTCGCCGACGAACGGCGCCCAGGTCGTGCCCTGGTCCCGCCAGGTCTGGGCGTTGCTGCTCCGCACGATCGCCGACTGGGTGCGCATCGACACGGCGACCTCGACGGGGTCCCAGGCCAGCGCCTCGCCCTGGTCGGTGATCGTGGAGGCGTCCTCGCTGATCGCGTACGGGCCGACCGCGTCCTTGGCGCTCGCCGAGCCGAGCACGAGCACGTGGGTGGAGTCGAGCCAGGTCACGTCCCGGACCTGGGTCAGCCTGGACCCGTCGGCCTGCAGGGTGTCCAGCTCGCGCAGGCCCTCGATGTCGATGCGGTCGCCCCGGTTCACGCGCCCGACCACGACGTGCGACCCCGAAGCCGTCCGCTCGACGAAGGCGATCCGGACGCCGTCGGGCGAGAACCGGAACGCCGTGACGTCGCGTCCCTCGAGCTCCGGCGACCGCACCGGGCTCGCCTGGTTGTCGACGACGCGCCACAGCTGCTGGCGCCCGTTCCTCGAGCCCAGCGCCCACAGCTCTCCGTAGCGGGTGAACTGCGGACGGACCAGGCCGGTGACCCCCGACAGGACCGTCCGGGCCCTGGTGCCCGCACCCGCCGTCGTGGTCGAGACGAGCTTCGTGCCGCCGGCGGTGACGGCAGCGAGGTCCGTGTCGGTGACGGAGACGGCCAACGACCTGACCGGATCCTCACCCAGGTCGCCGGCGAAGGGGCGGAGCGCGGCCGTGCCTGCGTCGACCAGGGCCACCTTGCCCCCGCGGACGACGTAGAGCTGGTTGCCCGCGGTCGGGCTGATGGGATCGAGCTGGGTCGAGATCGCCGAGATCGGGACGACCAGCGTGGTGGGGTCGCTCTCCGGCACGCGGAAGCCCTGCTGGTTGACCGAGATGGCCACCCCACGGACGGCCACCGCCTCCTTCAGCGTGTAGACGATCTGCGCGGTGAGCAGCGAGCGCTGGGCGTCGGGCAGCGCGAGGACCGTGTCGCTCAGCGGCACCGAGGCGATCCCGTCGGTGATCGTCACCGAGTCGACGCTGAGCGTGGTGCCCGGCGGGATGGCTGTCGTCACCGACGGCGCGAGCCAGGTCGTCGCCCCGTTCAGCAGCGCCTTCACCAGGGCCGAGGCGACCTGGTCCGGGCTGCGGAGGTTCGGCAGGTAGATCGGGTCGGGCACCAGCACCGGGCTCTGCACGGCGCCCGGCTGGGTCCCGGGCCGGCCGCTGGCGAGGAAGAACAGGTCGTAGGAGGAGTAGAACTGGGCGAACGCGTAGTCCGCCACGAGCAGCCCGGCCGGCGGCTTGTCGATGCGCCACTCCCCGTCCTGTCTGACGAGCGTGAAGGGCTGCCGAAGCGCGGCCGGGCTCGCGGTGTAGGAGCGGTCGCCCCTGACCACGCCGACCCGCTGCCCGACCAGCTCGACCCGCTCCCCGTCCGCCCTCGTCGACCCGTCGTAGACGGTCGCGCCGTCCTCGGGCTTCCACGACGAGGCCGACTCCCGGGTCAGGTACTCGCGAGCCACCTGGTACGCGGGCTGGTAGTTGGCGTTGGCCCGCAGGAACCCGTCCACGACCTGCTGGGGGTCGTCGCCCGGGGACGGCGGCGCCACCTCGACGGCGACGCAGTTCTGACAGGTCTGCTGCTGCCCCTCGACCCGCTCCACCCGCCCGGAGGTCGGCACGCTGACGCACCCGGTGAGCAGCACCGCGAGGGCGAGCAGCAGCCCGGCGCCGGACCGTCGCGCGCGGGTCACGAGAGGCCCCGGCCCTGCGGCGAGGCGCCCGCGAGCACGGCTGGCGTGTCGTCGGCGGAGGCCTCGGGACGGGTCGGCGTCCCCGGCTCCTCCATCGCCGGGATCGCCGGCACGGGCAGGTCGCGAGGCGCCATCGGGAGCGGCGAGGTCTCGAGCAGCCCGCCCGCGCGGCGCGGCACCGTGAGCCGGAACTGGGCGCCCAGCCCCGGACGGCCCCAGGCCGTCAGCCAGCCGCCGTGCAGGTTGGCGTCCTCCATGGAGATGGCCAGCCCGAGCCCGGTGCCGCCGACCGTGCGGGCCCGGGCGGGGTCGGCACGCCAGAACCGGAGGAACACCTGCTTGGCCTGGCTCGCCTCGAAGCCGACCCCGTGGTCGCGCACCGCCACCGCCACGGCGTCCGCGTCTCCGGCCAGGAGCACGTCCACCGGCCGGCCCTCGCTGTGCTCGATGGCGTTGGTCATGAGGTTGCGCAGGATCCGCTCGATCCGCCGCGGGTCGACCTCGGCGGTCGTGTCGCCGGTCGTGTGCACGCTCACCGGGACCCCGTACGCGCGGATCAAGGCCCCCTGCGCGTCCAGCACGCGGTCGACGATGCTGCGCAGGTCCACCGTCGCCGCGCTCAGCTCCACGGCGCCGGCGTCGAAGCGCGAGATCTCGAGCAGGTCGTTGAGCAGCACCTCGAAGCGGTCCAGCTCGGTCTGCAGGAGCTCGGCGGACCGCGCGGACACCGGGTCGAAGTCGTCCCGGGCGTCGTGCAGGACCTCCGCGGCCATCCGGACCGTCGTCAACGGCGTACGGAGCTCGTGCGAGACGTCGGACACGAAGCGCTGCTGCACCTGCGACAGCTCCGACAACGTCGTGATCTGCTTCTCCATCTCCGCGGCCATGTCGTTCATCGACGTCGCCAGCCGGGCGAGGTCGTCCTGCCCGCGCACCCGCATCCGGTCGTGCAGGTTGCCCGAGGCCAGGTTCTCCGCGGCGCGCCGGGCGTCGCGCACCGGCACCACCACCTGCCGGGCGACCAGGGCCGCGATGAAGGTGAGCATGAGCACGAGCACCGCCCCGGTGCTCACGACCGCGTAGCGCAGGACGGCGAGGGTGTTGACCTCCTGGGTCAGCGGGAACACGAGGAAGATCGCGTAGCGGCCGGTGCCGGGCAGGGTCAGGGCCGAGCCGGCCACGAGACCGGCGACCGGGGGCCGGTCGTCGTCGTAGACCACCTCGGTCGGGGTCATCAGCAGGTCGGAGCCCGCGTCGACCTGGGTCCGGAGGGCAGCCGGGATGCTGTCCGCCGTGGCGTCGCCCGAGGTGATCGTCTGACCGCGGGCGGAGATGATCACCTGGTACTGCTCGTTGCCCCCCGAGCGGCTGGCGAAGCCGAACGCGAGGTCGTACAGCAGCTTGTCGACGTTCACCTCGCCGGACAGGTCCGTCGCGTTCAGCTGCGCCTGGGCGGAGTCGACGGCCTGGCGCGCCTCGTTCCCCGCGCTCTCGCGCTTGCCCGACAGCACGCCGAGGGTGGCCTGCTGCATGAGCAGGAAGCCGCCCAGCACGAGCACGACGACCGAGGCCACGAAGACCGTCGAGGTGACCCGCAGCGGCAGCGACCGTGACCACCACCCCAGCGGCTGGGTCCACCAGCGCGACGAGAGGACCGGACGGAGCCGGGTGAGGAGGCGGGCCGTGCGCGTCGACGCAGCACCCGGCTCCGCGAGGGAGCGGGGTGCCGCCTCAGGCGCGGACGGGCTCGCCGGCCTTGTAACCGATGCCACGGACCGTCACCACGATCTCGGGGTGCTCGGGGTCGCGCTCGATCTTGGAGCGCAGCCGCTGCACGTGGACGTTGACCAGGCGGGTGTCGGCCGCGTGCCGGTAGCCCCACACCTGCTCGAGCAGCACCTCGCGGCTGAACACCTGCCAGGGCCGCCGCGCGAGAGCGAGCAGCAGGTCGAACTCGAGCGGGGTCAGCGCGATCGAGGCACCGCCGCGCTTGACCGAGTGCCCGTCGACGCTGATGGTCAGGTCACCGATGAGGAGCGTGTCCGCCTCGCCCTCCTCGACGACGGCGGGCAGCCGACGCAGCCGGGTGCGGATCCGGGCGACCAGCTCCTTGGCCTTGAACGGCTTGGAGACGTAGTCGTCGGCCCCGGCCTCGAGCCCCTCGACCACGTCGACGGTGTCGGTCCGGGCCGTCAGCATGACGATCGGCACGCCCGACTCCCCGCGGATGTCGCGGCAGACGTCGACCCCGTCGCGGCCGGGCAGCATCACGTCGAGCAGCACCAGGTCGGGGTGGTTCTCGCGGAACGAGGCCAGCGCCTTGTCCCCGTAGGCGCACCAGTACGGGTCGAAGCCCTCGTTGCGCAGGACGATGGACAGCATCTCGGCCAGGGCCGCGTCGTCGTCCACGACGAGGATGCGGGGGCGCGAGCCGTTGGTCTCGGCCGGCTCGTTCGAACCCCCTGCCATGCCCTCGAACACGCACAGCCCTTTCGTCGCCGGGACCAGCAGGACGCTTCGTCGCGTCCGGCCAGCGTTGCCACATCGTATGCGAGCGGACCTCACCGGGCCGTGACCGAGGCGTACGCGCGCGCGGCCGGGTCGGCGCCGTGCCCCCGCTAGTTGGTGGTGGGGTCGTCGGCCCAGGTGGAGAAGACCGCGACCGGGGTGCGCTGGCGGCGCAGCACCGCGCGCCACAGGTCGAGCGGCGCCTCCCCGAACACGTCGCTGGGCTCGGCGCCCACCACGTGCCACATGCCCTCGGCGATCTCGGAGTCCAGCTGCCCGGCGGCCCAGCCGGCGTACCCGGCGAAGATGCGCAGGTCGGCGTACGCGCCCTGCACGATCTCCACCGGGGTGTCGAGGTGCAGCAGGCCGACGTCGCCGAAGAGCCGGCGCCACCCCGGCGGCTCCTCCCCCGGCACCCGGACGCGGGCCAGGCAGATGGCACCGTTCGGCGAGACCGGGCCGCCGTGGAAGAGCAGCCGCGGCTCCGAGACCACCGGCACCCAGTCCGGCAGCACCGAGTCCAGCGACGTGGGTGACAGCTCGTTGAGCACGACGCCGAGCGCCCCGTCGGCGTCCGCGTCCAGCACCAGCACCACGCTGGCGTTGAAGACCCCGTCGGCCAGGGCGACGCTCGCCACGAGGAGGTCGCCGGGGCGCGGGTCAGGCTCGGTCATGGCCCCTCCGTCGCCGCAGGACGAGGTAGGTCGCCAGGCCCAGCGACGTCCCGACCACGTCGGCGAGCACGTCGAACGGGTCGCCCGACCGGGTCGTGTAGAAGTCGCCCTGGACGACCTCGCTCACGACGGCGTGCACGACGAAGAGCCCGACGACCACGGCGACGGCGCGGTTGCCCGGCGCCCGGCCGGCCGCGGCCGCGTGCAGGTGCACGGCCAGCAGCACGAGGAGGCACGGCAGCCCGAAGCCCACGAGGTGCTCGAGCTTGTCGGCCTGCGGGAACCAGCCGGGGGTCGGCGGGCCGTGGTCGCGGTAGAGGCCCCAGAGGTGGACGGCGAGCGCGACGACCGCCGCAGCGGTGGCGACGAGCCGCGCGGCGCGTCCCGGAGCGGGCCGGGCTGCCGGGCTGGAGGTCGGCGCGGGGCTGGAGGTCGGCGCCGGGCTCACACCGCGGCTTCGGCGTCGACGGACTCGACCGGGAGCTCCGCCGGCCCCCCGGCCGCCCTGCGCACCGCCGCCGCCACCGCCGTGTGCACCTCCGCGTTGAACACGCTCGGGGTGATGTACGAGGCGTTGAGCTCGGCGTCGGAGACCACGCCGGCCAGCGCCCCGGCCGCGGCGAGCAGCATCGTGGAGGTGATCTCGGAGCTCCGGGCGTCGAGCAGCCCCCGGAACACGCCGGGGAAGGCGAGCACGTTGTTGATCTGGTTGGGGAAGTCGGAGCGGCCGGTCGCGACGACGGCCGCGTAGCGGCTGGCCTCGGCGGGGTCGACCTCGGGCTCGGGGTTGGCCAGGGCGAACACGATCGCCTGGTCGGCCATCGTCGCCACGTCGTCGCCCGACAGCACGCCCGGCGCGGACACCCCGATGAACACGTCGGCGCCGGCCACCGCCGCACGCAGCGACCCGGTGAAGCCGAGGGCGTTCGTGTGCTCGGCCAGCCACAGCAGCTCCCCGACCAGCCCGTCGCGGTTGCGGTGCACGACGCCCTCGATGTCGGCCACCACGATGTCACCCGCCCCGGCCTCGAGCAGCAGCTTGATGATCGCGGTGCCCGCCGCACCCGCACCCGACATGACGATCCGTACGTCGGCGATGTTCTTGCCGACCACGCGCAGCGCGTTGTACAGGGCGGCGAGGACGACGATCGCCGTGCCGTGCTGGTCGTCGTGGAAGACGGGGATGTCGAGCAGGTCGCGCAGACGACGTTCGACCTCGAAGCAGCGCGGCGCGGAGATGTCCTCGAGGTTGATGCCGGCGAAGCCCGGGGCCACGGCCTTGACCACGGCGATGATCTCCTCGGTGTCCTGGGTGTCCAGGCACAGCGGCCACGCGTCGATGCCCGCGAACCGCTTGAACAGCGCCGCCTTGCCCTCCATCACCGGCAGCGCCGCCTGCGGGCCGATGTTGCCCAGACCCAGCACCGCCGAGCCGTCGGTGATCACGGCGATCGAGTTCCGCTTGATGGTGAGGCGGCGCGCGTCCTCCGGGTTCTTGGCGATGGCCAGGCACACCCGCGCCACGCCCGGGGTGTAGATCATCGACAGGTCGTCACGGTTGCGGATCGGGTGCTTGCTGGCCATCTCGATCTTGCCGCCGAGGTGCATCAGGAACGTCCGGTCGCTGACCTTGCCGATCAGCACCCCGGGCACGGCGGTCATCAGCTCGACCAGCTCGTCGGCGTGGTCGGTGTCGCGGGCCGCGACCGTGACGTCCATGCGCAGCCGCTCGTGACCCGAGGCGGTGACGTCCAGCGCGGTCACCGCGCCACCGGCCTGCTCCACCGCGGTCGTCAGCTGGCTCACCGAGGCCCCGCCGGCGGGGACCTCGAGCCGTACGGTGATCGAGTACGAGACAGAGGGGACAGCGCTCACGCTGTGCATGTTCTCACGGGTGCAGAGGGAGATCGCGACGGTCGCCCGGGCTCTCGCCTCACGGGACCGTGACGGTCCAGCGCCCGGGGCAGGACACCGTCATGATCAGCAGGTCGCCACCCTCCGGCGCGGTGACTCCCCAGGTGCCGGGGTCGTCCTCCTCCCGGAGCTGGAGCACCGCGTACTCGTCCGCAGCCACCTTCCGGGCCAGGGTGCGGACGGCGACGGCGCCACCGCAGCGGATCTGCAGGGCCGAGCGGGCCCGGACGGCGACCACGTCGTCGCCCAGCGCGTCGAACGTCTGCTCGTGCACCGGGACCGCGTCGAACGGGGTCAGCGTCACCGTCCAGCGGGCCCGGGCCGGCGCCCTGACGAGCAGGTCCGTCGTGCCGCGCGGCGCGACGGTGTCGAGAGCCGAGGTGACGTCGGCGGGATCGGCCAGCGGCCCGCCGCCGACCGGGTCGCCCCCGGGGCTGCTCGACGAGCCAGGTGTCCGCGTCGCACGCGGTGCAGATACTGCGTCCTGATCAACGAAGTGCAGCCGGGTGCCGTTGGTGGGCGCCCGGTGGTAGCGCGGGTCGGCGTTCCCGCAACCCTGGCGGCGGTCGGGCGGGTGCTGAGCTGCCGTCCGAAGACCGAGGTGCCTGAGGTGTGGTCCGGTCGCAGCCGGTGTTGTCCGTGCCCAGGCACCTCGAGGCGGAGGCGGCGTCGCGCTGGTTCGTCGCGCTGGGTCGGGATGGCGGGCGTGGGTTGAAGACGTTGATCGCGCGGGGTGAGGTGCTGGACATCCTGGTGTTCTTGGCTGCGGTGAACCGGATCGCCGACCTCCGCGCCGCTGAGGGTGACCTGGACGGGGTGGAGGTGCGTCGGTCGAGAGCGGTCGGGATCCTCGGCCAGCCCGACCGCGCCATGGCCCTGCTCGGCCGGCACCAGCACGACCTCGACGCACCACCCGCACCGGTCGAGCCCCGCTCAGCGGGTGGCTGGCGTCGAACGAGCGACAGCGACGGCGAACCCGACGCTGACGAGGCGGCCACTGCCGAGTCGCCACCCGCATGCTCTGACGACACCGCCGGGCAGCCTGAGCCGCGTGACGCGGACGAGCCCGCCGACGACCAGATCGGACCCGAGTCCGCCGAGCCGGGCAACCGATCGCTCGACCTGGCCCAGCCCGTGAACACCCGCCACCCGGTCGCGTCGGTGCGGGTCCAGCTGTACGTCCACCTCACCGACGCCGCCCTGAACGGCACCGATCCTGACGCGGTGTGCCGGGTGGAAGGCGTGGGGCCTGTCACCGTACGCACCGTCCGGAGCTGGCTGCGCCGCTCCGACGCGAAGGTCACCGTCCGGCCCCTGACGGTGCCGGGCGACGCGATCCCGGTCGACGGCTACGAGATCCCCCACGGCATCCGCGAGGCGGTGCTGCTCCGCAACCCGGCCAGCGCCTTCCCGTGGGGCTGGTGCACCGACCGGCACTCCTTGCAGCTCGACCACGTACGCCGATACCTCGCGATGGTCCGCGGCGGACCACCAGGTCGGACCGACCCGGCGAACCTGGCCCCGCTCGTGCAGACCGAGCACCAGCCCAAGACCAGCGGCCGCTGGCGAGAACGCACACCCGCGCCTGGGGTCTACCTGTGGCGCAGCCCGCACGGCTGGATCCACCTCGTCACCGACCAAGGCACCTTCCCCCTCGGCAACGGAGACACCGCCCAAGCGATCTGGCACGCCACAGCACCGGCCGAGGCCGTCGAGCACGGCCAGCGGGCCGCGTGACCGGTGGTGCACTCGCCACGCATCCCGCGTGCTGGCTGAGCGCTCATCGTCGAGCCGCCTGCTGCGCGGCGGCCCACGCGGCGATGTCGCCGCGTCGGAGCGCGACGGCGAGCAGGTCGGGGAACGCGTCGGGGGTGCAGGCGAAGGCGGGGACCCCGAGGGCCTCCAGCGCGGCGGCGTGGTCGTGGTCGTACGCGGGTGCCCCGGCGTCGCTGAGGGCGAGCAGGACGACGAGCGTCACGCCCGCGCGGACCAGGGCGGCGACCCGGCGCAGCAGCTGCTCGGCGTCGCCTCCCTCGAACAGGTCGGTGATCAGCACCAGCAGGGTGTTCTCCGGCTGCCGCACCAGCCCGGCGGCGTACGCGAGGCCGCGGTTGATGTCGGTCCCGCCGCCGAGCTGGCAGCCGAAGAGCACGTCGACGGGGTCGTCGAGGTGCGGGGTGAGGTCGACGACCTCGGTGTCGAAGACGACGAGCGAGGTCCGCAGCGACCGGATCGAGGCGAGCACGGCGCCGAACACCGCCCCGAACACCACCGACTCGGCCATCGAGCCCGACTGGTCGATGGCGACGACCACGTCGCGCGAGACCGCCGGCGCGGCGCGGGCGTAGCCGACCAGCCGCTCGGGCACCACCGTGCGGTGCTCGGGCAGGTAGTGCTTGAGGTTGGCCGCGATGGTGGCGTTCCAGTCGATGTCACGCGGGCGCGGGCGTGAGGTCCGCGCGGCCCGGTTGACGGCGCCGTGCACCGCCGACCGGGTCGGCTGGGCGATCCGCCGCTCGATCTCGGCGACCACCTTGCCCACGACCACGCGGGCCGTGCGCCGAGTGGTCTCGGGCATCACCCTGTTGAGGCTGACCAGCGTCGCGGCGAGGTGGACGTCGGGCTGCACCGAGTCGAGCAGCTCGGGCTCGAGCAGCAGCGACGCCAGGTCGAGCCGCTCGATCGCGTCGCGCTGCAGCACCTGGACGACCGAGGTCGGGAAGTAGGTGCGGATGTCGCCGAGCCAGCGGGCCACGGAGGGGGCCGACGCCCCGAGCCCGCCCCGGCGGCGGGTCCGCCCGTCCTCGCCGGGGTCGTCCGCGTCGTAGAGCACGGCGAGCGCGCGGTCCATCTGCTGCTCCTCGGCGGTGAGGCCCGGCTCGAGGGCCGCCTCGGCGGGTTCGCCGAGCAGCAGCCGCCAGCGCCGGTCCCGGCTCGTCTCCTCGGCCGCGCGCCCGCCCGGCTCGACCGCGTCAGTCACGCCGACTCCGCCGCGAGGATGGCCTCGACCGTGGCGAGCGCCGGAACGACCAGGTCGGCGAGCCGGTCGCCACCGGCGGAGGTGGGGACCGGTTCGCCGTGGGCCAGGCGAGCCGCGAGGGAGCGGCGCTGCGCGGGCGAGAACGTCCCGAAGGTGCGCCGCACCAGCGGGAGCACGTCGGTGAACTCCGCGTCGGCGAGGCTGCGGACCCAGCCGTCGAGCAGGTCGCGCAGCGCCGGGTCGTGCACGAGCAGGACGGCGCCGTCGGTGAAGAACCCCTGCACCCACGCGGCCTTGGCCGCCGCCGGGCTGCCGTAGGAGAGGGCGCGGTGCAGCCGTGCGGGAGCGTCGTCGACGAGCTCGGCGTCGACCAGCAGGCGGGTCAGCCGGCCCTGCAGGAGCGGGGCCAGGTCACGCCGGTCCGCAAGGGTCGCGAGGGTGCTCAGCCACTCCGCACGGACCTCGCCGCCGCCGTCCGCGGCGAGCAGGCCGACGGCGGCGTGCACGGCGTCGACGAGGTCGCGCACCCGCACGGCGCTGTCGTCGTCGAGGCCGGTCGTCGCCCGTCCGAGCCCTGCGCACGTGCGCCGGACCAGCACCTCCGCCGTGTGACGCAGGGCGGAGGTGTCCGTGCCGCGGACGTCGCCGTAGCGCGCGGCCCGGGCCAGCGCGGGCAGCGCCTCCATCAGGTGCTCCACGTCCGCGTCGCGTGCCGCCTGGTCCGCGCACGCGACCAGCAGCTGTTCGAGGGCGTCGGGCAGGGCGGCGAGCAGGCAGCGCTCGACGGTGCGGGCCAGCTCGACCAGGCTCTGCCCGGCGACCACGGAGGCCACCCGCGCGGTGGCCGCCGACTCCACGGTCGTGCCCCAGACCGCCGCCTCCACGACGGCCACGGCCAGCTCGGGCTGCCACGCCAGCCGCCAGGTCTCGCGGAACGTCCCCGTCGCCTGCACCTCGCTCGTCGCCGGTGCCGCCCAGCCCAGGTCGAGCAGGCGCAGGCGGTGGAACAGCTGCGACCGCTCCCGGTCGATGCCCCGGCGCAGGTCGAGGTCGAGCGCGCGGGCGACCGGCTCCCGCTTGAGGCGCAGCCGGCGGGTGGTGGCCACCAGGTCGGCCTCGAGCGGGACGGTCGGCACCGCGGCGGGCACGTCCCCGAGCCGCTCCCCCACCACCAGCCGGTCGGTGACGAAGCGCAGCGCCAGCTCGTCGCCGTCGCAGAGCACCGCCCGCGTCGCGTCGGTGACCTCGGTCAGCCCGGCCAGCGGGCGGCCGCGCAGGCTCGCGAGGGTCTCGGCCAGCCGGACGGCCTCGATGACCGAGGCGCTCGAGACCGGCAGGTCTCGTCCCCGTAGCTCGCCGGCGACCGCGGTGAGCCAGCGCGTCACCGGCACGTCCGGCGCCTCGAAGAGGTGGGCGTACCAGCCGGGCGAGGTGATCCCGGCGCCGTAGCCGCTGGCCGCGGCGAGGCGGCGGTGCGTCCACGGCACCCAGGTGCACACCACCTTGCGCTTCGGCAGCCCCCGGAGCAGCCGGGCGTCGGGCGCCGCGGGCCCGAGCGGGGCCGTGAGGACCGGGGCGTGCCAGGCGCCGCAGACCACGGCGACCCGCGTACGGCCCCGCTTGAGCGCCGCCCGGATGGTCTGGCGCATGTACGCCTCGCGGCGCGCCTCGTCCTCGGCGTGGCGGCCGCGACGCTGCCCGACGAGCCGGCGGAGCTCGCCCATCGCCTCGAGGACGAGCGGGAAGGGCGACGAGGAGTCCAGCCGGCCCTCGACGACGTCCTCCCACCAGCGCTCGGCGTCGTCGTAGCCGCCCGCCTGGGCCAGCGCGGCCAGCGGGTCGCGGCTCGCCAGCCGGCGGCGGGCGGTCGCGTCCGGACCGATGGCGGTGGGACCGCCCAGCAGGAGGTCGACCGCCGACGGACCCTCGTCGTCGGGCTCCTCGGGCGCCTCCTCCTCGTCGGCCACCTCGTCCAGGAGCGTGCGCTCGCGCGGGGCGAGCGTGGCCGAGGCGGGCAGGTCGCAGAAGGCCACCTCGACGTCGTGCCGGCGGGCCCAGCGGACGGCCTGCCACTCGGGCGAGAAGCCCGCGAACGGCCAGAACGCCGCCACCCGCGGCTCCTCCGGCGCGTACGCGAGCAGCGCCACGGGCGGGACCAGGTCCTCGTCACCCACGAACCGCAGCAGGGCGTCGGCGTCGGGCGGACCCTCGACGAGCACGCAGTCCGGCTCGTACGCGTCCAGGGCTGCGACGAGCGAGCGCGCCGAGCCCGGCCCGTGGTGCCTGATCCCGAACACCTCGACCGGACCGCGCGGCGGTTCGGCCGGCTCGGTCTCGTGCGCCGGCTCGACCGGCTCGACCGGCTCGACCTCCCGCTCGTGCTCGGCCAGGAGGCTCACGTGCCGTCCCGGCAGGCCTCGTAGAAGGCACCCCAGCCCGGACGTTCCCGGACGACGACGTCGAGGTACTCGGCCCAGGCCTGGGCGTCGCCGACCGGGTCCTTGACCACCGCCCCGACGATGCCCGACGCGACGTCGGCGGGTCGCAGCACGCCGTCGCCGAAGTGGGCGGCCAGGGCGATCCCGTTCGTCATCACCGAGATCGCCTCGGCCGCGGACAGCGTCGCGGAGGGCGAGCGGACCGCGGTCCGGCCGTCCTCCGTCACCCCGGAGCGCAGCTCGCGGAACACGGTGACCACGCGTTCGATCTCCTCGCGCGCGGTGCTCACCGGCGGCAGCTGGAGCGCCGCGGTCAGGTCGGCGACGCGCGTCGTGACGATGCGCACCTCGTCCTCCGCGTCCGCGGGCAGCGGCAGCACCACCGTGTTGAAGCGCCGCCGCAGCGCGGAGGACAGCTCGTTGACCCCCTTGTCGCGGTCGTTCGCGGTGGCGATCACGTTGAAGCCGGGCCGCGCGGCCACCTCACGCCCGAGCTCGGGCACCGGCAGCACCTTCTCCGACAGCACCGTGATCAGCGCGTCCTGCACGTCGGACGGGATCCGGGTCAGCTCCTCGACCCGGGCCAGGGCGCCACGTTCCATGGCGACCATCACCGGCGAGGCGACCAGCGCCGCCGGCGTCGGCCCCTCGGCGAGCAGCCGGGCGTAGTTCCAGCCGTAGCGGATCGACTCCTCCGCCGTGCCCGAGGTGCCCTGCACGAGCAGCGTCGAGTCCCCCGAGACCGCCGCCGCCAGGTGCTCGGAGACCCACGACTTGGCGGTGCCCGGCAGGCCCAGCAGCAGCAGCGCACGGTCCGTCGCCAGGGTCGCGACGGCGACCTCCATGAGCCGGCGCGAGCCGATGTACTTGGGGGTGACGACCGTGCCGTCGGCCAGGGTGCCGCCGACGAGGTACGTCACGACCGCCCACGGGGAGAGGCGCCACTGGGGCGGACGCGGTCGGCCCTCCTCGGCGTCGAACGCCTCCAGCGCGAGGAGCTCGTCGGCGAACGCGATCTCCGCGTGCGGGCGGAGCACAGCCGGCGCGACGACCGGCGCCTGGGTGTCCTGCTCGGTGACGGCGTCACTCACGGGCGCTCCTGGAAGGTAGGCACAGCGGGGACGGACGGTACGGGTCGACGCTCGGGCGGCACCCGGGATGGGTCGAACGCGTGGGCCAGCCCCCAGCGCGCCCACAGCACCTCTTCGGCGGCGGCGAGCCCGGCCCGGGCCGACGCGCGGGCGGCCGGGTCGAGCCGGCTCGGTGCCACGGCGGTGAGCGCCGCGTACGTGTCGAGCGGGACCCGGGCTCCCACCCGCTGCCCGAAGGCTTGAGCACCACGGGCGCCGACGATGCCGGCCGCGAGCACACCGACAGCCACGCGGGCGGCCCCCGCGGACCAGGGGTCGGGCCACGTCAGCAGGCGGTCGGGATCCTCGGCCAGCCGCCCGAGGTCGGCGGCGTCGGGGTCCGGAGCAGCCGCCCCCTGGTCAGCGCCGGTCGACGCCTCCGCCGCACGGACGACGGCGGACCAGGCGGGGTTGTGCCGGGCGAACCACAGCCCGCGGGCGCCGAGCGCGGCCCCCAGCCGGCGCCGGTCCAGCTCGGTGGAACGGCGTGCACGTTCGAGCAGCGGCGTCCAGTGCTCGGGCGCGAGCCCGACGCCCGCGGCGCACGCCTCGCGCAGCCAGAGGTCGAGGACCGAGGTCGACGCCTGGAGCACCAGCTCGTCGAGGATCGCGCGCGCCGCAGCCGGTGGTCCCGGTCGCGGGTCCACGGGTCCGGGCTCGCCGGGCCGGAGGAACGTCGAGGCCCCGGCGACCAGCGTCGCGGCCCGGCGTCGACCGGCGGACTCGAGCAGCCAGGTGGCGGGGTCGGTGCCCGCCGGGGCCGGCACGTCCCGCCGGTCGGTCCCGAGCAGGGCCGCGTTGACGAGGTCGACCTCGAGCGCTCCGACACCACTCACGGTGGTGCTCACGCGACCGCCAGCAGACGGGGCCTGCCCGTGCCGTCCGTCCCGGCCTCCGCGCCGAGCAGCCGTACGGGTGCGAAGCCCGCCGGCCCCCACTCGCCGAACACCTCGACGGGTCGTCCGCCCGAGGCCGCGAGCAGCGGCCACGGCTCGAGCGTCATGGCGACGAGCCGGACCGCCGACCCGTCGGGGTCGGCCAGGTGCCAGGGCTCGCCCGGCCGGGCCGGCGGGACGGGGACCGCCCTCAGCACCGCCGGCATCCGCGAGGCCCACGGGTCGGCGGCCACCTGCAGCGCCCACCGCTGCTCGACCGCGGCGAGCGGCTCGGCCGGCCCCGCGGCGTCCGGCGCCTCGTCGACCGGCCACTGCTCGCCGAGCAGCACGCGGTGCTCCCCGCCACCGGGATAGCGGTGGACCGCGGCGTTGAGCACCTGACCGACGCCGACGCTCTCGTCCAGCCCCGCGCCGGGGACGGCAAAGCTCAGCAGCATCGCCCAGCTGCGCGTCGTCCTGCCCCACAGCCAGACGCGGCGGGTCTCCAGCCGGCCGTCGACGCTGTCGACCGACCCCACCGCCCACCAGTGGTCGAGGACCGGCGGCTGCGCCAGCACGCCCGCCTTGGCGACGGGGTAGCCGACCCGCGAGCGGACCGTGGCGGCGAGGTCGACGGGCAGCCGGTCGAGACCGCGGTGGGCGACGACGAGCAGGTGCAGGCCGGCCAGGGCGTCCAGGAGCCGCTCCGGCCAGGCGTCGCGGGCCAGCAGGGCAGGCAGCCCCCGCAGCATCCCGGCGACGCCGGGCGCCTGGGCGTCGACCATCCGGGCGGCGACACCCTCGACGTGGGTCCACGCCCGCCGCTCCCAGGCTGCGAGCCCCGTGCGCACCTGGTCGTGGAGCCAGCGGTCCAGCTCGTCGAGGCCCGCGTCGACCTTCGCCCGCCGTTCCGCCGCCCTGGCCGTCGCGGCCTCGACGTCGGGCACGCGCTCCTCCTCCGCGCTCCTCCCCCGGGCAGGCCCGGCGGTGGGCACCCACTCCGGCGGGTCACCCGGCCCCACCAGGCCGTCGGCCCAGCGCAGCAGCAGGGCGAGCGCGTGCTTGCAGGGTGACTTGCGGCTCGGACAGCTGCACGCGTAGGCCTGACCCGGCTCCACCACCACCGCGTACGTCGCCGAGCCTCGGCACCGACCCCACAGCAGCCCCGTCGGACCACGGCCGGACTCCGACCAGATCCGGCTGGCCGTCAACGGCAGCGACGCGCGGCGCGACGCGTCGTCCGGGGCCGCGGCGAGCACCTGCGCCCGGCTCCAGACCTCCACGACCGCCACAGTAGTGATCCGCCCTGACAACCACGGGCGCCTCGGCAGGCTCAGCCGGGCTCGTCGTCCTCGAGGTTGTGCCGCAGCCCGGTGGGCTCGCGCAGGCCGAGGACCGCCTCGAGCATCCGGGCGGCCGCGACCGACGCCGCCACGTCGTGCATGCGCAGGACCCGGGCCCCACCGAGCACGCAGGCCGCGGCCGCCGCGACCGAGGGCACGAGGCGGGCGGGCTTCGACCGCCCGGTCGACTCCCCCACGAAGTCCTTGTTGGACACCGCCGCGAGCAGCGGGAGGCCGAGGTCGGCGATCTCCGGCAGCCGCCGGGTCAGCTCGAGGCTGTGCAGGGTGTTCTTGTTCAGGTCGTGCCCGGGGTCGACGACGATCCGGTCCTCGGCCACACCCCGGTCGCAGGCGGCCTGGACGCGGTCCGCCAGGTAGGCCTTCACCTCGTCGACGACGTCGTCGTAGCGCGGACGACGCAGGTGGGTGCGGGGCGGCGCGAGGCTGTGGGTGATGACGACGGCAGCGCCCGCCGCCGCGACGACGTCGGCGAGCTCGGGGTCGCGCAGGCCGCTCGTGTCGTTGACGACCAGGGCCCCCGCCACCAGGGCCTGCCGGGCGACCTCCGGGCGGCTCGTGTCCACGGAGAGGACGACGTCGGTCCAGGCCTGGGCCCCCTCGACGACGGGGACGACCCGGTCGAGCTCCTCCGCCTCGCTCACGTCCAGCGCGTCCGGGGAGAACGGGACGCCGCCGACGTCGACCCAGTCCGCCCCGGCCTCCGCCGCCGCCACGACGGCACCCACCGCCCGTTCCAACGCGTACGTGGCGCCGCCGTCGTAGAACGAGTCCGGCGTGCGGTTGACGATGCCCATGGTGAGGACCCGCGCGGAGAAGTCCGTGCTCCAGCCGCCCCAGGTCACCCGTGGGTGGCGCAGCGGGGGCAGGTAGACCACGCCCTCAGTGTCTCCTCCAGCCTCCGGGCGGCCAGGGTCCGGTCCGAGCCGGGTCACTTCTTCACCCGCCCGCACCAGTTTCGGGACGTTCCTGAGAACTGCTGGCACGACCCTCAGCCAGCGGCGTACGGTTCGTCTCAACCCACCAGAAGGTGAGGTGGATCACATACTTAGGGGTGCCATGTACGTACGCAACCGCGTCGCGCTCGTCGCGGCGTCAGCGCTCACCTGCAGCGCGCTGGTCGGGGGTGCGCCGGCCACCGCAGCCGGCCCGACGGCGGCGGAGACGCCGGCCAAGGTCACGGTGCTGACGAAGGGGCTCAACGGCCCGCGCCAGCTGAGTGCGACCTCGGGCAGCCTCTACGTCGCGGAGTCGGACACCGGCCAGGCCACCCGCGTCAGCAGGTCGAGCGGCACCCGGACCGTGGTCGCCACGGGCACGCCCGGCGCCCAGGGCGTGGTGCGGCTCGACGGCCGGATCTACGTCGCGGCCGAGGGCGAGAAGCCGCTGCTCTACCGGTCGAAGCCCGGCGGCGCGGGCAAGAAGTTCGCGGACCCGCTCGCCTACGAGCTCGAGCTCAACCCCGACAACCAGACCCAGTTCGACGACGAGGGCGAGCCCCTGGACACGGTGTCCAACCCCTACTACGTCGTCCAGCGCAAGGGTCCGGGCCTGCTGCTGCTGGCTGACGCCGGCGCGAACGACGTCCTCGCGGTGAGCGGGAGCGGCAACCTGTCGACGTTCTTCGTGCCGCCGGTCGTCACCACGGGCGTCTGCGCCGGGGCGGAGAACAACACGCCGGCCGGCAACAGCTGCGACCCCGTCCCCACCGGGATCGCGTACGGGCCGGACGGCAACATCTACATCTCCGCCCTGACGGCCGAGGCGCCGGGCGAGGGCCGGGTCTACGTCGTCAACCGGAAGGGCAAGCTGCTCGACACGCTGACCGGGTTCAGCGGACCGACCGGCGTGGCGGTGGGTGACGACGGTTCCGTCTACGTCTCCGAGGTGCTGCAGGGTGTCCCCGAGGAGCCGGAGGAGCCGGCCGCCACGAACGCGAGGGTGGCGAAGAAGGCGCTGGCCGAGGCGGCCGAGGAGCCCGTGTTCGACCCCGCCACGGTCGGGCAGATCGTCAAGGTCGCACCCGACGACAAGCGGACCTATGCCCAGGTCACGATGCCCACCGGCCTGCTCTACACCGACGGCACCCTCTACGCCTCGGCCTGGTCGATCGCCGCGTTCCTGCCCGACGCGAAGCCGGGCACGGGCGAGATCGTCTCGGTGGACCCGAGCTCGTTCATCGCCCAGTAGCCCCTCCTCAGACGTGCTGGGGCCCGACCCGTCGACGTTCCCGGGCCCCAGCACCCGCTGCGACGCTCAGCGCTTCGGCGCCTTGCCCCGCCAGGCCAACGAACGGGCGTCGAGGGCTCGCAGCAGGCCGTCGCCCTCGGTGAGCAGCCGCTCGCCGAGGACGACGGCGCCGGCCAGCCGGTCGTCGTCGAGCTGGCGGTACGCCGGCCCCGCCCGCCGGTCGAGGTGGTCGTACCAGCACCCGCCGACCGCGTCGTCCAGCAGCACGCGGCCGAAGCAGTGGTTGAGGCGCAGCGACCAGCCGCCGAGCCGGGCTGCGGCGGGCAGCTCGTGGTCGACGAGCACCCGGTAGCGCGCCAGGAGCTCCGCGCGGTCGACCGGCGGGATCGGGGTCACGCCGCGGGCAGGTCCCACTCGAACCAGACGCGGTGGGTGCCGTCGTCGTCGACGCCGAGACCACCGGTCCCCGAGATGCCGGTGAGGTCGCCCGTGCCGCTGCCCGAGGCGATGGTGAAGAACTCGTCGTAGCGGTCCTCGCCGTGCGTCGAGGCGGCGTGCACGAAGACGAACGTGCCCGCCAGCGTGTCGAGCGTCCCCGCGAACGCCTCCAGCGCCACGTACGTGCCGGAGCCCCCCGGCGCCTGCCCGGCGGTGAACCACGTCGCGGACGTGCCGTCGACCTCGCCGGTGTACCGCTTCTCCATCGTCGCCACGGCAAGCTGCATCGCCGTCGTGACGTCGACCGCCGGCTCGACGCCGGCCGGGGTGAACCCCAGCACCTCGAACGTGCCCTCTGACCGTCTGCTCATGCGTCGTCCCCGTCTCGTCCGGCCTGCCCGTCAGGGGGCAGCCTGTCAGAGCCCACCGACACCGCGGCCGGATCGCCCCGCCCGCTGCCCGCCTGCTCCCGGCCGTCCTCCGGTCCGGTCGGGTCGACCGGCGCGACCTCGGCCCTGGCCAGCCTGCGCCAGACCCAGCTCGACGGGATCCGGCGGTCGAAGAGGACGTACGCCGCGGTCGAGTCGACGACCAGGGTGCTCTCCAGCGCCCGCCGCTCCGACGAGTGCCCGGCGAAGAGCAGCTGGTCGCCGACCGCCAGCACGACGTCGTCGTCGGGGATCAGGACCGTGTCGTCCTCGTGCAGCAGCAGCAGCGGCACCACCTTGAGCCGCTGGTCGCGGTCCTCCGGGCTGCGCAGCAGGTCACCGAGCCGCACCCGGCCGGAGTCGAGCAGGCTCTGCAGCGCGGGCGCCTGGTCGGCGTCCAGCCGGATCTTCCACAGGGCGGGCAGCCGGAGGCCGCAGCTGAGGCGGAGCCGACGGGTGACCTCCTCGGCCCACGCGTCCCCCTGCGCCGGCAGCCGCTGGATGAAGCGCCACAGCAGCGGGGTGCTGAGCTGCGCGTACACCTCGTGCGCGACCACCTCGGTGGGGACCAGCAGCGCGTCGGGATCCATCGCCTCGAACAGGGCCGCGCTGGTGGGCAGGTTCTGCCGGGTCGCGAGAAAGAGGTCGGCGTTCGTCCGCCGCGCGGTGGCGAGCATCGACAGGTTCGTCGTGTCGTTGTCCGTCCCCGCGACGAGGCCGACGGCCCGCTCCAGACCGGCGTCGAGCAGCACCTGGCGCTCCGCGGCGTCCCCCACGACCACCCCGGCGTCGTGGTCGTCGCGGGCGACCGACTCCACCACGGAGACCTCGAGCCCGGCCGCCCGCAGGTCGGCCGTCACCTCGCGGCCGAACCGGCCGTAGCCGCAGACGATCCAGAGCCCGTCCCGCTTGGGCTGGCCCCGGTCCGGCAGCGCGGCGCCGGGGCCGGCCTCCAGCCAGGTCAGCAGCTGGTAGGACGACGGCGCGTTCAGCGCGAGGCGCAGGTGCTCGCCGAAGCGGTCGAACGGGTTGACGACGGTGGGCGTGCCGAAGGCGTGCATGCGTTCCTCGACGGCGGCCGAGACCGTACGGGCCACGACCGGGATGTCGGGACGCAGCAGCGCGGCCGCCATGGTGACGGCGAGGTTCGTCTCGTCGTCGTCGCTCAGGGCCAGGACCGCGGCGCAGCTCGGGTGGCTCAGCCCGGCCGCGCCGAGGTTGCGCGGGTTGGCGGCGTTCGCGACCATCCCGGGGATGTCGGCGTGGTACGAGCCGAGCTCGAGGGCGTCGATGCGGTCCGACGACGAGTCGACGACCACCAGCTGCTGGCCCAGGGCGTCGAAGTCCTTGGCCAGCAGCTCGCCGGCCCGGCCGAAGCCGACGAGCAGGAAGAAGGGCTCGCGCAGGCGTCCGACCTTGCGCGTGAAGGCCTGCAGCGCGACAGCCTGCTGGAAGGCCCGGTCCTGCAGCAGCGTCAGCAGCGAGCCGATCGCGTACGCCCAGCCGATCACCGACGCGTAGATCGTGAAGGTGACCCAGAGCCGCTGGGCCGGGGTGAACGGCCACGGCAGCTCGCCGAACCCGATCGTCGTGGCGGTGTAGCTGACGAAGTAGAACGAGTCGAACAGGCCGATGTACGCCGGCCGGCCCTGGTCGTCGACGCCGCGGATGAGCGACAGGCCCACCACGCTGATGGTGAAGATCACGATCAGCGTGATCAACGGGGCCCGCATGCGCCGCATGACCACGAAGATCGCCGACGACGCCCGCTCGGGCTCGAGGTCGGCGAGCTCGGGGATCCGGCGGACGGGCTCGCGCCGGCTGAGGAGCTCGAGGAAGACCAGCAGCGGGTTGCTCACGACGAGGCCTCCCCAGACACGCGACGCCCCCTAGCCGCGGTGGAACGTGACGGTCTCGGTGACCAGCAGCACCACCGACACCAGGTTCGCGAGCAGCGCGCCGCCCGAGAGCGAGACGACGCTGGCCGTCGACTCGGGCGTGATCCCGGCCTTGGAGATCTCGTCGGCCCAGACCCACACGACGCCGGCGGCGATCAGCTGGAGGTCGGCGACCAGGCTCGTGGCCAGGTGCACGGCACCGATCTGCGTCCGGTCGCCGAACTTGAGCACCGTCGCGATCAGGCTGACGGCGAGCGCGGCGAACAGCTCGTAGATGTTGTGCAGGTCGGGGTTGGCGATGTCGCCGACGAAGAACCCCATGTTGAGGGTGGCCGCGAGCAGCACGAAGAAGCCGAAGATGACCTTCTCGAGGTTCATGCGTTCCCTTCTCCTCGCCCGTCGACGTCGACGGGCTCCCATTTAGAGTGGCACGACGCCCGTCGCCCTGGCCTCAGGAGGACATCCGATGTCTGTAACTGATCACACCGCTCTCGGCGGACCGACGCTGCCCCAGGAACGTCGCCTGGTGACGAGCATCCCCGGTCCGCGGTCGCTGGAGCTCGCTGACCGCCGCAAGGCCGCGGTCGCGAGCGGGGTCGCCTCGTCGATGCCGGTGTACGCCGCCGCGGCGGGCGGTGGCGTGCTGGTCGACGTCGACGGCAACTCGCTGATCGACCTCGGCTCCGGCATCGCCGTCACGACCGTGGGCAACGCCGACCCTGCCGTGGCCGCCGCCGTCGCCGCGCAGGCGGCGCAGCTCACCCACACCTGCTTCACCATCACCCCCTACGAGGGCTACGTCGAGGTCGCCGAGCGGCTCAACCGCCTCACCCCGGGCGACCACGCCAAGCGGACGGCGCTCTTCAGCTCCGGCGCCGAGGCGGTGGAGAACGCGGTGAAGATCGCTCGGCACCACACCGGACGTTCCGCGGTGGTGGCCTTCGACCACGCCTACCACGGCCGCACGAACCTGACCATGGCCCTGACGGCCAAGGCGATGCCCTACAAGACGGGCTTCGGCCCGTTCGCCGGCGAGGTCTACCGCGCGCCGATGTCGTACCCGTACCGCGACGGGCTGTCGGGGCCCGAGGCGGCCGAGCGCGCCCTCACCGTGATCGAGAAGCAGGTCGGCGCCGGCGACCTCGCGGCGATCATCGTCGAGCCCGTGCAGGGCGAGGGCGGCTTCGTCGTCCCGGCCGAGGGCTTCCTGCCCGCGCTGCAGGCCTGGTGCACCGCGAACGGCGTCGTCTTCGTCGTCGACGAGATCCAGTCCGGCTTCGCCCGCACCGGAGACCTCTTCGCGAGCGAGCACGAGGGCCTCGTCCCGGACCTGATCACCACGGCCAAGGGCATCGCGGGCGGGATGCCGCTGTCCGCGGTCACCGGGCGCGCCGAGATCATGGACGCCCCGCACGCCGGCGGGCTCGGCGGGACGTACGCGGGCAACCCCGTCGCCTGCGCCGCCGCCCTGGCCTCGCTCGACCACTTCGAGCACGGCGGGCTGGTCGAGCGGGCCCGCGAGATCGGCGCGCTGCTCCTCGACCGGCTCGGCGCCGCCCAGGCCGCCGACCCGCGGATCGGCGACGTCCGTGGCCGTGGCGCGATGGTGGCGATCGAGCTCGTGGACCCCGCCACCGGTGCACCCGACGCGGCCCTGACCGCCGCGGTGGCCAAGCGCACCGCGGGCGAGGGCGTGATCGTCCTGACCTGCGGCACGTACGGCAACGTCATCCGGCTGCTGCCGCCGCTGGCCATCGACGACGCCCTGCTGGGCGAAGGCCTCGAGGTCCTGCTCGGCGCCCTCGCCGCCAGCTGATCTGGACGCTCCTGAGCCGGGACGTCGAACGCCACTCGTCGGGGCTAGATCAACGCCCACGCCCGGGTCAGCACGTCGCGCAGGACCGACTCCATCTCGTCGAACTCCTGCTGCCCGCAGATCAGCGACGGCGCGAGCTGGATGACGGGGTCGCCGCGGTCGTCGGCGCGGCAGTAGAGGCCGGCCTCGAAGAGCGCGCCCGACAGGAACCCGCGCAGCATGCGCTCGGACTCGTCGGCGTCGAAGGTCTCCTTGGTCGCCTTGTCCTTGACCAGCTCGATGCCGTAGAAGAAGCCCTCGCCGCGGACGTCGCCGACGATCGGCAGGTCGAGCAGCCGCTCCAGCGTCCGGCGGAACGCGGGTCCCTCGGTGTGCACGTGCTCGTTGAGCTTCTCGCGCTCGAACAGGTCCAGGTTGGCCATGGCCACCGCGGCCGAGACCGGGTGCCCGCCGAACGTGTAGCCGTGCGCGAAGCTGGTCGTCCCGTGCGCGAACGGCTCGAACAGCCGGTCGCTGGCGATCATGGCCCCGATGGGTGAGTAGCCCGAGGTCATGCCCTTGGCGCAGGTGATGATGTCGGGCACGTAGCCGAAGTCGTCGCAGGCGAACATCGACCCGATCCGCCCGAACGCGCAGATCACCTCGTCCGAGACCAGCAGCACGTCGTGCTCGTCGCAGATCTCGCGCACGCGCTCGAAGTAGCCGGGCGGCGGCGGGAAGCAGCCGCCCGCGTTCTGCACCGGCTCCAGGAACACGGCCGCCACGGTGTCCGCGCCCTCGAAGAGGATGGCCTCCTCGATCCGGTCGGCCGCCCAGCGACCGAACGCCTTCGCGTCGCCGGCCACGGCGTCGGGCGCCCGGTACGCGTTCGTGTTCGGCACCCGGAACGTGCCCGGCACGAGCGGCTCGTAGACCTCCTTCAGCGCGGGGATCCCGGTGATCGCCAACGCGCCCTGGGTGGTGCCGTGGTAAGCGACGGAGCGCGAGATGACCTTCGTCTTGAGAGGCTTGCCGATGAGCTTGAAGTACTGCTTCGCCAGCTTCCAGGCGCTCTCCACCGCCTCCGCGCCGCCCGTGGTGAAGAAGACCCGGTTCAGGTCGCCCGGCGCGAGGTGCGCGAGGCGCTCGGCGAGGTCGATCGCGGACGGGTGCGCGTACGACCACAGCGGGAAGAAGGCGAGCTCACGGGCCTGCTTGGCGGCCGCCTCGGCGAGCTCGTGGCGACCGTGCCCGGCCTGCACCACGAACAGCCCGGCCAGTCCGTCGAGGTAGCGCCGGCCGCGGTCGTCCCAGATGTAGGCGCCCTCGCCGCGCACGATGATCGGCACCTCGTGGCCCTCGCCGTACGCCGACTCGCGGGTGAAGTGCTTCCACAGGTGGCGCCGGGCGGCGAGGCCGCGGTCCGTCCCGCGCGGGGTGGTCGTGTCGCCCGACTCCTGAGCGACTTCCTGGGGCGTGCTGGTCATGCCGTGCTCCTTGCGATCTTCGGGTGTGCGTGCTTCAGGTGGACGTGCTTCAGGCGGACGTCCTCGAGGGGTCCGGGGCCGGTGGTCCTCACCGGGTGCCCCAGTCGTAGCGCTGCCGGTGCAGCTTGAGGTAGAGGAAGGTCTCGGTGCTGCCGATGCCGGGCAGCCGCCGCAGGCGGGCGATCAGGTCGAGCAGGTGGTCGTCGTCCTCGCAGACGACCTCGACGAGCAGGTCGAACGTACCGGCGGTGCTGACGAGGTACTCGACCTCCGGGAACGCCTCGAGCGCGGCGAGCGGTGCGCTCGGGTCGCCGTCGACGTGGATGCCGATCATCGCCTGCCGGGCGAACCCGACCTGGGTCGGGTCGGTCACCGCGACGACCTGGATGACCCCTGCGTCGACCAGCCGCTGCACGCGCTGGCGCACCGTCGTCTCCGACAGGTTCACGGCGGCAGCGAGCGAGGCGTACGACTGCCGCCCGTCGCGCTGCAGCATCTCGACCAGCGCCCGGGACACGTCGTCCAGCACAGCGGGACGACGCGTCGCTCGGGGGGCGGGCTCGGGGAGGTTCACCGGACGGGTGGGTCCTGGTCCTGCGGGCGCACCGCCGTCGCCCCCGGCGGCAGGTTGGACCGGTCGGGAGCGATGACCGTGGCCATCTCGCCGGAGTCTGGCAGCGCCACCCGCACCGCGTGCGTCCCGCCGTGGGCCAGCACCAGCTCGTCGGCGGCCCGCTTGGGCAGGGTCTCGCCGCGGAAGTACGCCGGGTGGCGCGCCTGCCAGACGAACATCAGCACGAGGCCGAGCACCAGCGAGCCGATGCCGAGCACGAACACCCCGCCGATGCCGAGGATCGACGTGTACCCGTAGTCGGGCTGCGCGTACTGGTACGCGGCGATGACGAAGGCCCCGAGCAGCGACACCCCGCCGAGGAACGGGAAGAGCCCGCGCATCACGAAGTGCCGCACGCTGGTGGTGAGGGTGCGGCGGTAGAACCAGACGCACGCGAAGCCGCTCAGCCCGTAGTAGAAGGCGATCAGCAGCCCGACGGCCGCGATCGAGTCGGCGAGGATGTTCTCGCTCAGCAGGGTCATGCCGACGTAGAAGATGATCGAGATGACCCCCATCCAGATCGTCGAGGTGCTCGGCGACAGGTGCGTGGGGTGGATGCGGGCGAACTGCGACGGGATCGCCCGGTAGGCGGCCATCGAGAGTGAGGTCCGCGCCGTCGGCAGGATGGTGGTCTGGGTGGACGCCGAGGCCGACGTCAGCACCGTGATGACCAGGAGCACCTCCATCACGTGGCCGAGGACGCTGCCCCCGAAGACCTCCGTCCCGAGCGCGGCGAAGATGTCGTCGGCGTTGTCGGCGTTGCCGAGACCGACGCCGGAGTCCCCGACACCGGCGAAGGCCACCATGGCGATCGAGACGATGGCGTAGGTCGCGAGCAGCAGCACCGTGGACAGGATGGCCGCGCGGCCCGGCGTGGTCGTCGGGTCCTTCGTCTCCTCGTTCACCGCCACCGCGCTGTCCCAGCCCCAGTAGATGAACACGGCGATCAGCGTGGCGCTGACCAGGGCCGACAGGCTCAGCCCCGACGGCCACAGCCAGGCCAGCGTCGGCCGGATCGAGCCCTCCGGCGGCGTCGAGCCGAGGACCCGCACCAGCGCGTACACGGCGAAGATCACGAGCACGACCAGCTCCACCCCGAGCAGGCAGTACTGGATGCGGGCCGACAGCTCCAGCCCGCGCCAGCAGATGTAGGTCATGATCGCGATCCACAGCACGCCCGCCACCGTGCTCCACAGCGTGGAGTCGGCCAGGGTGGTCAGGCCGAAGAGCGAGAACGTGTACGAGCCGGCGATCTGCGCGAGGTTCGCCATGACGATGACGTCGGCCACGATGATCCCCCAGCCGCCCATCCAGCCGGCCTTGGGCCCGAAGGCCCGCGTCGCCCAGGTGAACGTCGTCCCGCAGTCCGGCTCCGCCTTGTTGAGCTCGGCGTACGCGACCGCGATGAAGTACATCGGCAGGAAGGCCAGCAGCATGATCGACGGTGCCTTGATGCCGACCAGGCCGTCACCGTTCGCGACCAGCACCACGTAGCCGAGGCTCGCCGCCAGGCTGTACGCGGGGGCGGTGGAGGCGACGCCGACCACGATGCTGGCGACGAGGCCGATGGCGCCGCCCTTCAGCCCCTTCTCGCCCGCCGCCGCACTCGTGCTGGTCACGTCCTCGACTGCTGTTGCCACCGGGGCTCCCCTACTCGTCGCAGTGCCGACATCTTTCCGCGGCCGCTCAATATGGTGCGGAATCCGTGTTTTCTGGGAGTGTAGGGCTCAGGATGCTCGATGGGGAGGCTTGTGCGATGCGGATTCTGCTGGTAGGCGCGGGTGGCGTCGGAGATGCGTTCGTCCGCATCGCGGCCCGCCGATCGTTCTTCGAGGCGCTGGTCGTGAGCGACTACGACCTCACCAAGGCCGAGCGGACGGTCGCCGCGGTGCAGGAGCGGCACCCGGGCGAGACCCGTCTCGCCGCCGACCGGGTCGACGCCTCCGACGCTGCGGCGGTGGCCGATGCCGTGCGGCGCCACGGTGCCACGCACGTGATGAACGCGGTGGACCCGCGCTTCGTGATGCCGATCTTCGAGGGCGCGCACGCCGCCGGTGCGGACTACCTGGACATGGCGATGTCGCTGTCCCGCCCGCACGCCGAGCGCCCGTACGAGCAGACGGGCGTCAAGCTGGGCGACGAGCAGCTCGCCCAGGACGGGGCGTGGCGCGCCGACGGACGCCTCGCGCTCGTCGGCATCGGGGTCGAGCCGGGACTCTCGGACGTGTTCGCGCGGTACGCGGTCGACCACCTCTTCTCCCACGTGACCGAGCTCGGCGTCCGCGACGGGGCCAACCTCACGGTGGCCGGCCACGACTTCGCCCCCGGCTTCTCGATCTGGACCACCATCGAGGAGTGCCTCAACCCTCCGGTCGTCTACGAGCGTGACCGTGGCTGGTACACGATGGCGCCGTTCAGCGAGCCGGAGGTCTTCGACTTCCCCGGCGGCATCGGCCCCGTCGAGTGCGTCCACGTGGAGCACGAGGAGGTCCTCCTCATGCCTCGCTGGCTGGACGCGGACAAGGTCACCTTCAAGTACGGCCTGGGCACCGAGTTCATCGACGTGCTCAAGGCGCTGCACAAGGTCGGGCTGGACCGGACGGACCCGGTGAGCGTCAAGGGCGTGCAGGTCAGCCCCCGCGACGTGGTCGCCGCCTGCCTGCCCGACCCCGCGACGCTCGGCGACGCCATGTCCGGCGCCACGTGCGCCGGGCTGCTGGTCACGGGCACCGGCACGGACGGGCAGCCGCGCAAGGTCTACCTGTCCCACGTCGTCGACAACGCCGACTCGATGCGGGTCGACGGCGCGCAGTGCGTGGTGTGGCAGACGGCGCTCAACCCCGTCGTCGCCCTCGAGCTGCTCGCCACCGGGGTCTGGTCCGGCACCGGCGTGCTCGGGCCGGAGGCGTTCGACGCCGTCCCGTTCCTCGAGCTGCTCGCCTCACCCGACGGCTACGACTCCCCGTGGGAGCTGAACGAGCTCGTTCCCTGAGCCCGGCCGTCGCTGGCGCCCTCTCGAGCGGCCTCGGAGCTTCTGTGCCGTTGTCCACACCTGATGTGGCTGCGACGTCAGGAGATCGGCAGGTCGAGCTAGTGGTCGGAGACCTCCCCCAACCACGTCGGTCGCGCGCCTGCGCGACGGGCGGGTGGCGTCCGCGAGGGGTCAACCCTCGAAGCCGTGGTGCTGCATCACGTGCTTGACCCGCGTGTAGTCCTCGAGGCTGTACATCGACAGGTCCTTGCCGTAGCCGGAGTGCTTGAACCCGCCGTGCGGCATCTCGGCGACCAGCGGGATGTGGGTGTTCACCCAGACGCAGCCGAAGTCGAGCCGGGCGGGCACCCGGGCCGCGCGGCCGGCGTCGGTGGTCCACACCGAGGACGCGAGCCCGTACGCCGTGTCGTTGGCGAGGCGGACCGCCTCGTCCTCGTCGCCGAAGCGCTGCACGGTGATCACCGGGCCGAAGATCTCGGTGACGACGGCCTCGTCGCCCTGCCGGACGTCGGCGATGACGGTCGGCGCGTAGAAGTACCCGCGCTCCCCCACCGCGTGCCCGCCGGTGACGACCTGCGCGTGCTCGGCGACCCGGTCGACCAGGCCCGAGATCGTCTCGAGCTGCCGGGCGTTGTTGATCGCACCGTAGAACAGGTCCTCGTCGTGCGGGTCGAAGCCGGTCCGGGTCCCCTGCGCGGCCTCGGCGAGCGCGGCCACGAAGCGGTCGTACACGCCGGACTGGCAGATCACGCGCGTGGCGGCGGTGCAGTCCTGGCCGGCGTTGAAGTACCCGCCCGTCCGGATCCCCTCGACCGCAGCCTCCAGGTCCGCGTCGTCGAAGACGATGACGGGCGCCTTGCCGCCGAGCTCGAGGTGGGCCACCTTGAGGTCCGGAGCCGCGGCGGTGGCGACGGCGATCCCGGCCCGGGTCGAGCCGGTGATCGAGATCATCCGCGGTACGGGGTGCGCGGCCAGCCGGGCGCCGGTGTCGCGGTCGCCGCAGACCAGGTTGACCACGCCCGGCGGGAAGACCTCCTGGGCGAGGCGCACCAGCCAGGCCGACGACGCCGGCGTCGTGTCCGAGGGCTTCAGCACCGCGGTGTTGCCGGCGGCCAGCGCCGGCGCGAGCTTCCAGATCGCCATCATCGCGGGGTAGTTCCAGGGGGTCACCTGGGCGACCGGGCCGCGGGGCTCGCGGCGGACCGAGGAGGTGTAGCCGCGCAGGTACTCCCCCGACGCACGTCCCTCCAGCACGCGCGCCGCCCCGGCGAAGAAGCGGATCTGGTCGACCAGGACCAGCACCTCCTCCGAGAGCGTGAGCCCCAGGGGCTTGCCCGTGTTCTCCGACTCGATCTCGGCGAGCTCGTCCGCCGAGCCCTCGACGAGGTCGGCGAGGCGGAGCAGCATCCGCTGCCGCTCCGACGGGGTGGTCCAGCGCTGGCTCTCGAAGGCCCTGGCGGCCGCCGTGAACGCGGCGTCCACGTCCTCGTCGCCGGAGTTGGGCGAGGTCGCGTACACCTCCCCGGTCGAGGGGTTGACGATGTCGAGCACGTCGCCCGACGCGCTCGGCCGCTCCTCGCCGTCGATGACGTTGACGAAGGTCTTCTTCTGCGTCGCCTGCTCCACCATGTCCAGCCCCTGTCGTGACGATCGGTCGCTGCGGAGCACCGTAAGCCCGGCGCATCCGCCGGAAGCGAGCCCCGTGCATGACCGGACGGCTCAGGGGTTAAGTTCCGGCTGCACGGTCGACGACGACGATCCCTACAGGAGTGGCAATGACGCCCACCTCAACCCGTACGCTGCGCAGCCCGGCTGCGGCCGCACGACCCTTCCGACGCCGAGCCGTGGCGCTGGTCGGCGCCCTCGCCCTGGCGAGCCTGAGCACCGCGGGGCTCGTGGCCCCCGCGAGCGCCACCCCGGGCAGCCCCAGCGCCCCGGCCGACCCCAAGGCCCCGGTCAGCCCCCAGGCGCCAGCCCGTCCGACGGCGGACGCCGCGTCCCGTACGCCGGACCTCGGCCCCAACGTCACCCTGTTCACCCCGGCCACGCCGCAGGCGGACATCCAGGCCCGGCTCGACGCGATCGCGGAGCGGCAGGTGCCCAACCAGTTCGGCGAGGAGCGCGACGCCGTGCTCTTCGCCCCCGGGACGTACGGGTCCGTGGAGAAGCCGCTGATCTTCCAGGTCGGCTACTACACCGAGGTGGCCGGGCTGGGTCGCAACCCCGGTGACGTCGTGATCAACGGCTCCGCGAACGTCTTCAACCAGTGCACGACCGACGCCACCGGCGCCGAGAGCTGCATCGCGCTGAACAACTTCTGGCGCTCGATGTCCAACCTCACGATCAACCCGACCGGCGGCGAGGGCTGCCGGGCCAACACCGAGTTCTGGGCGGTCTCGCAGGCGGCGCCGCTGCGCCGGGTCGACATCACCGGCCAGACCACGCTGATGGACTACTGCACCGCTGGTCCCCAGTACGCCAGCGGCGGTTACCTCGCCGACGCGCGAACCAAGGCCGTGACCAACGGCTCTCAGCAGCAGTGGTACACCCGCAACTCCCAGCTCGGCAGCTGGTCGAACGGCGTGTGGAACCAGACGTTCTCGGGGGTCCAGGGTGCCCCCGCGCAGTCGTTCCCGGACCCGCCGTACACCACGCTCGCCACCACGCCGGCGAGCAAGGAGAAGCCGTACCTCTTCGTCAACGCCCGCGGCCGGTGGAAGGTCTTCGTGCCGAAGGCCCAGACCGACTCGTCGGGCCCGTCCTGGACGGACGGCCCGACGCCCGGCAAGGCGCTGCCGCTGTCCAGCTTCTTCGTCGCCCGGCCGTCCGACTCGGCCAAGACGATCGACCAGCAGCTGGCGAAGGGTCGGAACCTCCTCTTCACGCCCGGCGTCTACTCGATCGACCGCACGCTGCACGTGCGCAAGGCCGGCACGGTCGTCCTCGGCCTGGGGATCGCGACCCTGACCGCCACCAAGGGCGCGGTGCCGATCGAGGTCGCCGACGTGGCCGGGGTCGACGTCGCCGGGCTGACCATCGACGCGGGCGCCAAGAACTCTAAGGCGCTGCTCGTCATCGGCGCCGGCAAGGAGGCCCGCCACGGCGGACCGTCGGCGTCCGACCCGACCGCGGTCCAGGACGTCTTCTTCCGCATCGGCGGGCCGCACGTGGGCAAGGCCTCGACGAGCCTCGTCGTGAACAGCGACCACGTGATCCTCGACGACATCTGGGCCTGGCGCGCCGACCACGGCGAAGGCGTCGGCTGGAAGGTCAACACCGCCGCCAACGGCGTGATCGTCAACGGGGACCACGTGACCGCGACCGGGCTGTTCGTCGAGCACTACCAGCGCTACAACGTGATCTGGAACGGCGAGCACGGGCGGACGGTGTTCTTCCAGAACGAGCTGCCGTACGACGCGCCCGACCAGGCCGCGTGGCGCCACGGGAAGACCCTCGGCTGGGCCGCGTACAAGGTGGGCACGGACGTCCGCCACCACGAGCTGTGGGCGGGCGGGTCGTACATCTACACCAACGTCGACCCGACGCTGCACCTCTCGCACTCGTTCGAGGTGCCGGACCGCACGGGCGTACGCCTCCACGACCTCGTCACGGTCAGCCTCAACCAGGCGGGCACGATCGACCACGTGGTCAACGACGTCGGCGACGCGGCCGTCCCGAACCCCGCGGGTGGCAGCTCCATCGTGAACCTGGTGGCCTACCCGGTCGGCTAGGTTCCGCAGAGGCACACCGTCCGCGTCGCGGCACACCCTGCAGGGTGTGCTCCGGCGAGGGCGGTGTGCCTCTTCGTACCGCACCCGGCTTCGTACGCGGTCGGGCCGAACGGCGGGCAGGCCGCGTACGCTGCGGCCGTGGCCGCCCTGGGGACCTCGACGCTGACCGAGATCGCCAGCCTGGGGTCGGCGACGGTCCGGCTGACCCGGTTGCGTGGGGTGCCGCTGGTCGGCTGGTTCTGCGCCGGGTGGGCCGTCCACCAGGTCGGGCTGTTCTGCTCAGCGCTGCTCGGCGTGCACCACGAGGTGCTGGCCAACCTGGTCTTCGTGCTCTCCGTGGTCGCCCGGCTCGTCGCACTCGTGCTGATGGTGAACGCGGTCCGTCCCATCCTTCCGTCCACCCCCGCCA